>Ga0079224_100003327_pt1 | contig 20218 bp, 17 predicted proteins | sample Stecom2015_FD_80414 | JGI IMG/M metagenome (GOLD analysis project Ga0079224, IMG submission 80414) | Agricultural soil microbial communities from Utah to study Nitrogen management - Steer compost 2015 | ecosystem: Environmental > Terrestrial > Soil > Agricultural land | place: USA: Utah...
CCGAAGAACGCCTTGTAGAACACGCCGCCGAGGTCGGCGCCGGCCTGCCCCGTGCCGAGCAGGATCGATGCACCGCCGATCAGCACCTGCGCGCCCATCTGCTCGGACGCCCGCTCGCGGGCGTGCTCGCGCAGCGCGTGCGCGATTTCGTGGCCGACCACCGCGGCGATCTCGTCGTCGGTGAGCTTCAGCTTCGTGATCAGTCCGGTGTAGACCGCGATCTTGCCGCCCGGCATGCACCAGGCGTTGACCTGATCGGAGCGGATCACGTTGACCTCCCAGTTCCACTTCGCCGCCTCGGGGCGGAAGGCCGCACTGGCCGGGATCAGCCGGCTGGTGATGGCCCGCACACGGCTGGTCAGCGCCGGATCGGCGTTCAGCGTACCCTTCTGGCGCTCGGTGGTGAGCGTCTCGCGGTACGCCAGCTCCGCCTGCTGGCGCATGTCGGCCTCGGACACCATCGACGACATGCGCTGCGTGCGCTCGATGCCGACCGCGCCCGGGCTGGTGGTCTTCACGGACTGGCAGCCCGACACCAGCGCCGAGCCGCCGATCAATGCGGCTGCCAGGATCCATGTCTTCCTCATCTTTCGTCTCCCTGACCGGGCGGCCGTCTCGGCTGCCCCTTCCGATGATCCCGATTCTCGCAAAGCGCGTGCCCGGGGGCCAACCCGACTGGCCGACGTCAGCGGCCGACCGCGGCGGCCTCCCCTTCCGGCTCGCGGCAGCGCCGGAACGCCAACCCGCCGAGCGCGGCCGCAACGGCCGACATCAGGAACGCCGCCGGCGGCGACACCGCGGTCCAGACCCAGCTCGCCGCCAGCACGCCGAGCGCGCCGCCCAGCCCGTAGCCGATCATCACGTAGAGCGCCTGGGCACGCGCCTGCTGAGCCGGCTCGAACCAGCGCTGCAGCGTCGCCACCGTTGCGCTGTGATGGATGCCGAAGGTGACCGCGTGCAGCAGTTGCGCGACGATCAGCGCCGGCAGCCAATGCGCCGCCAGGCCGATCAGCGCGAAGCGCAGCGCCGCCACCCACAGGCTGGCGTCGAGCAGACGCAGCGCGCCGAAACGCGCGAACAGCCGGTGCTGCACCCAGAAGACGACGATCTCGGCGACCACGCCGAGCGCCCACAGCAGCCCGATCGCGGTCTTGCTGTAGCCGAGTTGCGCCAGGTATAGCGACAGGAAGGCGTACAGCGCCGCGTGCGCAAACAGCATCAGGAACGCCGACGCGAAGAACGCCTGGACGCGCGGCTGGCTCAGCCGATCGCGCACCCGCATCGCCGGCGGCCCCGAACCGGGTGGCGGCATCGCGCGCAGCATCCAGGTGCTCGCGACCAGCCCGACCAGGATCGCCGCCATCCACCACGGCAGCGAGCGCATCCCCCACGCGTCGAGCACCGGGCCCATCGCGACGACGCCGACGATGAAGCCGGCCGAGCCCCAGATGCGGATGCGTCCATAGCGGCCGGCGTCGCCGCCTGCGTCGTGCATCGCGATGGTCTCGCCGATCGGCATCTGCGCCGCGGTCATGAAGAACAGCAGCGCCAGTACCGGCATCAGCGCCGCGAAGCGGTCACCGGCCAGCGGCAGCAACAGCGCCGCCAGCACCGCGCCGACCGAGCTCACGCGCAGCAACAGCACGCGGCTGCCGCCGCGATCGGCCAGCCAGCCCCAGAAAGGCGGGCCGACGATGCGCAGCACCTGCGGCACCGCCATCAGCATGCCGATCTGCGCGATCGTCAACCCGATCGCCGCGAGGTACAGGCTCAGGTACGGCGAGAACAGCCCGACCCAGGTGAAATAGGCGAGGAAGAGCGCCCTGATGCCGGCGGCGCCGAAGCCGCCCGGGCTCAACGCACGCCGCGCGGCGCCGGACCCGCGATGCGCGGCGTGGCCACCGACACCTCGGCGTTCTGTGCGCGGTCGCGCAACGCGTGGTCGATCAGCACCAGCGCCAGCAGCGCCTCGGCGATCGGCGCCGCGCGGATGCCGACGCAGGGGTCGTGGCGTCCCAGCGTCTCGACCGTGGTCGGTGCACCCGCCAGGTCGATCGAGCGCCGCGGCACGCGGATACTGGAAGTCGGCTTGATCGCGAGCTCCACGACGATCGGCTGGCCGGTGGAAATGCCGCCGAGCACGCCGCCGGCGTGATTGCTCGCGAAGCCCTCCGGCGTGAGTTCGTCGCCGTGCTCGCTGCCCTTCTGCGTGACGCAGGCGAAGCCCGAGCCGATTTCCACGCCCTTGACCGCGTTCAGCCCCATCATCACGTAGGCGATGTCGGCGTCGAGCTTGTCGTAGAGCGGCTCGCCCAGCCCGACCGGCACGTTCTCGGCCACGACGCGCACGCGCGCCCCGCACGAGTCACCGGCGCGGCGCAACTCGTCCATGTACGCCTCGAGCTTCGGCACGATCGCGGCGTCGGCCGCGAAGAACGGGTTATTCGGTACCTGCGCCCAGTCGCTGACCGGAACGACGACTTCGCCCAGCTGCGTCATGCAGCCCCGGATCGACGTGCCGTAACGCTCGCGCAGCCACTTCTTCGCGATCGCGCCGGCGGCCACCGCAGGCGCGGTCAGCCTCGCCGACGAGCGCCCGCCGCCGCGCGGGTCGCGCACGCCATATTTGTGCCAATAGGTGTAGTCCGCGTGCCCCGGACGGAAGGTCTGCGCGATCGTCGAGTAGTCCTTGCTGCGCGCGTCCTGGTTGCGGATCAGCAGCGCGATCGGCGTGCCGGTCGTGCGGCCCTCGAAGACGCCGGACAGGATCTCGACCTTGTCCGGTTCCTGGCGCTGCGTCACGTGCCGCGACGTGCCGGGCCTGCGCCGGTCGAGGTCGGGCTGGATGTCGGCCTCGGACAGTTCCATCCCCGGCGGGCAGCCGTCGACCACGCAGCCGATCGCCGGGCCGTGCGATTCTCCGAAGGTGTTGACGCAGAAGAGGCGACCGAGCGTGCTGCCGGACATCGATGGACTCCCGATCGTGGATGACGGATTCTAGCGGACCCGTACTCCAGCTTCAGGTGCCGCACGCGCGGCGATCACCCCCGCAAGCGCGCCAGCACCACCTCGCGCGGCATCGCCGCCAGCATCGCGTCGACCGACGGCGTCTGCGTGGTGCCGAACACCATCAGCCGCACCGGGATCGCCAGCTGCGGCATCTTCAGGCCGTGCTCGGCGAGCACGGCCTTCAGCGCCGCACCGATCGCGTCCTTCGTCCAGTCGCCGGTGGCCAGCCGCTCGGCGAAGGCGGCCAGCGCCGGCGCCAGTGCCGGCGGCGCCGAGTCCAGGTGCTTTTCGCGATCGGCGGCGGAGATCGCCGGCGGCGCGTAGAACATGTGCGCCAGCTCGGCCAGTTCGTTCAGCGTCTGCGCGCGTTCCTTCAGCAGCCCGCAGACCGCAACCAGGTCGGCCGAGCCCTGGGTCGGCACTGCGCCGGTGGCGCTGAGCCGCTGCAGCACACGAGCGGCCAGGTCGACGTCGTCGGACGCCTTGATGTAGTGGTGGTTGAGCCAGCGCAGCTTGTCGAAGTCGAAGCGCGACGGCGAGCGGCTGACGTGCGAGCCGTCGAACCAGGCGACCAGTTGCTCGCGCGAGAAGATCTCGTCGTCGCCGTGGCTCCAGCCGAGCCGCGCCAGGTAGTTGACGATCGCCTCGGGCAGGTAGCCGTCCTCGTCGTACTGCATCACCGACACCGCGCCGTGGCGCTTGGACAGCTTCTGCCCGTCGGGACCGTGGATCATCGGCAGGTGGCCGTACTCGGGCACCGGCGCGCCGAGTGCGCGCAGGATGTTGATCTGCCGCGGCGTGTTGTTCACGTGGTCGTCGCCGCGCAGCACGTGCGTGATCCGCATGTCCCAGTCGTCGACCACCACGCAGAAGTTATAGGTGGGCGTGCCGTCGGAGCGCGCGATGATCAGGTCGTCGAGCTCGCCGTTGTCGAACGCGATCGGCCCCTTGACCGTGTCGTTCCAGGCTGTCGCCCCGTCGACCGGGTTGCGAAAGCGCACCACCGGCTCGACGCCGGGCGGCGGCGGCGGCAGCTTGCGCCCCGGCTCCGGGCGCCAGCGCCCGTCGTAGCGCGGCTTCAGGCCCCGCGCCTCCTGGTCGGCCCGCATCGCCTCCAGTTCTTCCTTGGTGCACCAGCAGTGATAGGCGGTGCCGTCGGCGAGCATCTTCGCGATCACCTCGCGATAGCGCGGCATCCGCTGCATCTGGTAGAACGGTCCCTCGTCGGCGTCCAGGCCGAGCCAGCGCATGCCGTCGAGAATCGCCTGCACCGCCTCGGGCGTCGAGCGCTCGACGTCGGTGTCCTCGATGCGCAGGATGAAGGTACCCTTGTGGTGGCGCGCGTAGGCCCACGCGAACAGCGCGGTGCGGGCGCCGCCGATGTGCAGGAAGCCGGTGGGGCTGGGAGCGAAACGCGTGCGAACCATGTCGCGTGAGTCCGGGGAGCGGGGGGAAGCGATCGATTCTACGCGAGCGTCCTCGCGCGCCGTCGGGCCCGGCCGCCGGACCGTCGAACGGAATCGGTCGTGAGCAAGACTGAGCCGTCGCCGCACGCCGAGCCGGTGCTGCCCGCGCACGAACTCGACACCCAGCCGGCGCACCCGGACACCGCCGGCGAGCACCTGATCCTGAGCGTGCTGCGTGCGTCGCCGAACGACACCGTCGGAGACGTGCGCCAGCGACTTGCCGCGGGCGTGCAGGTCGACTCGGCCGAAGCCGTGTACCTGGTGGATTCGAAGCGGCACCTGCTCGGCCTGGTGCCGATGAGCCGGCTGCTGCGCGCTCCCGCCGAGCAGGTCCTCGCCGACATCGCGACCGCCCCGGTGCCCGCGGTGCGCTTCGGCACCGACCAGGAGCACGTCGCGTCGATCGCGATCCAGCACGGCCTGACGTCGGTGCCGGTGGTCGACCGGCGCGGCCACTTCGCCGGCGTCGTGCCGCCGTTGGCGCTGATCGAAGTACTGCGCCGCGAGCACATCGAGGACCTGCACCGCCTGGCGGGCATCGGCCTCGAAGACACCAGCCGCGCGCGCGAGGCGGTCGAGGCACCGCCGATCCGCCGCGCCCGCGACCGGCTGCCGTGGTTGCTGGTCGGGCTGTTCGGCAGCATGCTCGCGACCCTCATCGTCGCCGGCTTCGAGGCCTCACTCGAAGCACGCGTGACGATCGCGTTCTTCGTGCCCGGCATCGTCTACCTGGCCGACGCGGTCGGCACGCAGAGCGAGGCAATCGCGGTGCGCGGCCTGTCGCTGAGCCGCCTGCCGCTGGCGCGGCTACTGGCCGGCGAACTGCGCACCGGGCTGCTGATCGGCGTCACGCTGGCGCTGCTGGTGCTGGGCCCGATCTGGTGGTGGTTCGGCGACGTCCAGCTCGCCATCGCCGTCGCCGTCGCACTGCTGGCCGCCAGCGCGTGCGCCACGACGATCGGTTTTGCGCTACCGTGGCTGCTCGCGCGCAGCGGCCGCGACCCCGCATTCGGCAGCGGCCCCATCGCGACGATCATCCAGGACGTGCTGAGCCTGCTGATCTACTTCTGGACCGTCAAGGCGCTACTGTTCTAGACATGGAGAAGCCGTTCTCTGCCGCCTGCGAGCGCAATCGCGAGCCGATCCTGGCCGTGCTGCGCGAGTGGTTCGCCGATCGCAAGCACGTGCTCGAGATCGGCAGCGGCACCGGCCAGCACGCGGTGCACTTCGCCGCGGCGCTGCCGAAGCTGCGCTGGCAGGCCTCCGACGTCGCCGAGAACCTGCCGGGCATCCGCCTCTGGTTGAAGGAAGCGGCGCTGCCGAACACGCCCGCGCCGATCGTTTACGACGTCAACGATCGCGCGCCGACCGGCGAGTACGACGCGGTGTTCAGCGCCAACACGCTGCACATCATGGGCTGGAAGGAGGTCGAGCGGCTGTTCGCCGCGCTGCCCGGGCTGACGAGGCCGGGCGCACTGCTGATCGTCTACGGTCCCTTCAACTACGAGGGCCAGTACACGAGCCCGAGCAACGCGCAATTCGACGAGGCGCTGCGCAGCGGGAATCCGAAGCGCGGCATCCGCGACTTCGAGGAGGTGGATGCCCTGGCGAGCGCCGCAGGGTTCGCGCTGAAGGAGGACCGGGCGATGCCGGCGAACAACCGCTGCATCGTCTGGAAGCGGGGGTGATCGGGGCGAAGGGGATTTGATCGGGGGGGTGGATTTGCCTACAATTGCGCCTCCCTCCCCCAGGGGCGGCTAGCTCAGCGGTAGAGCACTGCCTTCACACGGCAGGGGTCACAGGTTCGAACCCTGTGCCGCCCACCATAAGAATCAAGCACTTACACTGCCACATCGGCGCTACCGCTCTCCTCGTCTCAAATCTTAAGCCCAGTCTAAGCACAGGCTCGACGGACCCCCGACTTGAGTCCGTCGCTGCGTCCGTTGATGAGGCCGCGCGTGCATAAGGACCAACGAGCGCAGCCGAGTGGGCGGTAGCGCCGCCGCGCTACCGCCTCACCCAGCACTACCTCGCCACCGTCACACGCACCTCCTCGCGCGCCGGCCCACGGTACTGCTCCAGATCCACGCCGGCGATCTCCGGCACCTGCTTGTAGTCGATCGCGCCGGCCTTCAGGTAGCGGGTCACGGTCACGCCGAACCCCTGCTCACTGCTGTGCTCGGCCAGCGCCACCAGCCGCCGCTTGGCCGCGTCGAGCTGCTCGGCCGCCATCTCGGCCACCGCCTTGACCGCCGCGTACTCGGTGGCCGCCTTCTCCCATACGGGATCGTCACGCAGGCGCGTGTCGCGGTCGGTGAGCGCCGGCGGGGTGTCGCTGCGCAGGTGCTCGATGAAGCTCTCCCAGCCCTGCCGGATCGTGTCCCAGCACTCCGGCTCGGCCGGCTGCTCGATCAGGTGCCCGAGCTTGCCGTCGTAGACGTAGACATGCGCGAGCTGCGCCCCGCTCACCATCAGCTGGTGCTGCACCTGCCAGTAGACGTGCACCGGGATGCGCCCGGCGCGCGCCTCCTTGAGCAGCGTGGCGTCCTTCGACTTCGGGCACTTGATCTCCAGGATCAGGTCGCCATCGAGGGTGATGCCGTCCAGACTGGCCGAGTACTCGCCGTCGATGAGCACCAGCGGCTGCATCACGTTGCCGGTCAGCGTCTCGTACATGACGCGGGCCTGCGGCTCGGTCGCCGTGCCGTGGGCCATCGCGGCGGTCACCTCGACGGTGGCGCGCCCCGTGCGCTGCTGCCAGAGCTGCAACGGCGTGGTATACGGCGACAAGCCCAGCACGGCCGGCGTCTCGGAGGCGTTGCGGTGGGCGAGCCGGTGCGCGTGCCACTCGGGGCTGCCCTGAACGAGTTTAACGATCGTGGCCATTACGCAGCCCTCCGCTTCTGTTCGAGCGAGCGGATCGCCCGGCTCGCACCCTGCGAGCTGAGCGCCTCCAGGTTCTCGGCACCGAAGAACTCCAGCAGCCGAGCCAGGTCACTGCCGGTCTCCTCGATCAGCCGCTCGATGTAGCGGATTTGCGCGACGGTGGCCTTGCCGGCGCCGGGCAGCCTCGCGACCGGCGCCTTGGGCCGGCGCGAGTCGTCGAGTTCTGCCGGTTTTGCCGGCTCGGGCTCCTCGCCCTGCGGCAGATCCTCGCCGGCGTAGATGTACAGGCCCAACCCGTGCAGCGCGATCGCCTTGACCAGCGCGCGCTGGATCGACGCGTTGATGTCGAAGCAGGTGGGCTCGAAGATCGGCCGGTTCTTCGCATCCAGCACCGGGTGGACCTGTGAGAGCGTCACGCCCTGAACGGTCACCGCCACCTCGACGAAGTAGCCGGTCTCGGATCGTAAGAATGGAAGGCCGTCGAAGCGGCGCACCTCCCAGGTCGCCGCCGGATCGGCCAGCCGAAGCTGCGTGACGGCGAAGGGCCAGCTGAGGTAGCTGAACTGGCCCTTCTTCTCGACGTGCTCGTTGACGTTGATGCGGTTCAGGACCGCGAAGTAGTTCTCGCTCATGGTGAAGCTCCTTGAAATGAAGACGCCCGGCGGGGCACGAGGCTCGACCGGGCGTCGGGGGATGGCCGCAGAAATCGGCCGGAAAGGTGCCGGGGTGGCACCGGCAGAACCGGCAAAACGCCGGAGGGGAAGCGGGCTACAGGCAGCCCTTCTCGGCGAGGCTCACGACCCCAGCTCGGGTCACGATGAAGTGGTCCAGCACCTGCACGTCGATGAGCGCCAGCGCGTTCTTGAGCGCGTCGGTGAGCAGCCTGTCGGCCGCCGACGGCTCGGGCACGCCGCTCGGGTGGTTGTGGCAGAGGATCACGGCCGCAGCGTTGCGCTGGAGCGCCTCGATCACCACCTCGCGCGGGTAGACCGCCGTCTGGGTCAGCGTGCCGCGGAACAGCTCGACGATCTCGATCACGCGGTTCTGCGTGTCGAGAAACACGACCGCGAACACCTCGTGGCGGCGATCGGCCAGCGCCAGGCGCAGGTAATCGCGCACGGCCGCCGGCGACGTCAGCGCGTCGGACTCGCGCACCTCGTGGGCCAGCAGCGCCAGCGCCGAGGCAACGATCGGGTGGCGGGCGGCGTTCATGCCGCGACCTCCACGGCGTCGGCGACCTGGGGCAGCCCGCCCGGACCGTGGCCGGCCAGCCCCAGCACGAAGTCGGCCGCGGCTTGCGCGCGCGCGGCCGCGGTAAAGATCAGCCGCTTGTCCTGGCGCAGCGCCCCGAGCCACGCATCGATGTAGCTCGCATGCTCCAGCCGCCCGGGCAGCCCGCAATGGGCGCACAGGAACGCTGCGCCCATCTCGGCGATCAGCTCCTCGAACGCGTATGCCTCGATCGACTGGCGCGGCAGCAGCGGCCGGTTGCAGCGCTCGGGGTGCCCGGTCCAGTGGGTGAGCTCGTGCAGCGCGGTCCCATAGAACGCGCTCTCGCCGGGAAACGCACTGCGCGGCGGCAACTGGATACGGTCCTCGCCCGGCACGTAGAACGGCTTGCTGCCGCCGTACTGGATGTCGGCGCCGGACGCATCGAGCAGGCGCTCGGCCGACGCCAGCGGGTTCCACTCGGCGGCCTCGATCCGCTCGGGCAGCAGCTCGGCCGGCAGCCCCTCGATCTGCTCTGCGTTGAACACGACGAAGGTGCGCAGCAGCGGGTAGACGCGCCGCGGGGCGTCTTCGGCGTCCGGCTTCTCGCCGGCCGCGCCGACCTCCTTCAGCTTGAACAGCACGACCGGGGTGCCGGTCGCGCCCTTCCTCACGTGGGCGCCGATGGCGAGCGCCTGCCGGTAGGTCATCCAGCGGTTGCGCGCGAACCCGCAGGCGGCGGCCTGGAGGTTGAGCAGCAGCACGTTCACGCCGCGGTAGGCGCGGCCCGTGCTCAGGTTGATCGGATAGGGGTCGGCCGGGTGGCTGCCCCACGGCTGAATCCAGGGCGGTGCGCCGGCTTCGAGCGCGGCGACGATGCGCCGGGTCACGGCGTCGTACAGGTCGTTCATGGATGGGCTCCAGAAAGCGCGAACGCCCCGCCGGAGACCCGGTCGGGGCGCTGCTGAGGGATGGGGGCTGCGGGCGGTCTAGACGTCTAGACGGCCTAGCGCCGACGGCGGCGCCAGCGGCGGCCGGTGTACTTGAGCGCGCCGAAGGCGGCGATCAGGCCGGCCTCGACGGCGAGCTGGATCAGGAAGCCGATCGCCGCCTTCATCGGAGGTCCTCCACGCGCAGCGTGACCCAGCCCGGGTAGTACTGCCCGCCGTGGATATGGCCGAAGGCGCGCTTGGCCGCGCTCGTGGCCAGGCTGGTGAGCAGGCCGGCGAAGGTCGCGGCGATCACGCCGGAGAACGTGCCCCAATGGATCGCCAGCACGACGACCGAGACCGCGACGTCGATCGCGATGTCGTAGTGCAGCAGGCGCAGCATCCAGCGCCGAGGCAGCTTGATGAGCAGGAGGATCGTCGAGAGGAAGATGACGAAACCGGTGACGAACATGGTGAGCTCCTTGCGCCTGTCGAGGGTCGGGATGACCGCTATGGGCGACAGACACAAGGGCGGGCCGGATCGGGCGGCGCGGGGTCAGCGCCGCTCGACGGGGCGGCGCGCGGCTCGGCGCCAGGAGATTGACGCGCGGTCACCCGGTCGAAGAGACTCCTTTCCTCGTCGCTGAAACCGAATCCGAAGTGGGGGGAGGGTTTCAGCGAGGGGGGATAGAGGGTCCGTGCGCGGGTTGGGATTGAAGAATTTTTTCAGAAAATTTGCCCTATCACGCGCCTCTGTCCATTCCAAAATCGACGATTCACTCGTACCGTATCGTCCGAAGTCACTGATGCATCACTCCCATCGAAGAGACAGAACAACGATCTATGGCAGACGCCCTCCTCGTTCGGCTTAAAGCGCACCTGCTCGAACTCGTCCCCGCCGATGGCGCCTCGATCGGAAATACCGCCCTTAGACGGCGCCTTGAAGAAGTGATGACGGCCCAAGGAGTCGCGATCACCGCGGACGACTACTGGGCCGCACAGGAAGCGCTGGTTTCCGCCGGCTCGCTTGTGAAGGGCCAGGGACGCGGGGGATCAGTGCGGCGCGCGGCGAGCGTGCCGTCGCTTGCCGCCGGCGTCGACTTGGTCGACAAGCTGGAAGAATTCAACCTTCTGCAACCTCAACCCACTCTCGCATCTGCGAGTACGCGAAAGGATGCGAGAAGCGTAGGGGTCGCCGGCAACGGCACTCAGCGAACCTCACGCGGCAACGCCGCTGATACAACTCAGATCATCTCCTATCGACACGCGGACAAGCGCAAGAACAATCCTGAGGTCGGCATCGTTACGCCAGAGACCGACCCAGAGGCCGGCAAGACGCGTTGGGCCTACGATCCGCATCTAGATCCGGCGATACAGTTCGACCCCGGGCGCGCCAATATCGAGAAGCTTATCGACGACGCGCTTGAATCGGGTGACGACGAGCGCATGCGTGAGGCCCTTGCAGAGCTCAAGCGTCTGCAATCGCCTTATCTGAACTGGGCGGGCAAGGCCGAGCGCACGAGCTTCGACATCGATACTGTCAGCCTGCACGTTCACGAGCGCATCGACCCCGCCAGCATTCTGTCGGTAGTGCGCAAAGCGATGAAGGGCGATGGCAAGAGGACGGGCGCGGCCAAAGCGATCCAGCCTGGCCTCTTTGATGCCCCGTTCGAGAGTCTACCGCTGCGCGATGCCATCGACTTCTATCGCCACGAACGCGGTTGGGCTAACCGGCTGATCGCCGGCGACAGTCTTCTTGTTATGAACAGCTTGCTACAGAAGGAGAGCATGGCCAGCCGAGTGCAGATGATCTACATCGATCCGCCCTACGGCATCAAGTACGGCAGCAACTTCCAGCCCTTTGTCGGAAAGCGTGACGTAAAGGACCGCAACGACGCCGACCTCACGCAGGAACCCGAAATGATCAAGGCGTTCCGCGACACGTGGGAGCTGGGCATCCATTCCTACCTGACGTATTTGCGCGACCGGCTGCTGCTGGCAAGGGAGCTGTTACACGAGAGCGGATGTGTGTTGGTGCAGATTGGCGATGAGAACGTGCACCTCGTGCGGAATCTTCTTGACGATGTCTTTGGTCCCTCTTCGTTCTTCAGCCAGATCGCCGTCAAGAAAACAACGGCCCAGACCTCAGACGACCTGAGCGGGGCACTCGATTACTTGCTCGCATATGCCAAGAACCGCGAAAAGCTGAAATTCAGGCCGCTCTTCCGAGAGAAGCAGGTTGGAGGCTTCGGGACCGGGGAATACCGCTATCTGCGAGATAGTGATGGAAGGCTTCGGAGCGCATCAAACAGCGAGATCTCGGGAGACGTTGAGCCGCCAATCGGAAGCCGATGGTTCTCCATAGACACTTTGGTGTCACAGCGCCCGCCGGGCGATTTCCCCGTATCCTTTCAGGGCGACTCAGTGCGTCCAAGATCAGGATACTGGAAGACGGGGCCTGACGGCTTTCGGAGGCTCATAGCAGCTGACCGCGTCGTTCGTACAGGCACAATCCTTAAGTATCGACGCTACCTGGATGATTTTCCGGTGGCTGCAATCGCGAACTACTGGGACGATCTCAGTAGTGGAGCGAGCCGTACTGATCCGAAGGTTTATGTAGTTCAGACTGTGGCCCGCGTTATCGAACGCTGCCTCCTAATGACCACTGATCCCGGCGACCTGGTTCTCGACCCAACTTGCGGCTCCGGAACCACCGCCTTCGTCGCTGAGAAATGGGGCCGACGCTGGATCACTTGCGACACCTCGCGCGTCGCGGTCACACTGGCGAAGCAGCGTCTCATGACCGCCAGCTACGATTACTACGAGCTCAAGTACCCGCACGAAGGGCTGAAGGGCGGTTTCATCTACAAGACCGTCCCGCATGTCACGCTGAAGTCGATCGCCAATAACCCGGACATCGACAGCATCTACGATCGGATGCACCCGGCGATCGAAGCCGGGCTGGTCGGCCTGAACGCAGCCTTCCGCCAGCATGCGCCGACGTTCGAGTTCCTCGTGCGCGAGGGTGAACGCAAGGGAACGCGCTTCGACTTCAGTAGAGCCGACGCCGGCTGGCAGGAATGGGAAGTCCCTTTCGAGCTCCCCTTGGTGCTGGCAACCCCGCTGCATGAGGCGTTCGATGCCTTCCATGCAGCGCGACAAGCCATGCAGCGCCAGATGGACGACTCGATTGCCGCCCATGCCGATCGGGAAGTGCTCTACGACCAGCCGTCGGTGGCGAAGAACAAGCTGCGCATCGCTGGCCCCTTCACCGTGGAGGCCGTGCCATTCCCGAGCGTCAAGACGCTGGATGAGGCAGCCGGCGCGGACGAGGCTGACGCCAGCATTGCCCGCACGGGGGAATCCGGGCGTCAACACCAGTGGCGCGACGAGCTGCTGAAGACGGGCATCCGTGGTAAGGGTGGCCAGATGCTCAAGTTCGCCGATCTTGAAGCGCTGCCGTTCGATGCCGACATAGCGAATTTGCATGCGGTCGGGCACCTCGACAGCGGTGAGCGAGTGGTGGTGAGTTTCGGCCCGGAGCACGCCGCGTTGGAGCAGCGCCAGGTCGCTAACGCCCTTAACGAGGCCGAGAAGCTACGACCGTCGGCGAAGTTCATTGTCTTTTGCGCCTTTGCTTTTGATCCCGAAGCTGCCAAAGACATTGACGAGGTCCGTTGGGCAGGAGTGACCTTGCTGAAGGCGCAGATGAACACGGACCTGCTGACTGACGATCTGAAAAAGGCACGTGCCAGCAACCAAAGTTTCTGGCTGATGGGTCAACCCGAGGTCGAGATTCGCGCGCTAAAGGAGGGGCACTACGAGGTCGAGGTGCACGGCTTCGACTACTTCGACACAGTAAAAGGCGAACTCGTCTCGGGCGGGAAGCGCAACATCGCGGTGTGGGCGCTCGACACCGACTACGACGGGCGCAGCTTGTTCCCGCGACAGGTGTTTTTCCCAATGGCAGGAAAGGGCGAAGGCTGGGAGAAGCTTCGGAACAGTATTCGCGCCGAACTGGACGAGGCACGTCTCCATAGATTCCACGGAACCGTTAGTCTCCCCTTTGCGGCAGGTGACCACCGCAAGATCGCGGTGAAGATTGTCGATGATCGAGGCATCGAGTCTTTGAAGGTCATCGGGCTGAAGTAACAGGCATGGCCATGAGCAAGCCGCAGTCGCTGATCATCAATTCGCCGTTCGAGGCTCCGACTTACCATTGGAAACGTGCGAGGGACAGCAAGCTCGAACTGATAGGGGGTCGACGCCCCGCAGGCTATGAGATCTTCGACACACGCAACAACACGCTTCGCAGCGTGGAGCTCGCGCTCGTCAATCGGGTCCGCGAGAGAGTCGATGCATGGCGAACGGCGGGCTATCCTGGTGTCACGTCGGTCACGAGACAGTTGCTGGAGCACTGGAGAGATCTCGAAAGCGGTCGGCAGTACGCGTTCTATTTTTGCCAGCTCGAAGCCGTCGAGACCCTGATCTGGCACGTCGAGGCCCCCGCCGACTACAAACAGGGCATCGCGATCCACGGGGACGGTGGCGCATGGGAGCGCATCTGCAACAAGATGGCGACGGGCAGCGGGAAGACCACAGTGATGGCAATGATCATTACTTGGCAGGTGCTGAACGCGTTGACATACCCGAGACGTACGAAGGATTTCTCAAGGGCTGTCTTCATCGTGGCCCCGGGACTGACGGTGAAGGAACGGCTTCAAGTACTACTACCGGGGCACCCCGAGAACTATTACGATCTTTTTGCACTGTGCCCGAACGAAGGGCTCCGGCAGAAGCTCAACCAGGTCGAGATCCTGATCGAGAACTGGCACAGCCTGATGCCGCTCAAGGAGCAGGACCGATCGGTGGTCAAGAAAGGCGCAGAGAGCGACGAAGCCTACGTGCGTCGCGTACTTGGCAAGCTTGCTACCCACAAGGATATCGCCGTAATTAACGACGAGGCTCACCACGCATACAGAAAGCCTGCCGAAAGCAAGGTGAGCAAGAAGGATGCGGCGACCCTCGGCATCGACCTGGAGGAGGCGACGCGATGGGTCGAAGGGCTGGACCGCATCCACAAGATGCGCCGAATCAGCCGCTGCTTCGATCTGTCCGCCACGCCTTTCGCTCCCACCGGCAAGACCAGCACCGAGGCGGCGTTGTTCGAGTGGGTGGTATCCGACTTTGGTTTGTACGACGCAATCGAAGCAGGCTTGGTAAAGACGCCCCGCGTGGTAATCCGCGACAACGCGTTGCCGGACGCTCAGACCTATCGCAGCAAGCTCTACCACCTGTATCGAGAACCTGAGGTCGCCGAGGACCTCAACGCTCGCGGGGCGGAACCAGATCAGCCACTGCCGCAGCTTGTACAGGAGGCCTATACGCTACTGGGTGCAGATTGGCGTGAGACCTTGAAGGCGTGGCAAGCCAATCGCCATACGTCGCCACCTGTCATGCTGACCGTGTGTAATCGGACTGAGACGGCGGCACGCATCGAGCACTATTTCCGTTCTGGCGATGCACATTGGCCGGAGCTGCTTGCGCCAACGCGAACTCTTCGGGTCGACTCGAAGGTTCTCGATAAGGCCGAGATCGGGGAGACTGCGGCCAGCGACAAGGCGTATGAGGCAGTCTTGCAGGCGATCGTCGAGGCTGCGAGCATCCCAGCCACACGCAAGGCCGAGCTCCTAGGCCTGAAGAAAGAAGAGCTGCTACGTTCGATTATCGACAACGTCGGCAAGCGCGGAACTGCCGGCCAGGACTTACAGAACGTGATCTCGGTGGCCATGTTGTCCGAGGGTTGGGACGCGAAGAACGTCACGCACATCATGGGTCTTCGTGCATTCACCAGCCAGCTGCTCTGCGAGCAGGTAATTGGGCGTGGGTTGCGCCGGGTTTCCTACGACACCGAGCAGGTCATCTGTCCGGACGGCACGAAGCGGATGTTGTTCAAACCTGAGTATGTCAACGTGTTCGGCGTGCCGCTGACGGTCTTCGAGGACGTGGGGGGCGGTGGCGATCCCCCTCCGCCGCCTTCGAACAGCACGCAGATCGAGGCGCTCAAGGATCGCAGTGAGTTTGCGATCAGCTGGCCGAACGTGCTTCGCGTTGACGTGGTGGTGCATTCCGAACTGAAGATCGACTGGTCGAAGATACCCGTCCTCAAGCTCGATCCTGCAAAAATCCATGTGAGTGCAGATCTGGCTCCCGCCCTTGGTGGAGCAGCGGATCTGAGCAAGGCGGTCTCCATTGACCTGGAGCGGCTGCCGGAGGAGTTCCGGCTTCAACGCTTACTGTTCGTTGCGGCACGCAAGGTGTTTGCGGGGATGAAGCACGGTTTCACTGGCGGTCAGGAGTATCTCGTACAGCAACTGGTTCGGTTAGTCGAAGCGTTCTTCCTGTCCGACCGCCTCGAAATTCCCTCGCTGTACCACCAGGAACCACTGCGCAAACGCATCCTGTTTGCCCTGTCGATCGACGCGATCGTTCAGCACGTGGTCAATTACCTGCAACAGGTAAACGCGGAGCGGCTGGAGCCCGTGTTCGATCCCGAGTTCCCGATCGGCGCGACGCGCCTGATGCGGACTTGGTACACCACCAAGCCGTGCCTGGAAACAAGGAGGTCGCAGATAAGCCACGCGGTGGCCGACAGCACATGGGAGTACTACACCACACAGGTGCTGGAAAAGCACAGCGCAGTCGCGGCCTATGCCAAGAACGATCATCTGGGCTTCCAGATTCACTACCTCTGGCGCGGAAGCCGGCGTAGGTTCGTGCCCGACTACCTGATCCGGTTCGCCAACGGCAAGTATCTGGTGTTGGAGATCAAAGGGGAGGACTCCGACCAGAACCGCAATAAGCGCACGGCACTCGACGCTTGGGCGCGTGCGGTCAATGAACGCGGCGGTTTCGGTACATGGTGCTGGGATGTGGTGAAAGGCGAGCCTTCCCTCGCCAACGATGTGATCGAGCATCACGGGCGAACGCCCGATGCAAGCGTGCCAATCGGTGAGCGAGTTATCTGATGCTGGACCTAGGTGCCGGTAGGATGGTAGACGGGAGCGTCGGCTTCGATGAGCTGTCCTGACCAAGACTTGATCCAGAAGCCAGTGTTCGATCAAGATTCCTTCGACAATCCGCGTTCGGCCAGAAGCGGGTCCCCCAGATTCCGCGCCGGTGCCACGCTACGCCCCAGCACAACCAAGAGAATGCCCCTGGACGGCACTCGACCTCGGAGAGTGTGCGGAGAAGCCTAACTGCATAGGGACCATTGAGCGAGAGCACTGAGCAACATATGAACCAACCTAATGTGGCCGACTCCTTAGTCAACTTCGAAGACGACCAAGCGGATGATCTTGATACGACATCAAGCCCCGACCGTTTCAGAGAAGCAGTGCTCTATGGGACCGACTGGACTGTTAGAACCATTCTCCAACAGATTGAGCAGGGTAACATCGACCTGTCACCAAATTTCCAAAGAAGGGACGCTTGGAGTCTTCGGAATAAAAGTCGCTTCATCGAGTCTGTCGCGCTACAACTCCCAATCCCGCAGATCGTGCTGGCCGAGAGGAAGGAGCAGCGAGGCACCTATATTGTCCTTGATGGAAAGCAGCGGCTTCTGACCCTTGCGCAGTTTGCCGGTGAACTTCCTGATAATCACCCACTTTGGCAGGAATCGGCTAAAGCTAGTCCCCTGCGCTTAGCTGGTTTGAAGGTCTTGACCGAGCTCAACGGTCAGACGTATAGCGATATCGTAAATACCGGCGCGCTGGGGCAGCTCAGGACCCAATTCGATAACCACACTATTCGCAGTGCTCTAATCCGAAACTGGCCGGACGAGGATTATCTATATGAAGTCTTTATCCGATTAAACACTGGAAGCGCTCGCCTGTCTCCCCAGGAGCTGAGGCAAGCGATGAAGCCCGGGCCGTTCACCGAGTTCTTGGGCGTAAGATCGGCTAACAGTTCGATTTTGCAGGAAATTCTCGGACTAACGGCTCCAGACTTCCGAATGCGTGACGTGGATCTGTTGTTGCGACTGATTGCGTTCCTGACCAGGCTCCCGTCCTATAAGGGCAACTTAAAGCCATTTCTGGACGAAACCCAAGAGCATCTGAATGTTCAATGGGGCATTGAGCAGAGGATTGTTGAAAGCCTCGTCGACCGAATCGAAGAAGGGTTGAATCTCTTATCCAAGCGTTTCGGTAATCCAAGAGAGGTCGGCCGCCGTTGGTCCGGAGACGGGTTCGAAGGACCCATAAATAGAGCGGTTCTTGATGTACAGATTGCTTCGGTCTTGGATCGCAACGTCCGGAATGCGGTCGAAAGGGGGGTACTTGATCTTCGGGCAAAGTTCATAGAACTATCGGAGGGAGACACCGAGTTTGGCCAGGCAGTGTCCGGGACCACGAAGTCAATCGCTGCTATTCATACTAGGTACAGAAGCTGGCAGCGTGTTCTTGAGCAAGCTATCGGTGCACCAGTACAGATGCCCGCACTGCCGAATGCCTAGCGCGCACTTCACAAACTTGGTGGCGTCTACTCAAGAGCTCAAGCGAGTCTATCTTGACGCTGGTCTAGCGACTCCGGCTCCTAATCCTGATCACCAGGAACTTGCGCGGGCGTTTGTGGCCCTTGCTCACGCTGAGTTTGAGTATTACGTAGAAGAAGCGCTCCGTGGACTTGCCACCGCCGTCTTGAATGGTGCGGTATCTGGACACTTTAGCCGAGCGTCGATGGCTCTTTTAAGCTTTAGTGGGATCCCGTCTCTTAATGGCGGCGCAACACTCAGCGCCGGTAAGAGGAAGAATCCACGCCAACTCGCGACACGGTTTGGGGACGCTCATGGTGCGTTGGTGGCGATAGTGGATGGGAATAATGGAGTGCGCGAGAGGCATCTGGCTGCGATGGCGATTCCGCTTGGTCTTGACGCCAGCAGTATTGACGCGACGTGGCTGAACGACTTGGATGCGTTTTGTTCGCTGAGAGGCGCTTTCGTTCACATGTCGCGCACAAGTCAGCGCGGCAGTCATCTCGCGGTGAACCCGCACGACGTCTGGGCTAAGTGTAAGAGCCTGATCTGGACTAATCCTGCCATCGCGACCCCTAATATCATCAGCTCGTTTGAGAGCCTCGATTTGTGGGTGGAATCTGAGGCGCAATCTTTTGGGTCCTTAGTTGCGGCGCCAAACTGGCGTTTGAGGACACGTTATTTTCTGATGAGCGCTATGAGGAAACTGGGTCGAAGAAATCAAGGTACAAGAGCGGACGATTGAGCGTTCATGAGGCTCTGCTTCGAAGTGCGCTAGGTGCGATCCCGCTTCACGCCGCCGCAGGGTGCGACAGCTTTGGGGGCGTTCTCGGACGTTCAGTCAATCTTTATTCAATGATTATGCGTCGCTTTCCCCGCTGGCTCGCCTCCCTCTGACCTGCCCGGTTCCTTCGATCACTCCGCCGGTTGATAAAGCAAGGAGCCGCCCGCTCCTTCTTTCCAGTGGGGCAGGTCTTGACTGAGCTGGCGGGTCCACGAGTCGACGAAGTCTTCGTGCATGATGTGGCCCCTGGCAGCAGGAGCGTGCTTCACCTCCACCAGCCGAACCCTTTGCGAGGGCGGCTACGTCTATCGCTCGGTCGAAAGAATTGTCGTGGCGATCCGCGACGTCAACGATGGGGACTGCCGCGACAGACATTGAGCACCTCCCCGCTCTCGCCCAAACTGCCACCGGTCGATCTGCTGATGCGGGGAGTGTGAAGAATGTCCGAGCCGAGTGACGGTCCCGTTGACCGGGAGACTCTCTATGCCGAAGTCTGGGCCGAGCCGGTCAAGGTCGTAGCGCAGCGCTACGGCCTCTCCGACGTCGGACTCGCCAAGATCTGCAAGAAGCTGCACATCCCGATACCCAGTCGCGGCTACTGGGCGAAGGTGAAGGTCGGGCGGGTCATGAAGAAGGTTTTGTTGCCGCCGCTGCGAAAGTCTGGCCCGGTTCCGAGCGGCCCCACCCCGCTATCGAGCGAGCAACTCGCAAGTCGCGCCGCCATCCGCGAATCGGTGGCCAAGGTCAAGCCGCCGCGCCCGAAGCTCGAAGTTCCCGCCGTAAGCTCCCCTGACCGGTAGACATTCGTAAGTGGACTTTTCTGGCAGGATTTGCTGTCGGGGGAAGTCCGATGAAGAAGACGAAGTTCAGCGAATCGCAGATCGTGGCGTAAGCTCCCCCGTCAAGTAGACAGTTCTAAAGTGGAATTTCCGCCGCGAGCAAACGCTCGCGGTAGCGCGCTGGCGGCAGGCTTCCCAGCGCATCGTGCGGTCTGATTTCGTTGTAGCGGCCCAGCCAGTCGTCGGTGATCTCCCGCACCTCGCTGATCGAGTCGAACAGGTAGGCATTGAGCACCTCCTCCCGGTAGGTGCGGTTGAACCGCTCGATGTACGCGTTCTGGTCCGGCTTGCCCGGCTGGATGAAGCGCAGCTCGATGTCCTTGGCCTTGCACCACTCGGTGAAGTCGTAGCTGGTGAGTTCCGGGCCGTTATCGCAGCGAATCGCCGCCGGCTTGCCGTGGATCTCGATCAACTGCTCGACGAAGCGAATCACCCGTGCCGCCGGGATGCTCGTCGACAGGTCGATCCCCAGGCAGCCGCGGTCGGCTTCGTCGATCACGTTGAGCGTGCGGAACGTGCGCCCGCTGTAGAGCGTGTCGTGCATGAAGTCCAGCGCCCACACC
>Ga0079224_100003328_pt1 | contig 20217 bp, 15 predicted proteins | sample Stecom2015_FD_80414 | JGI IMG/M metagenome (GOLD analysis project Ga0079224, IMG submission 80414) | Agricultural soil microbial communities from Utah to study Nitrogen management - Steer compost 2015 | ecosystem: Environmental > Terrestrial > Soil > Agricultural land | place: USA: Utah...
CGCTGCATCGCCGGCTTGAGGTAAGCCTCGTAAGTCGAAGCGCGGCGGCCCTTCTCGTCGATCGTCAGCTCGACGAAGCTCGCCCCTTCCTCGTCGCCCGCGTGGATGTCGTCGGTGCACGGGTAGCCAGCGTTGGCGATCGCCTGCATCAGCTCCTCGTGGAGCAGGTACTGGGTGTTGTTCCTGGTGACCGGCAGGGGCCCCTCGCGGCCGTAGTTGTCGGTTCCGCGCCAGCTGCGCTCCATGCGGTGGAAGTACGGCAGCACCTCGGCGTGGCTCCAGCCGCGCGCGCCCTTCTGCGCCCAGCGGTCGTAGTCGGCCGAGTGGCCGCGCATGTAGACCATGCCGTTGATCGACGAGCTGCCGCCGAGCAGCCGCCCGCGCGGGAGAAACAGCCGGCGCCCGTTCAGCGTCGGCTCGGGCTCGGTCATCATCCGCCAGGTCAGCTCGGGCTTGAGCATCGCCTTCATCATGCCGAGCGGCATGCGAATCAGGAACTTGTCGGCCCCGCCGCCGGCCTCGAGCAGCAGCACGTGCGTGTTCGGGTCCTCGGTCAGCCGCGCGGCGAGCACGCAGCCGGCCGATCCCGCGCCGACGATCACGTAGTCGAACTGGCCCTCCAGTTGCCCTCTCCTCTCATGCCCCTCCCCTCGAGGGGAAGGGTAGGGTGGGCGGTGCTCGGCGCTGGCGCCGACGCGCGGCATTCGCCGCGCTCCCCCACCCCCCGGCCCCCTCGCCGCCGGTGAGGGGGAGTTGTGCCGGGTATGGTATGTATCGCTTACAATCTCTATGCGCTGGCGAAGCACAACCGACAAGCCGTGGAGAGCGACACGTGACCGTCCAGACCCCGATCGAGAACCGCATGGAAGCCTTCCGCCAGCGGTGGAGCGGCAAGATCGGCAAGATGCTGATCGGCGGCGACTGGCGCGAGGCGGCGAGCGGCGAGACTTTCGCCACCGAAGACCCCTCAACCGGCGAGAAGCTGGCCGACGTCGCCAGCGCGGGCGAGGCCGACGTCGATGCTGCGGTGGCCGCGGCGCGCAAGGCGTTCGAAGGGCCGTGGTCGAAGGTCAAGCCCGACGAGCGGGCGCGGCTGATCAACAGGCTCGCCGACCTGATCGAGGCGCATGGCGAGGAGCTGGCGCTGACCGAGACGCTCGACGTCGGCCGGCCGATCCAGTTCAGCCGCATGATCGACGTCGGCGGCGCGGTCGGCCAGCTGCGCTACCAGGCCGGCTGGGCGACCAAGATCCAGGGCGAGACCAACGAGGTTTCCGCGCCCGGCGAGTGGCTCAACTACGTGCTGCGCGAGCCGGTCGGTGTCGTGGGCCAGATCGTGCCGTGGAACTTTCCGCTGGCGATGGCCTGCGGCAAGCTCGGCCCGGCGCTCGCGGCGGGGTGCACGGTGGTGCTCAAGCCGGCCGAGCAGACCCCGCTGTCGACGATCATTCTCGGCGAGCTGGCGCTCGAGGCCGGTTTCCCCGAGGGCGTGATCAACGTGATCACCGGCTACGGGCGCACCGCGGGCGCAGCGCTGGCGGGGCACATGGACGTCGACAAGGTCGCCTTCACCGGCTCGACCGCGACCGGCCGCGCGATCATCGAGGCGGCCAAGAGCAACTTCAAGCGCGTCAGCCTCGAGCTCGGCGGCAAGTCGCCGACCTTCATCTTCGCCGATGCCGATCTGAAGAAGGCGATCCCCGCCGCGGCGATGGGCATCTTCTTCAACGCCGGCCAGGTCTGCGCCGCCGGCAGCCGGCTGTTCGTGCAGGAGGAAGTCGCCGACCAGGTGCTCGAAGGCATCGCCGGGATGGCAAAGATGCTGCGCGTCGGCCACACGCTCGATCCCGAGACGATGATCGGCCCGCTGGTCAGCGAGGTCCAGCTCGACCGGGTGACGAGCTACATCGAGAGCGGACGCCAGGAAGGCGCTACGGTGATGGTCGGCGGCGGGCGCAAGGACGGGCCCGGGTGGTTCGTCGAGCCGACCGTGCTGGTCGACACCGAGGCGAGCATGAAGGTGCGCCGCGAGGAGATCTTCGGCCCGGTGCTCTGCGCGCACCGCTTCTCGAGCGAGGACGACGCCGACCGGCTGGCCGCGCTCGGCAACGAGACCGAATACGGCCTCAACGCAACAATCTGGACCAAGGATATCGGTATGGCCCACCGCCTCGCCCGCCGGCTTCGCTCGGGCTCTGTGCGCATCAACGGCGCCGGCGGAGTCGACCCGGCGCTGCCGCTCGGCGGCTACAAGGCCAGCGGCTGGGGCCGCGAGAACGGCCGCGCCGGGATCGAAGCCTATACCGAGCTCAAGGCGGTGTCGGTCGCGCTCGACTGAGCGCGCCGCCCGCGATCCCACCGGGCACCCCTGCATCCGAGAAACCCAGGCCATCCGTGCGGGCGGCCGAGCGAGGATCATCACCTTTGACGTTTGACGAGAAGCTGCAGCCCATTTTCGACGATGTCCTGCGTCGCAACAGCGGCGAGGAGGAGTTCCTGCAAGCGGTGCGCGAGGTTCTCGGCAGCCTTGGTCGGGTCATCGCCAAGCATCCGGAATATGCCGACCATGCGCTGATCGAGCGAATCTGCGAGCCCGAGCGGCAGATCATCTTTCGCGTTCCGTGGGTCGACGACACCGGCCAGGTGCGGATCAACCGCGGCTTTCGGGTGCAGTTCAACTCGGCACTCGGGCCCTACAAGGGCGGGTTGCGCTTCCACCCGTCGGTCAACGTCGGGATCATCAAGTTCCTCGGCTTCGAGCAGACCTTCAAGAATGCGCTCACCGGCATGCCGATCGGTGGCGGCAAGGGGGGATCGGATTTCAATCCGCGCGGCCGGTCCGACGGCGAGATCATGCGGTTCTGCCAGTCGCTGATGAGCGAGCTGTACCGCCATCTTGGCGAATACACGGACGTTCCGGCAGGCGACATCGGGGTCGGCTCGCGGGAAATCGGCTATTTGTTCGGCCAGTACAAACGGCTGACCAACCGCTACGAGGCCGGCGTGCTGACCGGCAAGGGGCTGGTCTACGGCGGCTCGCGCGCGCGCACCGAAGCGACCGGATACGGCGTAACCTACTTCGTGCAGGAGATGCTGGCGACGCGCGGGACCAGCCTCGACGGCAAGCGCGTGGTGGTGTCGGGATCGGGCAACGTGGCGATCTACACCATCGAGAAGGTCGCCGAGTTCGGCGGCAAGGTCGTCGCGTGCTCGGATTCGAACGGCTACATCGTCGACGAGGCGGGGATCGACCTCGCGCTGCTCAAGGAGATCAAGCAGACCCGCCGCGGCCGGATCGAGGACTATGCACGCGCGAAGGGCGAGGCCGTGCGATTCGTCGAGAAGGGCAGCGTGTGGCAAGTGCCGTGCGAGGTGGCGATGCCTTCGGCCACGCAGAACGAGCTGACCGGCAAGGACGCGCACGCGCTCATCGCCAACGGTGTCATGGCCGTGTGCGAGGGCGCCAACATGCCGTGCACGCCCGAATCGCTGAGGCTGTTCCAGGAGGCCGGCGTGCTGTTCGGTCCGGGCAAGGCCGCCAACGCCGGTGGTGTCGCCACCTCGGCGCTGGAAATGCAGCAGAACGCGTCACGCGACAGCTGGAGCTTCGAGGAGACCGAGACCCGGCTGGCGAGAATCATGAAGGACATCCACGATCGCTGCGCGGCGACTGCCGATGAATACGGTTGCCCGGGCGACTACGTCCTCGGCGCCAATGTGGCAGGCTTCGTGCGGGTCGCCGAGGCGATGGGCGCGATGGGGGTCATCTGACCGCGGGAGGCGCGACAGCCCCTCTCAACGTCCTCCACCGCTCGCTGTGGCGTCGAACGCGAAGCTTAGCGCGACCGAAGTGCCGAGGCCCGCAGCGGTCTCGCCAGTTCCGACGCCGAACGCCGTCCGGTCGATATTGGCGCTGCCCTCGACGTGGCGGCGCAGGCCTTCGCCCGAGAGGGTGAAGGTCAGCGACTGCGGGCGGCTGACGCCCTTGAGCGAGAGCGTGCCGCTGGCGCTGTAGCGGTTGGCGCCGGTGCGGCGGACCGAAGTCGAGCGCCAGGTCGCGGTCGGGTTGGCCGAGGCGGCGAGGAACTCGGCACCCGAAAGCATCCCGTCCATCGTCGCGTCGCCGACGGTGCCGCTGGCGAGGTCGATGGTGATGCGGATGTCGGCGGTCTCGGGGTTCTCGGGGTCGAAGGCGATCGTGCCGCCCCACTCGGCGAAGCTGCCGCGGTACGAATCCGAGCCGCTGCTGACGGTGAAGCCGAGACTGCCGCCCGGCTGGATGGTCCAGGTCGGCGGCGGGCCGGGCTCCTCTTCTTCTTCTTCCTCTTCGGCTTCCTCGGTCGTCGCCTCGGGCGTCGGCGTGGCCGTCGACTCGACGGCGGCGGCGAGCGGAACACGCGCGGGCTCGGGAGCGGCCGCGCGATCGTATCCGCCGCTGGCGACGACGTCGCTCGCGATCTTCATGCCGGTGGCGAAGTAGACCGCCACCACCGCCAGCAGCAGCGCGTAGGCCGTCCAGGCCTTGCCGCCCGGCGCCATGCGCCGCAGCAGCCCGTCCTTGAGCAGCCACTGGTGCCGGAGCGCGCCGGCGACGTGGATCAGGAACAGCGCGATGCCGACCCAGGCGAGCAGTTCGTGGCCTTGTTCCGCGACTTCGTGCAGCGCGCGCGAGACCGGGAGGTGCGGCCAGGGCACGACGCCGAACAGGTAGGTCGGCACCTGGATTCGCGAGGTCGAGACGACGATCCACCCGGTCAGCGGAGCGACGATCATGAACGCATAGAGCAGCGCGTGCACGGCCTTCGCCAGGAAACCCTGGAAGCCGCCCTCGACCGCCGGCGGCGGACGATGCGTCAGCCGCCAGGCGAGTCGCGCGAGCGTCAGCAGCAGGATCGTGATGCCGACCGACTTGTGCAGCTGGAACAGCACGAAACCGCGCTCGTCGTCGGGCATTGCGAAGCCGACCGCGAGCTGGAAACCGAGCGCGAGGGCGATCAGCCAGTGAAGGACGACGGCGACGGTGCTGTAGCGCTGCTGGGCCGCGCCCGGATCAATGGTACTCAGTGTCTCCCTCCTCGTTGACCGGGTTGCGGTCGTTCTCGGAGCACTGGAACTCGAAGAGCTTGCCGTAGCGGTCGCGACGGTAGCGGGTGGTCACCTCGAACGGCTCGGCCAGCGCCTCGGGATCCTCCATGTGCATCTCGTTTATCAGCACATCCGGGTCGTTCGGGTCGAGATGAATTCGCTCGGTGAGCACGAACTGGTCGGAATGGGGCCAGCCAGTGTCGATCTCGAGCTCGTCGGAGATCCCCCTGGTCACCACCACCAGCGTGTCGCCTTCCCAGTGGCCCACCGAATCGCCCATGAAGCTCGGGTCGGGGTCTTCCTCGTGCACGCGGCCGTCGGTCCAGATCGTGCGCGTCTGCATCCAGGCTTCCTGGTTGATCGTCACCCGGCCGGGGGCAAAGATGAACTCGTAGGGATACTGCGCGAGCCGCATGATCCGCGGCATACCCGGCGGCGAGCAGTTCGAGCGGTTGCGGCGGGCGACCCCGTCGCGCGCGCGGACCTCGGCGACCCACGCCTCGCGCCGGGCCAGGTACTCGCCCTTGAGCTTGGGTTGCGGGGGCGGCGCGCCGGCTCCCGGCCGGCCGGCCATCACGAACCAGATTCCGCCCCAGTCGGGCAGCGCGTCGAGCGCGGCGTACTGCCCCTTCGGGTTGGCGGCGCCCTTGCCTTCCTCGACTCCCGGTGGCGGAGGCGACTGGGTCGCAGCACCAAGCTGGGCGTGGGTGGGCGCGGCAAGGACGAGGGCAGCGAGGCCCAGACAGAATACGCGCTTCATCGATCCCCCAGTCCCAGTCTGCGTCCCACGTTCCTATGCCGCTCGAACTTTCTGCCAGTGCCGAGCAGGGTCAGCTCACGTCGCCCAGGGTCGAGCCGTCGGGCAGGCGCACGCCGGCGTAGCTGCCGCCGCGCGCGCCGCTGCGCAGCGGGTGGACCCAGATGCGCACCCGGTCGCCGGGCTTGAGCGAAGTGCGCTTCCAGCCTTCCTGCGCGAGGTTGTTCGGGCTGGTCATCTCGATCGCCCAGCGCTCGTTGCCGCTCGGCGAGCTGACGTCGGCCTCGATGAAGGCGTGCGGGTTCTGCCACTTGAAGCGGACGACCTCGGCTTCGAGCACGACCGTCTTGTTCATGTCGAACATCGAGTAGCTGTGATGCGCCGCGGCGGGAATCGCCAGCACGGCGACGGCCGCGGCGAGGGGTATGCGAAACCGCTTCACGAAAACCTCCGTCATACGTTGGGCACGTTCACAGGCGTGCCGTTCTTGGGCAAGCCCGAATCGAGCACTCGCCCGTTCGGCAGCTTTACGTCGAGGAACAGCCCGCCCGGGTTGCCGTCACGCAGCGGGTTCATCCGCAGCGTCACGCGGTCGCCCGAGCGGACCGAGGTGCGGGTCCATCCCTGGCGCTTGAGGTTGTTCGGGCTGTTGAGCTCGATCGACCAGTGGGTCACGCGGCCGTTGGCGCCGGGCACGTCGATCTCGATGAAGGCGTGGGGGTTGGTCCACTGGAACTCGGTCACGGTGCCCTCGAGCGTGACGATGCGCCGCTGGTCGAACATCGCGAAGCTGTGGTGGGCGAGCGCCGGGACCGCGGCGAACAGCGCGGCAGCGGCGCCCAGGACGAGCCTATTCATCGTCGGATTCTCCCTCGAGCGCGGTCTGCCCGCGCTGCTCGGCCGTCTCGCTGCCGAGGTTGGTGCCGGGCAGGTTGGCGTTGTACTGCAGGATGCAGTTGGCCTCGTTGATGTCGGTGTAGTCCTGCCTGTTGTATCGCTTCACCGACTTCCATTCGCCCTGCCACATCTGCGGGTCGATCAGCTCGTACTCGACTTCCATCGTCTTGCCGTCGTTGATCAGGCGGATCCGCTCGATCAGCTCGAACTGGTCGGAGATCGGGATGCCGAGGTCGATGTAGTGGTTGTCGGTCTCGAAGTACTTGGTGCGGACGACCAGCGTGTCGCCTTCCCAGTGGCCGACCGATTCGCCGTTGTAGCTGGGCACGACGAGGTCGGGATCGGAGTGCTCGCGCCCGTCGAGGAAGATCGTGCGGACCGAGTTGTTGAAGCCCGAGATCACGTAGACCGCGGTCGGCAGCTGGATGAACGCGTGCGGCCACACGCGGGTCATCAGCATCGGCATGCCCGGCGGGTAGCACTGCCCGATCGCGTCGCGATAGGTTTCGCCGCGCGCCTGCGCCTTGGGCTGCTCGATCAGCGCCTCGATCCCCTCGGGGCCGAAGCGCGGATAGGGCGGGCCGAACATGTAGTCGGCGAAGCCCTTCGACAGGTCGACGAACCAGGTTCCGGTCAGGTCGAACGGCGGCGCCGGGCGCTCCTTCCGGAGGTTCTCGGGCGCGAGCGCACCGAGATAGCCGGGGTGCTTGGGCACCATCTGCTCGAGCCGCTCGGCCGGGATCGGCACCAGCGGGCGCACGACTTCGGGCTGCTCTGCCGTGGCGCCGTCACCCGCGGGTTGAGCCGCGGCGGAGATGCCGATGACGGCGGCCGCGGCCGCCAGCGAAAACCCGATCAGCTTCAACGCCATTCCTCTCACCCAAAGTTGACGGATCAACCACGCGTCGGCCCAAGTCAAGCCCGCGCCCGCCCGATCCAGCCGCATTATCCCGCCGGCACCTTGTCCCGTCTAGCCTCGCGCGGCTGCCGGTCGCCGGCCTTGCCCGTGCGGCGCTGGTCGACCCGCCGGGCGATCCTGCCGAGCATCCCGTCGAGCGTGTCGCGCTGGTGCGAATCGAGGTCCTGCAGGATCCACTCGAAGTAGTCGCGCCGCTTGTCCTTGATCCGGTCGTGCATTTCCAAGCCGCGAGCGGTCGGCGTCAGCGTCAGTCGGTTCTCGTGATCGCGCTCGCCGTCGCGCTGGATCAGCCCCGCCTCGAGCAGGCGCGATACCGCGCGGCTGACTTCGGCGCGGTCGACTTCGAATGCGATGCAGACTTCCGCGGCGCTCGACGAGCCGGTCGTGCAGATGAAGCCGAGCGCACGCCATTCGGCGGCGGTGATGCCGAAGTCGCGATTGAGGTCGCGCGCGGTCTCGCGGTCGATCATCCGCGCGAGCAGCATCAGCCGGTGCGGGATGAAGTACTGGTTCGCCATGAACCAGGTCGTGGACAAGCTCATATTTCGGCCCCGCTTCGCCGGCCCCATCCGGCGACTGCTTCGCCTAACGTTTCACGGACCGTCCCCGTTCGCAAGACATCTGCCGGCATGGCTCCCGCCCTAGACCCCAGGGCCCCGCCAAACAAGTTGATTGATCAAATCCGGGCTGATAAGCGTCCGCCCGACGCCCGCGCCAGAACGGACGAACGACACAATCAGGGAGACGCCGAGATGAGGGCAAGTTCCGCCGTTTCGCGTGTGCGCTGGGTTGCCTTGGCCGGCTCAGCTGCAACAGCGCTGGCCGCGCAGTCCGTCCAGGCGCAGGATACTGCAGCCGCCGCCGAAACCTCACAGGGCGGGCTCGACGAGATCATCGTCACGGCCGAGCGGCGCGCGACCAACCTGCAGGACACGCCGCTGTCGGTCGTCGCCATGACCGAGGAAATGGTGGCCGCGAAGGGCATCGAGGACCTGCAGGACCTCGCGGTGTTCACCCCGAACCTGTCGATCTCCGCCTCGCGCGGCAACGGCAACAACAGCCCCAACTTCACGATCCGCGGCATCTCGGGCGGCGGCGGCGCCACCGGCGAGCGCGGCGTCGGCCTCTACATCGACGGCGTCTACGTGCCGCGCACTAGCGGATCTGTGCTGCGCGTGCTCGACATCGAGCGCGTGGAGGTACTGCGCGGACCGCAGGGCACGCTGTTCGGGCGCAATTCGACAGGCGGCGCGATCCGCGTGTTCTCGCGCCAGCCGCAGGACCAGTTCGAAGGCTACATCCGCGGCACGATCGGCAACTTCGACCGGCACGACGTGGTCGCCATGCTCAACGTGCCGGTGACCGACAATCTCGCCGTGCGCATGCAGGGCGCCTGGCTCAACGAGGACGGCTACGTCCGGCGCGGCACCCAGAAGCTCGGCGGAAACGAGGATCTGGTCGGGCGCGTGACCGCACGCTGGCAGCCGACCGACGACGCGCACGCGACCTTCTCGTTCCTCTACAGCGAGTCGAAGGCCGACGGCACGCCGCTGGTGTTCCGCGAGTTCGACATGCGCCCGGGCATCGAGGGCGTGATCCAGGGCAACGTTGCCGACTGGCTCAACGACGCATTCAAGGCGGCGGGCCAGCCGCCGCTGGCAGCGTACAACGATCCGCGCATCGTCACCGGCGATCCGTTCCGCGCCACCGACCTGTGCCTGCTCGACGACTTCGACCCGGACTACGACGCCGCCTGCCACCAGTACAACGACAACACCTACTGGCAGGCCGACGTGGCCACCGAGTTCCCGCTCGGGGACAACGTGACGGTCAATACCGTCACCGGTATCGCCAAGCTCGAGCACGAGGGCGTCAGCGACTACCAGCTCCTCGGTATGGAGCGCCGCCGCGACGACGTCGATTCCGAGGTGTTCTATACCGAGGCGCAACTGAGCACCTCGCTGTTCAACGACGCGATCGACCTGATCGCCGGCGGCAACTTCTTCTACGAGCAGTCGAGCGCGCCGAACTTCGTGATCAGCCGGCGCGGCACCAGCGACTTCGCGACCCAGGATGCGCGCGGCGACACCGACGCCGGGCTGTTCCGCACCGCCGACACCTTCACGGTGCAGGAATCGAACTCGTTCGGCGTGTTCGCGAACGCCACCTGGCATATCACCGACCGGCTCGATTTCACCGGGGGCCTGCGGTACTCGCACGACAAGAAGGACTACCGGCAGACGCGCTTCGCCGAGTTCCTGCCCTCGGGCGCGCCGGGCTCGTTCCGGACCGCGCCGGGCACGAACTCGACCACCGTCGAGGACGATTCGAGCTTCGAGCAGATCGATTACCGCGCGACGCTCGATTTCGACATCACGCCCGACGCGATGATCTATGCGACGGTCTCGAAGGCCTACAAGGCGGGCACCTACAGCTACACGATCCAGAGCTGGACTCCGGCCAACAACGCGACCGGCGAGAACCAGAGCGCGGTGATCGAGCCGGTCCCGCCGGAGAAGGTACAGAACTTCGAGGCCGGGGCGCGCCTGACGCTGTTCGACGGCCGGGTGCGCTTCAACCCGACCGCGTTCTACATGAAGTACACCAACCGCCAGGCCGCACGGCAGGTGCCCTGCGCCCCGCCCGGGACCGGCAGCTGTCCGCCGGTCGGCTTCAGCATCCAGGTGGTCGATTCGGGCGACGTCGACATCTGGGGCGGCGAGCTCGACATGCAGATCGCGCTGACCGACGAGCTGACGATCGACGCCTCGGGCGCGATCCTCGACTACGAGGTCAAGGACCCGGTAGCGAACAGCGGGCCCAACCTGTTCCCCGACGCCCCCTCGCCCGCGTTCAACGTCGGCGCGACTTACGCCACCGATGCTGGCTCGGGCATGCTGACCTTCAACGTCAACTACGCTTATGTCGGCGAGCAGGAAACGCACCCGACCGACGCCGGCGATTCGGCCTTCCGGATGGAGAGCTACGGACTCGTCAACGCGCGGTTGCGTTTCGCGCCGTACGACTTCCCGATCTCGCTGACGCTGTTCGCCAACAACCTGTTCGACGAGACCTACGCGACTTACGCGCAGCGGTTCGGCGGCGGGTTCTGGGACGCCGGATCGGGCATCGGCCTCGCCGCGCCGCTGCGCTCGGCGCTCGGCGAAGTCCGCGGGCGGCCGCGCGAAGTCGGGCTGACCGTCCAGTACGATTTCTGACGCCGCAAGGCGGGAGCCCCGCGCGCCGACGCATCATTGTGCATTGCACCACTTGCCAACCGGGCGTTGTGCAATGCAATAAGGCCCGTCATGCGGATCGCCATCGTCGATGAAAGCGCCACGCGCGCGACGATCATCGAGGAGGGCCTCGCGCAAGTCCCCGACTGCGACATCTTCGTGCTCACCGAGCGGCACGGGCTGCTGTCGCGAATCGAGGAGATCGCCCCGGACATCGTGCTGATCGACCTCGGCAACCCGTCGCGCGACGTGCTCGAGGAATATTTTGCGGTCAGCCGAGTGCTCGCCCGGCCGATCGCGATGTTTGTCGACGAGTCGGACGACGACGCGATCGCCGCCTCGATCGATGCGGGGGTCTCGGCCTATGTCGTGGACGGCCTGGCGGCGCACCGCATTCGTCCGCTGCTCGACCTCGCGATCAAGCGGTTCCACGCGTTCGCGCGGCTGCAGTCCGATCTCGCCGAAGCCAAGGGCAAGCTCGCCGAGCGCGAGACGATCGACAAAGCCAAGCGAATTCTGATGCAGGGCAAGGGGGTGAGCGAGCCGGAGGCCTACGCCGAGCTGCGGCGCAAGGCGATGAGCTCGAACCGGCGAATCGCCGAGATCGCCGAGGCGGTGGTGACGGCGCACGAGCTGATGGGGGGTGGAGAATGACCGAGCAGCTGACGATCGGCTTCCTGCCGCTGGTCGATGCCTGCCTGCCGATCCTGGCGCACGAGCACGGCTTCGCCGAGGAGGAGGGCCTCGCGCTGACGTTCCAGCGCGATGTGAGCTGGGCGACGGTGCTCGACCGGCTGCTCTATGGCCACACCGATGCGGCGCACCTGATCGCGCCGCTGGCGATCGCCACCACGCTCGGGCGCGGGCGGCCGGCGCAGCCGCTCGCGGCGCCGTTCGTGCTCGGGCTCAACGGCAACGCGATCACCCTGACGCCGGAGCTGGCGGCGAAAGTCGCCGAACCCGGCCGGCTCGGTGATCCGGCGGCTATCGGCGCCGCGCTGGCCGAGGAGGCGCGGGCGCGCAAGGCGGCCGGCAAGCGGCTGCATCTCGGCGTCGTGCACCGCTACTCGAGCCACAACTACATGCTGCGCTACTGGCTCGCGGCCTCGGGCATCCGCCCCGACGACGACGTCGAGATCGTCACCGTCGCGCCCCCGTTCGTCGCCGATGCGATGGAGCGCGGCGAGATCGACGGTGCCTGCGTCGGCGAACCGTGGAACAGCGCCGCGGTCGCGCGCGGCGTCGGGGTGATCGTGCTGGCGACCGCGCAGATCTGGCGCCGCGGGGTCGAGAAGGTGCTCGCGTTCCGCGCACCGGTGCTCGAGACGCGGCGGCCGGCGGCCGAGGCGCTGATTCGCGCGCTGCGCAAGGCCGGCGCGCACTTCGTCGACCCGGCCAACTGGGAGACCAACGCGGCGATCCTCGCACGACCCGAATACGTCGGCGCCGATCCCGCACTGATCCTCAGTGCAATTTCCGACCAGCTGGTACTCGTGCAAGGGGCCGAGCCCGTCCCCTACCCCGACTTCATGTTCCAGCATCGCGAGGCGGCGAACTTCCCTTGGGTCAGCCAGGCCGAGTGGCTCTACACCCAGCTGGTCCGCTGGGACCGCCTCGCCTACTCGCCCGAAGATGCCGCGGCTGCCGCACGCGTGTTCCGCCCCGACGTCTACCGCAGCGCGCTCGCAGGCACCGGGGACCTGCTGCCTGGGGCCAGCTCGAAGGTCGAGGGCAGCCTTGCCCGGCCGACTGCCGTGACCGCACAGCAAGGCGCCATCACCTTGGCAAACAACACCTTTTTCGACGGACGGTCGTTCGATCCGGACGACATCGAAGGCTACATAGACTCGTTCGGATGAGGCATTTTCGTTGCACCGCAAAAATGGTCTTTACGCAGGTGCAGCAAATCGGTTACGAATCGGCGCAGCGGAAGCCGCCCCCAACGTCGCGGGGCGCCGGGGCTTCCGCGAACGTATCTATCCAGCGTGGCAACGGAGCCGCCCGATTGGGTCCCTCGGGACCCTGATCGAGGCGGCTTTTTCGCGTTGTCCGCTCGCGAAGGGGAATGCGCCGATGACCATGAGTGCGAGTTCACCGCGGACCCAGCCGGAAACGGGCAAGAGCTTCTGGCAAGCGGGGCACAATCCCACGCTGCTCGCCGCGTTTCTCTATTTCGACGTCTCGTTCATGGTCTGGGTCATCCTCGGCCCGCTGGCGCCGATCATCTCGGCCGAACTCGGGCTCGACCCGGCGCAGAAGGGGCTGATGGTCGCGGTGCCGACGCTCGCCGGGGCGGTGCTGCGGCTGGCCGACGGGGTGCTCGTCGACCGGATCGGCCAGAAGACCACCGGTACGCTCAACCAGCTGATCGTCATCGCCGGGCTGCTGGTCGGCTGGTGGTTCGGGATCGACAGCTTCGCCGGGACGATCGCGATCGGTGTGATCCTCGGCTTCGCCGGGGCCAGCTTCGCGGTCGCCCTGCCGCTCGCCAGCCGGTGGTATCCGGCGGAGCACCAAGGCAAGGCGATGGGCCTTGCCGGGATGGGCAACTCGGGCACCGTGCTCGCCGCGCTGTTCGCGCCGATCCTGGCCAAGCTGTTCGGCTGGAACGCGGTTCTCGGCCTCGCGGTGATCCCGCTCGTGGTGGTGCTGGCAATCTATCTTGCGATCGCCAAGGACAGCCCCGACCAGCCGGCGCCGAAGCCGCTCTCGGCCTATGCCGATGTGCTCAAGGTCGACGACGCCTGGTGGTTCATGCTGTTCTATGGCGTTACCTTCGGCGGCTTCGTCGGCCTGTCGAACTCGCTGTCGATCTGGTTCGTCGACAGCTTCGCGCTGAGCCCGGTCGTCGCCGGCTACTACACCGCCGCCTGCGTCTTCACCGGCTCGCTGGTCCGCCCGCTCGGCGGCGCGCTGGCCGACCGGTTCGGCGGCACGCTGACGCTGACGCTGGTCTATATCGTCGCCGCGCTGGGGCTGGCGACGATCGCTACCGGCCCGGCCACGCTGCCGCTCGCGCTGACGCTGTTCGTAGTGGTGATGGGCACGCTCGGGATCGGCAACGGCGCGGTGTTCCAGCTGGTGCCGCAGCGCTTCCGCCAGGAGATCGGGGTGATGACCGGCCTCGTCGGCTTCGCCGGCGGGGTCGGCGGGTTCTACCTCGCCTCCTCGCTGGGCTTCGCCCAGAAGTACACCGGCAGCGCCTCGGCGGGCTTCCTGATCTTCGCCGGCCTCGCGCTGGTCGCGCTCGCCGGGCTGACCTTCGTCAAGGGACGCTGGCGCACGACCTGGGCCGAAGCGAGCGGCGCGCGCATCTGACGCCGCGCGGGGATCGGCCACCCCGGTTCCCGCTCCACCCCGCGCACCGGAGAGGATGCCCGAATGGCGCAGATCAAGACGCCCAAGGGGAATGACATGAGGACAGCCCGTATGGCGGCCGGCGGGATCGCCGCCGCCGTCGCACTCTCGGCCACCGCAGCGCAGGCCCAGGATTTCGGCGCGCCGGTGCCGATCGGCGAAGGCGTGACGCTCGATCCGATCTTTGCCGCGCGGGTGCGCTACGAAACGGTCGACCAGGACACGATCGCCGCGGGCGCCGACGCGGTCACGGCGCGGGTGCGTGCGGGGCTCGAGCTCAAGGCCTCGGGCTTTGCGATACTCGGCGAGGTCGAGAGCACGCTCGCGATCGTGGGCGACTACAACGACACGATACCCGGCAACGGGATCGAGCCGTTCCCGACCGTTCCCGATCCCGAGACCATCGAGCTCAACCGGCTGCAGGTCGGCTACATGCGCAACGGCACCGGCGCGACGATCGGCCGCCAGCGAATCGTGCTCGACAACGCGCGGTTCGTCGGCAACGTCGGCTGGCGGCAGAACGAGCAGACCTACGACGCGGTGCGCGGGCAGGCGAAGCTCGGCCCGGTCACGCTCGACGCGACTTACGCGATCTCGCAGCGCACGGTGTTCGGGACCGACAGCCCGAACGAGCATTTCGACGGCGACTTCGTGTTCCTCAACGGCGGGGTCGACACGAAAGCGGTCGATGCCAAGGCCTTCGCCTACCTGATCGACTACGACACGCGCCTTGCCTTCTCGAGCCAGACCTACGGCGTGCTGGCGAGCGCGGCGATCGACCTCCCGGCAGTCGGCAAGCTCAGCGCCCGGGCGAGCTATGCGACGCAGTCGGACTACGGAGCAAACCCCGTCTCGTACGATGCCGACTACCTCAACCTGCAGGCGGGAATCGACCTGTTCGGGCTATCGCTGACCGCGGGTTACGAGGAACTCGGCAGCGACGGCGGCGTGGCCGCGTTCCAGACGCCGCTGGCGACGCTGCATGCGTTCAACGGCTGGGCCGACCTGTTCACGACCACGCCGGCGACGGGCCTGCGCGATTACTCGATGACGATCGGCACCACGTTCGGGGTGCCGTTCCTGCCCGGGTTCAAGGCCGACCTGACCTACCACGAGTTCGACGCCGACTTCGGCGGCCTCGACTACGGCAGCGAGTGGGACGCCTCGCTCGGCTTCCGGCTCGGGCCGGTCGGCCTGCTGGCGAAGTACGCGCGCTACGACGCCGACGCCTTCGCTGTCGATACCGAGAAATTCTGGCTCCAGGCCGAAGTGGCCTTCTGACGGGAGAATAGCTCCGATGTCCTATCTCGCACCCAGTGAATTCGTGACCAAGATGGTCGACGCCGGCGAGGCGAAGATCTTCATGTCGACCAAGGACACGCTGATCCGCGCGTTCATGGCGGGCGCCACGCTGACGCTCGGGGCGGCCTTCGCCGTCACCGTCACCGTCCAGACCGGCGAGGCATTGCTCGGCGCGGTGCTGTTCCCGGTGGGCTTCATCATCCTCTACCTGTTCGGTTTCGACCTCCTCACCGGCGTGTTTGTACTGGTCCCGCTGGCGGTGTTCGACAGGCGGCCGGGCTGCACCTGGGGTGGCGTGCTGCGCAACTGGGGGCTGGTGTTCACCGGCAACTTCGCCGGCGCGCTGACCACTGCCGTCTTAATGACGATCTACTTCACCTACGGCTTTTCGATCGAACCCAGCGAGGTGGGCCAGAAGATCGCCGGGATCGGCGTCGACCGCACGCTCGGCTACGCGGAGTACGGGTTCGCCGGGTGGATGACGATCTTCGTGCGCGGCATGCTGTGCAACTGGATGGTCTCGTCGGGCGTGGTCGGGGCGATGGTTTCGACCAACGTCACCGGTAAGGCGCTGGCTATGTGGATGCCGATCATGCTGTTCTTCTATATGGTGTTCGAGCATTCGATCGTTAACATGTTCCTGTTCCCCGCGGCGCTGATGATGGGCGGCGACTTCTCGATCGCCGACTACCTGCTGTGGAACGAGATTCCGACGATCCTCGGCAACCTCGTCGGCGGCCTGACGTTCACCGGCCTGACGCTCTATTCCACGCATGTACGCACCAGCCCGGCCCGCAAGCAGGCGGAGACGGTGCTGCAGCGCGTCGCGTGAGGCCAGCGGCGGGGGCGGCGGTCCGAGACGGACCGGCCCGCCGCCCCTTGTCGGCCGCGCGGCTGGAAATCGCCCTCGGCCAGTATTCGACCGCCGGTGCGAAGTCCGAGAACCAGGACTTTCACGGCGCCCTCGTCCCCGAGGGCGCCGATCGGCTGACCAAGGGCATCGTCGTCGCGCTGGCCGACGGGATCAGCACCAGCCGGCTCGGCGCGGCGGCGGCCGAGACCGCGGTGAAGAGCTTCCTGACCGACTATTACTGCACCTCGGCGGCATGGTCGGTGCGCACCTCGGCGGAGCGGGTGATCGCGGCGACCAACTCGTGGATGCATGCGCAGAACGCGCGCCACCGCCCGCGCGAGGAAGGCGAGAACCGCGAACGCGGGGCGCTGATCTGCGCGTTCAGCGCGCTGGTCCTGAAATCACGCATGGCGCACCTGTTCCACGTCGGCGACGCGCGGATCGCCTTGATCGCGAACGGCCGGGTCGAGCCGCTGACCGAGCCGCACCGCGTCGATCTCGGCGGCGGGGAGAGCTACCTCGGGCGCGCACTCGGAGCGAACCGCGCGGTCGAGGTCGACTGCCGGCAGGTCTCGCTGCAGCCGGGCGACCTGTTCATGCTCTCGACCGACGGGGTGCACGAGTTCGTTTCGACCGCCGAGACGCTGGCGCTGATCGAAGGCGCGGCGAACCTCGACGAGGCCGCGCGGGCAATCTGCGAGACGGCGTTGGCGGACGGCAGCGGCGACAACCTGACCGTGCAGCTGGTCCGCATCGAGGCATTGCCGGCGGGCGACGCGTCGGAGCTGCTCGGCGCCGGGCTGGCGCTGCCGCCGGCGCCGCGGCTCAAGGACGGCGACCGGCTCGACGGCTACGCGATCCTGCGCGAGATCCACGCCGGCAGCCGCAGCCACGTCTACCTCGCGCGCGACGAGGCGGACGGGCGGCGCGTGGCAATCAAGGTGCCCTCGACCGACCACGCGGCCGACGAGGGCGAGCTTGCGGCGCTGCTGCTCGAGGACTGGGCAATGCGGCGGGTGTCGCACCAGAACCTGCTGGGAGCGGCGCCCGACCGCCCGCGCAGCCGCATCTATGCAGTCTCGCCATACGTCGAAGGGCAGACGCTCGAGCAATGGATGGCCGACAACCCGCGCCCCACGCTGGCCCAGGTGCGCGATATCGTCGGCCAGCTCGCGGCGGGGCTGCTGGCGCTGCACCGGCGCGAGATGCTCCATCGCGACCTCAGGCCGCGCAACGTGCTCGTCGACGGCGACGGCACTGTGCGGATCATCGATTTCGGCTCGGTCGAGGTCGCCGGGCTCGGCGAGCTCGCGCCGGGCCTGGCCAAGCAGGCGATCTTCGCCGGCACCGTGCAGTACGCCGCGCCGGAGCTTTTCCTCGGCGAACCGGCGAGCCTGCGCAGCGACCTGTTCTCGCTCGGGGTGATCGCCTATCAAATGATGACCGGCGCACTGCCCTATGGGCGCGGCATCGCCGGCGCGACCACGCCTGCGGCCCAGCGCCGGCTGCGCTACCGCCCGGCGAGCGAACTCAATCCCGAAGTGCCGGCGTGGGTCGACGCGGCGCTGGCGCGCGCGCTCGCGATCGACCCGGCGAAGCGCTACCAGGAGCTGAGCGAGTTCACTTACGACCTCGCGCACCCCAATCCGGCGCTGGTGCCCGCGCCGAGGCCGCTGCTCGAGCGCGGCACCGCTCAGCAGTGGCGGATCGTCGCTCTGGTGCTGGCGGTGGCGCTGGTGCTGGCCGTGCTCCGCTGGCCCGAATTCGGGACGCTCGCTCCCGGTTGATGCCCGGATCTTTTGCTGCACTGCAAAAAAGTCTTGCCCGCGGAGCCGGGAATCGGTTAAATCGCGCTCGAAGCGGAACGGCTCGCCCAATGGCGGGCGACGACAGCCGGACCGCGGTTTCAGCGACATAGCGTGGCAATGGCGCCGCCGGTTGGCCCCTCGGGGATCACCTGGCGGCTTTTTTGCGTGCGCGTTCGGAAGGCACAAGACGAGTGAACGCACCGACGAGCTTCGACAAGGCGAACCCGCTCAGCGGGACACTGCGCGAGAAACTGGTGGTGATCGGCAACGGCATGGCCGGCTGCCGCGCGGTGGAGGAAATCCTCGCGCGCGATCCCGGCAGGTACTCGGTCACGATCTTCGGCGCCGAGCCGCGGGTCAACTACAACCGGATCATGCTCTCGCCGGTGCTGGCCGGCGAGAAGAGCTTCGACGAAATCGTCCTCAATACCGCCGAATGGTACGCCGACAACGGTATCGAGCTGGTCGCAGGCGATCCCGTCGATCACATCGACCGCGAGCGATCGGTGGTCGTCGCCCGATCAGGCCGGGTCGAGCCTTACGACCGGCTGCTGATCGCGACGGGCTCCGACCCGTTCATCATCCCGGTCCCGGGACGCGACCTGCCCGGCGTGGTCACCTTCCGCGACCTCGACGACGTCGAGAAGATGCTCGCCGCGGCGGGCGGAGGCGGTAACGCAGTGGTGATCGGCGGCGGGTTGCTCGGGCTCGAGGCCGCGCACGGACTCAGCCTGAGAGGCATGCAGGTCACCGTCGTCCACCTAATGCCGACGCTGATGGAGCGGCAGCTCGACGAAGCCGCCGGGTGGCTGCTCAAGACCGAGCTCGAGCGGCGCGGGCAGACGATCCTGACTGGCGCCGACACCGAGGAAATCCTCGAACGCGACGGCCACGTCTGCGGTGTGCGGCTCAAGGACGGGCGCGAGATCCCGGCCGACATCGTGGTCATGGCAGTCGGCATCCGCCCCTCGACGCGGCTCGCCAAGACCGCCGGGCTCGAATGCGAACGCGGCATCCTCGTCGACGACCATATGGTTACCTCGGATCCGGCGATCCTCGCGGTCGGCGAGTGCGTCGAGCACCGCGGGCAGTGCTACGGCCTCGTCGCCCCGCTGTGGGAGATGTGCCGCGCGCTGGCCGATCACCTAACCGGACAACCGTCGGGCTACACCGGCTCGGTAACCTCGACCAAGCTCAAGGTCTCCGGGATCGACGTGTTCTCGGCCGGCGACTTCATCGGCGGCGACGATCACGAGGACATCGTCATGCGCGATGCCGCGCGCGGTGTGTACAAGCGCGTGATCCTGAAGGACGACCGCGTGGTCGGCGCGGTGCTCTACGGCGATACCGCCGACGGCAACTGGTACTTCGACCTGCTGAAGAAGCAGGAGGACGTGTCCGAGATCCGCGACGGGCTGATCTTCGGCCAGGCTTTCGCCCTGAGCGTCCTTGGGGGCGGGGGTGCCTTCGCGGACCCTAACGCCGCCGTTGCAGCGCTTTCGGACGACGCAGAGATCTGCGGCTGCAACGGCGTGTCCAAGGGCAAGGTGGTCGCGACGATCGAGGCCGGGGCGTGCAGCCTCGACGCGGTGCGCTCGCAGTGCAAGGCCTCCGCGAGCTGCGGTTCGTGCACCGGGCTGGTCGAGGGCCTGCTCGCGCTGACGCTCGGCGACGAGGTCCAGGCCGGGGCGAAGACGCTGTGCAAGTGCACCAGCTTCACCCACGACGACGCGCGCCGGCTGATCGTCGAGAAGGAGCTCAAGGCGATCCCGCAGGTCATGCAGGAGCTGCACTGGACCACGCCCGACGGCTGCGCCTCGTGCCGGCCGGCGCTCAACTACTACCTGCTGTGCGCCTGGCCCGGCGAGTACGAGGACGACCAGAAGAGCCGCTTCGTCAACGAGCGGCTCCACGCCAACATCCAGAAGGACGGGACCTATTCGGTCGTGCCGCGGATGTGGGGCGGGCTGACCAACCCGACCGAGCTGCGCGCGATCGCCGAC
>Ga0079224_100003330_pt1 | contig 20210 bp, 15 predicted proteins | sample Stecom2015_FD_80414 | JGI IMG/M metagenome (GOLD analysis project Ga0079224, IMG submission 80414) | Agricultural soil microbial communities from Utah to study Nitrogen management - Steer compost 2015 | ecosystem: Environmental > Terrestrial > Soil > Agricultural land | place: USA: Utah...
GAGGTCTTTCACGGTCATGCCACGCTGTTTCAGGAATGCGGGCAGGCCGATTTTGTCGATGGTGCGCAGCTCACCAGCGGTGACGGTGACGCGGACGAACCGGTTCAATTCGGACACCCACAGCCGCTTGCTCTGATAATTGGGGTTGAACTGGCGGCGTGTGGCCTTGAGGGAGTGGCTGCGATTGTTTCCGAACTGCGGCTTGACCGCCGAGATTTTGCGTTTGCTCGCCATTTCAAGTCCTTTCCAGTCAAAAAACGAACGCGGGCACAGGTTGTGTCCGTCGCTCGGCTGTCATGATAAATGTGGGCGGCACATCCGTCAAGACCTGACCTCCCGTGACAGGTCTAGTTGATCCCCAGATAGGCTTTCTGCACGGTTGGATCGCGCCGCAGGGCGTCAGCCGTATCGCTGAGGACGATTTCGCCCGTCTGAATGACGTAGCCGCGATGGGCGACCTGCAAGGCCATGTGAGCATTCTGTTCGACCAGAAGGATGGTGGTTCCCTGTTTGTTGACTTGCTCGATGGTCTCAAAAATGGTTTCCACCAGCACCGGAGCCAGACCCATCGACGGTTCATCGAGCAGCAGCAGGGTGGGGCGTGCCATGAGCGCGCGCGCAATCGCCAGCATTTGCTGTTCACCACCGCTCATTGTGCCGCCAAGCTGATTTCGCCGCTCGCCCAGCCGGGGGAACAAACTGAAGGCATATTCAATGTCCTGCCTGATGCCTTCGTGATCGCTGCGGTGGAATGCGCCCATTTCCAGATTCTCGATAACCGTCAGCTTGGCGAATACACCCCGACCTTCAGGAACCATAGCCATACCTTTGGACACCAGATGGTTGGGTTTGTAGGGTGTTATATCCTCGCCGTTCAGCCAAATCGTGCCCTCGCGGGGTTTCATCAGTCCGCAAATGGTGCGCAGGGTTGTGCTTTTGCCGGCACCATTGCCGCCGATGAGTGTCACGATTTCGCCCTGTTCAACTTGCAGCGAGACGCCCTTGAGCGCGTGGATATTGCCGTAATAGGCGTGGACATTGCGGACTTCCAGCAGTGCCATGTTCAGGCTTCCTCCGAGATTCCAGCGGCAGCGCCGCGCCCCAGATAGGCCTCGATGACAACCGGGTTGCTTTGAATATCTGCCGGCAGCCCTTCAGCGATCTTCTTGCCGTGATCGAGTACGGTAATGTGTTCGGATATTCCCATCACTACCCGCATATCGTGTTCGATTAAAACGACCGTGATGCCCAGTTCGTCGCGCAGCCGCCGGATAAAATTGGTGGTAGCGGCTGTTTCCGCCGGGTTCATGCCCGCAGTCGGCTCATCGAGCAGGATAAGTTTGGGTTTGCTCGCCAGAGCGCGGGCGATTTCGAGCCGGCGCTGGTCGCCATAAGACAGATTTTTCGCCAGCAGATCGCCCTTACCGGCCAGCCCGACGAATCGCAGCAGGCGGCGGCCTTCCTCTTCCGATTCGCGATCTTCGCGCCGGGTTCCGGGCGTACCGAGGATAGCCCCAAGCCACGAGGATTTGAGATGGGCTTCCTGCCCGACCATGATGTTTTCGATCACCGACATGTTGTTAAACAGACGGATATTCTGAAAGGTGCGGGCGATACCGGCGCGCGTAATCTGGTCAGCGGATTTGCCGTTGAGCCGCTGGCCGTCGAAGATGAGTTCGCCTTCATCGATCTTGTAGAAGCCGGTGATGCAGTTGAAGAACGTGGTTTTACCCGCGCCGTTTGGTCCAATAATGCTGGCGATTGATCCGCGTGGAATGCTGAAATCGAGATGGTCAACGGCGACCAGGCCGCCAAAGCGTTTGGTCATACCGGTTGCAGACAGGATGTAATCGGCCATTGCTCATCGGTCTCCTTAGTCACCAGTGACCACAACAGTGGCGTCGCGTGGCGATTCAGGCACGGTTCCGGCCTCATCCTCAGCACTGTGCATTTCGCGACGGTGGACAGCAGACGGCCACAATCCTTCTGGACGGGACAGCATCATGACGATGAGCAGCGCGCCATACAGCAGCAGGCGGTACTGATCAAATTCGCGCAGCAGTTCTGGCAGGCCGATGAGCACAAACGCGCCGATCACAATACCGGGTACGCTGCCCATGCCGCCGATAATTATCAGACTGAGGACGTTGATTGAAACCAGCAGGCTGAAGCTGTTGGGGAATATTGTGCCGAGTTTGCTGGCAAAAATGCCGCCGGCCAGCCCACCGGTGGCTGCACTGAGCGTAAACGCCAGCAGCTTCGATTTGGCCGTGTTGATGCCCATCGCGGCGGCGACATCTTCATCTTCGCGGACCGCCATCCACTGCCGTCCGATGCGGGAGTTGTTCAGGCGTGTCGAAACAAAGATGGCAAACAGGCACGCCGCCAGAATGACATAATAAAGCTGCTGCGGGTCGTTGAGTACCAGCGGATATATTTCGGGCTGGGGCAGCAGTGTAACCCCAAGAAACTGCGGCTTGGGGATGAACAGCACACCCTGTGCGCCACCGATAAGCGGTTTGAGCCAGTCGGAAATTGCCAGCAGTCGAATGATCTCGCCAAAGCCGAGAGTCGCAATTGCCAGATAGTCGCCGCGCATTCGCAGGACCGGCAGCGCCAGAATGAAGCCGGTGAACATCGCAATCAGCAGGCTGATGGGCAGCACCAACCAGAAATTGAAAATAGCGATCCCAGTTTTCGCTTCGAATCCAAGCGGCCCGGTCGAGGTCAACACGCCCATTACATAAGCGCCAACAGCGAAATTCGTCACATAGCCCAGATCAAGCAGGCCCGCCAGCCCGACGGCGATGTTGAGTCCTAACCCCATGAGAATATACAGCCCCACATCGGTCAGTACATCACTGGTGGCCGTACCGACCAGCCAGGGCAGCGCAAGCAGCAGGACCGCCAGCAAACTCACACCGCCGGCGCGAACATAGCGCCGCTGGTCGGGCGGCAGGGCGGCGACACGACTGCGGAGCGTTCGCTCCTCGGTTGACCAGCTCAGGCCGAATGTCAGCACAGCCGTAACAACGAACAGCACGAGTGCCGCCTGAGGACTCAGTGAATTGCGTATGAATATGGCACGCAGCACGTCACGGTCGATGACCTGTCTCAGAAGCTGCTGCACCAATTCGCCCAGTGTGCCGACGCCGACGGTAACGGCCAGGCCGATCAGCACGGCGCGGCGAATCCTGCGCGGGATCAGTGCCAGCCCTGCGCCGAATGCGCCGGCGACACCCAGCGAAAGGGTCAGGAGCAGGCTTCCGCTTAGCTGATTTTCCTGGCTGAGGGTTAAAATCTGGATCAGATTGCGGGTGATATTGACCAGTACGCCGCGCAGTTCGATCTGGCTGTTCACCAGAATCAGCGCCAGCAGCGGAATGCTGGAGATGAAGCCGACCAGCAGGCCGGACGCAAGCTGTGCGATGGGGTTGCGTGTATCGCTGAGGCGGTTTGCAGCAAAGTAGCCGGCTGCGGCTGAAGCGGCGACCAGCATAAGCTGGCCGAGGGTGACCGTCTCGCGGATAACCTCGCGCCCGCTGAAGGATTCCAACATGCCGATGGCCGACACATATAGGGTTGCGGCCCCGGCGATAAGCCCAGCGCGGATGAGAAAGCGCCAGTTGAGTTGCATCGTCATACCCGTCCCCTAAGCTTTCTTTTCGGCCAGACGTTCGCCGAGGATACCCTGTGGGCGGAAAATCAAAACGAGTACGAGCATTGTGAAGGCGATCACATCTTTGAGTTGGTTCGCGCCGGGAATACCCAGCCCGGCCAGGACGAGATTAGGCCCAATGGCCTCGATCACACCCAGAAACAGGCCACCGAGCATGGCGCCGGGAATATTGCCGATACCCCCCAGAACAGCGGCGGTAAAGGCTTTGATGCCGGGCACAAAGCCCATGAAAAAGTTCACACCCTGCGGGCGATACAGGCCGTTGATGACACCGGCTGCCCCGGCCAGCGCACCGCCGATGGCAAAGGTAAAGACGATAATCCGGTCAATGTCGACGCCCATGAGGGCCGAAACTTCCTTGTTTTCGGAAACGGCACGCATGGCCTTGCCTATTTTAGTGCGTTCGACCAGCCAGTAAAGGCAAAACATGAGCAGCAGCGCGGCGCTGAACACAACCACCTGACTGATCGGAACGTTGACTGAGCCAACAGGAAATGAGCCGCGCAGAATATCGACTGTCGGGTAGGCCTGGAAGCTGGACCCATAGAAGCCGCGAAATGTGTATTGCAGAAAGAAGGACGCGCCAATGGCCGTGATCAGCGGCACAAGGCGCGGAGCATTGCGCAGCGGACGGTAGGCGATGCGTTCCAGCAGGATCGCCACCGTCATCGAAACGAGCGCGGCGAACACGATCAGTACAGGGATGGCGAGCAGGGGGGCGCTGTTCAGAAAGCCGCTGCGGTCAAATGCCTGCGCCAGAAAGACAGCGGTGAATGCGCCGGACATAAAGACTTCGCCGTGCGCGAAGTTAATCATGAGCAGGATGCCGTAGACGAGGGTATAGCCAAGAGCGATCAGGGCGTAGATACTGCCCTGCGCCAACCCGGAAATGACCAGACTGACCCATTGATCCGAGGTGAAACGACCCGAAGAGAGCGTGTTAAACGAGCCAATGAGGATCAGTGCGATGATAACGACACGCAGGACGCCGATAGTAAAATCGACCCAGGAAAATTCATCGAGTGTACGTTGATTCAGGACGAGTCTCATAGTTTTTCCAGCGAATACCGAATGAGCCAGCAACGCGCCGGCGTCCCTGGCTCACTCGTTCCGACCTAAAAGGGTTTGACAGACACGGGTCTACTCAGCTTCCGCCGGCGGCGGGGTCCACACTACCGGGGGCGGCCAGTTGCCTTCCAGTTCACTCTCTGTGATCTCAAAGATCGCCAGGGCCTCGCCAGTGGCGCAGTCGCCGGTGGGGTTGCAGGAAAGCGTACCGGTCAGCCCTACATAACCTGACGTGGCGGCAATCGCATCACGGAGCGCCTGACGGCCCACCAGAATCGTGCCGTCGTCACCTACCTGAGCCACTGCTTCGATGGCGTCCAGCAGGATATTGACGGCATCATAGGCGTGAGCATGGAACCCACTGGGTGGCACGCCGCCGATTATTTCAGCCCATGACTCCAGGAAGGCGTCGTAGGCTTCGCCTTCGATGTACGGGCCTGAGAGATACATTCCGAGAGCCGCAGCGCCTGTATTTTCAGGGAAACTGGTCGAAAGCAGGCCATCGGCACCCATCAGGACGACATTTTCCAGACCGGGGGTTTCATCCGACTGGGCGGCGATAAAATTGCCTTCCGGCTCGAAGATGGGGAAGTAGATGATGTCCGGGCCGGCGGCGGCAATTTCGGTCAGGATCGCAGTCATATCAGTATCATTCACGTTGATCGCGCCCTGGAAAACGACCTCGCCACCCAGTTCCGTAAAGACCTCGGCCATCACCGCTTGCAGACCGTCGGCGTAGGGGCTGCCATCATGGATGGTTGCCAGGCGGGTCAGGCCAAGTTCGTTATAGGCGAACTGTGCCGCGACAGCGCCCTGGAAAAGATCGTTGTGGGCGGTGCGGAAGTAGCCGGGCTGCCAGATGCCGCCGGAGGCGGTGTCATCGTTGGTCAGGCTGGGCGCGGTGTTCGACGGCGAAATCATCACCATACCGGCGGAACTGATAATCGGCAGGGCGGCGGCTGCTGAACTGGAGCAGCTTGTACCGATCACACCCAGAACCTCGTCTCTGGCTGCCATGTTCTGGGCTGCGGTCTGACCGCCTTCGGCACTGCACAGCGAGTCTTCGGCGACCAGTTCGATTTCATGATCGAGCAGCATTCCATCTCGCTCCGCAAGCGCGATTTGGATGCCACCTACTGAGTCTTCGCCGAGGAAGGATGTCGCGCCGGAAATCGTGAGCATGTAGCCGATGGTGATGGGATCATCCGGGCCGATTTCGACGCAGCCGATTTCATCGGTGCATTCCAGTTGAGCAGCTTGCACGCCGGTCAGCATGGCGAAAAGCGTAAGCAGCAGCAGGATGGGCAAAATACGTTTCATAAATCGTTCTCCTGTGTTAAATCATGAAGTTACGAACTGACACATGATGTAACAATCTGGTTGTGTAAACACCTCCCGATGTCTATACCCAAACCAGATTAATTGCCGAATCATTTTATCCATAAATTGCCTAATTACAAAAAACAGAATGCATAGCTATTGACGCTGCTGTCGTGAATTAGTCACAGATTGGCAGAAAAGCCCAGTTGAGGACTATTATGGTGTCTGACTGGCCGAGAAAAAGGCAAGACGGATGCACATCAAATTTGGCGTGATCGCAGATGATCTTTCAGGCGGTATGAACATCGGTGTGGAATTTTCCAGTGCCGGGATGCAGACCCTGCTGGTGCAGGACGTGAGCGCAAACCGGTCGGAAGTGCTGATTATCGACACGGAAACGCGCAATCAGCCGCCTGACGCTGCGTATGCGAAGGTTCACGTCACAGCACTTGCACTGCGGGAACTGTCGCCGGGTGTTGTGGTGAAAAAGATTGATTCGCTGCTGCGCGGATCAATCGGCCAGGAACTGGAGGCTGTGCGTGAGGTGTTCGGCTTTGAAAAATGCCTGCTGGTGGCGGCTTCACCGAGGATTGGTCGCAAGACGGTCGGTGGCTATCACTACGTCGAGGGTCATTTGCTTGAGATGGTGCGCTCACAGGTCGATCCGTCCAGCCTGGTGGAAGGGTCGCACGTGCCGACGATCCTCGCCGGTCAGACCAAACTGGCGATTGAGTTGGTCGGTCTCGACACAATCTATCAGGGAGCAGAAGCGATACAGGCCTATATTCAGCAGTCAGAAGCATTTATTCTGGTCGCCGACTGCGAGGAGCAGGCTGATCTCAACCGGGTGGTGGAGGCTGCTTATGCTGCCGGCGTGCGGTTGTTTGCGGGGACCTATGGGTTGGGAGAGGCCCTGAGCCGGCTGTTTCATCGCCCGACCAGAGCCACGCTTTTTGTGATTGGCACGCTCAGCGCGGTGGCTTACCGGCAGATCGAACGGCTGAAAGAGGAACTGCCGTGCCAGCATATTCAGATTGATTATGAAAGGGATTTTCTGGATGTGCCTGTCCCTGCTTATGCCGCCGGGTATCGTGAGCAGTTGCTGGCGGCGCTCGATCAAAGTGAGTACGTGATTTTACAGTTATCCAGTTCACCTGATATGGCGCTGTGGCTCTGGCAGGAAGCTGAGCAACGCGGGCTGAGTCGCGCTGATGTATCTGCGCGGATCGACAGCCTGCTTCAGCACATCCTCCAGCCGGTTCCGGCCAATCTGGGTGGTTTTGTCGCAACCGGCGGGGCGACTGCTCACAGCCTGTTCCGCCGGCTGGGCGCGGATGGTCTGCGGCTGGAAGTGCGCGAGGTGCTGCCGGGTGTGCCGGGAGCCAGGCTTGTGGGTGGGCCGCGCGCCGGCCTGCCGTTCGTCGCCAAACCCGGTTCTCAGGGGATGGACGACGCGCTGGTGCGGCTGGCGCGTTATGTTCGGGAGGCCAACCTCAGCGCAGCCGGGCTTAACGGCGGAACACCTGCATGAGAATGCCATACCGAGGGCGCAGCGTCAGCAGCGGATCAAGGATGATACGCTGGTTATCAACCAGCTTCAGGACATAGCGGCTGTGGATGATCGCCAGTGTAAGCTGCATCGCCAGCAGGGCGAACGAACTGCCAACACAAAAGCGTGGACCGGCTCCAAAGGGTATGTAAGCGTGGCGGGGCAGGTGTTTTTCGGCATGATCCGCAAAGCGATCCGGCATAAACTGATCTGGCTGATCGTAGTAGCGAGCATCCCGCTGAATGACGAACGGCATCCCGACCAGCAGGCTGCCTTTTTTGATGTGGTACTGGTGAATGCAGGTGTTCATGACCGGTTCGCGTGGGAGTGCCCAGGCAGGCGGGTACAGCCGCAGCGCCTCTTTGACGATCATGGCATTAAAGGGCAGCTTTGGTAAATCAGCGGCTGTGGGGAGACGGCCCCTCAGCACACCATCAAGTTCGTCATACAGTCTGGCGGAAACTTCCTCATGCTGCGCCAGCAGATACCACATCCAGCCGATAGCGTTCGCTGTTGATTCGTGCCCGGCCAGCAGAACCGTCATCACCTCATCACAAATCTGCTGGTCGGTAAGCGGGGAACCGGTATTGTCGACAGCATTGAGCAGCATGTCGAGCAGGGTGTTACCATTTCCGCCGCGCCTGCGTCCGTCCTTCACGATGCGTACAACGACATCATTCAGCAGATTGATCGCCCGCCGCTTGCTGACGTGAGCCGGCAGCGGAATCCAGCGGGGAACGGACAGCGCGGCCTGCCCCTGCCGGTATGAGATACGCTGGAGGATTTTGACGGCATTGGCTATATCACCGCTGGCACTGGCGGCGTCACTGCCAAACAGAGCGCGGGTGACCATGCGCAGGGTTAACATCATAAATTCGTGATCCACGTCATAGATGTGACCATCCTGCCATGTATCCAGATGCTCCAGCAGACATTCGGCCATCACCCGGCTGTAGATGTCGCCATAGCGGGAGTGAAAAGCGGGTTGAATGGTGCGCCGCTGCTGTTTCCAGTAATCGCCATGACTGATAAGCAGGCCGTTGCCGAGAAATTCTGCAATCGGCTGGCTGAGGCTGCGCGGCTTGCGCATAATATCATTTTGTCGGACAAGCACTTCGTGGAGATAGTCCGGGTGATTGAGCAGGTAAATATGGTATGGCCCCAGATGAAGATAAACGATGTCGCCATATGTCTGAGCCAGACTCTTTGCAGCCTGTAGCGGGTTCGCGCGCAGGTGCTGAATGGCGCGGATACGGTCAAGTCCGGCAGGTCCGGGTGGATTCATGGGATGCTGCGGATAAGTCGGATTCATTGTGCCCATTTCTTATGCAGTTTGGATACGCTCAGGTACGGCTCAGATTGCTGAGGCTGCTCCGGGTCCTGTCGGCGTCATAGCTGGCTTTCGTCTGTTCAAACTGTTCCAGCGCCTCACGCAGATGGTTCGGGTCCTGGAAACGCTCTCCGATCTCAAGATGAAGCTTAGCTGCTTCGTAAGGCATCCCCAGTCTGCGGGCCGCCAGCAGTCCCGCTTCCCATGTGCGCCGGGCACGATCCGGCTTGCCTTCGAGATATTGCAGCCAGCCCTGACACAGCGCCGCGCGCGGCCCGGCGATTGGGAAAGTGCGGGCAAAGCGCCCCATGACCTTGCACATTTGTCTGGCGCGTCGGGAGGATTGTTCGGGATCAGGTGCTGCTGTGCCGGTCTCCCACAGCGAGAGATAGATTTCGGCAATGAAGGCGTAATGCTGCAACAGCCAGCTTGAAGTCGGGGGCGACAGATTAATCAGGTTGTAGGCTGTTTCGGCGGCCGGCAGCGCCTGATCGAGTCTGTTCTGGCGGAAATTGATGATCGCCATCAGGGCATTGGCCCGTATTTCCGAATCGCGCCCGAACTTATGCATGGGCACAGTCTGCACTTCCTCGAGGAATGCCTGTGCTGCCTCGAATTGGCCGGCGGGCAGCAAATTCTCGGCCTGTCCGAGCATACCCCACAGATAGGTTTGCGTGTTCCCGCTGCGACGTGAGGACTCATAGACTTCCCGGAATACGGCGATGGCCTCATCAAAGCGGCCCTGAAAAGCGTTGACCAGTGCCCGAACCCCGCTGACCGATTCCCACAAACGCCGGTCTCCCGTTGCCTCGGCGTTGGTGGTGGAACGCTGGATGTAGTCGCGAGCTGTTTGCCACTGTCCAATGCCCATGTGATACAGGCTGACAACCGACGTAACCAGACCGATTATATTCATGTCTTTGAGTTGCTCGGCGACTTCGATCCCACGCTTTTCATACGTCCTTGCCAGCGAGTGCATGGGTATGAGGCCGGCCACCAGACACATGTTGACATAGGCCTCGGCCAGTTCCGGCGTGGGGGGCATATGCTCTGCGAGGTTAAGCTGCTGAAGCGTTACATAGATGGTGAGGTTAGCTTCGTTGAGGAAAAAGTATGCCTGCCCCAGCAGTTTGTAGGCGCGGATGATCTCCAGAACTGTTTCCTGATTGCGGCGCGTGGCAGCCTGCGGGCGCAGGCGGTGAGCTAGCTGCACGCCGACCTGCCTGAGCAGCGCCAGCCCAAGCTGAGACCGGCCTGTCGGGATGGGGCGATTATGAAGCTGCAAAGCGCCTTCGACATTTTCCCGCAGCGCAGCCAGGTTGCCTATGCCCCAGTAAGCCTGTCCGATCTGTCGCAGCCAGCGCGCGCGTATCATCGGGTCGAGGTTCAGGTTGGCTTCATCAGCCAGCCGGAGGGCAGCGCCGAAGTACCTGAGCGCCTCTTCATTGGCAAAGTTTGCCAGCGCCTGCGCTCCAGCTTTTTCCAGGTAGACGATGGCATTCGATGCGACCTGGGCCTGTGACCAGTGATGCGCCAGCACCGCGTAGCGTTCGTCAAGCTGATCGTGGTACACGGTTTCAATCGCTTCGGCAACCCGGCGGTGAAGCTGCTGCCGCTGTTCGGGCGAGAGGTTGTTCAGCAGCACTTCACGGAATTTGTCATGGGCAAAGCGCCAGCGGTCATCGCGCACTTCCAGCACGGCGGTATTGGAACAGGTGGTGAGCCACCGGCTCAGGTCCATCTCAGGGGCGAAGTGGGAGAGCAGTAGCAGGTCGATCTGGCGGCCGGCGACAGCCGCAAATTGCAGGAGGGGGTGGGCATCTGCCGGCAGGTGATCGAGCCGGCGCTGGATGACATTCTGCATCCCCCCGGCGAACACAGAATCCGGCAGCGACGATACCCCAATCAGGTCAAGCTGGCCTGCTGCTTCTGCCAGCGTGCGCACGACCTCGACGATAAAGAATACATTGCCTTCTGTTTCGCGCTGCAGCAGATCAACGACTTCGGGTCGCCGTCCGGCCTGACCAAGCATGGACTCGCTGAGCTGCTGAATGCTTTCCGGTGGCAGTCGATTAAGCTTCAGGGTTCGGGCGTGGGGCAGGCTGTCCGACAGTTCGGGGGTTTCATCATCACGGTAATTGGCGATGATAAACAGGGACCGGTCGGTCAGGCGGCTGATGCGATCCAGCATGATGAGGCTCTCGCTGCCGGCCCAGTGCAGATCATCGAGGAAAATCGCCAGTGGCCGAGTCTGCCTCCGGACAAGCGATTCAACGGTGTTAATCAACCTGTCCTGCGCCGCCTGTGGGTCAAGTTCGGGCGCGTCGGCGATAGGGCGTTCAAGCAGACGGCTGATGTCGGGGATCAGAGACTTGAGGACCGAGGCTTCAGAATCAGTCAGATCAGTTTCCAGTACAAGGCGGCGCAATGGTTCACGCCACATCTCATACGGGCTGCCGCCGTTGCTGACTGCGCCGCCCCAGACAGCCAGTACACCCTGAACAAGCGCCAGTGCGCGCATTTCCTCCATCAACCGGGATTTACCCACGCCGCTTTCCCCACCGATCAGCCAGGTGCTGCCAGCGCCATTCTGAGCTTCCTGAAGCGCGCCGGTCAGCAGCCCGGTTTCCCGCTCTCGACCCACGAAGCGGGCCGCCTGCAAGAAGCTTTCACGAATGGTGTCAGTTTCGTAACGAAACTTCTGGTTTGTGGCGTCGGCATAAACCTGAATCAGTTCGTGGGCATCGGCGAAGCGTTCAGCCGGGTCTTTCGCCAGCAGTCGAATCAGGACACTTTCCAGTAGAGGATCGAGGCTGAGTGACGTGACATCCGGTACAGTGAACATGATGTCGTTGATGAGCTGGCTGACTTCTTTGATCTCGAATGGGTAGCGTTCCGCAAAGAGTTCATAGGCTATCACCCCCACGGCGTACAGATCGGAGGCGATGCTGGCCGGCTTGCCCTGAATCACCTCCGGGGCCATATAGGCCAGTGTCCCGGCAACCACATCATCGGCGCTTTTGAGATATTCCTGGGCAACCGCCAGCCCGAAATCGAGTACCTTGACCTGCCCATTAATGACCAGCACGTTATCCGGCTTCAGGTCCCGGTGGACGATACCGCGCCGGTGCAGATAGGCCAGCGCCTGCAGCACCTGAACGAGCAGTTCGACCTGTTCGTCTTCGGACAGAACACTGCCGGCTTCTACAATGTCCTGCGCGTTTTCCAGAAGTTCCATCGTGAAGTAGGGCTGCACCGTTTCGTCAAAGCCGTAGTCCAGCACGCTGATGATGTGCGGGTGGCGCAGCGAAGCGAGGGTCCTGAATTCGCGGGCAAGGGCCACCTCGACATCCATGCTGGTGGCCTTGGTGGCAAATTGCAGGTTTTCTTTTTGCAGTGTGACATGCTTTAAGGCCACCCGCTGCCCGGTCAGACGATCATAGGCGCGATAGACTGTTCCCATACCGCCACGACCCAGCATGTCCTCGAGTATGTAGCGCCTGCCGATTGTCTGTATCGTCTGGCGAACTTCAGCCATTCTGGCCCTTTCTCACTGGGCGCGTCTTATGTGAAGGCGGCTTACCAAAAATCTGAGGATTGCGCAGTTTGTCAGAGATTTCGATAGAACCAATGTAGTTTAAATATTCAAATTATGCAATTTCACTAGATAACGAAATGAGGTGTATCACCCATTGTTCAACATGTGGCCGGAGTCAGGTCGAAAACAAAAACAGGGCCTGTCACGTCTGATGACAAGCCCTGTTCGTAGTGATGAGGTATCGAACTGGTTATGCAGCGAAGTCCCGGGCCGCTTCTGCTACCTGCGGGCGCTGCCGTCCGGCATATTCGCGGCGGTAACGATCCCACAGCATGGGCAGTTGGTCGTTGAGTTCTCGCAGCCGCCGGGTTTGCTCTGCTGTCAGACTCTGTTTGCTGGCTAGTTGATAGAGCATATACCGCTCATTCGCCAACTGGTGGATCTGTTTCATCGTTTCTTCATGCATCGCAGTATCCCCGGATTGTCTGTAGTTGATGCTCAGACGTGATGATCGATCTTATATTTACCGCTGAATGAGTAAGAGTAATATAAGAATTTCGGGGATACAGCAGACTTGCGCCCGGTGTGCCGCTTCAACTGACGGTAACACCATCATGGGTGAAGGGCGTGGGTTCCATACGAAGCTGCGTATGCCGGTTGAAATAGCGGAGATTGTGCCGGGCGACGGCAAAATCATAAACTTCGCCGGCCTCGATAACGGTGCTGTCGCCGGCGGACAGGGTTGCGACCACCTCAACCCGCCCGGACAGGCTGTCCACATGACCGTAGATCACCCGCCTGACGCCGAGGTATTCGACACGATTCACGGCAAACGCGATAGTGATAGCATCGGCGTCATCCCTCGCGTGGACCGCTGGATAAAAGTCTTCAGGATGAAAACCCAGGATGCAGCTATCTTTCTCGACCAGGTTCATGGGTGGTGAACCGAGGAAGGTCGCCACAAAGGTATCGGCTGGCCGGTGGTAAAGTTCCTGTGCGGTTCCGATCTGACGGATACGGCCATCAGACATCACGGCGATGCGATCGCCCATGCTCATGGCGTCAACCTGATCGTGGGTGACAAAAATCGTGGTGATTCGCAGCTTCTGCTGAAATTGTTTGAGTTCGGCCCGCGCGAGGCTGCGTAGCGCCACATCGAGGTTCGACAGCGGTTCGTCGAGCAGGAAAACATCCGGCTCGCGCACGATAGCCCGGGCGAGGGCCACTCGCTGGCGTTCCCCGCCGGAAAGCTGGCTCGGCCGGCGTTCCAGAAAGCGTTCTATGTTAAACAGGCTGGCCGCGTATTGCACCTTCTGGTCGATTTCGCGTGCTGGCAGGTGCTCATTGCGCAGCGGAAAAGCAATGTTTTTGCGGACAGTCATGTGTGGGTACAGGGCGTAGCTTTGGAACACCATCGAGATACGGCGCTGATTGGGCGGCAGGCCGTTGACGATCCGATCACCAATGCGGATGATGCCCTCGTCTGGGTGTTCCAGGCCGGCAATCATACGCAGCAGGGTTGTCTTGCCTGACCCGGATGGCCCGACCAGCACCAGAAATTCTCCATCTCGTATCGACAGTGTCACACGGTCAGCAGCGCATACCTCGTCATAATATTTTGTCAGGTCTATGGTTTCCACTGTCGCCATCTCGTTCTGACCTCATGCTCCCAACGTCGCCATATAATAATCCACTATAAATATAACCTACACGCCGCGACCAATCGACACTGAATTGGGCAGATGTCGCTGCAATCATTCATCATCTGGCAGGTTGTGGGAACAAACAGCCGGGAATCGTCCAGTTCGATTCCCGGCTGCTGGCTATTGATTGGTGTGCTGGGGGATACGGGGGGCCAGCCAACTGATGAGGGCTTCTTCGGATCGGGTTTGCATCAGCACGCGGCCCGGACCGGTGAGTTGACACACCAGCCCTTCGCCGCCCAGTAAAGTTGATTTCCAGCTACCGACTTTACTGACACTGAAATTGATCGACCCGTCGAAACCGACGATGTGGCCGGTATCGACAATGTATGTTTCACCGGCTTGCAGGCTGCGTTCTTCTATCGCGCCGTAGCAGCCGAGGATGACCTTGCCTTGCCCGCTTACCCGCAGCAGGATCAGCGAGCCGCTGCCGAAAAAGCCTCTGGAACCGCCCCAGGTGGAGTCAATAGTCAGAGTGTTTTCGCTGGCGACGAATGCCCCGCTTTGCAGCAGAAAGTCGCCCCCGCTTACCTCTAGAACGAGCATGTCACCGGGCAGCGCCGGCGCGAGTGTAACTTCGCCCCCCTGTGCCGGGGCCTGCCATGTGTTCATGAAAAAGCTCTCACCGCCGATCATGCGCTTGAGTCCGCCAAGCAAGCCGCCTTCGACTCGCGTGTCGGTAGTCATGCCGGCACTGTGGCTGACCATTGCACCCGGTTCGACGCGGATGGCCTCGTGTCCTTTGAGCGAGACGACAGCAAGCGAATATGAGGGTCTGTGTTTGAGTTGGACATCCATTTTATTTTCTCCTTGTTATCGGGTGAGCTAAGATTTCAAAACTTTACGAGAGCCTGCTTCCGCCTTAAACTTAGTGCGCCACTTTTAACAGATCGCACATCACAGAAAGTAAGGACCGATGAGTATCGCACCTTTTGACAAGCCGGGCCGTTTCTACCGGGGCAACCTGCATACGCATTCCACCCTGTCGGATGGCGAACTGCAACCGGAGGAGGTTTGCCGCGCCTATCAGGATGCGGGTTACGATTTTCTCGCCCTGACCGATCACTTCATGGAACGGTTCAATTACCCGGTTGCGGATACGCAGATGTTTCGTACAGATACCTTTACGACTCTGATGGGAGCAGAGTTGCACGCAGGACGCACCGAACTGGGTGAACTGTGGCATATACTGGCCGTCGGGCTGCCGCTCGATTTTGCGCCGCCGGCAGAAGACGAAACTGGCCCACAGATCGCCGCGCGGGCGCTGGAGGCTGGAGCATTTGTGGCCGCTGCTCACCCACAGTGGTACAGCCTGACCGAAGCGGACATTCTTTCGTTGGGGCCAATCGATGCCATCGAGGTGTTTAACGGAACGGCTGTCGATCATAATGATCGAGCGGATAGCTGGCATATCACCGACATTTTACTGGCACGAGGCCACCGCTATACGGCCTGTGCCACCGATGATGCGCACTTTAACCCGAATCGGGCGGACTTCATGCGTGGCTGGGTGTGGGTCAAGAGCGATGCCCTTACGCCAGAGGCACTGCTGGCAGCCCTGAAAGCGGGCGATTACTATTCCAGCACCGGGCCGCAGATATACGACATTGATGTGATACCGGGCGAAAAGGTGGTGGTGTCCTGTTCGCCAGCAGAACGGATATTTGTGACCGGAGCGCGCGCTAATTCGACGAGTGTGCATGGGCGGGGTATCCGGCGGGCCGAACTGAACGTGAGTCGGTTTCGCAGCCCTTACCTGCGGGTGGTTGTGCGCGACTATGAGGGCAAATGTGCCTGGTCGAACCCCATCTGGCTGGAATAACGATCTGAGGAGCCTGACACAGCCAGGGCAGGCCGCAGTCAGCGGGTGTTTCGCTGGTTTTGACAGATGTCTTGCGTTGGGATATTGTGTAGCGACGCGTGGAAGGAGGTGTACAACTGGCAGTTCAGGCATAGCGTTTCCGACCTTGTTTCCATATTCAGACAACACATCACCGTATAGTCGATAGGATGTGAAAAGATGGTACAAAATAGATTTTTGCGCAAAGTCTCGTTCCGAACCGTCGTCATGCTTGTTGCGCTGCTGGGGCTGCTGCCCAACATGGCAGCGGCGCAGACCGAGACCTTCACTTACTGGGGCGGGCTGATTTTCTCCGATGCCGCTAACTCGATGTTTGTCGAACGTATCGAGGAATGGGGCGAGCTGCGGGGCATCCCGGTTGAAGTGGTGATGATTAACCAGAATGAGACGGTCCAGCGGGTGTCCGCCGCGATTGAGGCTGGCACGCTGCCGGATGCGCTTGATCTGGGTTGGGGCTTTATGCTGCTGCTTAGCCAGAACGACCAGCTTGTCCCCGTGACTGATCTCTATGAGGAAATTGGCGAGGCACACGGTGGCTGGCTGGACTCGATCAATACCCTGATGACTTCCGAGGAGTTTGGCGGCGAAATATACGGGATTCCTTACGCCGCATCGGGCATGAATGTGCTGTACCGGCGGTACGACGTGCTTTCGGCGGCGGGCTTTGAGGATGCTCCTGAAACGTGGGAAGAAGTTGCCGACCAGTCGCGTGCGGCGCAAAATCCGCCTGAGCATTACGGCATGGGGTTCGCGCTTTCCAACGTCGGTGACGGTAACCTGACGACGACCATGCTGCAATCGTGGGGCGGACGTATCGCTGACGATACCGGCACAACCTGCACCATCGACTCGCCGGAAACCCGCGAGTTTCTGGAATGGATTACCGCAGCCTATGCTGACGGTTTGTTCCCGCCCGGTGCAACGACGTGGGACGGCGCGGGCGACAACACCGCTTACCAGTCTGGCAACGCGCTCTTCATTGCGAACCCCGGCAGTGTTTACCTGAATATCCTCGAGTCCGACCCGGAACTGGCCGAAGCATCGCGGTTTTCTGGCCTTCCGGCTGGCCCGAAGATGCGGCTTATTCCGGTCAGCACAGTCGTGCGGTCAATTCCATCGACCACCAGCCCCGAAAAACAGGAACTGGCGCGTGATTTGTTCGCGTTTCTGGCTGACGATGAGTTCATGGCCGAATACATGAGCGTGGCGATCTATGGCCCGGCGATGCAGAGCCAGACCAGTTTTCCAATCTTCGAGGAAAGTCCCGTCCATGTCGGTTTTCTGGATGGCGCGCTCAATGGCACGCCAGACGGATTCCCGGATGTCAATAATCCTGCTTACGCTGAGTATCAGACGAACTTCCTCACCCCACGTATGATTCAGCGGATCGTGGTGGATGGTCTGAGCATTGATGAAGCCGTGCTGGAAACGCAGGCAGCCTGCCAGGCGATCTACGACAAGTACAACACTGAATAGAGACTGGCCGTAAGCCCGCTGAACGGCGGATTTGTAAACAGTATGGGGTGACTGGGTGTTCCATGTCACCCCGACTTTCTCATAACGCTCGACAGAAGAAAGTAAGCTGGCTTATGTCTCAAGATGTGCTGGCACAGACGGCGGCGCTGCGCAAATCCCGACTGAGTCTGAAACAGATTGAAAGTCTGATGGGGTATTTGCTGGTTGCGCCCCTGGTGACGTGTATTCTGATTCTGGTGGTTTACCCGTTCATCTTTGCCATCTGGATCAGCTTTACCAACCGGACGGTGGGCGGCGGTGGCGACTTTATCGGACTTGAAAACTACGTATACTGGTTCAATCAGGCCCGCTTTCTGGAAACGGTGCGCAACACGATTGTGCTGGTTGGCGGGGTGCAAACCACCAAGCTTCTGCTGGGGCTGGGGATCGCGGTTCTGCTTAATCAGGAAATCCGGTTTCGGAATTTCTGGCGTGGTCTGATCCTGCTGCCCTGGGCGATGCCGGCGTTTGTCGCTTTTATCACCTGGAAACTGCTGTACGCGCCGCAGGGTGGGGCGTTCAACTTTGTGCTGATCAATCTCGGTCTGGTCAACACGCACGTCGATTTTCTGAGCACCCGCGAACTGGCAATGCCAAGTGTGATTGTCGCGCTGGTGTGGCGCGGTTTTCCCTTCTGGGTGATTTCGTTTCTGGCGGCTTTGCAGAATGTGCCCAAAGAGCTGTACGAGGCTGCGGCGCTCGATGGCGCTAACGCCTGGCAGCGTTTCCTGCACGTGTCCCTGCCGGGGATTCGCCATGTGGTGCTGGTGGTCGTGCTGGTTTCGACCATCTGGACAACGAACAGCTTTGAGGCCATTTATCTGCTTACCCAGGGCGGGCCATCGAACGCCACCATGACCTTTCCGATGCTGTCCTATTTCAGCCTGCAAAGCCTGCGCATTGGCGAGGGCGCGGCTGTTGGCGTATCCATGCTGCCTGTGTTTACAGCGCTGGCTTTTGTGATTGCGATGTTGTTGCAACGGGACGACTAACAATGTTTTACCGGATCACTCTAAAACAGAAGATCGTTTACTACACGCTGCTGGTGCTGCTGGCATTGGTGATTCTCTTCCCGATTTACTACATGATTATTATTTCGTTGAAGCTGCCACGTGATATTTACCGTACGCCTTCGCTGCTCCCGATCAATGCCACGCTCCAGAATTATGTTGACCTGTTCAGCAACGAAGGATTTCTTATCAACATTCGCAACAGTCTGGTCGTGGCGAGCCTGTCAACCTTTGTTTCCGTCTTTTTTAGCTGCCTGGCATCCTACAGTCTGGTGCGCCTGAAATACCGCTTTCGCAACTGGATTGGCCGCTTGATTCTGTTCACATACCTGACGCCAAGCGCGCTGTTGTTCATCCCGCTGTCGGTGATTATTGCGCAGTTGCAACTGGGCAATAAGCTGGAAGGTCTGATCTTTGTCTACCTCACTTTTGCTGCGCCGCTCAGTACATGGCTGCTGATGGGATACTTCAAGGGCATTCCCGTTGATCTTGAGGAGCAGGCGATGGTCGATGGGGCTACGCGGCTTCAGGCCTTTTACAAGATTTTGCTGCCGCTGGCGGTTCCCGGCCTGATTGCGGTCAGTGTGTTTACGTTTACTTCAGCCTGGAATGAACTGCTTTATGGCCTGATATTTATTACGTCGCCCAGCCTGCAAACTGTGCCAGTTGCGATCAGCTACCTGATTACGGGGGATGTGTTCCGGTTCGGGTTGATTATGGCCGGTTCTGTCGCAGCAGCGATTCCGGTGATGGTGCTGTACTATCTGGCGCAGCGATTTGTGGTGCAGGGCCTTTCGGCTGGCGCGGTCAAGGGTTAATCGTCATCAGCGGAATTTCCACCCCCTCGGCCTCTCCCCTGACCGGGATTACTGGGGGGGGCTTGACCCTGCCCCCGTCCTCGATTGGCGCCGGGTGATACCGAGCCAGATTGGTTGCCATCGGCAGGGGCCTGTCCGCCTTCGCAGCGGGCACGCCAGCCGTGTGCTGGCGCCCAGGGTGGCGGTGGATTGCTGCAATTACCGCTATCGCGCCAGATCGTCTGCCCATCTTCGCTGATAGCGATAGAGTCATCACCCGCCTCAGCTGTAACGTTAGTGATCGTTACGGATGTTCCTCCGCTTTCCAAGATATGGCCGCTCACCTGTATGGTGTCGCCAACCCGAAGCACGGCCAGCAGGGGGTCATTCGGGTCAAATACAATTTCGATGCCGTAGATTACGATGATGTTGCCGTTGATCGCTTCAATTGGCCCATCAACCACGATGTTGATGTCAAGTGTGGTGGTCGGCGTGAAGGTGGCGGTCGGTTCTGGCGTCGCTGTGGCTGCCGGCGTCTGGGTAAAGGTAGGTACAGGCGTTTCCGTGTGTGTGGGTGTCGCCGTCGGAACGGGTGTCGCCGCCTCTGTTTCTGGCAGCAGGAACGCGCTGCTGTCCTGCGTGGCGGCAGCCTGCGTGAGGTAGGGGGCTGCCGTTGCTGCAACCGGACTATCCATCTGGCTGGCGGTTTCCAGCACGACGCTGAGGGCGGTGGTCAACTTCGCGGACTGGAGTTGAATCACGCTGCGCAGGCCGCTGTCGAAGGTGGTTTCAGCATGGACAACCGAGGCTGCATGCGCCAGATTATCGTAGGCTGCCGAA
>Ga0079224_100003331_pt1 | contig 20208 bp, 13 predicted proteins | sample Stecom2015_FD_80414 | JGI IMG/M metagenome (GOLD analysis project Ga0079224, IMG submission 80414) | Agricultural soil microbial communities from Utah to study Nitrogen management - Steer compost 2015 | ecosystem: Environmental > Terrestrial > Soil > Agricultural land | place: USA: Utah...
AGCCCCTGCACACAGATCCGCTTCTCGTCCGGCGAAAAAAAGGCCGAATGCACGTGGGGAGCCTGCTGGCGGCTTTGGTCGGGACCGCTCCCGGAATGCTGGATAAGCTGCTTGAGCGGCCCCAAACTGCCGTCTTGCCCGATGGTAAAGACACTGACGCTCCCTCCGCCGTAATTGGAGAGAATCACATGGCTGCCCCGATGGTCCGTCGTCACATGGCAGGGGGCATCCCCCCCCGTAAGCCGCTGGTTCAGCAGGCGGAGCGCACCGCTACCGCGGTCAAAGGCGTACGCGCTCACCGCCCCCTGGCCGTTACCGTTTTCATTGGCGGCATAAACATGGTTCCCGTCCGCACTCACGGCCAGAAAAGACGGGTTTTCAGCCGCCGTGGTGCCCCTCAGCGTGGACGCTCCGGTAGCCGGATCAAAGGTATATACATAGATACCTTCGCTTTTCCCGCTTTGGGTATAGGTACCCACCAACAGGTTCAAAGAAGGTTGAGCAACAATCATAGCCGGTAGGACAACAAGTGCAAGTGTCGTATATTTTTTCATCGGGCAAGCGGGTTAATCCAGTCCCAGAAGCCGTCGGTTGCCGGCCTCATCGGCATGGCCGCCGGCGAAGTCGTCGAACGTTTTTTCCGTCACGCGGATGATGTGGTCCTTAATAAATACCGCACCTTCACGGGCGCCGTCTTCCGGATGCTTGAGGGCGCATTCCCATTCCATGACCGCCCAGCCTTTGAAGTTGTAGGCCGTCAGCTTGCTGAAAACCGCTTTAAAGTCGACCTGACCGTCTCCCAACGACCGGAAGCGGCCGGCGCGTTCCACCCAGCCGGAGTAACCGCCGTATACGCCCTGTTTACCGGTGGGGTTAAACTCGGCATCCTTTACGTGGAAAGCCCGGATGCGTTCATGGTAGTGATCGATATACGCCAGGTAGTCCAGGCACTGGAGGACAAAATGCGATGGGTCATACAACAGGCAGGCCCGCGGGTGGTTATCTACCTTTTCCAGGAACCGCTCGTAGCTGACGCCGTCGTGCAGGTCTTCACCCGGATGGATCTCGTAACACACGTCCACCCCATGCTCATCAAACACGTCCAATATCGGACGCCAGCGGCGGGCCAGTTCCGTAAATCCGGTATCCACGAGGCCCTGCGGGCGCTGAGGCCATGGGTAAACGGTGTGCCACAGCAGTGCCCCGCTGAAGGTAGCGTGCGCATTCAGCCCTAAATTGGCCGACGCCCTTGCCGCATACTTCAGCTGCTCCACGGCCCATTCGGTGCGCGCTTTCGGATTATTATGGTACTGCGCCGGTGCGAAGCCGTCAAACAGCTGGTCGTATGCTGGGTGTACCGCCACCAACTGTCCCTGGAGATGGGTAGACAGCTCCGTGATTTCCAGGCCGATTTCGTTGGCCAGCCCCTTGATTTCGTCGGCATACGTCTTGCTTTCTGCCGCCTTCTGCAAGTCGAAATACGACGTTGCCCACGTCGGGATCTGTATACCCTTAAATCCCAACTCTTTGGCCCACCGACATATCGCTTCGAAAGAATCAAACGGAGGCTGATCACCTAAAAACTGCGCCAGGAAGATACCCGGTCCTTTGATTGTCTGCATGATTATCCTTTTAACGTAAAACCATTATTTCTGCCTTTACACGGTAAAGGGTGTCCATTTCTCGTGGCTTTCACTGCTGAGCACCACGTTGTCCAGAAACGCCATTCCCCGCACGCCGTCCTCCACGGAAGGGAAGTCCTCGCCTCCGTCCGGTTCGCCGGACAACTTAGCCCGAAGCGCATTCGCGAAGAGCTTGTACAGGTTACCGAACGCTTCCAGGTACCCTTCGGGATGCCCTGACGGGGTACGGCACAGCGATGCCGCCGCAGCCGACAGGCCGGCGCCGTTGGCGCGGTAAATCTGCATAGGTTGGTCCAGCCACCGTACCACCAATGAATTGGGTTCCTGCTGGTGCCACTCCAAGCCGCCATTTTCACCGTATACACGGATTTTCAGGGCGTTCTCTTCACCGGCGGCCACCTGCGAAGCGATCAACACGCCGCTGGCTCCGTTATCAAACTGAAGGAGGACATTGCCGTCGTCGTCCAGTTTCCGGCCTTCCACATAGGTATAGAGCGAAGCACACAGGTGGGTAGCCCGCAATCCCGTAATAAATTCCGCCAGATGGAGTGCATGGGTTCCGATATCTCCCATGCAGCCCGCCTTCCCCGATTTGGAGGGGTCGGTACGCCAGGATGCCTGCTTGTTGCTGTCGTCCTGCGGACGGCTCAGCCACCCCTGGGGATATTCCACGTAGATCTTCCGGATCTTACCGAGGGCACCGTCACGCACCAGCTGCCGGGCCTGCCGTACCATAGGGTATCCTACATACGTGTGGGTCAACAGGAACAGCAGCCCGGTTTCATCCACCTTTTGCTTCAACTGCTTGGCTTCGGCCAAATCAAAGGTCATCGGCTTATCCAGCACCACATGAAATCCGTTTTCCAGGGCCAGCATGGCCGGCGGAAAATGAACGTGGTTGGGCGTTACGATGCTGACGAAATCCATGCGTTCCCCTTCCGGCAGGGCCCGCTCATGCTCGATCATCTCCTGAAAACTACCATATACCCGGTTTTCCGGCAGAAACAGCGTGCGTCCGGCTTCCTTTGAGCGGCTCGCATCGGAGCTAAAGGCGCCGCAGACCAGTTCAATCTGGTTATCCAATTGGGCAGCAATGCGGTGCACCTCTCCAATAAAGGCGCCGGGTCCGCCCCCCACCATTCCCATCCTGAGTTTGCGATTGATCCTGTTATTGACCATAGTTATTCGTAATTTGATTTATATTCTGCTATCGTTGGCATTCCGTTGGTTACAGCGGCACGCTGACAACCGCTGAAGGGCAAAAATAGCATTAATACGCAAAAAACGATACGCTGGGGCCAAAGATTTTGCAAAGCGGACCCATAGTGTTAAAAATGGTTAAAATCCCATCCCATTGACCGCAAATATGTATTTTAGCCCGTTGAACTGAGGCTTGTACTGTGTTGCCCGGAACGAAATGCGTACGATTATACAATCTGTTGCCGTCATATCCATTGCTTTGCTGTTATCGTGTGACCGCGAAAACCGGAAGCCGGTGGCACGCTCATTCGACCGGTTTCTGTATCCCGAAGACCTGGTGGGCGTGGTACCGGAGGGTGTAGGGGGAAATGACAGTGTCCAGCTGGTACACGCATACATCGAGCAATGGCTGCGACAGCAAGCGCTTCTGCACCATGCCCAGCGCAACGTTACCATCAACACGGAACGGCTGGAGGCGCAGGTGGAAGAATATAAAAATGGCCTGATCGTGTACGAATTCGAACAGGCACTGATCAGCCAGAAGCTGGATACACTGGTAAGCGACCGCGAGATCGTCGATTATTACAACGGCCGTGAGGAACTTTTCATACTCAAACAGCCTGTTCTGAAGGTTTCCTACATCAAACTACCCCATGACGCTCCCGAACTGGACCGGGTGAAAAGGCTGTTTCTTTCCACGAATTTCGAAGAGAAGGACCTGCTGGAGAAATATTGCGCACGGTATGCCACAGACTACAGCCTGCATGACACAACCTGGCAATACGCGGACGAGCTGATGAAAAATCTTCCTCTCTCACGTATCGGTGAAGAAAACTACGGGCGTACCGGCCGAATTTTTGAAATAATTGAAAATAATGAATTATATCTGATAATTTTGCACGATTCGAAATTCAGGGATGCACGGTCACCGCTGGCGTTGGTACGCGACAACATCCGCCACCTGATTTTGAATAAGCGCAAAATTGATCTGGTTGACCAAATGCAAAAAAGCATCCTCGCGGATGCCCGTGAGAAAAACAACATTGAAATATATAACTAATGAATAGATATCGCTGCATTTTTCTGTTTTTGATCCTGGTGGGCATCGGCTTTCAGGGAAACGCCCAAGAGGCAAAAGTAATTGATAAAGTGGCAGCCGTAGTAGGATCCAACATCATCCTTCAGTCGGAAATCGAGATGCAGTATGCCCAATACCTGGCACAGGGGAACAAGGCGGATGAGGATTTCAAATGTTATATCCTGCAGCAGCAGCTTACCCAGAAGCTGCTGGCTCAACAGGCGGCCATTGACTCGATCGATGTCAGCGAAGGAGAGGTGGATGACAACATCAACTCACGCCTTCGTTACATGTCCAACCAGGCCGGTGGTCAGGAACGGCTGGAGCGCTTTCTGAACCGCTCGCTGCTCCAATACAAGGAAGAGATGCGCCCGAGTGTGTACGAGCAGCTGAAAGCCAACAAAATGCAGCAGAACATCGTTTCAGGCATTGACGTAACGCCGCTTGAAGTAAAGCGCTACTTTGAGTCGCTGGATAAGGATAGCCTCCCCTATTTCAATACCGAGGTAGAAGTGGGTGAGCTGGTGATTTTTCCGAAGCTGACACGCGAGGAGAAACAGCAATTCCGCGACCGCGCCGAAGACCTGCGCCGTCAGGTGGCGGAAGGGGCCGACTTTGCCACGATAGCGCGGCTATATTCACAGGACCCGGGGTCGGCACCTTACGGCGGTGACCTGGGATTCAATACCCGTGACGGCTTTGTGAAAGAATTTTCGGCTGTCGCCTTCCGGCTGAAGCCCGGCGAACTGTCGCCCGTTTTCGAATCCGAATACGGATTCCACTTCCTGGAAGTACTGGAGCGGCGGGGTGAGGAGGTCCGCACCCGTCATGTCCTGATCAAGATCAACCCTACTCAGGAAAGCCTGGCCCGTGCCAAAAAGCAGATAGACAGTATCTACCGGAACGTAATCGACAACAAACTGGATTTTTATACAGCGGCAACTCTTTATTCCGACAACAAGGAAACCAAATACAACGGGGGGATGCTTCTTAACCTGGAGAATCAGCAGAGCCGTACGACGCTGATTCCGGCGGATAAGCTGGATGCTTCGGTCTTCACGGCTATTGATACGCTGCAGCCGGGGGAATATTCACGTCCGGCCGAGTTTACTGACCGCACCGGAAAAACGGGATACCGGTTTACGTACCTCAAATCGCGGACACCGCCCCACCAGGCGAACCTTGAGCAGGACTTCGCCAAGATCAAAGAAGCGGCCCTGCAGGACAAAATCAACCGAAAGCTGAGCGAGTGGTTCGAGGGGAGGCGCAAAGTTACGTTCATCAGCATCAACGAGGCTTACCACGACTGTGATGACCTGAAGATATGGCTGAAAGACCAGGAAAACAAAGCGGTCGCACAGCGGTAACCGCCATCCGATGATCGTTATGCCTCGAACAGCATTTCAATGACCACTCGCCATTGAAAATCGGGCTGTAACTGCCATATTCTGACGTAGTTACACTTCATTTGACCGGATTTCATACTTACCGTGGCGGTACCGTATGAGTAGGCGAGTTCGCCGCTGTACGAGCGGCTTGCCACCAGCGATTCCGATCGGATGGCCATATCCTGCTTTTTAACGAACGACAGGATCGCCTCCTTGCCCATAATGGGTGTATTCCAAGGGAAATACAAACGGGCATCATCCGTCAGGAATTCGTTATAGGCGATGGTGGCGTTCGACTTCAATACAGCCGAGAGCAGCTGGTCGTTGCTCTTGATAATTTCTTTCCGCTGCTGAATCCGCTCCTTGGTTCTGAACCGGGTATAATCCTTTTCATCGGGTTCAATGTAGCTCAACTCCGGCTGTTCATTCCCTCCTTTGTGTTCAATCTGTGCGCGGAGGTTCACCTTCCACACCCCTTTCCGGTCGCGGCGCCACACGGTGAGGTATTCACCGTACCGTTTGATGGCCCCCACCCGCTGGAAAGAAAGCGTCCCGGCGGTCACTCCCCAATCCATGCTCTTTGCCACGGCAGCGAAAGTCGGCCTCCATGTCATCACGTCCGGGATGTTGGGCCGGTTATCAAGGTATTCGACGGCTCCCACCGGTGAGGGAGTGAAAAAAAGCGAATTTTTATCGACAATAGACCGGAATGCCTCGTAGGGTCCCTGTGTGGCAGACAGCCGGGCAGCGGTCCGGTCGGCCGCAAGCAGGCTGCCTACCTTTCCGAGCACCTGTGCCGATACCGGCCCAGCGAAAAAAAGGAAATAGATGGATGCGAAGATCCAAACCGACTTTCTCATGAATATGTATTTCAAATCTTATTCCACAGCGTACCTTCCTTGCTGTCTTTCAGCTGGATGCCAATGGCGCTCAGTCCTTCCCGAATGCGGTCGGACGTTGCATAATCCTTGTGCTGCTTGGCCTCATTACGGAGCGCAATGACGACATCCATCAGCTTTTCAAAATCGTCCGACCCGGTATTATCGTTAACCAGTCCCAACACATCATACACAAAATGATGCATCAGTGTGCGCAGGGAGTCCAATGACGCGGCATCAATTGCCTGTTTACCATCATACACGCTGTTCACCATACGGACGGCCTCAAACAACTCGGCGATCAGCACAGGACTGTTGAAGTCGTCATTCATTGCCGCATAGCACCGCTGTTTCAGCGCCGCTATGTCGACCTCCGATTTCTTCCCTGACGCCTTTAATTTCGGCAGCAGCGCCATGGCATTCATCAGCCTGCGGTAGCCTTTGTCGGCCGCATCCAACGCCTCGTTGGAAAAGTCGAGCGTACTCCGATAGTGGGCCTGCAACATAAAAAACCGTACAGCCATGGGCGAATAGCCACGGTTCAGCAACGGGTGCGAGCCACTGAACAGTTCATGGGGTAGAAACCCGTTTCCTGCCGATTTAGACATTCGGGTGCCGTTTACGGTCAGCATATTGGTATGCATCCAATACTTGGCAGGCTCGGTATGGTTACAGGCCTGTGACTGGGCGATTTCATTGGTATGGTGGGTGGCCGCCAGGTCCATTCCTCCGCCGTGGATATCAAACTGATCGCCCAGGTATTTCCGGCTCATTGCCGAACATTCGATGTGCCATCCTGGGAACCCCGTTCCCCAGGGAGAGGGCCACCGCATGATGTGCTCGGGCTTGGCCTTGATCCAGAGGGCAAAGTCGAGCCGTCCCCGCTTCTCATCCTGGCCGTTCAGCTCGCGGGTATTGTTCAGCAGGTCTTCCAGCTTCCGGTTGGTGAGGATGGTATAGTCATATTCCTTCACGTACTTCTCCACGTCGAAATAGACCGTCCCGTTGACCTCGTAGGCATATCCCTGCTCCAGGATCCGCTGCACCATGCCGATCTGCTCCGCAATGTGGCCGGTGGCGGTAGGCTCAATACTCGGCGGCAGCGTATTAAACAGCCGCATCACCTCATGGAATCCCAGGGTGTACTTTTGTACAATCTCCATGGGTTCCAACTGTTCCAGCTTGGCCTTCTTTGAAAACTTATCGTCACCCTCATCGTTGTCGCCCTCCAGGTGCCCGGCATCCGTAATGTTGCGTACGTAGCGCACCTTATAGCCGAGGTGGGTAAGGTAGCGGAAGATCAGATCGAAAGAAACGAACGTCCGGCAGTTTCCCAGATGGACGTCGCTATATACCGTAGGGCCGCATACATACATGCCAACGAACGGCGGATTGAGCGGCTCGAATGTTTCCTTTTTTCTTGTCAGTGTATTATAAAGAACCAATTGGTTATCCATGGTCGCGAAAATACGAGAATTTCTTTATTTCTGCCGGAAATACACCTGCACGGGGACACCTTCGAAATCGAAATTCTCCCGGAGTTTGTTCTCAATAAATCGCTTATACGGCTCTTTGATGTATTGCGGGAGGTTGCAGAAGAACGCAAATATGGGTGATTTTCCCGTCAGTTGCGTGACGTATTTGATTTTGATGTATTTTCCCTTGGTAGCCGGCGGCGGGTAGTTTTCAATGATGGGCAGCATCACGTCGTTTAACTTGGACGTCGGGATTTTCTTCACCTTGTTTTCGTACACCTTGGTGGCCGCCTCAATGGCTTTGAAGATCCGTTGCTTCTCCGTTACGGAGGTGAAAACGATCGGCACGTCGGAAAATGGTGCTATTTTCTCCCGTATCAGTTCTTCGAACACCTTGCTGGTCTTTTGATTTTTTTCAATCAGGTCCCATTTGTTCACCAGGATCACCACCCCTTTTTTATTTTTTTCAGCGAGGTGGAAGATATTAATATCCTGCGCTTCAATGCCCTCGGTGGCGTCCAGCATGAGGATCACCACGTCCGACTCTTCCAGCGCCTTGATGGTGCGGAGGACGGAGTAAAACTCAATGTTCTCCTTCACTTTGGTTTTCCGCCGCAGGCCGGCCGTATCAATCAGGATGAAGTCATGTCCGTACTGATTGTAGTGGATGTGAATCGAATCCCGTGTCGTTCCGGCTACCGGCGTAACAATATTGCGGTCTTTCCCAATCAGCGCATTGGTGAGTGACGATTTGCCCACGTTCGGCCGTCCGACGATGGCGAACTTGGGCCGATCGCCGTCGTCCTCTTCTTCCTCTTGAAAGTGGGTAACCACTTCATCAAGCAGTTCGCCCGTGCCGGAGCCCGTCATGGAGGAGAGCGGATAAATTTCGCCCAGTCCGAAGCTGTAGAACACACTGGCTTCCTGCTGCAAAAGCGGATGGTCTACCTTGTTGACCACCACAAAAACGGGCTTCCGACTACGGCGGAGCACGTCGGCGATTGCGTCATCCAGATCCGTTATACCGGTAGTAACATCCACCATGAACAGGATCACAGATGCCTCTTCAATGGCGATCAGCACCTGTTCACGGATGGCGGATTCAAAGACATCGTCTGATCCGTGCACATACCCACCGGTATCCACCACCGCAAACTTCTTCCCTATCCACTCGCCCTGGCCGTAATGGCGGTCGCGGGTAACCCCACTGTAATCGTCGACAATAGCTCTGCGACTTTCCGTCAACCGATTATACAATGTGGATTTGCCGACGTTGGGCCTTCCTACGATTGCGATGATATTTGCCATGAACCTGTTTATTCGTTGATTGCCTTCACTCCGGGCAGTTCCTTTCCTTCCATGTACTCCAGCAGCGCACCGCCGCCGGTACTCACGTAGCTTACGTGCTCCGTCATGCCGAACTTGCTCACCGCCGCGGCGGAGTCACCGCCTCCGATCAGCGAGAACGCCCCGCGTTCGGTGGCCGCCACCACGGCATCGGCTACCGCCTTGGTTCCTTTGGCAAATTTGTCCATTTCAAACACGCCCATCGGGCCGTTCCAGAGGATCGTATTGGACGCCAGGATCACCTGAGCGAAATGCTCACCGGATTCCCTGCCGATGTCCAGCCCCATTTTATCGGCCGGGATAGCGTCATTGGGACCATCGTACGCCGGCGAATCGGGCGAAAACTCATCGGCAATCTGGCAGTCGGTAGGCAGCACCAGGTTCACCCCTTTCTCGTCTGCCTTCTTGACCAGCTCATTAGCAAGGTCCAGCTTATCCAACTCCACCAGCGACTTTCCGATCTCGCCGCCCCGTGCTTTCACGAAGGTGTATGCCATGCCGCCGCCGATGATCAGGTTATCCACCTTGCTTAACAGTGCCTCAATCAGCTCCAGCTTATCAGATACTTTGGCGCCGCCCATGATGGCCGTAAACGGACGTTGCGGATGGTTCAGCACTTTCTCGGCGTTGCCGATCTCGGCAGCCATCAGGTAACCGAAGTATTTGGCGTTCGGGAAAAACTGTGCGATCACGGCTGTGGAAGCGTGCGCCCGGTGGGCCGTTCCGAATGCGTCATTCACGTACACGTCGCCCAGGCTTGCCAGTTTTTCGGCGAAGTCTTTATCACCTTTCTCTTCTTCTTTATAAAACCGGAGGTTTTCAAGGAGGAGTACTTCACCCGGCTTCAGGGCTGCCGCCTTTTCGCGGGCGTCCGAACCAATGCAGTCATCGGCAAAGTGAACCGGTACACCCAACACCTCCGAAAGGTGATTAACGATATGCTTCAGGGAGAATTTTTCCGTCGGGCCGTCCTTGGGGCGTCCCAGGTGTGACATCAGGATGGCGGACCCTCCGTCATTCAGTATCTTCTTGATGGTGGGAGCCGCTCCCTGAATCCGATTGTCGTCGGTAATCTTGTACTGCTCATCCAACGGCACATTAAAATCCACGCGTATCAGGGCTTTCTTACCGGAAAAATCTAAATTGTCTATGGTATTCATCTCTTCGTTTTATTCAACTGATTTGGGGTAACAAAGCTAAGATAAGTATTGGAAATTAAAAAACTCAATAAATCTCCAGCCCATACGGCAGGCGGGCCTGTATACCGCGTTGGCGAAGCGTGTTTTTCAATTGTTGGTAATACGCGAACTGTTCCCCCAACTCGCGCTTCGCGAACCAGGCGCTAATGCGGTCGGTACTGCCCCCCAGCAGCGACTGCAGCGGATTTTTCACAGCGGGGTAGGTAACCACCCGGTAGTCCTCCAGTCCTGCCTTGCGGGCTGCCGCGGCGATGGCATCGTCCAGCCCACCCAGCCGGTCGACCAGTCCATTGGCGAGTGCCTGCGTGCCGCTCCAGACACGCCCCTGGCCGATGCTGTCCACCGCTGCCACGGAAAGGTGGCGGCCGTCTGCCACCCGCTGTACAAACGTATCGTAGATGCGGTTTACCTCCATTTGGAGGATGGCGCGCTCATCGGCCGTAAGCGGACGGTCGACGTTGGCAAGGAAATCGGCGTACTTGCCGGTTTTTACCTCATCGAAGGTGATGCCCAGTTTATCGTTCATCAGCCCCTGCATGTTGGGGATAACGCCGAACACGCCGATGGATCCGGTGATGGTATTCGGCTGGGCGAAGATGGAATCCGCCGCTGCGGCAATGTAATAGCCTCCTGACGCCGCCACGTCCCCCATGGATACAATCACGGGTTTCTCCCTGCGCAGTAGGTCTACTTCGCGCCATATCACGTCGGATGCGAGGGCGCTGCCGCCGGGCGAGTTGATACGGAACACGACCGCCTTTACTTTGTCATCCCTACGCACCTTACGGAGCTCTCGGGAGATTCTTTCCGAGCCAATGCGATCGTCGTTGCCCTCTCCCGGGCCGATTTCACCGACGGCATAGACCACGGCGATCCGGTCACGCAATGAGGCACTGGCCGTTTTACGGGCGGGTTTGTATTTGGTGAGCGCCACGGCGTTGAGATCCTTTTTGTGGTCGATGGCCAGGGAGTCTTTCAACTCCGTGAGCACTTCGTCTTTGTAGCGCTTGCCATCGGCCAGCCTGTAGTTGACGGCGTCATCGGCTGTGCGCACCCGGAAGCCGTCGGCAATGGCCCGCAGCGAGTCGGCGCTGATGTTCCGGCTGGCACTTACCTGGTCGACGAAGTGATCGTAGATACTACCGAGGAAGGAACTTACCTGCTCGCGGTTGGCATCGCTCATCCGGTCGAGGATAAACGGCTCGACGGCACTTTTGAACGTGCCGACCTTCACCACCTGCATTTCTATGCCCAATTTATCCAGTGCACCTTTAAAAAAAGGCGTCTGCGAAGCAAGCCCGCGGAAGTCTACTGTCCCTTCGGGGTTTACATATACCTGATCCGCCGTAGAGGCGAGGTAATAGGCCCGTTGCGTATAGCCTTCGCTGTAGGCCACGATGAATTTCCCCGAAGCCTTAAAGTCCAGCAGTGCATCGCGGATTTCCTGGAGGGTGGCAAAGCTGGCCGACACAGCGGAAAGGTCGAGGTAAATTCCCTTGATGCGGTCGTCGCTCTTGGCACCTTCGATGCCTTTCAGGATATCATTCAGGCCGAAACTTTTGGTAGTGCTTAATCCGGGGACATCCAGCTCTTCAAACGGGTCGGGGATGGTCCGTTCCGTAATCTCGTGCCGCAGATCAATGTACAGAAGGGAGTTGTCGGCCACAGCCACCGCTTTGTCGGCCGTCACGGAACTGACCAGCCCTCCAATGATCAGGAGGCCGACCACCGCCAGCAATATACACGATACGATAACCCCGGTTATCGTTGCCAATACATATTTAAAAAATGATTTCATAACCCTATACTCTTTGTGTCCAAACATAGCCAAACTTGCCAGTATATACAAGTTGGCCGCCCTTGTGTCGTTTGACGAAGCAGCCCCTCAAAAGTTACGCCCGTACCGCACCCGGCGGGGTAAGCGGAAATTTATTTTATTTTGTATTTTTACCCCAGCGAAAAATCAGCACGTTTACATGAGCGACGAAACGAATCCCATTCCCGAAGAAAACCATTCCAACGAGTCCAGCAGCCAAACCATTCCCTTATCTGGGTTGTATGAGAATTGGTTTCTGGATTATGCTTCCTATGTGATTCTGGACCGGGCAGTGCCCCACATCAACGACGGTTTCAAGCCGGTCCAGCGCCGCATCCTCCATTCGTTGAAGGAGATGGATGACGGGCGGTTCAACAAGGCGGCCAATGTCATCGGCAATACGATGAAGTACCATCCCCACGGCGATGCTTCCATCGGGGACGCGATGGTGCAGATCGGGCAAAAAAACCTGCTGATTGACTGCCAGGGCAACTGGGGAGATCCGGTGACGGGTGATGCGGCCGCGGCACCGCGTTATATTGAAGGGCGCCTGTCGAAGTTTGCCAACGAGGTGGTGTTTAACCCGGATACGACGCAGTGGCAGCTCAGCTATGACGGGCGGAACAAGGAGCCGGTAACGCTTCCGGTTAAGTTTCCCCTACTGCTCGCACAGGGCGCCGAAGGCATTGCCGTGGGCCTGGCTACCAAGATCATGCCCCACAACTTCCTGGAGCTTATCGACGGCTCCATTGAGGTACTCCGCGGCGGGCGCCCGGATCTCCTTCCCGACTTCCCGACGGGCGGTCTGGCCGACTGCTCCGCCTACAACGAGGGGCAGCGGGGCGGTAAAATCCGAGTGCGCGCCAAAATTGAGGAACGCGACAAGAAAACCCTGGTCATTACCGAAATTCCCTACGGCACCACCACGGGGGGACTCATTGACAGCGTGGTGACGGCCAACGAAAAAGGGAAGATCAAGATTAAGAAGATTGAAGATAACACCGCCCAGCACGTCGAAATCGTTATCCATCTGGCCCCGGGCATTTCCCCGGACGTGACCATCGATGCGTTATATGCCTTTACCGCCTGTGAAGTGTCCATATCGCCCAATACATGCGTGATCCGGGACGACAAGCCCCACTTCATGAGCGTAAACGACGTGCTCATTGAAAACACCAAGCAGACGAAAAGCCTGCTCAAGCAGGAGCTGGAGATCCGCCTGCGCGAACTACAGGAAAAGATTTTCTTCAGCAGCCTGCTGAAGATTTTTATCCAAGAGGGAATGTATAAGCATCCCGATTATGAAAACTCGGGCGACTTTGAGACGGTGGTGGAGGTGCTCACCCGCCTGTTCACACCGTTCTTCGACCAGTTCTACCGGGAGATCCTCCCGGAGGATTACAAAAAGCTTATTGAAAAGCCGATGAGCAGCATCACCCGCTTCGACGTCAAAAAGGCGGATGAGCAGATGGCGGCCCTGGAAGAAGAGATCAAAAAGGTTAAGTACAACCTCAGGCACCTGACGGACTACGCCATTGCGTGGTTTGAGCGGCTGAAAGAAAAATACGGAAAAGGCCGCGAACGGCGCACCGAAATCCGCGTGTTTGACCGTGTGGAGGCAGCGCAGGTCGCCCTGGCCAATGTGAAGCTCTATGTGAACCGTGCCGAGGGATTTGTCGGAACCGGCATGCGCAAGGACGAGTACGTGGGCGACTGCTCCGATCTGGACGATATTATCGTATTCCGGGCGGACGGCAAATGCATGGTTACCAAGGTGCAGGACAAGGTGTTCGTCGGCAAAGACATTATCCATGTGGCAGTATTCAAGAAGGGTGATGACCGCACAGTGTACAACCTGATTTACCGCGACGGAAAATCCGGCGTTTCGTATGTGAAACGCTTTTCCGTACTGGGGGTTACCCGGGATAAGGAATACGACCTCACCAAAGGCGAAAAGGGATCCAAGGTGCTCTATTTCACCTCCAACCCCAACGGCGAGGCGGAGGTGGTAAACGTACAGCTGAAACCCCATTCCAAATTGCGCAAGCTGCAATTTGACCTGGACTTTGCAGAGATTGCCATCAAGGGGCGCAGCTCACAGGGAAATATCGTCACGAAATATCCCGTCAAAAAGATTGTCCTGAAAAGCAAAGGCGTGTCTACACTGGCGGGCCGGAAGATCTGGTTTGACGACGTGCTGAAGCGGCTCAATGCCGACAGCCGCGGCCAATACCTGGGCGAGTTTGACGGCGACGATAAGATCCTCACCGTGATGACTGACGGCACATATGAGCTCACCAGTTTCGATCTGAGCAACCATTTTGACGACAAGCTTCTCCGCATTGAGAAGTACGATCCGCAGCGGGTGTACAGTTTGATCCATCGCGACGGCAAGTCGGGCATTTACTACGTGAAGCGGTTCCTGTTTGACGACACACCCATTGGTAAACGTACGTCGGTGATCAACGATGAGCCCGGATCGAAGCTGATACTCATCACCTCGGCGCCGGCGCCCGTGGTGCGGGTGGATCTATTAAAAGGCAAGTCGCGCACGCCGGATACTGTTGAGCAGAACCTGGCCGAGCTGATTGATGTGAAGGGGATGAAGGCACAGGGTAACCGTCTGAGCCCGCATGAAGTAACCCGGGTGGAGAGCCTCACGCCGGAAGACGCGGAAGCCCCCGCCGAGGCACCCGCGAGCGGGAACGCCCCGGCAGATGGCGTGGCGGAGAGCCAACCGGTAAAGAAAACATCCGATGTCGACTTTGAAATCACAAATCCCGATGATGTTCATATCGACGATAAGGGGCAGATGGGGTTGTTTTGACGCCGTCAGCCCGAATTTTTTAAAAATCCAAAGAGCCCCGGCATAACGAAGAGGTATTTGGTGGACTACGCCGGATAAACGGCGGGGCATTTTGGGATTACTACCCACGATTCATCGTCTTTTTATAGTAATTTCATCGTCATTTTATAGTCTTTAATACGATAAAAAAGCGATGATTTATTTTTAAGAATAATATATATATCGGTATCTGATACATTATTCACCTAGCCTACTGTCCTTTTTAACACCCACAGGGCTTAGCCCCCCACCGGGGAATTACACAACGCCTCATTGTCCCATTTCATAGACACTTTTGAAAAATTAAGACAAATTTTTCCCATTTACCCGTTAAAAACTGATAAAGACACAGTTGTGTGAATTAAGAAATGGTAATACAAGTGTTATTTTTAGGCATATAATCGCCAAAAAGCGCAAAAATCATGCGTAATCGCTACATTTTTCGAACAATGGAAATTAGTGGCACATTTTTTGAAACGTTTGCAATACTTCTACCGGTTCTTTCAAAGAATCACTATTAAAACAAACTAATATTAGCAATTTCTTAATCAAAAGGAGCTAGTATTTATATTTTTTAGTAACACAAACAGCTAATTCTTACTTCAATAGCTTTAAAAATATGCAAACGCGCTACATTTTCCTAATGAAATTTGTGTTAGCCATCACTGATTTGCTATTTCTAAACGCTGCTTTCGTCGCGGCTGGCGAAATCTGCCGATTATATTTCTACGCCGATACGAAAATCCTTCACAGTTACTACCTGCCCGTTGCCAACCTGCTGTGGCTCCTCTCCGGAGGCATGTTCCGAATGTACATGCAAACCACCATGGACAGCCTTGAAAATATTTACCGCGCTACCTGGCGAACTACGCTCCTCCATGCTATCCTGTTTTCGGTCTACCTGTTCCAGGCACAACGGCAGGGTATTGACGCCAGCGCCTTCCTCATCACCTTCTACGTGATACTGGCGGTCTTCCTCGTCATCAGTAGACTCGTGGGCACTTATGTGCAGGATCTGCTCCTACGCTACTTCCACATGCGGAAGTCGGTAGCCATCATGGGCAAAAACGAGGGCGGACGGAAATTGGCAAACTATTTTAGAGCGCATGAACGTAATTATGCGTTTGAAGGCTACCTCGCCGAAAACGACGCATCCCTCCTCACAGATGATGGGGAAGTGACACAGGCTGCCCGCAGACAATTCCAGCGCGCAATTGACAAGCAGATTCAGGAGGTCTATATCTCCCTCCCTTCCTACCGGATGTCCCAGGCGGCCGCACTGTTGGAAGAAGCCGAGCGTTACTGCCTGCGGGTGAAACTGGTGCCTGACCTGGTGCGCGCCGACAGCCTGCCGTACGAAGTGTCCATCCTCGGCCCCGTGCCCGTGGTGAGCATCCGGCAGGAGCCGGTATCAGACATTGAAAGCCGGTTTAAAAAACGGTTGTTCGACCTAGCTTTCAGCCTCCTGGTGATCGTGCTGATCCTGAGCTGGCTGTATCCGCTGATCGCACTGATCATTAAGCTCGAAACCCCCGGCCCGGTGTTATTTAAACAACAGCGCAGCGGCCGTAACAACAAACCTTTCTGGTGTTATAAATTCCGCAGCATGCGGGTAAATAATGAAAGTGATAACCGACAGGCTACCCGCGGCGACGACCGCATCACGCGCGTGGGACGCTTCCTGCGGAAAACCAGCCTCGACGAACTCCCACAGTTCTTTAACGTGCTGCAGGGCCACATGAGTGTGGTGGGACCCCGGCCCCATATGCTTAAACATACCGAACAGTACAGCGCCATGATCGACCACTATATGACCCGCCAATTCCTCAAACCGGGAATTACCGGATGGGCACAGGTCAATGGCTACCGGGGTGAAACCACTGACCCCCGTTTAATGGAGCGACGGGTGGCGCACGATCTTTGGTATCTTGAAAATTGGACAACAATGCTGGATGTCCGCATTGTCTTCCTTACCGTAATTAATATGCTCGGCGGCGAGAAAAATGCCTTCTAAGGCTTTTCCGAGGCACCGGACCGTACACAAACTCTGAAATCTTGTTATCCTTTCTACCAGGATGTTTACATTTTTGAACAAAGCTAGGAATCTGACCAGCTTGGATTGGCTGGGTTTGGACATTCACTCTCACTTATTGCCGGGCCTTGATGACGGATGCCCCGACCTGAAAACATCGCTGGCATACATCGCACGGCTCGAAATCCTCGGACTCACGCGATTCTATGCCACACCGCATGTACACACGGAACTGTATCCCAACACCCCGGAAACGATCCTCCCTACCCTGAAAAACGTGGTGGAAGCCCTGCCCCCCGGAATCGAACTGAATGCCGCCGCGGAGTATATGGTCGATGACTCCTTCGCCACCACGCTATCCAACGGCGGCCAGCTGCTTACACTACCGAACAATCACGTACTGATCGAAATGTCGTACGCAGCCGAAAGCCTACGTATCGAACAGGTCATCTTCGACCTACAGGTGCGGGGATATAAGCCTATACTGGCCCACCCGGAACGCTACATCTTTTATCACGTCCGCCCCGAACGGTATCAGCAACTGAAAGACCTGGGATGCCTCCTGCAGATGAACCTGCTCTCACCCACCGATTACTACGCCCCGCAGGTGAAAAAAGCCGCACGATACCTGCTGAAACGGGGGATGATCGACTTTGTAGGCACCGACCTTCACCACCATAAACACCTGGTGGCCATTGAAAAATTTGTACTCAGTGGATACGCGCACGGCTTATTTAAAAAGAACCCCATTAAGAACCAAGAGTTTGACAGAACATGAAACGACGAACGAATACTTCCTTTTGGACCTTGACCTTATTTTTACCGTTGGCGCTTTGCTTCGGTTCGTGCGTAACTACAAAGGATACCCTCTATTTCGGTAACCTCCCAAACGACTCCACGTTGGTTGAGCTGCCGGCGTACCAAGAGCCGGTCATCCAGGTGGATGACATCCTCCACGTTACCATCCAAACGGTAGATGGTGGGGCGACAACGGCCCTGAACCGTCTCTCCGGCGGAAATGAGTCCGGAAATCCCGCTCCCGTAGCCAATGGAAGCACTCCCAACGGCTACCTAGTGGATGAAAACGGACAGATTACCCTGCCCATGCTGGGCACATTGCCCGTGGCCGGATTGACGACATCCCAGGCCCGCGCACGCATCCATGAGGCGGCTTCCAAGTTCTTTAACGATCCGACCGTGCAGGTACGGTTTGCCAATTTCAAAATCACCGTCATCGGTGAAGTAGCCAAACCGGCAACCTATACCGTACCGAATGAAAAGGTAACCTTGCTGGACGCCATCGGCATGGCAGGCGACCTGACTATCTACGGAAAAAGACAAACGGTTCTGCTGATCCGGGATGTAGACGGCAAGAAAAAGTTTACCCGCTTTGACCTTACCGACTACAGCACGTTCGAATCGGAATACTTTTACCTGAAGCAGAACGATGTAGTGTACGTGGAACCCACGCGCAGTAAAGCGAACGCTAATAACGCGGCCACCTTTCAGATCGTTTCCTTGGCCCTGTCTGCGCTTTCTGTCATAACCCTCGCTATTACCCGACTTTAACATACATACCGTGAAAGAAATGAACGAATATCGATCGGAAAAGATGGAACGGACTTCACAGAATGGACTGGCCGAAACGATACATCAATATAAACGGTATTGGTACTGGTTTGTACTGTGCGGAATCCTGGGCCTCGTCCTGGCTTTCCTGAACCTGCGTTTCACCACGCCACTGTACAAAACCCAGGCGCAGATCCTGGTGAACGGAAATAAAGGTGGGTCGTCTTCCCTGACAGACCAGACCGGCTTCGGCGACTTCGGCATCCTGCTGGGCGGGCCAAGCTCCGTTGACAACGAAGCGGAGATCATCAAAACCCGCTACCTCATGGAGCAGGTGGTGAGCGACCTTAACGAACAGGTTACCGTCTTTCGGCCGGGTGGTATGCGCGATGAAGAACTGTACCCCTCTCCACTCGCTGTCACGTTGCTGGCCCCGCGTGATTCCATACGGGGGGGTGTCTTCTCGATCGATATGCATGATGGTAACAAGGCGACGATCTCACGAAGCGATGACTTCTCACATACATTTGCCTTCGGCGAAACCATTAACCTACCCGATGTGGGGAAGGTAACCATCCAACCCGCTGCAGCAGCTTCTTCCCTCGCCGGACAAACCTACACCATAAGCATCAAAGCCTTTGACAGCCGCGTGGGGGATTTCATGGGAAAACTGGGAGTCTCCATAAAAAACAACCTCGTATCGGTGATCGACCTGAGTTTTGACTATCCGGTGCCCAAAAAGGGCGAACTTATCCTTAACAAAATGATCCAGGTGTACATGGAAAACAACCTGGCTAATAAAAATGCCATTGCCGATAGTACCATCGCCTTCGTGGATAATCGCCTGGCCATTGTCGAAAAGGAACTGCATCAGATAGAACAGAATATTCAGGGGTTCCGGCAAAGCCATAGCCTGGCCAACATGCCGGCCCAGTCGCAGCTCTTGCTGGAAAGTTCGTCCGACTATGTGAAACAACTGGCGGAAGTGGAAACGCAGTTGAACATCCTCTCCGACGTGGAGGGATACCTTACCGATAAAAATAATACGCGTGTACTTCCGAACGCGGTGGTAACAGGCGATGTGGTTTTCAATACGCTCATCGAACGGTATAACGAGCTGCTGCTCGAACGGGGCCGCAGGCTGCTGGCGGCAACCCCGGATAATCCCAGTGTGGTGAACCTGGACGAACAACTGAATAACCTGCGGCAGGACATGCTGGCCAACCTTCACAGCACGCAAAGCCGCCTGTCCATTACCAAGAACGATCTGCAACGGAAAATCGATCAAATGGGATCGGAAGTGAGAGATATCCCCGCTACGGAACGTATTTTCCTCGACCTCTCCCGCCAGCAGCAGCTTAAGCATGAACTCTATGTGTACCTGCTGCAAAAACGCGAAGAAACGGCCATCAGTAAAACCGCAACCGTGTCCAACAGCCGGGTTATCGACCCCCCAAAAGCTGCAGCGGCACCGTTCAGTCCCAAACGAACGGCCACCCTCCTCGCAGGCCTGCTGCTGGGGCTGATTCTTCCCTCCGCAGTTATCTATTTCCGTGAACTGCTGGACACCAAAGTGCACAGTCGCGACGACATCCGCAAGCTGACCCGTACGCCGATCATCGGAGAAATCATCCGCAGCCGCTACCGGGATACGCTGGTGGTAAGCAAATATTCCCGCTCGGCCATTGCCGAACAGTTCCGGACATTGCGCACCAACCTGGCGTTTTACCTGACCGCC
>Ga0079224_100003332_pt1 | contig 20205 bp, 15 predicted proteins | sample Stecom2015_FD_80414 | JGI IMG/M metagenome (GOLD analysis project Ga0079224, IMG submission 80414) | Agricultural soil microbial communities from Utah to study Nitrogen management - Steer compost 2015 | ecosystem: Environmental > Terrestrial > Soil > Agricultural land | place: USA: Utah...
AGTTCTTGATGAACGCGCCGGAATCGTTTCCGCCAGTGACCCGGGAGAGCGCCTGCGCGTCTTCCGCGACTTGCTCGGCGAGCGTTTCCGCCGCGAGCTGATAGTCCGTGCGCAGCGTCGAGCTCACGAACAGCGCCCGCTCGTTGTTCGAGAACGTCCCTTCCGGCGGATCCCCCGCGAAGCCGCTCGAGAGCCCGGGCTCGGTCGGAAGCTGCAGGAGATCCCGCACGCTCGCCTCCCACTGGGCGTGGGTCAAGCGGATGAACTGGGAATAGATGGGCTGCCCGTTCAGCTCGAGGTTCGACGTGGCAGGGTTCGGCGGATCCGGAGTGTTCGGATCCTCGGGCACAGTGGGATCGCCGGGAACGACGGGCGTGCTCGGGCTGCCGCCCGTGGCGGGTGGAATGCCCGAACCCGTTCCCCCGGTGCCGGTGACGCTTCCCGGGTTACCGGTGGTCGAGCCGGTGCCGGAGCCCGGGAACATCCCGCTGGTCGAGCCGGTACCGCTTCCGGGATTCGAGCCCGGGTTCGCTCCGGGGTTCATCGAGGGCGGCGAGCTCGTTCCGCCGGGCGTCGTGGGAACGGCCCCCGGCCGAGTCGGGCTCCCCGAATCATCAATAAGACCGTCCGGCGGCTCGATCGGCCCGGTGCATGCGGCAACGACTCCAATCAGGGGAGTGATGAACAAGCAGAGCGGTCGTTTCATGGAGAACTCTTGGCTCCAGGCAACGACGATCCGCCTCAACTCGCGACGCCAAGCCGGATGGCGAGAATGGACTTTTGCAACATTGCAGGCGGGCGATCGAGTGCCGGTTCGGTCGGACGTGTATTCCCGGTTCTCCGAAGCGGGATCAGGAATTTTGGCGTGGTTTCGCGGGGCCCGGCAGATTTGCACTGCTGGGAGTGCAAGATTCCAGGATACTCGCCGGGCGCCGTCGAACCGTCGAAGGACGCGCGCCGGCGTCCAACAGAGTAAGAGACCGGCACGACCGGATCAACCCGGGGAGTGAGAACCCGAGTTTCCGGCGTGAACGAATAAGCGAAGCCTCAGTAAACCCGATACTGGCCACTCATGACGAGGAGGCTCAGTAGCTGGATGAGGCCGGCATAATAGCGCGGTGCGCCCGTCGGGAAATCCATTTCCCACGCGGCAGTCAAATAATTCTGGCGGGTGTTCGCCGTCGCGATCGTGGCCACTGCGCCAGCCGCGAACACGAGCGCCGCATCCTGCTGCGTCGTGCGAGGCGTTCCATTGAGCTCGTACGATGTCCCGATCTTTTCCGGGCTGACGAAGGTGGCGAGCAGGCGGTTCGCATTGTCGACGTGCCAGTCGTGCTCGCCGAACCAAATCGAGTCGAGCGCGATGTTGATCAACGCTCGGTAGGACTCGGGCTCGAAACCCTCGGAGCCCTGCACGGGCATCCCCTCGAACGTCGCGCGCAGGGGCATAAGCCCCGTCCTCTCGTGCGCCGTGCGCGCCCAGTGCTCCCGCGCTGCCTCTGCGGCGTCGCTCCAGAAGGCGTCGCCCGTCGCTTGCGCCCAGAGCTCGTAGTACGCGGGCATCTCGATCGATGGGCGCGTCCGGCCGGCCGCGGCCGTTTCGGGGACGTCCAAGACGAGCTTCGCGTCCTCGTCGAACATGTTCGTGACGCCGTCGCCGAGTCCGTTCACTCGCTCCTTGTCTCGCAAGATTTCAAGCAGCGCGAGCGCGTCGGCCGCATAGTCGATGCGTCCGGGCTCGTCACCCCAGCGACCGTGCGCGAAGATCAGCGCCATCGCGAACTGTTGGGGCCCGAACGGGTCCGCGCACGGCTGCGGCTCGCCCCCCACCATGCACGACGATCGATAGTAGCCTTCGTTCGCCCCTTCCCGGTACGGCAGCGCCTGTTTCGCGTACGACCAGAGCCGATCGAAGTAGTCGCGCTTGTCGAGCTGGACCGTGATCATCATGGCGTACCCCATGCCCTCGGTCCGCACGTCGCTGTGGAGAACGTCCAGAACGAACCCCTGGTCTTCGCCGACTCCCAGGTAGATGCGCTCCATCACCGGGTCGCCCTCGAAGAGCCGTCTGAAGGTTTCTTCGATCTTCGCGTCGATGTCGCCCCGCTCCAAGGCGAGCAGATCGCGGAGCGGGTTGGGGTACGTGGTTGGCCCCCGAAGCGGGCCGAGCATCACGGATGCGGGGACGTCGTTGCCCGGCCGTTCCGTCTCACCGGATCCCAACGAGTCGACGGTCGTGCCGCAAGCCACCACGCACGAGAGGGCCGCCAGGAACGCGAGCCGAGCCGTGCCGAGACCTGCTCGACTCATGACTCGTTCACTCATCCAGGAATCGGCGTACGCGTGAGGCAAGGACGCTGTTTGGATAGCGCCGAAGGAACCGCTCCGCCCGTCGCCGCGCCGCACCTTCTTGTCCGCTCTTCGCGAGCGCGTCGATCCGCAACACTTCGGCTTCGATCCCGAGGCGGCCATCCGGATGGGCGCGATCGTAGCCCTCGAGCAGCGTGAGCGCCTGGGTCGCATTTCCTGCCGCGAGCGCCTTGCGCGCGGCATCCAACGCGAGGAGCTCGGCGCTCAGCGCGGCCGCGTTTGCGGCTGGCTGCTCGGCGGGAGAGCGCTCCGGGGCCCGCGCGGTGCGCGCGGGGGGCTTGCTGGGCTCAGCCTCCACCCCGCTCGGCGGAGCTGGGGAGACGGAGGCCGTTTCTTCCGCGGCCGGTGTCGCGTGCAGACCGGGTGTGGGCCGCTCGGCGGGCGGCGCGACGGGGGCCGCGGGCGGCTCGGGGCGTTCCTGCGAGGCCTCCCACACGAAGTAGCCCGCGGGCAACCCCGCGACGGCGCCGACCATTGCGAACGTCGCCAAGAGCTTCGTCCACCCAAGCTTCGCGGCGACGGAAGAACCGAGGACTGGCTGCCCAGTCAGCGCCGCGCCGGCAGCACCCGCCGTCAGCGCGGCCGAGCCGGCGAGCCCGAGCGCGGCCAGCGTCTTCGTGTGGACCTCGGGGGAGCTGCGGTAGGAGACCCCCGCGTCGAGGAGCGCGCGCTCGAGGGCGCTGCACTCGCCATCGAGGAGGCGGCGCGGTTCGTTCATCGGCCCACCTCCGCGGTCGCAACCCGGTCGAACGCGGCGACACGCTCGCGAAAATCAGCCCTGGCTCGGCGCAAGCGAGACGCCACCGTGCCGCGCGGAATGCCGAGGACGGAGGCGATCTCAGCCATGTTGAGCTCCTCGAACTCGTAGAGGACGAAAACGGTGCGCAGATCCGTATCCATCTGGTCGAGCACCCGGTCGAGCATCTGGCGCGCGCGCTTCTGGTTCGTGAGCTGCTCCGGCGTGGCGGACTCCACCATCTCGACCGCCTCGCTGGCCGGAACTTCACGCCTGCGCGCGGCGGTCCGCCGAGCGTGGGCCGCCACGTGCAGCGCGATTTGGAGCAGAAATGCCTTCTCGGCGCCGGGGCGTACGTCATCCAGCCGCCGAGCGACCGTGATGAACGTGCGCTGGACGGCGTCGTCGATCTCGGCTGGCGGGGTCCCTGCGTTTCTGAGCACGCGCGCGATGAAGTCAATGTAACTGTTCACCATCGCTCGCAGTCGCTCGTCACGCTCATTTCCATTTGCGCTGACCGCAGATGGAACGAGGCCGGGCCGCGAAAGGTCGGCAGTCGTTTCGGGCGCGACGTCGACGTCCGCCCGACCGCTCACAGCAACGTGCGCCATGCGAGAGAAAACACGCGTTCCGCGAAGCATTCGCTCGAGGGCACCGTCGAGCAAGCGCCCGCGCCCGGCATGCCGATGCTCCACCAGCCCCCGCAACCGGAGCAGGACCGGACCGCGTCACGGCCCTTCCCCTCGTGGACACGAGGCGGGAGCAAGGATCGGTACATTCGAGGCACTAATTCCCGTCCCGCTGGGAAGTGATCACCGCCCCGAACGACGGGCCGCTGTCTCTCGAATCGAGCCAGCGCGCTCGTGATTAATTCACAGCTCCAGAGAGAGCCCCACGGACGCGAGGGTCGACAGCGCTGGAGTTTGGCCGACCAATTCCTCCGGAAGTGTCGTTATGAAGCGCCGACGGAACAGTGGCGCGCTCATTCCGAGCTCGAGCTCGAGGTCCACACCGGTGCCGACCGAGGCCGACGCCCGAGCGAGCCCTCCGACGCTCCACCAGGAGCGGAGCACGGACTCGGGGTGCGCGACGTCGCGGCCTTCCGCAAACAGAAATCCGCCAGTGCCGAGCCCACAGGGCTCGAGCTGAACCGAACCGAGCTCGACGCGCAGCGGGCAGGCCGTGAGCAGGATCGCGGTCCAACGAACGGCGACCTCGTCCGGCGCTCCGAAGATCCCGTTTCGCGCATGAGCGACCGCGAGCCCGAGCGAGAGCCCGAGCCCCGACGTTTGCGCCGACTGAAACCGCGCGAAGGCGGACAATCCACTGTTCACGACGGGATCGACCACCTGGGTCGCCACGAGCTGCACCCCCAGGCGAAACGCCGATCGCTGCGCCGCTGCGGAACGCGATTCACGACCCTCCCCACCGTGCGTGTCCGCATCGTCGAGGCGGTCCGTGCTCCGTGCTTCGCCGAGCGTCGTTTCATCGCTCGGCGCCCCGGTGGGGTTTGAGTCCGCGGAGCGCGCCTCATCGGGCGAGCCGCCCTCTGTGCGTCCGGTTTGTCCGAGGGTCGCTCCGCCGGACCCAGCGGGCGGCGCTTCGTGCCGAAGCAGGGCCTCGGTGGCGAGGGCGGCAGTGAGCGAGAGCGCCGCCACGACTTCGTCGCACGAGTTGCCCTCCACCCGCCGGGTATCCGTCGCGCCGTGGCCGTCTTCGACTTGGAGCTCTCCGCGCACCCTCCGGCCGGTTTGCCGGAGCCGCACCGAAAAGCGAAGAGTTGCCGGTCCCGCCGTGACGAGGCGAACGGGAGCGTTGCGAGCGTGCAATCCCCGCAAGAACGTCTTCGCGTCCGAGCATCCCGGCGGCGCCTCGAAATCGATGCGAACCGGCACCGTTGCCGGTGCCGCGCTCGAGGTCAAGCCAAGGACGACGAGCTCGAAGAGCGAGATGCCGCCGCCAGAGACCACGGGCCGAAGGTGGCACGGATCCTCCCTGATGCGCTACTCCGGTGAGGGGAGCGCTCGCATCGCGGCCGGCCGTCATGGACCGCCGGCGCGTGACTCCCGCCGGAGGGTCACGTTCTTGCAGCCCTGCGGGCATGGACCTCGAGGTCCGGAGGACTCGCTTCCACGGCTGCTGGCTCGCCTGCGTGGGAGGCGGTCTCGGCCTCTTGGGTGGGGAGCTCGGCTGGTATGCCGCCTTCGCCTGGTTCGACGACCTCGCGCACGGGCTCACGAGCTTTGCGCTGGCGCTCGCGCTGGGCGCGCACGTGAGCGGAACGTTGGCGCGCAGCCCGAGCACGCCGGGCGCACTGCGCGCGCTGGTCGTCGCCGCGGTGCTCTGCGTCGGCGCGGCGTGGGAAGTGTTCGAGTGGACGCACGACCGGCTCTTCGCGAGCACCATGGTGCACGGCACCGCGGACACCGTTCGGGACCTCGTGGCGGACGCGGTCGGCGCCGTCGTGGGGACCTGGGCGGGCATGCGGCCACTCAAAGGAAGGCAGTCCGGGCGCCCGTCGACGGCGGAGCGCCTGATTGACGCGCTCGGGCCCCGGAACGCCCCGCAACGCGCGCTCGCGCACGCATCCGCGCCGGCACGAACGCTGCAAACGGGATCCAGGGCGCAGTCCCGTCGACGCACCGCCCACGCGAGCGCGTCTGCCGACGCAAGGAGGAGTCATGCCGACGAAAACCAAGATCGATCTGAACCGGGCCGACGAGGTCGAGCTTCGGAACATCGAGGGCATCAGTCGTGAGCGGGCCCGCGTGCTCATGGAGCACCGGACCGGCCAAGGGCCCTTCCGAAGCTGGGATGACGTGAAGGCCGTGCCCGGCTTCAGCGACGCGCTGGTCGAGAAGCTGCGCGAGCACGCGGACCTGAAGGAGACGGAGGACAGCGCGCTCGCGGGTGACGGGGGCCGCGGGGGCGCCGCGCCGGAAGCCGGAGCGATCCCGCTCGAAGAAGCGGAGGCGGAGGAAGAGTTCGAGGAAGAAGAGGACGAGGACGAAATCCGCACGCTCGTCGCGCTCGCGCAAATGGACGCCGAGGCGGCCGCCGCGTACGAGGCCGCGGCCGAGCTCGTCTTCGACGACGAGCTGAAGGAAGCCCTCCGGGCGTTCGGATCCGACCATGCGCGCCACGTCACCGATATCGGACGCTGCCTGGACAAACTGGGCGAGAGCACCGAGTTCGCGACTCCCCCGCCGGAGGAGTCGGTGTTCGCGCTGCTCACGTCCGCCGTGTCGGCGCTGGGCCCTCGCGCCGCCGTCCTCTCCCTCGTCGGCAACGAGCGCTTCACCAATGCAACCTACGAAACCGCTCTCGAGTTCGTGAGCAACCCGGAAGCCCGCGCCCTGCTCGAGAAGAACTTCGAGGACGAGCAGCGGCACCTCGCCTGGCTCCTCCAGTACGCCGAGCGAACCGCGCACGGCGAGGAGCTCCACGAGGGCACGTCGCCCTCGGCCTAGCCTTCGCCTCGATTTCTGGCCCTCCGTCGGGAAGGCCGAAAATCGAGGCTCCGCATTTCCTTATCGAGTCGTCTGGATCGAGGTCACTCTTCGTCCGGATCGCGAGAGAAGCGCGCCGGGCCGCGCGTTCGACGCGGCTCGGGTTTGCGCCCCTTCGGTGCGTGGCGGTTCCTTCGCTCGTGAGAGGCGCTGGTGGTCCGCTCGAGCTCGGCGCGCAGGGCGACGTAGCTCGAGAAGCGAGCCGCGGTGATCCTCCCCGCCTGCAGGGCGGCCCGCACGGCGCAGCCGGGCTCGTTTCCGTGACGGCAGTCGCGGAATCGACAACGCGCCGTGACCGCCTCGATCTCCGGGAACACGCTCGGAAGCCCTTCGGCCGCCTCCCACAAGCCGAACTCGCGCATCCCGGGCGTGTCGATCAACAGCGCTCGCGACGGAGTCACGACGAGCTCCCGTCGCGTCGTCGTGTGGCGACCGGTTTCGTCGTGCTCGCGAATCGCGCCCGTGGCGAAGCGCTCCGCGCCGAGCAGGCGATTCGCCAACGTGGACTTGCCCACTCCGGACGATCCGACGAGCACGAACGTCTTGCCCGGCGCGAGCAGCGCCGTGAGCGCATCGAGCCCCTGCCCCGTGAGCGCGCTCACGGGGAAGACGCTCGCGTTCGGGGCCGCGGCGTGGAGCTCGCGAACCAGAGCGTCGGCGTCTTCGGCCATATCCACCTTGCTGAGGACGATGACGGGGCGTGCGCCCCCCGCCCACGCCGCCGTGGCGTAACGCTCCACGCGTCGCGGGCTGAAGTCGCCCCCGACGGCCGTCGTCACGAGCACGAAGTCGACGTTGGCCGCCAGCGGCTGGGGCACGGGCTCTCGCCCCGCGGCGCGCCGCACGAGCAACGATCGACGCGTGAGCGCCCCGACCAGCAGAGGGCTCCCGTCGTCCGCCTCTCTGTAGGCGACCCAGTCGCCGACTACCGGCGTCTCGAGCCCGGCGGAAGCCACCGCGAGCCAGACGCTCTTCGGGCCCTCGGGGCCCAACAGATCGATCCGTCCGCGATCCACACCGACGACGCGTGCGGGGTTCGCGAGTTCATCACCGAGCGCGGCGAGCTCCGCGCTCCATTTCTCGTCCCAACCTAGACCAGGAAGATCGTACACGGGTTCTCCAGCGCGGCACCCCGCACGAAAAAGGGGTGCCGCATCGCGGGGTCAACGGGTTCACGCCCCGAGCCCGCGGTTCCGGAGATCGCCGCGCAATCAGTGCGCCGGACACGCCGGAAACGAGGTGCTCGAGGGATGCCAGAGCGCGTTCTTCACTTCGGCTACTTTCTCCACGAGACACCTCCTTCTCCGCGTAACGCCGCGGTGGCCTCCATGTTGCTCCGCGCTGGCGACCCGTCAAGGGCCGACCCGCGCCGAGCTCAGTCGCAGACGATTTCCGGGGGCTCCGGCTCGGGGCCGAGCGCCACGTCCCCCCAGCGGACGACGATCGCCCCGGCGGAGGAGATGCTGCCCACCGAGTACATGAGGACGAGATCCCCCTTCTTGAACGGCATTTCACGCGCCGCGTGATACAGGTTCGACGTCAACAGGGCGGGGCCGCAGTTCGCGTACTTCGGGTACGTGTTCACGATCGGACGCTCCGGGTCGATGCCGAGCGTGCGCGCGCAGAACTTCGAGTACCACGCGACGGGCGTGTTGAACACGAAGTGATCGATGTCGTTCAGGGTGACGCCGGCGTCGCGGAGCGCCCCGTGGCAGCACTCGAGCAAGAACTCGGCGGCCGTGTCGCGAAGCGCCTTGCCCGCGTCGGGGGAGCTCAGCAGCCGGAACCAGAGCGTTCCATCGTCGCGAGCGTAGTTCTCGAACCACAGCTTGCCGCACGTGCCCCCGGTGTGAATCCCCTTCCCTCCGAGGCGTCCGTAGCCTTTCTCCACCTCGCTCACGACGAAGGCGCCCGCGCCGTCCCCGGAGGTCCAGGAGATCGTGTCGCGTGTGTCCGTGTCGCGCGAATAGGTGCACGAGGCGACCACGAGCACGTTCCGATACTGCCCGGATTTCACGAGGCCGCACGCGGTCTGCAGCCCCACCATCGCGCTCGCACACGCGGACTCCAGATTGAACGCCATTCCCCGGAGGCCGAGGTCGCGCGCGACGTAGGGCGCATCCATGCACCCGAAATGATCCGGTAGGAACGACGACACGATGAGCAGGTCGATGTCCTTCGGCTCGAGCTGGGCAGCCGCCATCGCCTTCTTCGCGACGGTGGTTTCCAGGGTCAGCGAGCTCTCGCCCGGGGCAAGAACACGGCGCTCGATCGTGCCCCGGAACGGATCGTTCAGATACGCGGCCATCTCCGCGTCGAACGTGTCGTTCGGATCGGCGGCATCGTCGGGCTTGCGCTCGGGAGCCGCCCAGATGCGCTGCTTCTTCTTTGCCTCCACCGCAGCGACGATCTCCGGGTGGTGGTTGTACCAGAACCGATTCGTGCGGACGCCGCGGGGGAAATGAACGGCAACGGCGCGAATCCCTACACTATCAATGGTCATTGTTCTCCCTCGATCGATTCCTTGCCTTGCTTCATGAGGCTCTTTACGCGCGCCAGCACGGGCGACGGCTCGTCCGGATCCACCGCGACGTCCACGACGCAGGGCCCCGGGACGGCGAGCGCTCCCCGAAGATGCTCCGCGAGCTCGCCCTCCATCGTGACCACGCGGCCGTGCGCGCCCATCGCTCGCGCGGCGCCCGCGAAGTCGACCTTCGGAAAGCGAGTCCCCACGGGTGAGAAGCCGCTGGCGCGCATGGCGTGGTCGACCATCCCGTAGCCTCCGTCGTTGAGGACGATCCAAACCACGGGCGCCGCGTACTGGACCGCGGTGCTCACCTCGTTGTTCATGAGCATCGAGCCGTCGCCCACGATCGCGACGACCTTGCCCCCCCGCGCGATGGCGGCGCCCACCGCCCCCGCCGCGAAGTGGCCCATCGAGCCGAACCCCGTGCTCACGCGGTAGCGACCCGGCTCCCGGAAACAGAGGCTCTGGCTGGCCCATGCGAAGGCGTTTCCGGACTCCGCCATCACGACGGCGTCACTGCCGTCCACCACGATCCCCTGGACTTCCTGCATGAGAAACGCCGCTCGGGCGAGCCCGGGGCGCGCCACCAGGCGTTGCATCGAGCGCACGGGCGGGACGAACCGACGAGCCGCGGGCGGATACTCGGCGAGGAGCGCCTCCACGAACCCGGAGATCTCTGCCTGCACGGCCGCAGTCGGGACGCCGGAGTAGGCGGCACCCGGAACGCCCGGGTCGAGATCGACGTGCACGAAGCCTCCCTCGGGCACGAGGGCGCTGCTCCAAAACGACGAGCCCTCACCGAGCTTCGTGCCGAGCACGAGCGCGCGTTGGGGAGCGAGCGTTCTCAGCCTCTCGGAGATGCCCTCGTGTCCCCCCATTCCCGTGGTGCCCAAGTACAGGGGGTGGTCCTCGGGAAACGTCCCTTTGGCTCGTGGCGTCGCGAGCACGTGGGCTTCGGCGCGCTCGGCGAGCTCGAGCACTGCTTTCCCCGCGTGTCGAGCTCCGAATCCGAGCCAGATCACGAACTTCCCGGGGGGAAGGAGCTGCCGGCATTGCGCGACGTCCGACGCGGAGCAGCTCGGGAGCGCCAGGGAGACCTCCGGAACGGTGACGTACTCCGGGCGGAGCGCGCCTTGCATCGCGATCGGCAACGCGATGTGAGCGATGAACCCTTGGGGCCGTTGGAGGCCGAGCGCGAGGCGCGTGGCGATGTTCTCGAGCTCGGCCACGTCCTCGACGACCGTCGCGTAGTCGAAGAGCGGGCCCTCCGAGAAAATCCCGGACGGAGGGAGCGTGAAAGCGCTCGTCTCCTGAGCGGCCCAGCGCCCCCGCTGCGCGGCAGACGTGATTCCCGATACGAGAATCACCCGCGCCCCCTCCCACCGCGCCGCGGCAAGGCCATTCAGCGCGTTCAAGATGCCGGGACCCGTCGTGGCGAACACGAGCGCAGGCCGCCCCGATACAAGGCTCGCCTCGGTGGCCGCGAAGGCCGCTCCGCCCTCGTGCCTACAGTGGGTGACGTGGATCGCGCTCCTGCCGAGCGCGTCGACGAACGGCGCGTTGGCCCCGCCGATCAGCCCGAAGGCGTGCTCCACCCCGAGCTCCGAGAGTGCTTGCGTGAGACGATCCACGAGCCGCCGTGGGGTCTCGAGGCGCCCGCTTTCGCGCCGGAGCTCCAGAGGGGCTTCGGCGGACACGCGCGCTCTCGATGTGTCATGAGACATCTGGAACTACTCCGTTCTCACCCCCCCCGGTGACACTCGATGCTTCGATGATCCTCGCCCGTCATTCCGTAACGTTCCCGCAATCCGAATGGCCGCCAACGGGGGCAGCCCACCGCGTATCCCGGAGACACGCAGCCACGAGCCTGGACGGCCCTCCCCGCGCTTCGTTAAGCGCATTCCGTAGGTGACTTCCCTCTATTACTCCATTTCGAATCCATTCCGCCAGAAGGACGCGAACCCCCGACACTCGGCGCGAGCATCGTGCGTCACAACTTGGGGCTTGCTCCGGATTCGTCCAGTGTCCGAGGATCTTTTTTCCGCCGGCGCGGTCGGAGGGGCCAATATGGCCTGGATTTCGGTGACGCCGAACCGGAGCCGAGGCCCGGTGGAAGCCCTCCGCCCCGCACCCGCGGGGGCAGGGCGGCCGTTTTTGCGGGCACTGCCCGGTCCTCATCGGTGCCCCGAGAGCGCCGATCCGCTCGACGGGTCGGCGTTCTCGCCTCGTTTCCCCGAAGCGGCTCGAGCGCCCCCCGCCCCTCCGCGCCGAATCGAACTCGGCGAGGCCCCTCCCCACGCGGGCACTCCGTTCGAGTGCCGTTCTCCGCGCACTTCGGCGCGTTCCCAACCGTTCGTCGCTCTAGCCTGCGCTCGCCCACTCCGAGGTGTGCGCTCGTTGGGGCGCGCATCGCGAGAGCGAGCACGCGAAAGAAGCCGCCGCGTTGCGTCGTCCACGAACCGATCACCTTCACCCCCGAGTAGTGACTCGTCATTTCCCATCCGACAGCCACGCCGACGTGCGCGCAAACATGCCTATTGACGAGAGTTCCAGAAATCGGGAAACATGAATGTTTCGGAACAAGGGAATTCTTCGCTAGGAGGTGATGCGCATGTGGGTCCGATTTGTCGCTGCTCCGGTGCTCGTGCTGGCGATTACGGGGTGTTCGGCACTCGCCGATTCGGAGCCGCGGGGCGAAAATGACTTCGCGCAGATCGAGCAAGAGCTCCTCGGGTCGAGCCACGATGTCTTGCGGGCCCTCTGCGATCACGAGTTCGAGCTCGAGCACATGGTGGACGTGGGAAATGGCGTTCGTCTCCACGTGCGCGAGCGCTTCTCGGGTAGGTCGGTGCTGCGCGCGCCCCGGCGTGCGCTCCTGATGATCCCGCCCACGCTCGCGACGAACGAGATCTTCGACGCGACGGTGGACGGGGACCTCAGCTACAACGCGCTCCACCGCGCCGCCGAACGCGGCTATTTCGGGTTCGCCGTGAGCTACGAGGGCTATGGGGACAGCACGGCGCCCGAGGATGGAAAGACCGTCACGGGGGAACGGAGCCTCGCGGCCGTGCGCAAGGTCTTGCAGTGGATTCGACGCGAACGCGCCGTGCCGCGCGTCGATCTGTTCGGGATGAGCCTCGGCGCCGGCATCGCCATCGCGTTGGGCGGTGAGGACAGCCCGCAGACGAAGCACGCGGTGAACCGCATCCTCGTGAGCGCGTTCGTCTACGAGACGTTCTCGCCCGAGCTCGCGAGCGTGTTCACCCCGGAGTTCCAGGAGTTCCTCGAAGGGCTCCCCGGCGGCTTCCTCACGACGGGACCGGAGTTCTATGCGCCCGTGATTTCCGCGCTCGATCCCGATGCGATGGCGTGGGCCCTCGCAACGCTGCCCGACACGTACGCGGTCGGCCCGACGCTCGAGGCCTTCGACCTTCCATTCTTCGAGGCCGAAAACGGTCGGGCCCCGCTCCTCCAGCTCTGGGGCACCCTGGATCCCGTCACGCCGCTGTCCGACGTCGAACAGTTCCAGAGCGAATACGGCGGCCCGAATCGACTCGCCGTTCTCGAGGGCGGAGCGCACTCGCTGCACCTCGAGCCCGTGCGCGATCAGTTCTGGCGGGAAGCATTCGCGTTCCTCAAAGAGGGGAGCCCCCACGGCTTCTCGGTCTGCGACCAGCTCGCCCCCAAGAACTGGCACTGACCCTCCACACGGAGGGTCGACGAAGCCGCGGAGCTCCGGCCGCGCCCACCGATTTCGGGTTTGGGCGGCGGGGCTCCGCTGCGCGCGAACCTCGTGTGTTCCGCTCTGGCGCTCGCAACGCCTCGCGGAGACCCGAGGTCGAGGCGTCGGCGTGGGAGCGGCCTTCCCCGCTCGAACCCCCGCTTGAGCCCCCGCCTGAAACACCTTCAGGTGATGAGCTTCATCTCGCGGGCGGCCGCGAGGATTTGTGAGGCGGGGCGTGAGAGGTGATTGCACGAAGCAAGCGCGTCGGCCGCGCTGTCGTGCGGTGACACTTGTCCACGCTTGCCGCTCACCAGGAACACGCCAGCGGCGACCATGCGCACGATCGCGTGCTTGAAGCCGCTGCCCTCCATGACGAGGTGCACACACGAGCAATACGTAAGGAGCTTCTGGAGAGCTTCCGCGAGCTCACGGCGCTCCATCTCCCCCGGCGGCTCATGGTCGGCGGGGGTGATCGCCACGTAGACCATCTCACCCTCGACCCTAGAGCGTGCGATCGCAACCTGTTCGACCAGTTTCTTGCCGTCCCCAGGTTTGACGCGATCCCACCTAAGAATGAACACATTGTGAACGAGACCCGATGTGAACGGCATGGGATGTGAATGCGAACACTACCACCAGCATGGCGACGGGGTCCATAGCTCGAGGTCGATTCGAGTGTGGCCCCGACTCCCGGTGAGGAAGCCAAACGGAAGCACTCGCGCGGTTCACCAACACAGGGGCACGACAGCCTACATCTCACCGCTGCATTTCGTCGCGAGCACCGCGTGCGCAGCGCGTCACCGAAGTCCCCGTCCCGCGCAGCGTCACCCGTCCAAATCGCACGGGAACGCTGTGAATTCTGCGTCGGCCACGTGCGCGTTCGGACGCGCGGCTGTTTCTTTTTCGTGTCCGCACGACGAACGCGCGACCGGAGGCGAGGCGCAGCGAGCGCGAGCGCGCCGCGCACGCGCCCCTTCGGGCTCCGTCCGTCCTCGTGATAGAAGGGAGGCCATGTCCCGATGCGGGCGGGTGAATGCGTGCGTCGCGTGCCTCTTCCTCGTGGTGCTCGGTTGCGGGTCCGACGATCCACCCGACGGTGGCGATGACGCCGATCTCGGAGAGCCGACGTTCGAGACGGTGAGTGCGCTCTTACAAGGAAGGTGCGCAGTGGCCGGGTGTCACGCGACGCCACCTCGTTACGATCTCACCGCGGACGGTCTCTACGACCGACTGACCCAACCGCTGACCGAGCCCGAGTGCGACGGGTTCACTCTGGTCATCCCCAAAAACCCCGAGCAGAGCCTGCTCCCCCGCATCGTGAGCGACAAGCCGCCGTGTGCGGCGCGAATGCCCTACGGATGCGACGCGTCCGGGACTTGTCTCTCCGAAACGCACATTGGGCTCATCGAGGACTGGATCGAGGCGGGCGCCCCTCGCGACTAGCCCCTCGCCGACTATTTTCGCTCGAGGACGGTGAAGAACGTGCGTCCCTCGCGGAAGACGACGACGGGCGTTTTTCCCTCGGCCTGTTCCCAGATCTTGCGGAGCGCCTCGGGGCTCGAGATGGGCTTCTTGTCGAGCTCGAGGAGGACGTCGCCTGGGCGGATCCCGGCGCGCGCCGCGCTGCTCCCAGAGAGAACGCGCGCCACGACGACCCCCTGGCGCACCTCGTCCGGCACGTTCAAGCGCTTGCGCAGCGTCGGATCCAGGGGGACCACGGCGATGCCCGCCACATCGCCGGGACGCGCGTCGAGCCCGGGCGCCGCCTCCGCCGAGCGCGGATCCCGCGGTGCTTCGCCGAGCTGGACCTTCAGGGTCTGCCGCTTTCCGTTTCGCACGATCTCGACGTCCACCGTCTTCCCCGCTCCCGCGGCCGCGATCAGGTTGCGGAGCTGACCCGTGTTGCGAACTTCCTGGCCCGCGACGCGCACCACGACGTCGCCGCGCCGAAGGCCGTACTTCGCGGCGGGCCCTCCCGAGCTCACCCCCGAGATCAAAACGCCCGTCGCCTGCTCGAGGCCGAGCGCTTGAGCGAGATCTCGATCGACGTCTTGGATCGTGACACCGAGAAATCCGCGCGAGACGCGGCCCTCCTGGAGCAGGGCCTGCATGATCGGCCGCGCCATGTTGCTCGGGATCGCGAAGCCGACCCCCATGTAGCCGCCAGTGCGCGAAAGGATGGCCGTTGGAATGCCGATGAGCTTGCCTTCGAGGTTCACGAGCGCGCCGCCCGAGTTGCCGGGATTGATCGCGGCGTCGGTCTGAATGAAGTCTTCGTACTCGACGATACCGAGGTTCGCGCGCCCCTTTCCCGAGACGATGCCCATCGTCACGGTTTGACCGACGCCGAAGGGATTGCCGATGGCGAGGACGATTTCGCCGAGGCGCACGGCGTTGGAGTCCGCGAACTCGAGCGTCTCGAGTCCGCTCGTGTCGGAGGTGATGCGCAGCACGGCGAGATCGCTCTGCGGATCGGCTCCCGCGAGCTCGGCCTCGAGCACGCGGCCGTCCTGAGCCGTGACCTCGAGCCGGCTCGCTCCCTCGACGACGTGAGCGTTCGTCACGATCACGCCCTTGCCGACGATCACGCCGGAGCCGAGCCCCTGTTGCACGGGCGCTTCTCCGGGCGGCATCGGCAACGACTGTGGCCCTTCCGGACCGAAGAACCGACGGAAGAACGGATCGTCGAAGGGAAGCCCCGGGCTCTGGAGCTTGGCGACGCGCGTGGAGGCGACGCTCACCACTGCCGGGAGCGCCCGCTCGGCCGTCTCGACGATCTGCTGTCGCCCGGCAGGGACGGTTTGTTTGCCGACCGTTTGCTCGGGGCGCTCGCCCCGGGGCGTGGCCTCGGGTCCTGGGCTCGGCGTGGAGCGGCGCGTGCACGCGAAGGGGAAGGCAGCAACGACGGCGAAAGCGCCCACTCCCAGGGCGATCGTTCTCAGTGTTCCGAGGCTCTCACTGGGCATGGCAAGCTCCCTTCGCGAACCACCCCGCGCACGGCACGAGGGCCGGTGCCGGCCGGAGCTGCGCGAACGGAGTTGCTGCAAGTCCGTTGCCAAGCGCGGCGCCCAGACTGACGGGCGCCGCGTGCCACCCCGGTCACGCCCCGGCTTTTCCCGCGCCTTTCGGAGGTGTCACGCCGAGGCAACCCACCCCAGGGCAAAGAGCGCCAGGGGCGCGCGCGATCAGATTCCGCTTCTGAGGTGAAACGCCTTGGGCTGGACGAACGCGCGGATCCCGTGCTTCGAGAGCGTGGAGCCAATTCCCGAGTGCCGTCGCCCCGTCCAGGGCAACCGGGGGCTCACGCGATCGCAGCAGTTCCAGTAGACGCTCCCCGCATCGAGCCGCGCGAGGAGGTGCTCGGCGCGCGCACGGTCCCGAGTGTACACACCGGCGGTCAGGCCGTACTCGGTGTCGTTCATGAGCTCGATGGCGCGCTCGTCGTTTGGGACGCGAGCGATGCCGATCACGGGCCCGAAGCTCTCCTCGCGCATGATGCGCATCGCGTTCGTCGCGTTCACGATCACGGTCGGCTCGTAGTAGTTCCCGGGACCCTCCACGCGCTTGCCGCCACAGAGGACCTCTGCCCCGCGCGCCACCGCGTCCGCGACCTGCGCGTCGAGGACCTCCCGCTGCTCGGCGCGCGCGAGCGGCCCGAGATACGTGCGCTCGTCCTCCGGATCCCCAACGACGAAGCCGCGCACCGCGCGCACGAAGGCCTCCACGAACTCGTCGTAGATGGCGCTGTCGACGTAGAGGCGTTCGACGGCGCAGCAGCTCTGGCCGGCGTTGTACATCGCCCCATCCGCGAGGCTCTCGGCGGCTCGCGCGACATCGACGTCGCCGCGCACGTAAATCGGATCCTTGCCACCGAGCTCGAGCCCCAGGCGCACCATGCGCGGCGCGACCCGCTCCGCGATGGCGCGGCCCGTTCGGTAGCTGCCGGTGAAGAAGACGCCGTCGACCGGCGCATCGACGAGCATCGCGCCCACGTCCCCTGCCCCGACGATGACCGCAAAGACGTCCTCCGGCACCCCGGCCTCGTGCAGCAGGCGGCCGATGGCGAGCCCCGTCATCACGGCGTGCTCGGAGGGCTTGTAGAGCACGGCGTTGCCCGTGAGCAACGCCGGAACGAAGACGTTCGTGCCGACGAACCAGGGGTAGTTCCAGGCGGAGACGTTCGCGACGACCCCGAGCGGCTCCATGCGGATGACCTCGGAGACACCCCCTTCGTCGCGCAGCACCGGCTCGTCCTCGAGCACGGCGCTGGTGTTCTCGAGGAAGAACTCGAGGCGCGCCGGGGTCGCGGCGAGCTCGTTCCGCGACTGGGTGATGGGCTTTCCCATGTCCCGCGTCAGCGTGAGGGCGAGCTCGCTCTTCTGCTCGACGATCCGATCGCGAAACCGAGCGATGGTCGCGAGGCGCTCCTCGAGCGGCTGCGCCGCCCACGCGGGGCGGGCTGCCCGCGCGCGGGCGAGCTTTTCCAGGACGCTCGCGTGCGTGTCCGTTTCGACCTCGGCAACCACCGCGCCCGTCGCTGGATTTCTGAGCGAGAGCGTCATGGGGTCCCCAGGGCCGCCGTGAACAGCGCGCGGAAATCGGCTTCCGACACGGGCCGTGGATTGCTCGCGTGGCAGCCGTCGGCGACCGCCGCGCGAGCGAGCGCGTCAATCTGCTCGGGGATCACGCCGACCTCCGCGAGCGTATTCGGAATCCCGATCTCGGCCCGAAGCCGCTCGAGCCACGTGATGAAGCCCGGCGCGCCACCCACGACGCCCGCAGCGGCGGCCAACGCTCCGAGCCGTTCCGGCACGGCCTCGAGGTTGAAGCGCATCGCGTACGGGATGACGACGCCGTTGGCGAGGCCGTGGTGGAGGTCACAGACCGTCGAGAGCGCATGCGCGAGGGAGTGGGTCACGCCGAGGCCCTTCTGGAACGCGACCCCGCCCATCAATGCCGCATTCAGCATCGAGCCGCGGGCCTCGATGTGCTCCGGCTCGTCACGCAGAGCGCCCTCGCCCGCATCGAGACGGCGCGCGTACGCAACGGCGACGGGGAGGCTGCGCGCGACCATGCGGAGCCCTTCGAGCGCGATCCCGTCGCACAGGGGATGAAAGTCGCGCGCCAGGTACGCCTCGGCGAGATGGGTGAGCGCGTCCATCCCCGTGGCTGCCGTCACGGGGGCGGGTAGGGAGAGCGTGAGCTCCGGATCGACGAGCACCCGCGGCGCGAGCAAGCGCTGCGAAAAGAGGATCTTCTTGACCCGCGTCGTGTCGTCCGAAATGACCGTGCTGCGCCCGACCTCGCTGCCGGTGCCCGCGGTCGTCGGGATGGAGATCCAAAACGGGATCTCCTTGTCGATCGGGCGTGCGTCGGGCTTGCCGTCCTCGTAGTCGAAGAGGTCACCGGGGTGATGCACGAGCATCGCGATCGCCTTCGCCACGTCGAGCGCCGCGCCGCCACCGAGGCCCACGATGCTGTCGGCGCGGTGCTGGCGATAGGCCTCGACTCCGGCGAGCACCTGGCTCTTCACTGGATTCCCGAAGACACCGGCGAAGACCGCGGCTTCGACCCCGGCAGCGGCGAGCCGTGCTTCGGTGGTGCGCACCTCGGGGCGCGACGCGAGCCCTCGATCGGTGACGACGAGCGGTCGCGAGCAACCGGCTTCGGCGAGCGCCTCCGGAAGCAGGCTCACCGCTCCGGGTCCGAACTGAATCCGCGTGGGGAAGTTGAACTGATGGATGGCCATCACACAGGTCCCTTCGTGCTTCACGTCAGATGATTTCGAAGTACCGCTCGAGCTCCCAATCCGTCACCGCGCGTGCGAACCGCTGCCATTCCCAGCGACGGGTGGCCGCGAAGTGCTCGACGAAGGCGTCGCCGAAGAGCTCGCGGGCGATTTTGCTCTTCTCGAACCGCTCGGTCGCTTCCTCCAGGGTGCGCGGCAGGACCACGCCCTTCTCGTCGGCGTAGCCGCTGCCGTTCACGGGCTTCGGCGGCGACAGCTTCTTCTCGATCCCGTACACGCCGCTCGCCAGCGCGGCAGCGAGCGCGAGGTACGGGTTGGAGTCGGAGCCGTTCACCCGCGTTTCCAGCCGAGTGCCCTTCGCGCCGCCGGGGATGGCGCGCAGCGCGGTCGTGCGGTTGTCGAGCCCCCAGTTCGCCCGAGTGGGTGCCCAGGCGCCCTCGACCAGGCGCTTGTAGCTGTTCACCGTCGGGGCGTACAGCGGCAGGAGCTCCGGCAGACAGCGGAGCTGCCCCGCGATGTAGCTCTCGAAGAGGGCGCTCGGCGCGTTCGGTGCGCGGGCGTCGAAGAAGAGGTTCTTGCGCCCGGCCTTGTCCCACAAGCTCTGGTGGATGTGGCCGCTGCATCCAGGCAACTCCGCGTTCCACTTGGCCATGAACGACGGGAGGATGCCGAACCGGTGCGCGATCTCCTTGGTGCCGGCCTTGAACAGCACGGCCCGATCGGCGGCTTCCACGGCGTCCGCGTAGCGAATCGCGGCCTCGAGCACACCAGGACCGGTTTCCGTGTGCAGGCCCTCGAGCGGTACCCCGAACGCCTTGAGCTCGTCGAACAGCGCGTTCACGTACTCCCGGTTCTGGTTCAGCCGGAGCAGCGAGTACCCGAACATCCCCGGCGTGAGCGGCTCGGGGTGGTGATGCCTTTTCTCCGCGAGCGATCGGGACGACTCGCGGAAGTGGAAGAACTCGTACTCGAACGAGGCGACGGCCGAGTAGCCGTGCTCGGCGAGGCGTGCCACCACGCGCTTCAACACCTGGCGCGGGCACACGGCGAGGGGCGCCGCTCCCTCGTCGACGAACTCCCCCAACAAGAACGGCACGCCACCGTCCCAAGGCACCTCGCGATACGTGGACGGATCCAAGCGCACCAGCGCGTCCGGGTAGCCGGTGTGCCAGCCGGTATAGCGCACGTTGTCGTAACACAGGTCCGCCGCATCCCACCCGAACACGACGTTGCAGAACCCGAATCCGCTCTGCGCGGCCGACTCGAACTTGTCGAGGTGCAGATACTTCCCGCGCAGAACACCGTCGATGTCGGTGATCGCGACCTTCACTTTCCCGGCCAGAGCCCCCCGCGCTCGTTCCAAGATCGATTTCGGAGAAGACGAGGCTTTTTTCATCCGCGACGGAGTATGCCAGGGATGGAGCTCGGCTTCCGCGCGGATTCCTCGAGCTCGCGCCCCCGCGCATTTTTCCCCGTGACACGCCGCGGGACCCCGCTCAGCGGAAGCCGATGGGCGGGATCCAGCGACGAGCCGGGAGCGATCGGACCGGGCGAGCCGCACCTATTCGCGTGCTCGGCACTCCGGCGCCG
>Ga0079224_100003333_pt1 | contig 20203 bp, 17 predicted proteins | sample Stecom2015_FD_80414 | JGI IMG/M metagenome (GOLD analysis project Ga0079224, IMG submission 80414) | Agricultural soil microbial communities from Utah to study Nitrogen management - Steer compost 2015 | ecosystem: Environmental > Terrestrial > Soil > Agricultural land | place: USA: Utah...
AAATCATGCTGTCGGCAACACCCGTGGCGAAGGCCTGGGTCAGTTCAGCCTCCTCGATCTTGGTCGGAATTGCACCGAGTAGCTCGGCCAGTCGCGCCGTTGCCGGATTGTATGCGCGAAACTTGACGCCCTGCATGTCGGCGGCGCGGGTGAGCGGCTTGTTCACGTACAGGCCCTGCGGCGGCCACGGGACGGCGTACAGTAGCTTCAGCCCCCGCTCTTCAAGGACTTTCTCCGTCACGGCTTTCGACGCCTCGTAGAGCTTCCGGGACTGCTCGAAGCTGGTGGCAACGAACGGCAGCGCATCGATCTCGAAGATCGGGTGCTCGTTTCCGAGCGCGGAGACGAGACGTTCGCCGATGGGGGCCTGTCCGGTGCGCACGGCGCGGAAGATCTCGTCGCCTTTGTAGAGCGAGCCTCCCGGATGGGTGACGATCTCGATCTCGCCACCGGTTGCCTCGGTGACGTCCTTGGCGAACTGGGCCGCGTTCTCGGAATGATAGTTGCTCGCGGAGTAGGCGAGCGGCATGTCCCAGCGTTCGGCAGCCGCCGGTCCGGCGGCAAGGGTGGCGGCGACGGCTACCGCGGCGAAGGTCCGCTTGAAGTCGAGCATGATTTCCTCCCGGCAGTTTCTGGTTGTAGCGGCGCCATACTAGCCAGCATCCTCTTGTGGCGCGACCGCAAAGTTGGCGCCGGTGAGCCAGTCATGAAGCTCTGGCCACGGCGTATCGTCGCCCGCCAGGAAGTGAGCGTACCAGAGGATCGGGTCGCGGATGTCGTACACTGGGCAGTTCACGACGGCAGCGATATCGTCCCGATAGGGCGCAAGATTGGTGCACTCGAGCACCACCGCCGTCGGTGCCGTCATGCGTCGTGCCAGACGTTCGGCTGCGTCGCGAACGTCCGCACGGGCCGCGGCCTCGTCGAGTGTCCTCCGGTCGTCGCGGATCACGGGGTGCAATTCCTTTCCGCTCTCGATTCCCTCGATGACGAGGGGAACGTCGACCGCGAATTCCTCCGGCTTCAGCATGCGGGCGTCATAGGTGATGACGCCGATGCTGGCGTGGTCCCGAGACGCGAGCCACGGTAGCAGGCACAGTGAAGACGCCACGACCGGCACCCCCACGGAGGTGGCCAGGTCATCCTGGTGGCGGATCAGGAACCCGCAACCGGTCGTGATCAGGTCGGCGCCGTCGCGTTCCAGGCGCTCGGCCTCGGTGAGGAATCGGTCCAGGAGATCCGGAGCCAGCCCGTCGTCGGTCATGACGGTGCTCACCATAGCACGGGGAACGGTGCGGTAGATCACCTCGAACGGAAACGTACGTGGATTGCCGATGTCACCGACGGGTCGCGGAAAACGCGTATCAAGCATCAATACACCGAGGCGGAAGTCGGCGACATCCGAGGCGGTACTGAGTGGCGGCATGGCCCTACGAAGTCGTGTCAGAACGCGCGGAAGGTGATGATCGTATAGGTGTCCTTGACACCGTCAAAGCGGTGCACCCGCTCGTTGACGAAGTGGCCGATATCGGTGCCCTCGTCTGCGTAGAACTTGACCAGCAGATCGTAGTTGCCCGCGGTCGAATAGATTTCCGAGGCGATCTCCGCGTCCGCGATCTGGGTCGCCACATCGTATGCCTTGCCCAGCTCGCACTTGATCTGGACGAAGAAGGGTTTCATGGCACAACCGAAAGGAACTCACGATCCGTGGCACTGTTTGCGTCAACAACCGTGCCCGGGTCAAGTCGCTTGATCCCCCGTCTCGCTTTACTTTGCCGGCGCATGGGGACAATCTCGGTCCGTTCGTGGCCATGGGGGCCAAAGGTAGGGTTCACTGCAACGAGGGAGGTTGTCAAAAATGTTGCGCAGGAATTGCCTGATTGCCGCAGCAGCGGCCACTGTAAGCCTGGCCGCCACATCCGCTGCGCTGGGCGATGTCAAGGTGGGCTTTCTCGGGGGTTTCACCGGACCGATCGAAAGCCTGACGCCGCCGATCTTCGAAGCGGCCAAGCTGGCGGCCAGCCATGTGAACGAGCAGGGCGGGTTGCTCGACGGGCAGAAGATCGAAGTTCCTTCGGCCGATACCGGATGCAGCGACGCGACGATGTCGGTCAACGGCGCCGACCGCCTCGTCAACTCCGAGCAGGTCGTGGCGATCGTGGGCGCGCTGTGCTCCGGCGCCACGATCGCAGCCGCGAACAACGTGACGATCCCGGCCGGCGTGGTCACGGTGTCGCCGGCATCGACATCGCCAGCCATTACCGAGCTCGACGACAACGACGTCGTCTTCCGCACCACCTCGTCGGATGCCTATCAGGGCGAGGTGCTGGCGCGGGCGCTGCGTCGCAACGGGATCGATGAAATCGCCATCACCTACGTCAACAACGACTACGGCAAGGGCCTGGCGGATGCCGTCGGCAACGCGTTCGAGGCAGAGGGCGGCACTGTCGCCGCCAAGGAGGCACACGAGGACGGCAAGGCCGACTACAGGCCCGAGATCGGTTCGCTTGCGGCCACGGGTGCCGAAACCCTCGTGGTGCTGGCTTACGTCGACGGTTCGGGCCAGACGATCCTCCGCCAGGCCATTGAAGCCGGGGCTTTCAAGCGTTTCGCGGGCGCCGACGGAATGGTCGGTGACGCGCTGATCGCCGCGGGTGGCGAAGGCAATCTCGAGGGCATGATCCTCACCCGTCCGGGCACGCCGGAGATCCCGGGCTCCGAGATCTACCGCAAGCTCGCCACGGACGCGGGCCTCGATCCGGACGCGACCTTCGCGGCGCAGAGCTACGATGCCGCGTTCCTGCTGGCGCTGGCCATCGAGAAGAACGGCTCGGCCGACAGGGAGGGGCTGGCTGCCGCCCTGCGCGAGGTTGCCACCGCTCCCGGCGAGGTGATCCTGCCCGGCGAGTGGGAGAAGGCAAAGAAGCTGATCGCCGAGGGCCAGGACATCAACTACGAGGGTGCCACGGGCAGCCTGGAGTTCGACGACAAGGGCGACGTGCCGGGTTCGATCGAGGAACTGCTGATCGAAGGCAGCGAGTTCAAGGTGCTCGGGCTCGCCGAGTAACAGCCGACCCGCGATCGCGCGTTCGGGGCCCGGGTGCAGTTCCCCGGGCCCTTTCGTTTTGCTTCGCGACCGGCACCTGGCGCAGCCAGGTCGGCCGCTCACTCGTCCCTGACGACCTTTTCGGGGATCAGCCCGCGCGGGGCGAAGCGCAACACTAGCGAGATGGTGAGCCCGATCACGAATACCCGCATCTGCAGCGCCCGCGACTGGAGATCGCTAGGTTCCCAGCCGAAGACCTCCTGGCCCCAGTTGCCGGCGGCGTCGAATAGGAACAGGGCCGCCGGCTCCGACATGACCCAGATGCAGTAGACGAACAGGGCGCCGAAAATGGCGCCGAGGTTGTTGCCGGCGCCGCCGAGGATCACCATCACCCAGATCAGGAACGTATGGTTGAGGGGGGTGAAGCTCTGGGGGTCGAAGATGCCGGCGAACGACACCAGCGCCGCGCCGCCGAGGCCGATGATGGCATTGCCGAGCACGAAGATCTCGAGGCGGCGGGCATTCACGTCCTTGCCCATGGCCTCGGCGGCAGTGGCGTTGTCGCGGATGGCCCTCATCATGCGCCCCCACGGGGCATGCCACGCCCGTTCGAGGAGAACGTAGATCAGCACGATGATGATCGCGGTGAGCGAGAGATAGGCGGCGCGGCTGAGAACGAATCCGAGCTCGTGCGGGCCAGGTACCGGCCACGGCAGGGGCGAGACGGTGAGCACGCCCCGGGTCAGCCATTCCTCGTTCTTCAGGACCGCCTTCACGATCTCGGCGATGCCGAGGGTGGCGATGGCGAGATAGTCGCTCTGAAGACCGAGGCAGATGCGCCCGATCACCCATGCGAGGCACCCCGCCACGAACGCCCCGGCAAGCCATCCAAGGACGACCGGCAGGCCGAGACCGCCAACGAAGCCGCTGGCCGCCACGATGTGGGCGGCGGCCGGCTCGACGGCGTTGGTCACGGCGATGTAGGTGATGATTGCCGCAACGACGGCCGCCGGCGTGGCGAGCAGGCCGGGCACGCCCCAGCGGCGGCTTCGGGCAAGAAGCACGGTGGCCGCCGCGCCGACCAGAAGGTAGCCGAGAGCGCGGGCCAGCAACGCCGGTCCGTCGGAGTGCCAGAACGCGACGTTGACCGGGAAGGTGAGGAACATGGTGACGAAGGCGGCGGCAGCGATGAAGCCCATCACCCCGGCATTGAACAGGCCGGCATAGCCCCACTGGATGGTCAGGCCGAGCGCGAGAATCGCGTAGCAGCTCGCCTCGACCAGCATCCGGACGCCATAGGCGGTGCCCAGCAGGCGGAAGATGATCAGGACGAATGCCGCCAGGCAGACGAAGAGGAAGACGTTGCGCCAGACGCCGGACTGCATCTAGAGGATCCTTCCCCTGAACACGCCGGTCGGACGCCAGACCAGCACCGCCACCAGGATGAAGAACGGCACGACGATCTTGTACTCGGTCGACACGACCGCGAGCTGTCTCGGGATCTCGATCCATTCCGGCAGCAGCGGGGTGATCGGCCGCAACAGGATCGACCAGTTGAAGACGGCGAGGCTCTCGGCAAAGCCGACCAGGAAGCCGCCGACCAGTGCGCCGTAGGGCTTGCCGACCCCGCCGACGATGGCGGCGGCGAATATGGGCAGCAGCAGGTTGAAGCTGAGGTCGGGCTTGAGCGCGACATCGAGCGACAGCAGTGTCCCGGCCGCCGCCGCCAGCGCACCGCCGATGATCCAAGTGGCCCAGACGACATGCTCGGAGTTGATCCCCGAGATGCGGGCGAGGTCCGGGTTGTCGGACATGGCCCGCATCGCCTTGCCGATCCGGGTCCTGGTGAGGAACAGGTGCAGCGCGATGACGGCGACGGTGATCGTGGCGACCAGCATGATCTGCGGTTCGGTGATGACGATGTCGCGGGCGCCCTCGAACGGCACCGGGATACGATAGACGTCCTTGCGCGACGCGACATAGAGCGGGCGCGCGTGGATGCCGGCGAACAGCCGGATGGCGCCCTGCAGCATCAGGGTGACGCCTATCGAGGCCATGACGAGCACGACCGAGCGCACGCCGGCCAGCCGCAGCGGGCGGTAGAAGGCCCGATCGAGGCCGATGGCCAGCACCGCCGTGAGCGCCATGGCGACCGGCAGCAGCACGAACGCGGCCGGCAGACCGGTCGCGGCGTCAATGCCGGGGAAGGTCACCGCCAGAACGAGCGAGAACATGGCGCCTGCCGTCATCAGGTCGGCATGGGCGAAGTGGGCGAACCGGAGGATGGCGAAGACGAGCGTGACGCCGATCGCGCCCATCGCGTAGACGGAGCTGATGACGACCCCGCCGATGACCACGTAGTTGATGAAAAAGACGAGCTCGCTCATGCCATCGCTCACCCGCCGAGGAAGGCCTTGGCCACTTCCGGGTTGGCCAGGAGGGCTTCGCCGGTGTCGGTGAAGAGGTTGCGGCCGTTTGCCAGCACGAACCCCTTGTGGGCGATCGCAAGGGCCTGCCTCGCGTTCTGCTCCACCATCAGGATGCCGACCCCGGCCTTATTGATGGCGACGATGCGCTCGAAGATCTCCGACAGGAAGCGCGGCGAGAGGCCGGCGGTGGGTTCGTCGAGCAGGAGAAGCCGCGGCTCGGTCATCAGCGCACGGCCGATCGCCACCATCTGGCGCTGGCCGCCGGACAGCTCGCCTGCCGGCTGGTGGCGCTTGCCGGCCAGCGGCGGGAACATCGCGTAAACCGACTGCAGGGCAGGGCGCAAGTCGTCGCGCCGGATATAGGCGCCCATCTCGAGGTTCTCCTCGACCGTGAGCGTCGGGAACACGTTGAATTCCTGCGGCACGAACGACAGGCCCATGCGTACCAGACTTTCGGGCGCCGCATTGGTCACGTCACGACCGTCGAACTCGATCGATCCCTCGCTTACGTGGAGCAGGCCGAAGACCGCCTTGAGCGCGGTGGACTTGCCGGCGCCGTTGGGGCCGACGATGACGCCGATCCCTTCGGCATCGATCGAGATGTCCACGCCCTTCAGTATGGCGGCTCCGCCATACCCGGCGACGACACCCTTCATCTCCAGCAGGCTCATGCCTGCGCCTCGGCCACCGCCGCGCCGCCGAAATAGGCTTCGATGACGTCCGGATTCTGGCGGATCTCTTCCATGGTCCCCTGCATCATCACCGAGCCGGCTGCCATCACGATCACCGGGTCGCAAAGCCGCGCGATGAGATCCATGTCATGCTCGATGACAAAGAAGGTCACACCTTCCTCGCCGTTGAGCCGCTGGATGTTGGATGCGATCCGGTTGAGCAGCGTCCGGTTCACGCCGGCGGCGATCTCGTCGAGCAGGACGACCCGCGGGTCGGCCATCATGACGCGGCCGAGCTCGAGCAGCTTCTTCTGGCCGCCGGAGAGGTTGCCGGCAAGCTCGTTCCTGACGTCGGTCAGGCCGAGAAACCCGATCACGTCCCGCGCCTTCGCCCGCACCTCGGCAGACTCGCGCGCCACCAGCCGCGGGCGCAGCCAGGCCGACAGCAGGTTCTCGCCCGACTGTCCGGCAGGCACGATCATCAGGTTCTCGAGCGCCGTCAGGTTGGAGAATTCGTGCGCGATCTGGAAGGTGCGCAGAAGCCCGCGGGCAAACAGCTCATGCGGTTGCAGGCCGGTCACGTCCTCGCCGTCGAGGAAGACGCTTCCGGAGGTCGGCGGAAACAGACCGGCAACGATGTTGAACAGGGTCGACTTGCCTGCTCCGTTGGGGCCGATCAGGCCGGTGATCGAGCCGCGTTCGATGACAAGCGAGCAGTCGTCTACGGCGACCATGTTGCCGAAGCGTTTGGTAAGGTTCCGGATCTCTATGATCGCCGTCATTCGAGCTGGCCGCCGCGCGCAACCGCGAGCATTCGTAGCGCCGCCGTCCGGTCGATCGGCCAGACTTCAAGGCGACGTCGTCCCACCGTGCCCCCGCACCAGCCGGAGCGTCCGGCATCACAATGCAGCCACATTTAGACGGCCCGTGCGCCAAAGACAAGAAACAGAATCAAACAGTCGTGCACCGGGCTCTTTCGAACGGAGAAAGGCCCGCGCGAGTGCCCCCGCGCGGGCCGGAAAGGCGTAACCGGACGGCCGATTACATCTGCTTGTACTTGCCGTTCTCCCATACGTACCAGACGTAGTTCTCGCCCTCGACGTCGCCGGTCTCGTTGAAGTCGATCTCGCCGAGAACCGTGTCGAAGGTGTTCTCCCACAGTACCTTTACGAGAGCGTCGGTGTCGGTCGTACCGGCCTTCTCGACTGCCTGGGCCCACACCTGGATGGTCGCATACGTGTACAGGGTGTAGCCTTCCGGCTCATAGTTCTGGGCGCGGAACTTCTCGACTACCGGAGCGGCCGCCGGGTTGTTGCGCGGATCGGGGCTGAACGTCATCAGCGTGCCTTCGCCTGCCTCGCCGGTAATCTTCCAGTATTCGTCGGTGACCAGGGCGTCGCCGGAGACGAGCTGCGGCTGATAGCCCTGCTGATGCGCCTGGCGGATGATCAGGCCCGCCTCGGTGTGATACCCACCGACGTAGACCACGTCGATGCCGTCGGCCTTCATCTTGGAAACGAGGGCCGAATAGTCCTTTTCGCCTGCCGTATAGGCCTCGTACATGGCTTCCTGGACGCCGGCGGCATTGAGCGACTGCTTGGTCAGGTCGGCGAGACCCTTGCCATAGGCCGTCTTGTCATGAAGGATCGCGATCTTCTTGTCCTTGAAGTTCTCCGACAGGTACTTGCCGGCGATCTGGCCCTGCTGGTCGTCGCGGCCGCACATCCGGAATACGTTGTCGCCGCCTTCTTCGGTCAGAGCCGGGTTGGTCGAGCCGGGCGAGATCATGAGGATGTTCTCCTCCTCATAGACCTTCGATGCGGGAATCGATGACCCCGAGCACCAGTGGCCGGCAACGAAGATCACCCCTTCGGAGGCGAACTTGTTGGCGACCGCGACCGCCTGCTTGGGATCGCAGGCGTCGTCGCCGACCGACAGCACGACCTGTTCGCCCGCCACGCCACCGGCCTCGTTGAGATCCTTCACCGCCTGCTCGGCGCCGCGCCTCATCTGCTCGCCGAAAGACGCGTACTGACCGGTCATCGGCCCTGCGGTCGCAATGCTGTGATCCGCCTGTGCCGAGCCGGCGCCGAGTGCCAGCGCGAATGCCAGGGCGGCAGCCGATACCGTGTACTTCATGTCCTTGATCCTCCCTGAGGCTTTGGTTGAGGGCTTCCGTTGAACTGCGGAACTATGCTGCCTCGTTGAGTCCTCCCCGACGGGCAGTGACTACGCGCATTTGTAGCATGGCGGCCAATGGCAGGAAACCAGAGTTGTCGTCGCGTCGCGCGCGTTCGATCATGCTTCTTGCTTCTCGCGTACCGAGAACGGGCCGGTACGTTCATAGAGCCAGGGGTACTGGGACGACAGCATCCGGACCTGCCAGATCCGGTAGGCGATGAGACCAGTCGCGATGAGGATCGCCGTGTCGACCACGAAGCCGGCGACCGAAAGCAGCTCTCCGCCGAACAGCGCATAGATCAGGAACCGGTTGGCGAGGCCGAGGAGCACGCAATAGAAGACGACCTCGACGCGGCCGTGCCAGGTCTTGGCCATCGCCGTGCCGGTGGCGTAGGCGGCAAACAGCGCAAGGGCGATGTAGATGACGAAAAAGACGGACAGGGCCTCGCGCGGCCAGTCTCCAAGGATCGCTTCGTACATCGGCGTCCGCTCCCCTAGTGCCCGCCCTCGAGGTAGGCGGCGCGGATCTCCTTGTTGGCGAGCAGTTCGCTTCCGGTTCCCGACATCACTATGCGTCCGTTTGCCATGACGTAGCCGCGGTGGGCGATCCGCAGCGCGTGGTAGGCATTCTGCTCCACCAGGAACACGGTCATGCCCTCCGAATTGATCTCGCGGATCACCCGGAACACCTCCTTGACGATCATCGGCGCAAGGCCGAGCGATGGTTCGTCCAGGAGCAGCAGCCTCGGCCGGCTCATCAGCGCCCGTCCGATCGCCAGCATCTGCTGCTCGCCGCCCGAAAGCGTGCCGCCGCGCTGATGGCTGCGCTGCCTGAGGATCGGAAACAGCGTGAACACGCGCTCCACGTCCTCTTCGTACTTCTCCGCCGGAGCGGTGGTCGCGCCCAGCTGCAGGTTCTCCAGCACGGTGAGACGCGGAAAGATGCGCCGGCCCTCGGGTGACTGCGCTATGCCCAGCCGCACGATGTCGTAGGTCACCATGCGGGTGATGTCGCGACCTTCGAAGACGATGGATCCGTAGGATGCCCGGGGGCTGCCGCAGATGGTCATCAGCAGCGTCGACTTGCCCGCCCCGTTGGCGCCGATCAGGGTGACGATCTCGCCCGCGTTGACCTCGACGTCGACGCCCCGCAGCGCCTCGATGTTGCCGTAGAAGGTATGAACGCCGGAGACCCGCAGCATCACTCGTCGCCCTTGCGCCTGCCGCCCCGCCCGCCGCCGGTGGGCTTGCGACCGGTATGGCGTCTGGTGGATTCCGCCGCTTCCATTTCCGTTTTCGTGCGGGTCGTCGGTTCGGCGGCCAGCCGCTTTGTCCGCCCGGTCCGTTTCACGGTCCTCTTGCCGGTCTTCTTCGGTGCGGACGCCTCCTGTTCTTCTGCCAACTCCGCAATCTTCTGCCGGGCGGTCCTGCCCCGGGCGGGGGCGTCCTTCTCGGCGGCGAGGTCGCGGGCGACGACCACCGGCAATTCGGCGTCCTCTTCCTCGCCCAGATAGGCGCGGATGACCGCGGGATCGTTGCGGACGCTTTCGGGCGTGCCATCGGAGATCTTCTTGCCGTAATCGATGACGACCACGTGGTCGGAGATCTCCATGACCACGCTCATGTCGTGCTCGATCAGGAGGATGCCGGTCCCCATCTCGTCCCGGATGAAGCGGAGGAGCCGGTTGAGGTCCGCCGATTCGCGGGGATTCAGTCCCGCCGCCGGCTCGTCCAGGCACAGCAGCACGGGATCGGCGCACATGGCGCGGACGATCTCGAGCCGGCGTTGGTCGCCATAGGCCAGGTTGCCCGCCTCGACGTCGGCGCGGTCGGTCAGGTCGATCTTGTCCAGCCAGAACTTCGCCTTCTCGACCGCCTCCGCCTCCGCATCGCGATAGACCTTGAGCCCGAACAGGCCGAACACCGTGTATCCGGAGGCCCTCATGAGCCGGTTGTGCTGGGCGAGGATCAGGTTCTCCAGAACCGTCATGCGGGGGAACAGGCGGATGTTCTGGAACGTGCGCGCCACACCGGCATGCTGGGCGATGTGGTGGCCTTCCATGCGTTCCAGGAAGTACGTCTGCCCCGAGGGATGGTGCAGCGACAGCCGCCCCACCGTCGGCCTGTAGAAGCCGGTGAGCGTATTGAAGATCGTCGTCTTGCCGGCGCCGTTGGGGCCGATGATGGCGGTGATTTCCCGGTCCCCGGCCTCGAACGAGACGTCGTCGATGGCGGTCAGGCCGCCGAAGCGCATGGTCAGATGTTCCACGCGCAGGAGAACGTTGGACCCGACGCTCATTTCGCGGCTTCCCCGGCCGCCTTTGCCGCTACCTGCGCCGAAGCGGGCCGATGGCCGCGGCCGAACAGGCGCAGCGTCGGCTCGCGGTGGGCCAGCAGGCCCTGCGGGCGCCACAGCATGATCAGCACCATCGCGGCGCCGAAGAACAGCATCCGGTACTGCTGCAGCTCGCGGAAGAACTCCGGCAGGCCGATCAGCAGGATGGCCGCGACGACGACGCCGATCTGGCTGCCGAAGCCGCCGAGCACGACGATCGCAAGGATCACTGCGGACTCTATGAAGGTGAAGCTTTCGGGGCTGACGAAGGTCTGCCGGGTGGCGAAGAACGAGCCGGCGAAGCCGGCGAACATGGCGCCGATACCGAAGGCGGTGAGCTTGGTGTTGCGCGCGTTGATGCCGAGCGACCGGCAGGCGATCTCGTCCTCGCGCAACGCCTCCCAGGCGCGTCCGACCGGAAGCTTGCGGATGCGCATGGTGAACAGGTTGGTGATGAGGGCGAGGACCAGGATGATGTAGTAGAGGAAGATGAAGCGGTCGAGCGTCGAGTAGGGCAGGTTGAAGAACTGGTGGAAGGTCATCTCGCCTTCGGCGGCATTGCGCGCGAACTGCAGGCCGAAGAAGGTCGGCCGCTCGATCCCCGAAATGCCGTCGGGACCGTTGGTGAACTCGTACCAGTTGAGCAGGATGATGCGGACGATCTCGCCGAAGCCGAGGGTGACGATGGCGAGGTAATCGCCCCGCAGCCTCAGTACCGGAAAGCCGAGAAGGATGCCGGCAAACGCGGCCATGATGCCGGCGAACGGCAGGCATATCCAGAAGCTCAACCCGTAGTGGGTGGCAAGCAGGGCATAGCTGTAGGCGCCGACCGCATAGAACGCGACATAGCCGAGGTCGAGCAGACCGGCGAGACCGACGACGATGTTCAGACCCCAGCCGAGCATGACGTAGGTCAGGATCAGGATGGCAATGTCGAGCAGGCGGCGGTCGACGAACCACAGGAAGGGAAACACGATGGCGAACACCAGGATCGCCGGCCCGAGATAGATCGCCACCCGTTGCACCCAGATCGCGATCTGCTCCTTGCGTGCCTCGCGTTGTTCGGCCGAGAGATCCTCGGCATCCGACCGGATCTGGTTGGCGGCGCGGATCGTCATCCCGAGCGTCGCCAGTGCCAGCAGCCAGTCCACCACCACGTCGCCGAACGGCCGGTATGCGGCGAGGTCGGGGAACAGGCTCACCGGGATCAGGTAGGCCGTCATCACCCCGAAGCCGATGGCGGCGGGAATGGGGAGGCCTTCACGCAGCATGACCAGCAGGAAACGGAAGACGAAGGCGACGGCGGTGGCGACGATGACCGCGCCGAACCTCGGCTGGATGGAGAGCCCGCCCGGAATATCGACGGTTCGAAGGCCGACGATGATCGCCGTCAGCGCGAAGATCACGAAAGCGGTGAGCGCCGACTCCTTGATGGCGGTGGCGAAGTCGAAAGTGCGGCGCGACGCCACGGAACCCTCGATGACCGCCATCCGCCTAGACCTTCTCGATGTCGGGTCTTCCGAGCAACCCGGTCGGCCGGAAGATCAGGACGAGCACGAGCACCGAGAATGCCGCGACATCCTTGTACTCGACGGTAAAGTACCCCGACCAGAACGCCTCGATGAGGCCGATCAGGAGGCCGCCGAGCATGGCGCCGGGTATCGAGCCGATGCCGCCGAGAACGGCGGCGGTGAACGCCTTGATGCCGGCAAGAAAGCCGACATAGAAGTCGATTACCCCGTACTGGAGCAGGAAGATCAGGCCGGCAACGGCGGCCAGTGCTGCGCCGATGACGAAGGTCAGGGAGATCGTGCGGTCGACATTGATGCCGAGGAGGGCGGCCATGCCGCGGTCCTGCTCGCAGGCGCGCTGCTGGCGCCCGAGTGCCGTGCGGGTGATGACGAGCGTGAAGATCGTCATCAGCACGATCGTCAACACCAGGATGAAGATCTGCAGATAGCTCAAGTGGACGGAGTACGTGCCGCCGCCGGGCATGGTCGCGCTCATCAGCGTGAAGCTGCCCTCGAAGATCGGCTGCAGCGGCTTGGTGCGGGCGCCCTGGAGCAGCTGGACGTAGTTCTGCAGGAAGATCGACATGCCGATGGCGGTGATCAGTGCCGCAAGGCGGGGCGAGCCGCGCAGCGGGCGGTAGGCGACGCGCTCCAGCGTCCAGCCGTAGACGGCGGACACGACCATCGCCAGCAACAGCACGATGAAGAGTGCCAACGGAATCCAGGTGATATTCAGGATGCCAAGTACAAGGAACATGATGATGCAGACGAACGAACCGATCATGAAGATTTCGCCGTGGGCGAAATTGATCATCCCGATGATCCCGTAGACCATCGTGTAACCAATGGCGATCAGTCCGTAGATTGCCCCCAGCGTGATGCCGTTTATCAGCTGATCGAGAAAGTACTCGAACGTGGCCTGCATGAGCCTCCCCTTGGGCTTCCGGGTTTGTCGTCGCCCGGTATTCGCCCGCCGCCTGCACAACCCCCGAAGCGCGGGCAGCCCTCCGCGGATGGTGAATTTCATATCAACGTCATTTCGATTGCACAAGCGGCTTTCGTCACCCCAAACGTGCTTTTGGCCCGACCGGTCCGGTACAAGGGAGTGCATCGGAGGTCGCCAAGGCCATCCACCGCGCGACGTGGTCGGATGTTCCACTGCCGTGAAAATCCCTAGTGGCGGCGGAGACGAAGGGCGGCCCGGCAGGCCTCGTAGATGGCGTCGGTGTCGATGCGGTAGACGCGGTAGAGGTCCTGAATCGTGCCGGTCTGGCCGAAGTGCTCGACGCCGAGTGCCTGGATGCGGTGGCCGCACACTCCGCCGAGCCATGAGAGCGTTGTCGGGTGGCCGTCGATCACCGTGACGATTGCGGCGTCGCGGGCCAGCGGTTGAAGCAAACGCTCGATGTGCGAGCGCGCGTCCATGTCGCCGTGCTGCTGGCGGGTCTGGGCTGCCTTCCATCCGGCGTTCAGCCGGTCTGCCGAGGTCACCGCGAGCAGTCCTGCGCCGGGGGCGATCTCCAGGATGTGCCCAAGCGCGGATGCTGCCTCCTCGACGACGGCCCCCGTGTACGCGACGGCGAGGTGGGCTCCCTCGGCCGGCGGACGCACCCAGTAGCCGCCTTGGATGATTCCTTCGCGCACCTCCGGCGAAAGCTCCCGCACCGGTTGCTCGAGCGAGCGCGTGGACAGCCTCAGGTAAACCGACCCGCCATCGCGCTCGTGCTGCCAGGCATCGCCGACCTCCGTCTTCGGTTCGCGCTGCACGTACTCGAACGCCCACTCAAGGATGACGGCGAGCTCGTCGACGTAGGACGGCTCGAACGCCGCGATGCCGTCCTGGGCCATGCCGATCAGCGGCGTTCCGATCGACTGGTGTGCGCCGCCCTCCGGCGCAAGCGTGATTCCCGACGGCGTGGCCACCAGGATGAACCGCGCGTCCTGATAGCAGGCGTAGTTGAGCGCATCGAGGCCGCGCTGGATGAACGGATCGTACAGGGTGCCGATCGGGATCAGGCGTTCGCCGAAAAGTGAGTGCGAAAGCCCGGCGGCGGCAAGCAGGATGAACAGGTTGTTCTCGGCGATGCCGAGTTCGATGTGCTGGCCCGAGCGCCCGGCGTGCCAGCGTTGCGCCGACATCAGCTTGCGCGTCTGGAAGACGTCTTCCTGCTCATCCTTGGAGAAGACGCCACGGCGGTTCACCCACGGGCCGAGGTTGGTCGAAACGGTGACGTCGGGCGATGTCGTCACGATGCGCTCGGCAAGCGGCGTGTCGGTTCGCGCGATTTCCGCAAGGATCCTGCCGAATCCCTCCTGCGTCGACATGGAGCCGCGAATCGCCGGCAGGGGAAGGCTGCCGACCGGTACGGGCGGCGCCTTGAGCCGGCGCGTGCCGCGGGCGACAAACGGCACCTGCGAAATCAGCCGTTCCCATTTCTCGGGCGGGCCGTCGAGACCGGCGAACCGGCTCCACTCCTCGCCCTCCGGCACGCGGCATTCGCGCTGGAACTGCTTCATCTGGTCGGGGGTCATCAGGCCGGCATGATTGTCCTTGTGGCCGGCGAACGGCAGCCCGCGACCCTTGATCGTGTAGGCGATGAAGCAGACCGGCCGGTCGTGCCGGATCGCCCGGAAGGCTTCCAGCACGGTTTCCATGCAGTGGCCGCCGAGGTCGGTCATGAGGCGGCCGAGCTCGTCGTCGGTCAGGCCGTCGACGAGCGCGAGCGTGTCCGGTCGGTCAGCGAGATCGGCCCTGAGCTGGTTGCGCCAGCCGGCTCCGCCTTGGAAGGTGAGCGCGGAGTAGAGCGAATTGGGGCAGTCGTCGATCCACTGCCGGAGCGCGTCGCCGCCGGGCTTCCTGAACGCGGCATACAGGCGTTTTCCGTATTTCAGGGTGACGACGTCCCAGCCCATGTTCTGGAACGTCACCTCCAGCTTGGGGAACATGCGGTCGGAGATGACCGCGTCGAGGCTCTGGCGGTTGTAGTCGATGACCCACCAGGTGTTGCGCAGGCCGTGCTTCCAGCCCTCCAGCAGCGCCTCGTAGATGTTGCCTTCGTCGAGTTCGGCGTCGCCGACGAGCGCGATCATGCGCCCCTCGGGCCAGTCCCGGCCCCAGTACTTGGCGCGAATGTAGTCCTGGACCAGGCTCGCGAACGACGTCATGGCGACACCGAGCCCCACCGAGCCGGTGGAAAAGTCGACGTCGTCGGTATCCTTGGTCCGCGACGGATAGGACTGGGCGCCGCCGAGGGCGCGGAACCGCTTCAGCTTGTCGAGCGTCTGGTTGCCGAACAGATACTGGATGGCATGGAAGACCGGACTGGCGTGCGGCTTCACGGCTACCCTGTCCTGCGGACGCAGGATCGCGAAATACAGCGCGGTCATCACGGTGACCAGCGACGCGCTGGACGCCTGATGGCCGCCGACCTTGAGCCCGTCCTCGTTGATGCGGATGTGGTTGGCGTGGTGAATGATCTGGGTCGACAGCCACAGGACCTTGCGCTCGATCTCCGTCAGGGTATCGATGTCGAGGCTGGCGTGCCGGTCATCCGCCTGCTTCGCGGTCGCTGTCATGCCCGCTTCCCTGTGCCACGAACGTCCCCTGCAAGTAGGCCCCAGGGGTTGGTCCAGTCAATGCCGCATATGCATCTGCGGTGGATGAGCGATGGAGTAGCACATGGCACGAACGATCATAACCGGCGCCAATCGCGGCATCGGGCTGGAACTGGTCCGGCAGATGACCGGGCGAGGGGACGAGGTGATCGCGGTCTGCCGCACCGCGTCGCCGGAGCTCCGGGAAACCGGTGCCGTCATTCACGAGGGCGTCGACGTGACGGATGCCGCTGCCGTGACGTCGTTCGCCGAATCGCTTGCGGAAGGGTCGATCGACGTTCTCCTCAACAACGCTGGCATCCTGCGGAGCGACCGGCTCGGAGCGCTCGACTATGACGCGCTCAGGCTGCAGTTCGAGGTGAACGCGCTGGGGCCGCTGCGATTCACCGAAACCCTGCTGCCGACGCTCCGGGACGGCGGCAAGATCGGTATCGTGACCAGCGCCATGGGCTCCATCGGCGACAATGCGAGCGGCGGCTCCTATGGCTACCGGATGTCGAAGGCAGCCGCCAACATGGCCGGTGTCTCGCTCGCGCGCGACCTCAGGCACCGCGGCATTTCGGTGATCCTGCTGCATCCGGGATACGTGAAGACGGACATGACGGGCGGTTCCGGCAACGTGACGCCGGCGGAAGCCGCGCGCGGGCTCATCGAGCGGCTGGACGCCCTGACGCCGGAGCTTTCCGGCACGTTCTGGCACGCCGAAGGCCGCCAGCTGCCGTGGTAACGCAGCGCCGGGGCGACTGCGCGCGCGGCAGCCGGCTTTGCGGACTTTGCGGAAATGTCCCGCAGGAGCAAGTGAACGAAATCCGATTTCCGTCGGAAGTGATACGCTCGGCGGTGAGAAACCGGGGCCGGCGGTGTAGCGTTTTCAGGGCGCGACCGCCGACGGCGCCGCGAACCCGAGGACGTATCTCCATGCTGAGACAGGCCGATCCTTCCACAGGTGCCGGGCCGGTTGACGATGCAATGCCGGCCGCGCACCCGATGTCGATCTTCGACAACCCCGAATTCGACGATCACGAAGTCGTCCACGCGTTCTGTGACCCGGCGGCGGGATTGAAGGGGTTCATCGCGATCCACTCCACGGTCCTCGGGCCGGCGTTCGGCGGCTGCCGCATGTGGAACTATCCGGGAGAGGGCGAGGCGGTCCGCGACGCGCTCCGGCTGTCGCAGGGGATGAGCTACAAGAATGCGCTCGCCGGACTCGCCTACGGCGGCGGCAAGGCGGTGATCATCGCCGACCCGCGGCGGGACAAGACGCCCGATCTCCTCACGGCGTTCGGCCGCGTGGTGGAGTCGTTCGGCGGCCGCTACATCACCGCCGAGGACGTCGGCACCGGGATCGACGACATGCTGGTCGTCGCCGGCGTCACCCGGCACGTAAGCGGCATCGCCCGCGAAGGCGGGTTCGCCGGCGGCGACCCGTCGCCGAAGACCGCCCTCGGCCTGTTCCACGCCATGCGCGCGGCGGTGCGGTTCGCACTGGGGCGGGAGGATTTCGCCGGCCTCACGGTGGCCGTGCAGGGGCTCGGCAACGTCGGTTACAAGCTGTGCCAGCTCCTCCATGACGCGGGCGCCCGGCTGACGGTCGCCGACGTGGTCGAGGCGAACGTCGCCCGCGCCGCCGCCGACCTCGGAGCGACCGCGGTCGCCGCCGACCGGATCCTCGCCGCTGAGGCGGACGTCCTCAGCCCGTGTGCGCTCGGCGGCGTGCTGAACGCCGGGTCCATCCCGCACATCCGCGCGCCGATCGTCTGCGGATCGGCCAACAACCAGCTCGCCACGCCCGAGGACGGCGAGCGGCTGCGGCAGCGCGGCATCCTCTACGCGCCGGACTACGTGGTGAACGCCGGCGGCATCATCTCGGCGGTGGCGGAGTACGAGGGCAACGTTCCCGAACTAGTCGTCGACGAGCGGATTGCGGCGATCCACGACCGCACGCTGCAGATCTTGGAGCGCGCCCGGGCGGAGGACAGCGCCACCAGCGCGGTCGCCGACCAGATGGCCCGCGAGATCATTGCCCGCGCGAGACAGGCCTGAGGCAGCGAGCTGCCCTGTCGGCGCCCGCGGGTGCCGGCGGGGGCTGTGCGCGTTTGGCGATCCGCGCTAGCCTTGCCCTGGCCGCAGTCAGGGAGGGCGTGGGATGCAGACACCGTATCTCGACGAGGAGCATGCGCTGCTGCGCGAGCAGGTGCGCCGGTTCCTGCGCGAGGAAGTGGAGCCGAACGGCGAGGCGTGGGAGCGGGCCGGCGAGGTGCCGCGCGACGTCCTGCGGCGGATGGGCGAGCTCGGCTTCCTCGGCCTGCGCTACCCGGAGGCCTACGGCGGATCGGACATGGATGCGCGCGGCACCGCGGTCCTCGCCGAGGAGCTCGGCCGGTCGACCTACGGCGGCTTCGCCATCACCGTCCTCGTCCACACCGACATGGCCTCGCCCTATCTCGCCCGCGCCGGGTCCCCCGAACAGCGGGACCGGTGGATGCCCGGCATCGTCTCCGGCGAGACGATCACCGCGGTCGGCGTCACCGAACCCGGCGCCGGCTCCGACGTGGCGTCGATCCGCACCCGCGCCCGGATGGACGGCAACGAATGGGTGCTGAACGGCACCAAGCTCTACATCACCAACGGCGTCCTCGCCGACCTCTACATCGTCGCCGCCCGCACCGATCCCGAGGCCAGGGGCTCGCGCGGGATCTCGCTGTTCCTGGTCGAGAAGGGCACCGCCGGATTCTCGGTGGCCAGCCGGCTCGACAAGATGGGCTGGCGGTCGTCGGACACCGCCGAACTGTTGTTCGAGGATTGCCGCATCCCGGCCGCCAACCTGCTGGGCGAGGAGAACCGCGGCTTCTACACCATCATGCAGGGGTTCCAGAACGAGCGGCTGGCGCTTGCCGCGCAGGCGGTCGGCGAGGCGTCGCGGGCGATCGAGCTCACCCTCGACTACGTGCGCGACCGGCCGGCGTTCGGCCAGCCGCTGTGGCGGCAGCCGGTGATCCGCAACCGGCTGGCGATGCTTGCCGCCCAGGTCAGCGCGGCACGCGCCTTCGTCTACGAGACCGCGTGGCGGGCCGGGCGCGGCGAAGAGGTGGTCCGCGAGGTGTCGATGCTGAAGGCGCTGTGCGGCGAGCTCGTCAACCGGGTGATGTACGACTGCCAGCAGTTCCACGGCGGCTTCGGCTACATGCGCGGCACCGCGATCGAGCGGATGGTGCGCGACGCGCGGGTGCAGGCGATCGGCGGCGGGGCGACCGAGGTCATGCTCGAGGAAGTGGCCAAGCGGCTGGACGACTGGTCGCCGTAAAACTGGCTATGCAAACAATTGGTAAGGTTAATGCTTTACTACCCCGGATGAATTCACTGGCATCCGGACCGCGGCCCGCCGATAGTGCAATCGCCACAGCCAACGCCCTCGCAGTCGGGCGTCAGGCAGCTTTCGCGAACAGGGGCGAAACGGGATCGGGACGATGACTGCGCGCCGCCGGACAGCAGGCGGCGGCGCCCGAAGGCCGATCCGGTCACGCCCCGCACGCAAGCCCTACGGTTTGCCCAGGTCCGCCGCATCTCCTGGGTCCGTAGGGTGGGCCGGTCCGGAGCCGGTTGGAGTGGCCTCCTCGTGAATGCCGTATCCGGGCCGGCCGTCCCCGCAAAGGGGCGGCCGACATGTCAATGGTCTCGGGGAAACGTCAGGGAAGGCAAGGGCCGGCAGGGTTTCCCCGCCGGCCCGTGTCGTGTCAGCCCGCCGGTCCGGTTCAGCTCAGCTGGATGAAGGTCGTCTTGAGCTGCGTGTACTTGTCGTAGGCGTGGAGCGACTTGTCGCGGCCGATGCCCGACTGCTTGTAGCCGCCGAACGGCACCGTGATGTCGCCGCCGCCGGTCGAATTGATGTTGACCGTGCCGGCGCGCAGGGCGCGGGCGATCTTGTGCGCCTTGTTGATGTCGCGCGTCCACAGGCTTGCCTGCAGGCCGTACACCGTGTCGTTGGCGATCTTCACCGCCTCGTCCTCGTCCTTGAAGGTGATGGTGGCGAGGACCGGCCCGAAGATCTCCTCCTGCGCGATCTTCATCGAATTATCGACGTCCGTGAACAGCGCCGGCGTGACGTAGGCGCCTTGCGCCAGATGCGCCGGGACGTCGCCGCCGAAGGCCAGCTTTGCGCCTTCGCTGCGCCCCGCCTCGATATACGACAGCACGCGCTGCTGCGCCTCGCGCGTCACGAGCGGCCCCAGGTTCGTCTCGGGATCGAGCGGATCGCCCGGGACGTAGGCCTCCTTGCCCGAGGCGACAAAGCGTTCGATGAAGCGGTCGTAGATGGGGCGTTCGACGAGCAGTCGCGAGCCCGCGTTGCACACCTCGCCCATGTTCGCGAACACGCCGTTGTACGCCGCCGTGACTGCCCGCTCCAGGTCATCCAG
>Ga0079224_100003334_pt1 | contig 20203 bp, 19 predicted proteins | sample Stecom2015_FD_80414 | JGI IMG/M metagenome (GOLD analysis project Ga0079224, IMG submission 80414) | Agricultural soil microbial communities from Utah to study Nitrogen management - Steer compost 2015 | ecosystem: Environmental > Terrestrial > Soil > Agricultural land | place: USA: Utah...
CGGCGGCCGGCACGGGGGCGCGGCTCGCGGCCTCCGGATCGAGGCGGCGGACATGCCGGCGCGGAAGCCAGGTGGCGAGCGCGCGGCGGTGCATTGTGGACGCCTCCGGATCCCCGGATGGGCCGACGATCACGAGGTGGGCCGGCGAATTTACCATGCGGTCCACGGCCTGGAGATAGGTTGCCGCGTGCAGGCCCATCGAGCCGGCGCTGCCACCGAACGCGCGCACCAGCGCTTCGGCCCGGACCTGCCAGGCACCGGCCCCGGTGAGCTCGGCCAGGCGGAACGCCGCGATCGCGGCAACGCCGTTGGGGGAAGGGGTCGGCGCGTCCTGGACCGGGCGCGCGGGGGCGGGAAGGAGGCCCTCGCCGCTCCGGTCCCTCGGAGTGTCGAACAGGCCGCCGTTGACCGGATCGAGATAGTCGCGCCAGACCCGGCCGAGGATCGCGTCCGCCCACGCGAGCCAGTCCGCATTGCCGGTCAGCTCGAACGCATCGAGCGCGGCGGTGGCCGCATGGACCTGGTCGTCCAGAAAGCCGGGTGCGCCGCCCGGAACATGGGGCAGGGCGTCGGGCTCCGGCGCTTCCTTCCGGAGGCGCTCCAGGGAGCGGAGCGCATGGGCCTCCGCCCACTCGTCGTCGAGGATCGGTGCCGCGCGCAGCAGGGCGGAGATGAGCATCGCATTCCATGCGACGTAGCGGGTCCGGTCGATGAACGGGGCCTGGCGTTCGCGGCGCGCAGCGATCATCCGGCCCATCCCGGACTCGATCCCGGCGCGTACCTCTTCCTCGTCCCTGCCGGTCCGGAGCGCGATGGCGGGAATCGTCGCCGCCAGGTACAGCACGTTCCGGCTCGGGTCGTGGTGCATCTCTCCCGCGGTGCCGATATCGAAGCGGGCGGCGACGACTTCGAGCTCCGCCGGATCCAGCACCGCCGTCGCCTCCGCCAGGGTCCAGGTGAAATAGTCGCCGTCGTCATCGAGGCCGACGTCGGCGTCCTGGCTCGCGCCGTAGCCGCCTGCCGGATCGGCCAGCACCTCACGTACCCACTGCACGATGCCGCGGGCCACGTGGCCGTATTCTTCCCGGCCGAGCGCGGCGAAGGCATCCGCATAGACGCGGAGCAGCTCCGAGTTGTCATAGGACATCTTCTCGAAGTGCGGCACGATCCACTGCGCGTCCACGCTGTAGCGATGGAAGCCCCCGCCCAGCTGGTCATGTATGCCGCCGGCCGCCATGCCGTCGAGCGTGCGGGTCACCACGGTGAGGAGCTGATCATCCCTCGTGTCGAACCAGCGGGCCATCAGGAATGCCACGGCAGCGGGATGGGGAAACTTGGGCTGCTGCCCGAAGCCGCCGCGCACCGGATCGAAGGCGCTCACCATCTGGGCGGTGGCTTCGTCGAGCGTATCCGACGCCACATCCCCCTGCCGGCCCTCGTCGAGGGACTCCTCCACCAGGCGCCGGATGGCGGCACTCTGCGCGGCGACCTGCTCCGGCCGGCTGCGGCAGGCATCGTGCACGCTCTCGAGGACCGACCGGAAGCCCGGCCGTCCGAAGCGGTCCTCGGGCGGGAAGTAGGTGCCGCCGTAGAACACCTCGCCCGAAGGCGTCAGGAACGCGGTGAGCGGCCAGCCGCCCTGTCCGGTCAGCGCCTGGACCGCGCGCTGGTACCGCGCGTCCACATCGGGCCGCTCGTCCCGATCCACCTTGATGCAGATGAAGTGCGCGTTGAGGTACTCCGCCAGGGCCGGGTCCTCGTAGGACTCGCGGTCCATCACGTGGCACCAGTGACACCAGACTGCGCCGATATCCACGAGGATCGGCCGGTCCAGCTCCCGCGCGGCCGCGAAGGCGTCGCCGCCCCAGGGGTACCAGTCGATCGGCTGATGGGCGGCGCTCTGCAGGTAGGCGGACGCGGAAGCGGCAAGGCGGTGCGCGGTCATGCCGCAAACTAGCGCTATATTTGGCCGGATGAACCAGGACAATCTGGAAGACGCGCGGCAGGAGGCGGAGGTTCTGCTTGCCGACGCCGCGGCGGACCGGCGGATCTCCGCCGAGGTGCTCGAGCTCCGGCGCGCGCTGATCGGGGAAGCGCCGTCCGCGGCTGCCGTTGCGGCAATTGTCGCCGACCTGGTGCCGACCGGCGAGTTCTACGAGCCGGTGGCTCTCGCCCCGGATCCCGGCTGGATCCCGGCGCCCGAGCTCGTCCGGGTCTCCGCCGTGTTCGGGACCTCCCGCCGCGAGGGGCGCTGGACCGCGCCGCTCAATCTCGAGATCCACTGCGTCCTGGGCGAAGTCCACATCGATCTTCGCGACGCGATGTTCGCGGCCAACGTGCTCGAGGTGGAGGCGGACGTATACCTGGGCACGGTGGTGCTGACGGTTCCGGCCGGCACCGTCGTGGAGCTTGAATGCTCCACGGTGCTGGGCTCGGCCGGCCCGGACCGGAAGCACCGCCAGACCGCCGAGCCGAACGGCCTGCTGGTGCGGGTCAGCGGCAACATCGTCCTGGGCGAGCTCAAGACCCGCGAGCGGCTCCCCTCGGACCTCGCTCCGCCGCCGCCGACCGGCATCCGGGGCTGGCTCGCGCGGGTCAGGGGTCAGGACTGATTCGAGCGCCGTGACCGGCCGCGGACCGGGGCCGGCTTCACGAAGGTGAATGCCGAAGGACAGATGTCGGCCAGGACGCATTCGCCGCAGCGCGGCGTGCGGGCAATGCAGATGCGCCGCCCGTGGAAGATCAGGAGATGGGACAGCAGCGTCCATCTGTCCCGTGGAAACTGCTGCATGAGGTCCTGCTCCACCTTCTCCGGATCATCGTGCCGCGTGAGCCCGAGGCGGCGGCTCAGCCGGCCCACGTGGGTATCGACCGTCACCCCCTCGTTGATGCCGAAGGCGTTTCCCAGGATCACGTTGGCCGTCTTCCGGCCCACGCCCGGGAGCTGCCGCAGCGCTTCCATGGTTCGGGGAATGCTGCCGCCGTGCCGTTCCACCACGACCTGCGCCATCCCGATCAGGCTCCGGGCCTTGTTGCGGAAGAAGCCGGTGGGCCGGATGATCTCCTCGACATCCTCCTGCTTTGCGTCGGCCAGCGACGGCGCGTCGGGATAGCGCGCAAACAGCGCCGGCGTCACCAGGTTGACCCGCGCGTCGGTGCACTGCGCGGACAGGATCGTGGCGCAAAGCAGCTGGTAGGCATCGGCATGGTCCAGCTCGCAGTGCGCATCCGGGTAGAGCACCTCGAGGCGCGCGAGGATTTCCGGGGCGTGGGGACTGCCCGCCTTCCGGGAGCGCTTCCGCGTCATCGCCGCTTCCGGGCCAGGGTGAGGAAGTCGTCGGCGCCCAGGGTGTTGACGATGTCCGCGGCCTGCAGGCCCGCCTTTCGGGCCATCCCGATTCCGAACTCCACGGCGGCAATGCCGACGGCGTTGTGGGCGTCAGCACCGATCGAGATCGCGACGCCCGCCGCCCGCGCGTCCGCGGCGAGCTCCCACTCCAGGTCGAGGCGGTGAGGATCGGCATTGATCTCGAGGGCCACGCCCCGGTCGGCGGCCCTGGCGATGACCGCGTCCATGTCCACCGGGTAGGGATCGCGTGCCAGGAGGAGGCGGCCGGTCGGGTGGCCGATGATCGTCAGGAACGGGTTGTCCATGGCGGCGAGGATCCGCGCAGTCATGGCGACACGGTCCATGTTGAAGCGGCTGTGCACCGACGCGATTACGAAGTCGAGCCGCTCGAGGACCGCCTCGTCGTAGTCCACCCGCCCATCCTGCAGGATGTCCGCCTCCACTCCCTTGAGCACGCGGATGCCGTCGAGCCGGTCGTTTACGGCGTCGATCTCGTCGGACTGGCGTTCGAGGTCTCCCGGCGCGAGCCCCCCGGCATACGCGGCGGCCGCGCTGTGGTCGGTGACGCCCACCCAGGCGTAGCCGGCCTCCCGCGCCGCGAGCGCGATCTCCTCGACCGTGTTCGACCCGTCGGAGTACTTCGTGTGGCAGTGCAGCAGGCCGGCAAGGTCCCGCCGCTCCACCAGCGCCGGGAGGGTCCCGGCCGCGGCGTCGGCTATCTCGTTCCGGCCCTCCCGCAGTTCGGGAGGAATCCACCCGAGCCCGAGTGCGCGGTAGAGACTCGACTCGTCCGGGGTCGGAACGAATTCGCTTCCCCGCCAGAGCGCCGCTCCGTGGAGGCTGCAGCCGGCTGCCGCTGCATGTGCCGCCAGCTGGCGCAGGTGGTCCTCGCTGCCGGTGGCCTGGACCAGCACGGCGCCCGCGTTGACCGGCGTGGTCACGATTACCTCGGCGCTGGAGCCGCCGGTGAAGCGCAGCGTCACACGGCGCTCATCCTGGCCCGCAAATTCGTCCACGCCCGGCAGCTGGCTCAGGTGCCGGAAGACATCCGCCGGCGCCTTGTCCGCCACCAGGACCAGCACGATCCCGCGCACCAGTGCGGTGCGCCGCCGGACCTCGCCCGCGGCATGGGCCTCGATCACTCCCGGCAGCGTCGCCAGGGCGGCCCTCAGTGTTTCGGCTTCGTCCAGGGCATGATGAAAGAGCCGGTGGCCCGCGGACTTCCTCACGAAGGCAATGCCCCGGAGGATGTTCTCGGCGGTCCGGGGCCCGAAGCGGGGAAGCCGGGCCAGCCGGCCATCGAGCGCCGCCTGCTCCAGTTCGGGAAGCGAATCGACATCCAGCAGCTCGTGGATCTGCCGGATCTTGCCGATCCCGAGGCCGGGCACCCGCATCATCTCCACCAGGCCGGGCGGGATCTGCTCGCGCAGCTCTTCCAGCATCGAGGCGCGTCCGGTTTCCGCCAGCTCGCTCACGATGCGCAGCGTGGCCGGGCCCACGCCGCGCGTCCCGGCGAGCGCACCAGTCCGGATGGCGGTCCTGAGATCGGTGGAGAGTCCCGCCACGGCCCGCGCCGCCACCCGGAAGCCGCGGACCCGGAAATTGTTCTCGCCCTTGAGCTCGAGGAATGCGGCAATCTGCTCGAGCACGTGCGCCGCCGCCTGCCGGTCGAGCGGTCCCTCCAGTCCGGGCGTCACGATCGCGCCGTCGCCTGGGCGCGCCATCCCAGCTCCAGCAGTTCTTCCTCTCCCGCAATCGATCGCAGGCCCGCCGCAGCCCCGCCCTCGAGGCGCGGGGCAAAGAGCGCCGTTCCGTCCTCCCTGGTGAGTGTTTCCACCCGGGGGCCGGCCACTTCCACAACGCTGAAACCGATGCGGTCGGGATGCAGCCCGAATACACCGAGTACCCGGATGGACTGGTCCGGCAGCGCGTGCACAAAGGACCCATCGAGCGGCTCATGCGACGCACCCTCGATGACCTGGGCCCAGATGCGATGCTCGGGGAACCGGGCATAGTATGCCGCAGGCGCGGTGCCGTCGGCGGACGGAGGGCGGGATTCGAGGAGGTCCTCGCTCAGCTCGATCAGCGGTCGGCCCGCGGCCCAGAAGAGATAGGCGTGATGGGCCAGCGCCACGAGCTGGTCGATGGCCTCGCCGATCCCCTCCTCGGGGCGGAGGTCCCGCACCAGCTGAATCGCTTCGGGGGCCATGAGGAAGGCGTCACGATCGGTGGGGACGGCCTGCTGCAGGGAGTCGCGCAGCGCGGGGAAGCGCTCATCGGCAATCCGTCCGAAGACGAGATCGAAGGGAGTCGGCCGCGGCACCGGGTAGCCTATTCCCCCGCCTGCGGGAGGGCCGCGTTACCGATCCGGGCAAAGTCCGCCGGTTGTTCGACGTAGGGCACGTGTCCGCACTCGGCGATGGCATGAAACTCTGCGCCGAGGCACTCCGCGGCGGTTCGGGCGGCGTCGAGCGGAATCGGGTCCGATTCCCCGTGCATCACCGTGGCCGGAAGGCGAAGGCGCCGGAGGCCGTCGCGCAGATCGTAATTGCCGAGACTCTGCCAGACCTCCTTCTGGGTACGCCCGGTGAGCCGGAATGTCGTGAGGCCGCTGACCAGTGCCGGATCATGGAAATAGGGAACCACGCTCAGCTCGAAAAGGCGCCGCTGGTACTGCTCCGGATCGCTGTCCCTGAGTCCGCTCTCGCGGAGCTGGCGCCGCTCTTCCTGCAGCGCCGGGGCAAGGTTCCGTTCCGCAAACGCCGCCTCGAAGGTCTCGCGCGCCTCCCGCCAGGCCGGGGCAGGCGAGACCAGGAGCAGCCGCTCGACCCGGTCCGGGTGCTCGACGGCATAGAGAAGGGCCAGGAGCCCGCCCCAGGAATAGCCCGCGATGGTGAGCCGCTCGAGGCCCCAGCAATCCCGCAAGGCTTCCAGGTCCGCCACCTGTTCCATCCAGCCGACCGGAACGTCCCGCTCCACCGGCGATTGCCCGCCGCCCCGCTGGTCGTAATAAATGAGGGTCCGGCCCTCGGCGAGTGCGTCGAAGCCCGGCAGCAGATACTCGTGGCTCGCCCCGGGACCGCCGTGGAGCACCACAACCGCCGGTCCCGTCCCGACGCGGCGCTCGAACAGCTGGATCCCGCGGACCTCGCGGGTGAGGGTTTCGACCATGAGGTGAAGATAGCCGGAACAGAAGGAGGGGCCACGCGCGGGCCTGGGCGCGGAAAAACAGAAAAGGCCCCCGCATCGGGAGCCCTTCATGTGCCTGCCGGCGGCACCCGGCTAGAGCAGCACCGCCAGCGCGTCGGCCACCTTCCGGACCTCGGCTTCTTCCTCGGTCGTGAAGGGGTCGGGCTCGTCGCTGTCCACGTCGATCTGCCCGAGGATGAGGCTCCCGCGCCGGATGAGCACCACCAGCTCGGAGCGCGTCCAGGTATTGCAGGCAATGTAATTCTCGATGGCGCGCACGTCGGGGACATTCTGATCGGCGCCGGTCGCCACGGCGGTGCCGCAGACGCCATGGCCCACGGCGATTCGCGTGTGGTCGGTCTCCCGTCCGGCATATGCCTCGAGCAGGAGCTCCTTTCCGTGCAGCATGTACATGTACACCGACGTGTACGGCTTTCCCGCGGCGCGCATCCGCTCGGCTGCCAGGCGCAGCAGCTCTTCACGCCCCATCTCCCGCGTGAAAGCCCCGCGCAGCGCGGCGACGATGCGGTCTCCATCGAGCACGGCCATCGGCTAGTCCCGGCTGCCGAAGGTCACGTCCACCGTGAGCGTGTCCGTGCCCCGCGAAAACGCGATCGTGGTGGAATCACCCGGCTTGAAGCTCCGGAGCGCCACGGTCATGGCCTGGAGATCGGCCACGTCGTGGGTGCCGATCCTGGTGATCAGGTCTCCCCCCTTCAGGCCCGCGCGTTCGGCGGGGCCGCCCTTGCTCACGCCCATCAGCCGGACGCCGCCGGGGCTCGATGTCATGTCGGGAATGGTGCCCAGGTAGGCGCCGTACCCTGGCGTGACCGGCGCCGCCCCGCGCTGCGCGAGGGAATCGCTCCGCTCCGCCATCGCATGCCCGGCGGCCACCGGCACTTCGACGAAGGTGAGCGGCGTCTGCCGCCCGCCCAGCGCGGACGCGAGCCCGGCCGTGAAGTTGATGACGCGGGACATCCCCTCGAAGTTGATCTTGTTCCAGTCGTCGGTGGTGCGGTGATAGTCCTCGTGCAGGTCGGTGAAAATGTGCAGCACCGGCCGACCGGCGGCATAGAACGACGACTGGTCGCTCGGTCCATAGCCGTCGCCCTGCTTCTTGAGGTCGAAGCCCTGGTACCAGTTGAGCGAGTCGAGCAGGGCCGGGAACTCGCTGGCCGTCTCGGTGCCGTAGACGATGAGACGGCCGTTCCGGAGCCGGCCCACCATGTCGAGGTTGATCATCGCGACCGTGCGGTCCAGCCCGTAGAGCGGCTCCTTCACGTAATGGGCGGAGCCGAGGAGTCCGAGCTCCTCGCCTGAGAAGGCAATGAAGAGCACCGACCGGAGCGGGGGATTCGCCGCGAGCGTGCGCGCGATCTGAAACAGGGCGGCCGTGCCCGAGGCATTGTCGTCGGCGCCGTTGTGGACCTGGCCGGTGCTGTCGGGGTCGAGGCTGCCGAACTCGCCGCCGCCCAGGTGATCGTAGTGCGCCCCCACGATGACCGCCTCGCGCCGGAGCACCGGATCCCGGCCCGGAAGGATGCCGATCACGTTCCGTCCCCGCATCGAGGCGAGGTGGGCCCGCTGTACGCCGGGGGCGGATGGGGAAATCTCGAATTCCTGGAACCAGCCCTCCCGGCCCGGCTGGAGCCCCACTTCGGCAAACCGGCGGGCAATGTATTCGGCGGCCGAGTCGGCGCCGGGACTGCCCGTCATCCGTCCGCCGAGGCGCTGGTCGGAGAGGTAGCGGACATCCTCGATGAGGCCGAGGGGAATGGGAACCGGGAGCTGGGCATGGGCCGGCCGGGCCAGGCAGGCCAGGGCAACCAGAACGATCAGAGCACGCATGGACATCACGGTAACGGCGCAGAACGCGGGTACGAGGGTTGCCGGACAGTCATCCGTCCGAGAGATTGTTCAATCCAAGCCGGAAATATAGACCCCTTTCCACCTGGCCGACTACGCCCTTGTCTCCCCGGCTCCTCGCGCTCATCCCGTCCGCCGTGGCGATCAACCTGGCCATGGGCTTCCTGGTCAACCAGCTGGGCCTTCCACTCTACGTGGACACGATCGGTACGGTGCTGGCATCGGCGCTGGCCGGGCCGGCGACCGGGATCATCACCGGGCTGGTGAGCCAGTTCGTTCGGTCGCTGTACGAGGGCTTCATCTGGTTCCCCTTTGCGCTGGTGCAGGCGGTGATCGCGCTGCTCGCGGCGGTCGCCGCGCGGCAGCGAGGGTTCCGGTCGCTGCCCATCTCCATCGCCTGGGGTGCGGTCGTCGGGCTCGGTGCGGGAGCGGTGTCGGCCGTCATATCATATGTCGTCTTTCGCGGCGTTACAGCCACAGGGGTGACGGCCGTGACGACGCTGCTCACCGGCGCCGGCCTGTCGCGGCCCGCCGCGGTGACCGCGGCGAGCATCGCCACCGACCTGGCCGACAAGATGCTCGTTCTGGCCCTGGCCGGGGTGGCGCTCCGCTCGCTTCCGGGGCGCGTGGCGGCACGGTATCCCTGGGCGGCGCGGGCAATCGGCCGGTGACCCTTCATCCCTTCACGCCATTCGTCCTGGTCGGCGGGGTGGCGGCGCTGGCGTTCCTCCTGCCGCCGCCGGTCGGGCCGGTGGCGCTCTACGGCGGTGTGCTGATCGCAGCACTCGCCGCCGGCATGGGCGGCGCGGCCGTGGCGGCCGGCCTCGTGCTGCTGCCGCTCTGGGGCTTTCTGCTCCTGCTCCACGGGATACTGCCCGGCGGCGACGGGTACCCCGCCGCCGTGGCCCAGGGCGCGCGGCTCGGCGCGGTGGCGACGGCGTCGATCATGCTGCTGCGGGGGTTCAAGCCCTCGCGATTCCTCGACGCGGCTTCATCCCGTGGCTGGAGCCTGAGCGCGGCCTACCTGATCGTCTCCACGCTGCAGGCGGCGCCAAGGCTCCGCGCGCGCGCGGCATCGATCCTCGAAGCCCAGCGCGCCCGGGGACTTCGGGCCGGCGGATCGCCGTGGGCCCGTGTCAGGGCGCTGGTGCCGCTGAGCCTTCCCCTGGTGCTCGCCACCCTCACCGAAGTGGATGACCGGGCCATGGCGCTCGAGATCCGCGGCTTCCGGTCACCCGGGGTGACGCGCACGCCGCTCGACCCGCCGCCAACGACCGGCCGGGATCGCAGTCTGCGCTGGGGCACGCTGATACTGGTTCTTGCGGCGTCAGTATGGCGCTTCGGATGAGCGTCCTCGGCCTCGACACGATCACGTTTCGCTATCCCTCGGCCTCCGCTGACGCGCTGGCGGGAGTCACACTCGACGTCGAGGCCGGAGAGACCTGCTGGCTGTATGGCGCGCCGGGGGCGGGCGCCAGCACGCTGCTCATGGTGGCGGCCGGGCTTGCCCCCCGGTTTACCGGTGGCTCGCTCTCGGGGCAGGTGCGGATTCTCGGTGTCGATCCCGTCGAGGAGAGCACGCGGCACGATCTGCGAGGGCAGGTGGCGTGGATCGGCACGGCATCCGACATCCAGTTCTCCCAGGTGGCGGAAACGGTGCGCGAGGAAATCGCATTCGGGCCCGCCAACCTCGGGCAGCCAATGTCCCGGATCGATGCCGCGGTGGGGGAGGCGCTCGAGCGGCTCGGGATCGGCCATCTCGCGCACCGTTCGCCGGCCGCCTTGTCGGGGGGAGAGCAGCAGCGAGTCGTCATGGCCTCGATGCTGGCGATGTCGCCGGCGCTCTGGCTGCTCGACGAGCCCGATGCCGCACTCGACTCGGCCGGGAAGGAAATCATGGCGCGCGTACTTCGGGAGGAAGCCGGGCGGGGCTCGGCGGTGGTGATTGCCACCGGGGACGCGGACGCGATGCTCGGGCGCGCCGGCCGGATCGTGCTGCTCGACCGCGGCACCATTGCCTTCGATGGCCCGCCGCGCCAGCTCCTGGCCGATGAGCTCGCCTGGAGCCGGGGCCCCGGCGGAACCTCCGTCGCCGAGCTGGCCCGCGCGGCGGCACGGTTGAATCCCGATCCGCGGCTCATGGCGCCGTATCCGCTCGACTTCGACGAGGCGATGGCCCGATGGAAGCCGTAAGCTCGCCGCCGCTCCGAATGGAGCAGGTGCGCTTCCGCTATCCCGGCGCCGCCGCACCCGTCCTTCACGATCTTTCGTTCACCGCAGAGGCCGGTGAGGGCGTCGCCATCTTCGGCCGCAATGGCGCCGGGAAAACCACCTTGCTCCGGCTCGCGATGGGACTGCTCCGGGGCGCGGAGGGCACGATCATGCTGAGCGGCCGCACTGCCGCCGATGCGCTGCCGGAGGACCTGGCGCATCTCGCCGGATTTCTCTTTCAGCACCCGGAGACCCAGCTCTTCGAGCGAACCGTGGCGGCGGAAGTGGCGTTCGGCCCGCGCTGCCTCGGCTGGGATGCAGCGCGAATCGACTCGGCCGTTTCGGATGCGCTGCAGGAGGCAGGGCTCGAGGCCGTGCGCAACGACCACCCGTGGGACCTGCCCGGCCCGCACCGACGCCTGGTGGCGTTGGCTGCCGTGATCGCCTCGTCGCCGCCACTGCTGCTGCTCGATGAGCCGACCGCCGGCGTCGACCGCGCCACCCGCGCCCGGGTGCGTGACGTGGTCCGGCGGCGGCTCGAGGCCGGAGTCGCGGTGGTGGCGGTGACCCACGATGGCGAATTTGCGCTCGAGGCGCTCGACCGTGGATTGATGCTCGACGGGGGACGGATTGCCGCTGACGCCCCGGTCGCCGGGCTGCTCGGCGCGCCCGGCACGCCCGCGCTGCCGGCCTCGGCCGCCATTGCCCGCGGGCTGGGGCTGGACCTTGCCCGCCCGCGCTTCGACGCGGTCGTTGCCGGGCTGGCCAGTCATTGGCCTATCTGTGCATAGATCATTAACTTCCATGGGCCGTTCCTCTATCCCAGCCCAATGACCGATCCTTCGCAAGTTGCCGGCACATTTGCGTCGATGCTCTTTCTGCTTCGGGACCGCCCGGAGGCGACAGATGAGCATGCGACCGCGTTCCAGGCGCTCCTCGCCAGCCTGAATGGCCGGGGAATCGACCTGCGCGTGAAAGAGGGCGAGCTTCGGGTCTATGGCGAGCCGATGGCGGACTCGGCCTCGCTCGCCGCGGCACTTCGGACCCACCTGCTCGATCGGGGCATCGGCGAGTTTCGCATGGAACCGCCGATCACGCCGGCCGCGCTGCAGGCCGTGATGCGCGCGCTGGGCACCCCTCCAGGCGTCTTTCGTTCGATCCACGAGCTCGCCAGCTCGCTCGATGCGGGAGTGCGGGACCGGGTGTTCATTGCCCCGCCGGCGCCGGACGAAGTGGACATGAAGGGGCCGTGGAACGCCTACGGCGCCGTGTCGCCCGACATCGAGCGGCAGGCGGAATCGCTCAGCAGCCCCGAGAGCTCCGACCGGCTCGAGCGTCTTCCCCAGATCCTGGCCGACATCGAAGAGGCGCCGGACAACCCTTCGGTCAGCGACCGGCTCAACGAAGTGGCCCGCGCCGCCGACGACCTCGCCGCGCAGGGCGACTGGGTCGGCATCCTCCGCGCGGCTGCGGTCGTCGTGGCCGCGGAACGGCGGGCCCGGGACGGCAGCAACAGCCGCGTGTTCGGCATCGCCATCCGGCGGATGCTGCCGCGCTCGGTGCTGGAGCAGGTGGCCCGGCTCACGCCGGTGCCCGAGCATCGCGCCGACGCGGGCCCCGTGCTGCAGCGCCTCGGCGCCGATGCCACCGAGACCCTGCTGGCGCTCCTTGCATCCGCCGAGCGGATCGAGGAACGACGCGCCTATTTCGCGGCCCTGCGGCAGATGACCGAGGGCACCGATCTCCTGGTCAACATGCTCACGCACGATGAATGGTATGTCGTGCGGAACGTGGCGGACCTGTGCGGCGAGATGCGGCTGGAAACTGCAGTTGGCCGGCTCGCGCGGCACGCCTCGCACCCCGATGAACGGGTGCGCCGCTCGGTGGCGGGGGCGCTCGCCAAGATCGGCACCGGTCCCACGGTGGAGCCGTTGCGGCAGCTGCTGAGGGACTCGTCGCCCGCGGTCCGGCTGCAGGCGCTGCAGAATGTCTCGGATCAGAATCGCGGGCTGGCGATGTCATTGGCGGTGCTGCTGGATACCGAATCACACCCCGAAGTGGTGCGGGAGCTGCTGCTGGCCCTCGGGCGCATCGGCAGCTCCGAGGCGGTGCAGACGCTGGTCCGCGCCTCCGAGCCGGGGGGAAGGATCTTCCGGCGAAAGCCCCAATCCACGCGGCTCGCCGCGGTGGAAGCGCTGGGCCTGGTGGAGAGCAGCGCCGCCACCGCGCGGCTCGAAGAGCTTTCCCATGATGACGACGACACGATCAGCCGCGCCGCCGGGAAGGCGCTGGCGATACGGGGGTCCGGCTCCGCCTAGCGCGGCGCGTAGTCCGTCGCGTCGCTGAGTCGCCGCGCACATCCCGCCAGCAGCCGGACCGTCCGGTCCAGGTCTCCCAGGTCACCATCTCGTTGCGGCTGTCCTGTCCCGGCCATCGGCCGGGATAGCTCGGTCCGGCCCCGCGGCTCGAACCTCGCACCGGCGGCGATGGGGAAGGTTACACTCTCCTTGCGGCGCCGCTGCAGACTACGTACAATCGCATAGCGCAACGGTTTCCGCCGTCTGATCCGGAGGACCTCCCGATGTCCGCCAACTCCGACTCACCCACTCCCGTGTTCACGGCCGGCCGGCTGGTGCTCTGGCTCGTGCTCGCCCTCATGGTCGCCTCGATCGGCTACTCGGTCTGGACCGCCATCGAGAACTGGACATCCATTTCCGTCTGACGCCGCTCTCCACCCCTCGCCTTCCGAGGAACTCCGATGACGAAGCGACATACCCGGCTGTTCTTCGTCGGGGGCACGCTGCTCTTCGCTGCCATCTTCGTCGGCATGACGATCGACAGCCACCGGCAGTTCGGAACGCTCACCAACGCCGACGCGATCACGCCGGAGGTGTCGGCGGGCAAGGACGTGTGGCACGTGAAGAACTGTATCAACTGCCACACGCTGTTCGGCGAGGGGGCGTACTACGCTCCCGACCTCACGAAGATCACCCAGCTCCGCGGCGAGCCGTACCTGCGGGCCTTCCTGCGTGATCCCTCGCAGTTCTATTCCGAGGAAATCCACCGGCGGATCATGCCCAATCCCGATCTGTCGGAGCAGGAGATCACCGAAGTCATCGCCTTCCTCGACTGGGTGTCGAACGTGGACAACCAGGGCTGGCCGCCGCGGCCGATTCTGGTGAGCGGCGGGGCCCTGGGCTCTGCAGCGGCGATCCCGCAGCCGACCGCGGTGGCCTCCGACGATCCGGTGGCGCTGGGGACGGCGCTCTTCCGGAACGCGCCGCCCGGCTGCTTCGCCTGTCACTCGACCTCGCCGGGCGTCAATCTCGCGGGTCCGAGTCTCGCCGGCATCGCCGCGCGCGCGGCGTCGATCGTGGACAGCGCTGGCTATGGCGGGGAGGCGGCCGACGCCGAGGGGTACATTCGCGAAGCCATCGTCAACCCGCACGCGTACCTCGTCCCCGGGCAGATGTACTCGGCGGGCGGGCGGTCGTTCATGCCCGACAACTACGAGACGACGCTGAGCGCTGAGCAGATCGACCAGCTCGTGGCGTACCTCGCGACCCTGCGGTAGGAGAGCCCAACGATGCGTTACCGCTCCCAGTGGATCGCTTACCCGTACTTCGTCGTCGCCATGCTGCTGTTCGGGCTGCAGATGGTGTTCGGCATTCTCGCCGCGGTGAAGTACCTGGGACCCGATCCGCTGCTGAACATCCTGCCGTTCGACAAGGTGAAGGCGATCCACACGAACCTGCTCATCGTGTGGGTGCTCACCGGCTTCATGGGCGCGACGTATTACGTCGTGCCGGAGGAGTCGCGCACCGAGATCTACAGCACGAAGCTGGCGTACTGGCAGCTCGGCCTCTGGACGCTGAACGGCGTCGTGATCATCATCGGCTACCTCTTCGGCTGGACCGCCGGCAACAAGCTGCTCGAACAGCCGTGGGCGCTGAAGCTGGTGATCGTGATCGTGATGCTGATGTTCCTCTACAACATCCTCATGACCATCAGGAAAGCGGGCCGCTGGACGACGACCGAAGGGGTGCTCGTCGCCGGCCTGGGACTCGCCGCACTGCTGTATCTTCCGGCGCTGCTCGTCTTTCACAACTACACCATCAGCATCTTCTACCGCTGGTGGACGATCCATCTCTGGGTCGAGGGGGTGTGGGAGATGGTGCAGGCGGGCCTGCTGGCCTATCTCCTCATCCGGCTCTCCGGCGTGGACCGCGAGATGATGGAGAAGTGGCTGTACGTGATCGTGGGTCTCGTGTTCATCGCGGGCATCATCGGCACCGCGCACCACTATTACTGGGTCGGCGTGCCGCAGTACTGGCTGCCGATCGGCGGGGTCTTCAGCGCGCTCGAGCCGCTGGCGCTGATCGGCATGGCAATCTTCGCCTATTACGCCATGCGCCGCTCCGGGCTCTCGCATCCGAACACGCTGGCGCTACACTGGACCATCGGCAGCGCGATCTTCACCGCGTTCGGGGCCGGCCTCCTGGGCCTCGCGCACACCTGGCCGGCGGTGAACAAGTGGACCCACGGCACGCTCATCACGCCGATGCACGGGCATTCCGCCTTCTTCGGCGCGTACGTCATGATCAACCTCGCCATCATCTCCTACGCGATGCCGTACCTGACCGGCCGCGGCACCGAGCGGCGCGACAACGGCGCCGGCTTCTGGGCGTTCTGGCTGATGACGGGGGGCATGTTCGGCATGACGCTGGCGTTCGGCACCGCGGGCATCGCGCAGACGTACCTCGAGCGCATCATGGGGCTCGGCTACCTGGAGACGCAGCTCAAGATCCAGGTGCATTTCCTGATGCTGCTGGCCACCGGGATACTCTTCACGGCCGGCGTCGGCCTCTTCCTCTGGGACTTCTTCCGCCACGCGCCGATGGCGCCGCTCGCCGCGGTCGCGGCAGCGGATGAGCCGGTGCCGGCGGCGCCACCGCCCGGGCCGGTGTGAGCGCCGCCCCGCAACGGGATCAGCATCCCGAGCGCGGCGAGGGCCCGGGTGGCGGTGCGTCCCGCGACCTGGCCCCTCGTCGATTCGCCCCCCGGGATGGCGATCACGCCGCATTGCGGCGCTTCGACCGGGAGCCCTTCTATCTCGCAACCGCGGACGAGCTCGGCATTTTCGAGCAGTGCCACGAGCGCGGCCTCGCCGTCATGCTCAAGGGCCCCACCGGCTGCGGCAAGACGCGCTTCGTCGAGCACATGGCGTGGCGGCTCGGGCGGCCCGTGGTGACGGTCGCGTGTCACGACGATCTCTCCGCCAGCGATCTCACCGGCCGCTGGCTCGTGCGCGGCGGCGAGACGGTATGGCAGGACGGGCCGCTCGCGCTCGCGGTGCGGGCCGGCGCGATCTGCTATCTCGACGAGGTGGTCGAAGCGCGGCAGGACACCATCGTGGTCATCCATCCGCTTACCGACGACCGCCGCATGCTCCCGCTCGACAAGGCCGGCGAGCTGATCGAGGCGGCGCCGGGCTTCCAGCTGGTGATCTCCTACAACCCCGGCTATCAGCACGTGCTCAAGGACTTGAAGCCGAGCACCCGGCAGCGGTTCGTCGGGATCGAGTTCGACTTCCCGGTGCCGGAGATGGAAGCGCGCATCGTGCGCCACGAAGGCGGCGTGGACGATGCGACGGCACGCGGGCTCGTCGCGCTCGCCGGCCGGCTCCGCAACCTGCGCGACCGTGGGCTGGCCGAGGTGCCGAGCACGCGGGTGCTGGTCGCGACGGCGCGGCTGATCGCCGGAGGCATTCCCGCCGATGCCGCCTGCCGCGCCGCGCTCGTATCTCCCCTCACCGATGATCCCGAGCTGCTCGGCGCGATGCACGACCTGATCGGGGCCGTGCTCGGCTGAAGCGCATCTCCGGTTGAAAGCACCAGCCTGCCATGTCGGAACCCGAAGACGTCATCCTCGAAGGTGCACACGCCGCGACGACGTTCGTCGCGCGGCTGTGGCGCCGGCATCGGCCGGGTCCGCCGCGCGTCGAGCTGGCCGATGTACGCCCGCGGCTCGAGTTGCTGGTGGGAGCGATCTTCGGCGGCGTGCCCGCGATTGTGCCGGCCGAGCCGCCGGCACTGCCCTCGCTGGCGGGACGGATCGCGCGGCGGATTCCGCGGCACCTGATCGACGGGCGGGCGCATGCGTCGACCGACGGAGCGAGGATCCGGTTGCCACGCGAGATCGAGGGCGGGGGCGGGCAGGGTCGGGAGGCGGGTGAAGGCGGACGAGGGCGGATGGGAGCGCTGGTGATGTATCGGCTGATGGCGGTGGAGCAGGCGGCCCGCTCGGCGCGGGGGACGCCGGACGTGCTCGGCAGCGGAGGCGGGCGGGCCATGCCGACGGCGGTGCGGGATCTGTTTCTACTCTGCGAGGCGGCGGCGGTGGACCGGTGGCTGATGGCGGAGCTGCCGGGGCTGGCGGGAGAGCTGCGGGCGGCACGCGCGGCTGCGCGCCTGGAGCGGCCGCCGCTCGGCGTATGCACGGAGCGTGAGCTGGTGGTCGAGTCCCTGCTGCGGGCGCTGCTCGAGGCCCCGCCGGAGGCACCGCCTCACGAGTTCCCGGTCATCTCGAGTTCGGAAGAGTCGCTCGAGTGGGCGCGGGAGCGTGGCGCCGCGCTCGCGGGCCTGCGCGGGCGCTATCGCGGCGTGCCGCCGGTGGCGCTGTGGGGACGCACGCAGCCGCTCGCTCCCGATGCGCCGCCCTCGCGCGGGTCGGGCAGCGACGCCCGCGAGCCCGAGCTGCCGAGCGAGCGCGTGCGCACGCTGCGCCGCCGGCCGCGCATCCGGCCATCTCCCGACGACGAGGACGATGGCGAGATGGGGATGTGGATGATCCAGCTCGACGAGCCGCAGGAGCACGCCGAGGATCCGATGGGCCTGCAGCGCCCCGCCGACCAGGATGCCGCGAAGGATGCCGACGAGCTGGCCGACTCGCTGGCCGAGCTGCCGGAGGCGCGGCTCGTCGCCGCACCCGGCACGCCGGCCGAGGTGCTGGCGAGCGACGATCCGCCGCCGCGTTCAGCGCTGCAGCCGGACGGTGTGCCTCAGCGAATCGGCATCGCCTATCCCGAGTGGGACTATCGCACCGGCGCCTATCTCCCCGCTCACGCCGTGGTGCGCGAGCGCGCGGCGCCGCGCGGCGAGGCGCGCTGGGTGGAAAACGTCCTGCGCCGGCACGCCGCCGAAATTCAGCAGGTGCGCCGCCGCTTCGAGCGGCTGCGCCCGCAGCGCATCCGGCTCGGACGCCAGCTCGACGGAAGCGACGTGGACATGAACGCCTATACCGAGGCACATGCCGACATCCGGGCTGGCTGGGGCAGCGAGGGCCGGCTGTACGAGACGGTGCGGCCGGAGCGGCGGGACATCGCGGTGAGCCTGCTGGCCGATATCAGCGGCTCGACGGACAGCTGGCTCAGCGAGCAGCGGCGGATCATCGACGTGGAGAAGGAGGCCGTGCTGCTGGTCTGCGAGGCGCTCGATGCGCTCGGAGACCGCTACTCGGTCTCGGCGTTCTCGGGCGAGGGGCCGAAGGGCGTGACGCTCGTTCCGGTGAAGCGATTCACGGAACTCTACGGCGCGGAGACGCGTCTCCGCATCGCCGGACTCGAGCACGACCGCTACACTCGCATGGGCGCCGCCCTGCGTCACGCGACGGCCCAGCTCTGCAGGGAGCCGGCGCATCACCGGCTGCTTCTGCTGCTGACCGACGGCAAGCCGAACGATGTGGACCTGTACGAGGGCCGCTACGGTATCGAGGACACGCGCCAGGCGGTGGCGGAGGCGCGGCTGCAGGGAGCGCAGCCGTTCTGTCTCACGGTCGATCGCGAAGCACCCTCTTATCTGCCGCGGCTGTTCGGGCCGGGCGGGTGGACGGTGCTGCGGAGGGCGGAGACACTGCCGGGGGCGCTGGTGGAGGTGGTGCGGCGATTGCTGCACGGGTAGGGGCGGCCGGGATGGCCGGGATGCCCGTCTGGCGCACCGGCCATGGCGCCGCGGACCGATATCGTGTTCGCCGCGCCGCTGCACAGGCGCTGGTGGTGCGGCAGCCGGCTCCGCCTAGCGCGGCACGAAGTCCGTGGCGTCGCTGAGTCGCCGCGCAAACCCCGCCAGCAGCCGGGCCGTCCGCTCCAGGTCTTCCAGGGCCACCATCTCGTTGGGGCTGTGCATGTAGCGGTTCGGGACCGAGACGAGGCCGGTGGCAATCCCGCGTCCCGCATTGAAGATCCACTCCGCGTCGGTGTGCGTGTCCCGCGATGCGGCTTCGATGGACCAGGGAATCCCTTCCGCCTCGGCCGTTTCCGCCAGCAGCTGAAAGACTCCGTCGTTCACCGACGAGCCGCGCGAGAGCACCGGCCCGCCGCCCAGTCGATAGTCGCCATGCCGCCGCTTGTCGAGTCCCGGATAGTCGGTGGCGTGCGTGACGTCCACGACGATGGCCACATCGGGATCGAGCCGCACCGCGAGCGGCCGCGCACCGCCGCCGCCGGAGGCAATTTCTTCGCGCGTGGTGGCCACCGCCGTCACCCGGGTGGCGGGCCGGTCTCCCTCCGCGAGCAGCCGAAGCGCCTCGAGCACCACGAACGAGCCGATGCGATTATCCAGGCTTCGGCTCACGATCCGGCCGTTGGGCAGCTCGAGCACCGACGATCCCAGCACGCCCGGGTCCCCCACCCGCACCCGCGCGAGTGCCTCATCCCGGCTCGTGGCACCGATGTCGATCCACAGGTCCTCCACTTTCGAGACCTTCTCCCGGTCTTCATTCTCCATCAGGTGGATCGCCTTCTTGCCGATGACGCCGGGCACCGCACCACCCGATGCCAGCAGGATGACGCGCTGGCCCACCAGCACCTGGCTGTCCCAGCCGCCGATGGTATCGAAGCTCAGGTACCCGCCGTCGTCGACGAACGAGACCATGATGCCGATCTCGTCCATGTGGCCCGCAATGACCAGCCGGCGCGCGCCCGAATCGGTGCCGGCGCCGGGAAGCGCCGCCCAGGAATTGCCGCTCACATCGACGCCCACTTCGGCCCCGAGCGCCTCAGCTTCCGCACGCCAGAGACGGGCCGGCGCCGTCTCGAAGGCGGAAGGCCCTGGTGAGTCGAGGAGCTGCTTCAGGAACGCGAGTGATTCGGCGCGCACGGAGCCATCGCTTTCTCTGCGGGGGGACTTCGATGATCAGGGAACCCCGAAAGGTAGGAGCCGGCCGGCCGGCCGTCCAGCGCGTGAGCGCTCTCACGGCAGGTCCGCCGGCCGGATGGTACATTCCCGGCTGCATCGAAAGCATCAATTCCCTGAAGGAATCAACTCCCGTTTCCGGAGGCGTCGATGAAAGTCGCTACGCTGGTTGGAATCCTGCTGATCGGTCTGGGCATTTTCGGGTTCATCACCGGCGGCTTCTCGTTCACCCGCGAGGAGAAGGTCCTGGATGTCGGCCCGATCGAGGCCACCGCGGAAACCGAGGAAAGAGTTCCGCTCTCCCCGATCCTGAGCGGCCTGGCGCTGGTGGCTGGTGTGGGGCTGGTCATTGCGGGGACGCGCCGGTCGGTCTAGCTGCCTTGCAGGGAGACGCGGA
>Ga0079224_100003335_pt1 | contig 20202 bp, 15 predicted proteins | sample Stecom2015_FD_80414 | JGI IMG/M metagenome (GOLD analysis project Ga0079224, IMG submission 80414) | Agricultural soil microbial communities from Utah to study Nitrogen management - Steer compost 2015 | ecosystem: Environmental > Terrestrial > Soil > Agricultural land | place: USA: Utah...
CCGATGTGCCACCGGATAGCGCGCGATCCAGCCTGCCCAGCAGTCCATTCGGCCCGATCTGCCAGAGCTTCGGCGCAGGGTCAAACGCTCCCCGTCCGACGTGCGCCCCGCGGGGACGCCGTGGTAGCGTCGCCCCGGCCAAACTACCCCGCTCGGAGGCGCTCCGACGCGGGCTGCTCGAGGTGATCGCATGAGCAAGAACGTCCGCATCGAAAGCGACAGCATGGGCAAGATCGAGGTCCCCGACGACCGCTATTGGGGAGCCCAGACGGAGCGCTCGCTCCACCACTTCAACATCGGCACGGATCACTTCCCGCGCGCCATGATCCGCGCGCTCGGGATCCTGAAGAAGGCCGCCGCGATCACGAATGGCCGGCTCGGCATGCTGCCCGAGGACAAGGTCAAGCTCATCGTCGCCGCCGCCGACGAGGTGATCGAAGGCAAGCTCGACGACCACTTCCCGCTGTTCGTGTGGCAGACCGGAAGCGGCACGCAGACGAACATGAACGCCAACGAGGTGATCTCGAATCGCGCCATCGAGATCGCCGGCGGGGTCAAGGGCAGCAAGGAACCGGTCCACCCCAACGACCACGTCAACCGCGGTCAATCGTCGAACGATACGTTCCCCACCGCGATGCACATTGCCGCAGCCGAGCTGACCGTGCATCACCTCGTCCCGCGCGCGCTCGAGCTGCGGGAGACGCTGCACGGCAAGGCGGAGGCCTTCCGCGACATCGTCAAGACCGGCCGCACGCACCTCCAGGACGCGACGCCGCTCACACTGGGGCAGGAGTTCTCCGGTTGGGTCGATCAGCTCGATCACGCGGTCGCGGCAGTCCGCGCGGCCCTCGACGACGTCTACGAGCTCGCGCTCGGTGGCACCGCGGTCGGCACCGGGCTCAACACGCACAAGGACTACGCCGTCGAGAGCGCCAAGACGATTGCCGAGCTCACCGCGCTGCCGTTCCGCACCGCCCCGAACAAGTTCGCCGCGCTCGCGGGCCACGACGCCCTCGTACGCCTGCACGGCACCTTCAAGGTCCTCGCCGCCGCGCTGAACAAGATCGCCAACGACGTACGCTGGCTCGCCTCCGGCCCGCGCTGCGGCATCGGCGAGATCCTCATCCCGGAGAACGAGCCCGGTTCCTCGATCATGCCCGGCAAGGTCAACCCCACGCAGTGCGAAGCCATGACCATGGTCTGCGCGCAAGTCATGGGCAACGACGTCGCCGTCAACATCGGGGGCATGAGCGGCAACTTCGAGCTGAACGTGTTCAAGCCGCTCATCATCCACAACGTGCTGCACTCGGCGCGGCTGATGGGCGACGCGTGTCGCAACTTCCGGGAGTTCTGCGCCGAAGGCATCGAGCCCAACCACGAGCGCATCCGGGCGAACCTCGAAAACAGCCTGATGCTGGTCACCGCGCTCAACCCCCACATCGGCTACGACAAGGCCGCGCAGATCGCCAAGAAGGCGTACAAGGAAGGCACGACGCTGAAGGCCGCCGCGGTGAGCCTCGGGTACCTCACGGCCGAGCAGTTCGACGCCTGGGTGGTCCCGTCCGAGATGATCGGCCCGAGCTGAACGCTGCACGAAACGCGCGGGTCCTCGCTGCGGGCCCGCGCGGCTAGTCCACCAGCGTCACGGTGATCGCGTTGGCGATGTCGAGCGTGACCCGGTCGTTGCTGTAGCGGCGATACGCGCCACCGCCGACCGTTCCGAGGTTGTTCAGCGACGCGCCCTCGAGCAGCACCTCGACCCGACCTTCCCCGACGATCCGCAGCGTCCGTTCGCCGGAGCGGCCGATGTCGAGCACGCGCACCCGCACGCGATTGCTGCCCTCGCTCCCGAGATCGAGGATCTCGATGCTCTGCAGGCTCAGGATCGATCGCGCGGAGAAGTCGAGCGCGAGGTTCGAGCCGTCCAAGCGCAGCGTGTCGCGCCCATGGCCGCCGTCGATGCGGTGGAACGCGTCATCCGAGACGACGATCTCGTCGTCTCCCGGACCCCCGTAGATCACGTCCGCACCGCCACCGCCGATCAGGCGATCGTCGCCCGCCCCGCCGACGAAGACCTCGTCCGCGGACGTCCCCGTCAGGACGTCGTCGTCCGCGGTCCCCCGGAAGCCCACGCTGCCGGTGAAATCGCCCCCGAACACCACGTAGGTGCGCCCGCTCGCGTGCACCCCCCGTGTCGTGGCGAACGAGGCCCCGACCACGATGTCCGAGAACCCGTCGCCGTTGACGTCGCCCGCGATGTCGACGGCCCCACCCGCACGGTCTTCGGAGACTTCGCCGTCGATCGCAAAGCCCCCCTGCCCCGCGCCCACGACCGTGAGATCGACCGGCGTCGTCGCGCTGCGGCCGTACACGACGTAGGCCCGCCCGGCGTTGTTCGAACCGTTGGCGTTGTTGCCCCATCCGCCGATGAGGAGATCGTCCCGCCCGTCCCCGTCGATGTCGCCGCTGCGCCAGTTGCCGCCGCCGACGGCATTGCCGACTTCGTCGCTCACGCGCTCGCCGAGGATCGCGAAGCCGCCGTCGCCGTCGACGATCGCGCTCGCGTCGAGCGGCATCGTGTCCATCTTGCCGAACACGAGATAGGCCCGCCCGACGTCGTTGTCCGCACCTTCGTCCAGGAGCCGAGCGCCGATGAGGACGTCCGCCAACCCGTCGCCGTCGACGTCACCGACGCCCGCGACGCTGCCCCCGAAGTTGGCACCGACCGCTTCTCCGGTGATCGCGAAGCCGCCCTCGCCCGCGGCCACGTCGGCGAGCGAGACGGGTTCGCTGTCACGCTTGCCGAACACGACGTAGGCACGCCCGGGGCCACGATCGGCGCCGGGACCCGCGAGCCGAGCCCCGACGATCACGTCCGCCAACCCGTCGCCGTCGACGTCGCCCGCTCCGCTCACCGAATACCCGAGCTCGTCCGCCGCATCTTCGCCGAGGAGCACGAAGCCGCCCCCGGTCCCGGCAGCGATGTCGGCGAGATCGACGGCGCCAAACGTGGGCGAGCCGAACACGACATACGCCCGACCGACGTCGAGCAAGGTGTTCGACGCGTCGTAGAGGCGCGCCCCGACGACGAAATCCGGCACGCCATCGCCGTTGACGTCCCCGGCCGCGCCGACGCCTTCGCCGGTGTAAGCATGGTCGCCCTCGCCCAGCATCGGAAACCCGGAACCGCCCGCGTCGAAGCCGGCCAAGTCGAGGCGCGCCCGCGAGGTTCGCCCCGCGACGACGTAGGCACGCCCCGCGTCGACCACCGTCCCCACGTCGGCCCGCCGCGCCCCCACGGAGACGTCGTAAAAGCCGTCGGCGTTGACGTCCCCCACACCGATCACGTCGAACCCGGCGTTGTCCTCTTCGGAGACACCTTCGATCACGACCACCGGCGCATCCGCATCGCCGACGCCGATCGAACGCGGCCGCGATCCGCCGTACACGACGTACGCTCGCCCGGAGTACGCCTCGCTCCCGCGGTTGGCGTACGGCGCCCCGAGCACGAGGTCGTCGAAACCATCGCCGTTGAAGTCCCCCGCACCCGCGGCGCTGAAGCCCGCCCGCGCATCCGTGGCGTCGCCGTCGATCGCGAACCCACCGCGTTCCCGCGTGACTTCGACGAGCGAGACCGCTTGCGGCGCGACCATGATCCGCACGTGGCCCACGGACTCGCCTCCGTGGCCGTCCGTCACGACGTAGTCGAACCCTATCTCGCCCCAGAACGTGGACGGCGGCGTGTAGACGAAGGAACCATCCGGCTCGAGGTCGACGTCATCGACCTCGTCGACGAGCCGCACGGTGGTCCTCGGCGCAGCGACGTCGTTGGCCAGCACACCGTCGGCGGCGGAGACCGTCAGCACCTCCCGCTGGCGCATGAGATAGGCGTCGTCGACCGCGAGCGGCGGATCGAACGGCCCCTCGCTGGCCGCGTCCGCCGTGCTCGCATCCGCAGTGGTCGTGGCCACGACGGTGCCGCCCTCCTCGGCCTCGCCCTCGCGCGTTTCGCCGGTCGAGCTCTCGCCATCGATCGTGTCCGAACCGAGCGACACGACACCGGCCGAGGACGTGGACGTGTCTCCCGTCCCGGGCACGTCGAGCGTGCCGTCCGACGACGTGGTGCCCGTCGTCTCCGTGGTGCCGTGCGTCTCCTCGATCGGCGTCACGTCCTCGAAACATCCCCCGAGCCACAAGAGCCCGAGCCCATGCCATTTGCGCATCCACCGCATCGATAATCCTCGCGCGACCATCCTCGTCGTCCCGAAGCTGGTCCTCACATTCGCACGTTCTCCTCCATTGTCGAGACCTACGTGGGTCGCAGACTCACGCGCACCGACCCCCGACCGTGCGGGTCCGTTGAGGGCTCGATGCACGCGGGTCGTACGAAACGGTCGCACTCGTCCGGGATTTCCGCGACGCTCGACCTTCGGCCCCCCTCCGGAGACCCCCGTGACCGACAACCCACTGCTCCAGATCCAGTTCGCCGCGCCATTCGACGCCATTCGTGCCGAACACGTGGTCCCCGCGATCACGATCCTGCTCGAGCGCGCCCGCGCAGACCTGCGATCGATCGCCGAAGCGCAGGGACCGAGGACGTATGCGAACACGATCGCCGCGCTCGACCGCGCCATCGAGCCCCTCGATTGGGCGATGGGCCTCGTCGGGCACCTGGAGTCCGTCGCCACCGACGACGCGCTCCGGACCGCGTACAACGAAGTGCAGCCGCAGGTCGCCGCGTTCTATGCCGAGATTCCGCTGGATGCGGGGCTGTGGCGGGCGATCCAGGGCTACGCGGCCTCGGCCGAGGTGCCCCAGCTCGACCCGGCGCAGCGGCGCCACGTGGAGAAAATCGTCGCCGACTTCCGCCGCCAAGGCGCCGATCTCGACGCGGCGGGGAAGCAGCGGTTGGCCGCGCTCGAAGTCGAGCTCGCGCAAAAGACGACCACGTTCTCGCAGAACGTCCTCGACAGCACGCAACGCTACGCCCTGCTCCTCGAAGATCCGGCCGATCTCGCGGGTCTGCCCGCCTCCGCGATCGAGGCCGCGCGCCGCAGCGCGGAGGCCAAGGGCTGCTCCGGGTGGCGGTTCACGTTGCAAGCGCCGAGCTACCTCCCCGTGCTCACGTACCTCGACCACGCGGGGATCCGCGAGGCGATGTATCGCGCGCACAACACCCGCGCGACCGAGACGGCGTACGACAACCGGCCGTTGCTGCGCGAGATCCTGCGCCTGCGCGCGGAGAAGGCTCGCCTCCTCGGGTTCGCGCACTTCGCCGACCTCGTGCTGGAGGATCGCATGGCCGAGTCCGGCGACGAAGCCCGGCGCTTCATCGCCGAACTCCGAGCGAAGACCCTGCCGGCGTTCGAGCGCGAGCAGGCCGAGCTCCTCGCGTTCCGCCGCGAACTCGAAGGTCCCGACGCACGTCCGCTCGCGCCGTGGGACGTCGCCTACTACGCGGAGAAGCAACGCCGCGCCCGCTACGACTTCGACGAGGAGGCGCTGCGCCCCTACTTCGCCGCCGATCGCGTCCTGCAAGGCTTGTTCGACATCGTCGAGCGGCTCTACGGCGTCGTCGTCCGCCGCAACGCGACCATGCCCACGTGGCATCCGGCGGTGCAGGTGTTCGACGCCTACGATGCCGACGGCAGCTCCTTGGGCGCGTTCTACGTGGACATCCACCCCCGCGAGAGCAAGCGCGACGGCGCATGGATGCACGGCCTCGTCACCGGCGAGGTGACGCCCTCCGGCGGCACGACCCCTCACCTCGCGCTCATCTGCGCCAACGTCACCCCGCCGCTCGGCGACGCACCGGCGATGCTCACCCATCGCGAAGTCGAGACGCTCTTCCACGAGTTCGGCCATCTGATGCACCACCTGCTCAGCCGCGTGGGCGTGAAGAGCCTCGGTGGCACGAACGTGGCCTGGGACTTCGTCGAGCTGCCCTCGCAGATCATGGAGAACTGGTGCTGGGAGCGCGAGGCGCTCGATCTGTTCGCGCGCCACCACGAGACCGGCGCGACGATTCCGGAGGCGGTGTTCGAAGGGCTCCGGCGCGCGCGGACCTTCCGTGCCGCGAGCGCGATGATGCGCCAGCTCGGATTCGCCACGGTCGACCTCGCGCTCCACATGACCGATCCCGAGGCGACCGCGGACCCCGTGGAGGTCGCCCGAGCGATCGCGGAGCAGCATTCGCCCACGCCGTTGTTTCCCGAGTACGCGATGATCGCCGGGTTCACGCACCTGTTCGCGCATCCCGTGGGATACGCGGCGGGGTACTACTCGTACAAATGGGCGGAGGTGCTCGAAGCCGATGCGTTCACGCGCTTCCGCGAACACGGGATCTTTTCGCGGGAGGTCGGCTCCGCGTTCCGCCGGCAGGTGCTCGCGCCTGGAGGCACCGCCGACCCGATGGCGCTCTACACATCGTTCATGGGTCGCCCGCCTCGCGTCGAACCGTTGCTCGAGCGCTGCGGACTGCTGGAAAGCGCGCCCTGAACCTCGGGAACGCGCGCGCGCGTGTCCTGCCGACCGGCCGCCCGTGAGTTCGGCGCGATAGGACCTTCGACGTCGGCGCGTCGCGGATGCCATCCTAGACGCTCGCATGCCCCTCGCGATGCACGCGAGGGCACTCCCTGTTCAGGAGCCCATCGATGTCGTTGTCTACGTTGCTCGTCCTCACGTTGCTGCAATCTCCCGCCGAAGCCACCACGCCACCGGAAGCCCCCAAAGCCCCTGCAGGCGTCCTGCAACCGCCGACCTGGGTCCCGCACGATTCTCCGGAAGGGCAGCTCTGGCTCGAGGGCACGAGCAAAGTCCTCGCAGAGCACCTCTCCTCCCTCGACCGGCGCCGGCTCGGCACGAAGGTGCTGTCCCCCTCGCGCGTCGGTCTGACGAAAGGCAAGTTCCCCCACCACGGCGACGTGCTCGTCACCGTGAACGTGGAGCTGCGCGTGAGCGAGCCCGACGCCGCACCGCAGACGATCACGGGGATGTTCACGCTCACCCGCGAAGGCGCCCTGGCCTCGATGATCATCGAGCCGAAGATGCGGGGCGCTCGTTATGAGATTCGCGCCATCGGTCATCACGACGACGATGGCCAGCACGACTTCGAATACGACGAAACCTCGCTCACCACCGTCACGCAGCACCGCGTGACGTGGGCCGAGGGGCAGCCGCACGACGAGATCTTGGGGACCAAGCCCACCCCGACTCCGCCGGCGCCGGCGGAGTAGCGCGCCCCACGGGGCTCCGCAGGTCGATCACCCCGCCGGGCGTCGCGAACGACGACGCCGGCGGAACCCGAGCGCGCCGAGGAACACGAACCATGCCCACGAGGCATCGCGCGCGCCCGGATCCACGGCGCACCCCTTCTTGCTCGCGCCGGGTTCCCCTTCGACGGGCGGCGGTCCGTCGTCGCCCGCCCCGTAGTCGACGTCGAGGTCTTCCGCGGTGGGCTCGCGCGCGGGCGGTGGGGTTCCGGACTCCTCCGGAAGCTCTCCCGGGATGTCGAGCTGCTCGCCTTCGCCCGAAGCCTTCCCGCGCTTGCGCTCTTCTCGATAGTTGGCCCAGCGCTCGGGCAGCGGCGGCAGATCGCCGGGCGGCCGCGGCCGGGCGCCGACGAGATGGTTCCAACTCCCTGGGATCGGCCCGCCCGGCGCGGGATCTTGGACGCCGATGAGGTAGAGCGCCCGGCGGTTGCGAACCTCGTCGGTGTTGTCCGGCGTTTCCACGCGGAGCCCGCGTTCGCCCATGCCGGCGTAGGAGATCGGCGCCCAGAAGCCCGCGTCGCGGAAGTACTCCGCGATGGCACGCGCGCGCTGGTTCGAGAGTTTTTGGTTCGACCCCGCTGGTCCGACGGTATCGGTGTAGCCGACGATGTAGAGACGCGGCTGGATCTTCGCCCCGACCGCCGCATTCGCCCGCTCGACCGCCGCGAGTTCGTGCATCGCCACGGCCGCGGCTTCGTCGAGCTTGGGCGACTCGCCGGGCTTGATGTCGAACTTGCCGCTGTCGAAGTTGATCTCCGTGTGCGGAATGGCGACCGACCAAGGCACTTCCTTGTACTCGGCGACGCGGCCGTCCGGCGCTTCCGCCTTGGCGTGGATGAGGAACACCTCGGCGGTGACCGGCCACTTCACCGTGATGCGATCGCCGGGCGAGAGTGGGCTGTCGGACTCGTCGGCCGCGATGATGTCGCCATCGCTGTCGTAGACCTTGAACTCCCGCCGCGTCGCGGGGAAGGTCGTCTCGTAGATCGCCGTGCCGCGATCGCGAATGTCCTGCACCGTCGCGCGTGGTTTGAGCGCGATCGGCCCCTTGGCGACCGCGCCGGCCTTGATCACCTCGAAGGTGAAGGCCCCCGTCCCATCGGGGCTCGACAGATCGACTTCGTAGCGGACCTTGTCGCCGCGCTGCGTCCAGGTCACCTTCTGGGTCGCGCCGGCCTTCATGTCGCCGAGCGAGCGCGTCTGGGTGCGTCCGTCACCGCGGATCTCGAGCTGCACGTCGCGGAACGACTGATTCGTCGTAATCACGATGTACGCGTCGCCGCTCGGCGACGTGTTACCCGAGAACTCGTACGAGAACGGACTCGCGAAGGCGAGATAGGCGCTGAGCGCAAGGGGGGCGATCTTGACGAACAACATGCGTCGAAGGCTCCTGCCTTTGGAGTCGTCGGGCGAGGTCCGACGACGAGCCGGACAGTAACAACGCAGGCTGCACGTTCAAAGCCCGATCCTCGAAGCACCCCGTCCCTGCGCCGGACGGCTCGAAAACGGTCAGGAAACGCGCGGCGGATACGAGACTTCGACCACGGTGTGGATCCCTCCGCGGACATAGAAGTCCCCTTCCACGGTCATCGAGCGCGGCTGCGTCGCGGCGACGAGGTCGTCGAGGATCTGGTTGGTCACGGCCTCGTGGAATGCTCCGCGGTCGCGGAACGACCACAAGTAGAGTTTCAAGCTCTTGAGCTCCACGCAGGTCTGCGCCGGCACGTAGCGGATCCGGATCGTCGCGAAGTCGGGCTGTCCCGTCTTCGGGCACAGGCACGTGAACTCGGGGCACTCGAAGCGGATCTCGTAAGGGCGATCCGGACGAGGATTGGGGAACGTCTCGAGCTCCTGGGAGGGCCGGGTACTCACGGCCGGGACGCTGCCACGGCGTGCCGCGGGATGCCAGGGGCTCGCTGCGGCCGCTCCGACCTGGGGTACGATTGGGGTTGGCAGCGCGAAGGAGCTCGTGCTACACAGCTGCCCCTCACGCGGCGAGCGTAGCTCAGCAGGTTAGAGCGCTGGTTTGTGGTACCAGAGGTCGTGGGTTCGAACCCCATCGCTCGCCCCGGATTCCCTTCCGTGGTCATCGTCGCCGAGAGGTCGTGAGGTCGTGCGCCCCGTCGCGGTCGTGCTCGTCGCCCTGCTCGGTCTGTCGCCGCGCCCCGGGATCGCCGCCGTCGACCTCACGGACCACGCGTCGGACGTCCCCGCGCGCGACGTCGAGGCGGACATCGGTCGCGGAGATGCGTTGACCCGCTCCGGCGATTTCGTCGCGGCCGCGGAGGCGTACGCGTCCGCGTGGACGCAGCTCGGCGCGGAGGATCGCGTCGGGCCGCTCGGGCGCCTGCTCGTGCAGAAAGCCACCGACGCCTACCGCTCGGCGGCTGCGCAGCAGGCTGCGAACCCGGCGCTGCTCGATGCGCCGCACGCACTTCTCCAGCAGTATTTCCTCGAGGCCCGCGCGGTCGGGCAGCCGGATGCCCCCGCGCTCCACGAGGAGCTACTCCGACTCGAACGCCAGCGGGAGGCCGCGGCCCACGGGATGGGCCGCCCAGGCTCCCAGGACGGCCCCTCCGCGGCGGACGACCTCCCCTTGGACCATCCCTCGAAGGGCGACGCCCCGGCCCAGGGGGCCGCGAAGGCCCGCCAGCATGTTCCCTCACCCTCGGAAGCGGCCCCCGACGCACGGGCCGATCGCGAGGTGGCGAGTCGCGGCGATCCCGCGATTCGTACCGCCGCCCTTCGCCGCACCGGCATCGCGCTGGTGGGGGTCGGGCTGGCGAGCGTGATCGCCGGGGCGGTGCTCGTCGGCACCGGAGTTCGGGATAGAAACTATGTTCAAGGCCGTCAAGAGCTGCACGACCAATGGCTCGAGTCGCCCGACGCCCGAGCCAACTCACCCGACGAGCTGGAACGCCACAACCGGGAATACGACGCGTGGGTCGACGATTCGGAGCGCATCGTACGTTTGCGCATGGGATTGGGCGGAGCCGCCCTGAGTCTCGGAACGACAGGCATCGTTCTGGGCGCGATCCTCTGGGCGCGCCGACCCGCGCGGGCGCACAACGGCGCCAATCCGAGGTAGCCTGGTTCCCTGGTGACTCCGTCCGCCACGCCCGTCGACGCGCCGCGGCTGTCCGAAGGGACGCTGCTCGGCGGGCGCTATCGCGTGGGACCCCGGCTCGGGCGAGGGGGGATGGGCGAAGTCTATGCCGCGGAGATCGTGAGCTTGCGAAAGCCGGTGGCGATCAAAGTGCTGCGGCAAGAAGGGCTGGAAGACGCGAACCGGGTCATCCACCGTTTTCTGCGCGAGGCTCGGGCGTCCTCGACGATCAAGCATCCCAACGTGGTCGACATCCTCGATAGCGGCGAGGACAAAGGGCACGTCTACTACGTGATGGAGCGGCTGCAAGGGCAAGACCTGTCCCGCGTGCTCCAAACCCGTGGAAAACTGCCGTGGCCGTTCGTACGGGAGATCCTGCTGCAAGCGGCGCGGGGCCTTCGAGCCGCCCACGCGCGCGGGATCATCCACCGCGACGTCAAACCCGCGAACATCTTCCTCGTCGACGCCGAGGTCGAAGACGAAGGGCCGTGCATCAAGGTGCTCGACTTCGGCATCGCGAAGTTCGACAACGCCGCCAGCTTCGAGGAGCAGCCGCTCACGCGCACGGCGCAGCTGCTCGGCACGGCGTGGTACATGGCGCCCGAACAAGCGTCGACCGGCACCGCCACGCCGTGCAGCGACGTCTACTCGCTGGGCATCGTCGCCTACCAACTCCTGACGGGCAAAGTCCCGTTCGAGGGGCCGACCACCTTCCGCGTGCTGTACCGGCACCTGCAGGAGCCGCCGGTGCCCCCCCGCGAGCACGAGCCTTCGATCCCCGCGCCGGCCGAAGCGCTCATCCTGCGCGCCCTGGCCAAGGATCCTGCGCATCGGTTTCCCTCGATGCACGCGATGATCCAGGCGTTGGCCGAGATCCCGGCCGACGATCCGCACCTGCGTCTGCCCGAACCAATCCCCTCCGAGGTCGAGACGCAGGTCTCCACCGTGCCCATTCCGCAGCCTCGGTCGTCGCGACCACGCTCGGTCGCCTTCGTGTGGGGCAGCGCGACGATGATGGGGCTGGCGGCCACCTGGGCGATGCTCGGCCCAGGGATCGCCGACGGCGATTCCCGCGCGGCTCGCCTGGCGTTGTCCACCCTCGCGCCCCATACCCTGCCCGCAGATCCCGTCACGAGCGAGGACGCGCGCGCGGTCCTCGATCTCGTGCGCACGACGAAGGTTGCCGACGAACCCGAGCCGGAAAGCGAGGTCGCCGCGATGGCTCCGGATACCGTCGAGGCTCCACCGACGGACGCTGCGCCGCCGAGCGACCCGGCGCGCAAGAGCCGTACTCCCGGCCCATCGTCGCCCGAGACGTTCGACGAGACCGTGAAGCGCCGATTGCACCGGGAGGCGACCGCGCAATGCGCTCCGGTGCCCGCCGACCTGGGCCCCGTCACCGTCTCGTTCACGGTCCTGTCGGACGGCCGCGTCGGTGCCCTGCGCACGCAAGGCCCCGCCTACGGCACGCCCGTCGGTCAGTGCCTCGAGGGCCTCGTCGGTGCCGCACGCTTCGCCGCCGGGCCGCTGCGCGCCGGCGCGTTCGTGTTCGATCCCAGCCGCGACGCCCGTTGACCCGGCCACGCGTCGGCGCGCCCCCCGACCGGCCACGATCAGCCGCGGGGCGGGGAGCTCCGCGGACGAAGCTGGTGCGCCTCGCGATAGTGGACCACGACCGCCTCGGCGATGCCTTCGGCGATTTCGCGCTGCGCCTCGGGACGCAGGAGCCAATGCCCTTCCTCGGGATGATCGAGGAACCCCGCTTCGAACAAGACCGCGGGCATGCGCGTGCCCATGAGGACGTCGAACGGCGCCTGCCGGATGCCGCGGTCCGACCGGGTCGGGAACCGCTCGGCTTGGGCGCGCTGCAACGCGGCCGCGAACCGCAGGGCCGATTCGCGCTGGGCGGTGCGCTCGAGCTGGAGCGTCATCAACAGGGGCTCGTTCACCACCGCCGCGGGCTCGAGCGCGACGTCGTCGTTCTCGCGCCGGGCCGTCCAAGCCGCTTCGTGCGAGCTCGACCGCGCGTCGAGCACATAGGTTTCGAAACCGGACTGCGTGTGATCGGGCGAGGCGTTGGCGTGCAGGCTCAGGAACAGGTCGGCGTCCAACGCATTGGCCCACTGCACGCGGGCGGCCAGCGGCATCGCGTCGTCGTCATCGCGCGTCAAATGGACCTCCGCGTGGGGCAAGACGGCTTCGATGGCCGTCACCACGTGCCGCGCAAGCGCCATCGCGACGTCCTTTTCCGGGGTGCGACCGTCGAAGGCGAGGCAGCCCGGGTTGTCCCCGCCGTGCCCCGCATCGACCACCACGACGTAGCGCGGATGCACGATCGGCTGGGGACCAGGGGCCAACGAGGCCGCGAACGCCAAGGTAGTCCACATGCAACCACATGTAGGATACAACCGCGGCCCGGCGCAATTTTCTGCTACGTTTTCAACCCTCGGAGCCGGACCCTCTCGCCCCTGCGCATCCCGTGAACCCGCGTCTCGCATCCGCTGCGATCATGGTCGGCTTCGTCCTCGCGGCGGCCATCCTGCAGGTCCTCGCGACGATCAAGCTCGGCCTCGCGCCCCTCGACGCCCTCGAGCGCGTCGCGCATGCGAGCCCGGTCCCCTACCTCGTCGCGTCGTTCGGCTTGGGTTGCGCCGCGCTGCTCGCGTGGCTGCTGCGCGCGCGTCCGGTGGTCGCGGGCTCGGCGGTCGTGGTCGTCGGCGCGATCCTGACGGCCGCGCTGTGGAACCGCGTGTCGTGGTTGGGGTTTGCGTTCCGCGGCGAATACGTCCTCCATCACTTCGCGACGCTGTTGTCGGCGGCCGCGTGTCTGCACGTGACGATGGCGTGGATCCGTCGCCCGTGGTTGGGGCACCGGCGACTCGTTCCCGCCGTCTTGCTGGGCGCGGGCGTGCTCGCCATGCTGGCCGTCCACCTGCACGGTCAACCGCTGTGGCGCGGTCCGTGGCGGCCGGAGGTCCAGGCCCTGGCGACGGCGCTCCTGCTCGCCGGGCCGATCACCGCCCTCGCCCTGTTCTGGTCGTACGCCGAGCCCACGGCCTACCGCGACGTTTCGGCGGTCCTGCTCTCGATCCTGGTCCTGCGCGTGGCGCTCGCCGGTTGGGGCGGCTTGGAAGGCGCCTCCGTGCCGGCCGAACACCGCACGCTCCTGGTCGGCGCCGTCGTGTTCGGGGCGATGTTCGTGTTCCTGCGCTTCCGCCCCGTCAACCCAGCGGGCGTGCGCAGCTTGGTCGTGCTGCTGGCCGCGGTCGCGACCGGGCTCCTCTACCTCATGTACCAGCGCAGCTTCGGCCTGCTCGAGGATGGCATCGGCGGCCTGGCGCACTCGTTGTTCGCCTTTCCGCTGCCGTACCCCGAGTACGTCGCGCGGTGGCGCGTCGTCGTCGTGGTCGTCGCCTTGTTCGCGATGTTCGTCACGGTCTACGGCGGCTTGATGGCCTACGAAGAGCGCACGCGCGGGGCCACGCTCGGGCTCATGCTCGTCACCGGGCTCGGCCTGTCGAACGCGCAGCTCGTGCTGATGACGACGGCGGCCCAGCTGGTCTGGCTCGAGAGCCTGCTGTGCCGCGAGCGTTCGGTGGGGTACCGGGCGCCCGCCCGTCCGATCGGCGACATCCTGCAGGACCTCGCCGACGCGACGGGCTGGACCGTGGTCACGCTCGACACGGCCCACGGGCTGCTGACGGCCGTGCGGGGCGACCTCGCCAGCATTGCGGTGGACGTCCGCGCCAAGCGGGTCGGGACCGAGCGGTGGAAGATTCGGCTGCGCGTCGGCGTGCCTGGACGCTCTCCCGCCGAGATCGAACTTCGACCGGACACCGGCCATGGCGGCCTGCGTCCGACGCATGCGTTGGCGCGGACGCATCGCATCCTCGGTTCGGTGCGCGCGCTCGAGGGCCGCGGCGATGCGCTGCTCGATGCCTTGCTCGAGTTTCCACGCGCACGCGCCAAGCTCTGGCCCGCCGGCAGCGAGGTCGAGCTCGGCGACGACTTGACCCACCTCGAAGCGGCCGTGCTGCAGCGCCTGCTTCGCGCCATGACCGAACCCGCGACCCACTGAGGCCGACCGACCGCCTCGGACGTTTCGCCTACGGCTCCGTGCCCGTCGGGCTCGCGCCGGGGGCGGGCGCCGTCTCGGCGAGGTACGCCTTGGCCTCGCGGTCGCCCGGGACGACGGCCAGCAGCCGGCCGTAGAGCTCTCGCGCGCGATCCTTGCGGTCGGTCCGCTTGGCCACGCGCGCGGCCCCACGCAGCGCGGGGACGAGCTGCGGCGAGCGATCGAGCGCGAGCTGGAAGTAGCGGTTCGCCGTCGTGGCGTTGCCGAGCTGCAGATGCGCCGAGCCGAGACACGTGAGGATGTCGAGGTCTTGCGGGCGCCCGTCGAAGGCCTTGGTGAGCAGCGGGATGGCCTCGCTGGCCCGGCCGGCATCGACGGCGTTGCAACCTTCGTCGATCAGGCGATCGATCGAACCCGTCGCACGTGGACGCGGGGCTTCGGCCGAGCGTTTGGCGGGGGCCGCCTCGGCCACCTTGGCGGCCTTCGGGGTGCTCGGCGTCGCGGCGGGCGGCGCCTCCGGCTGGCTGCGCTCCGCGGCGGTGAGGCGCGTGCGCAGGGCCAACGCACTCGCCTGCTCGGGGCTCTCCGACAGGATCGAGTCGACGAGCTCTCGCGCCGCGCTGGTGTTGCCCGAGCGCGCATGGCCGAGCGCCAACAACAAGCGCGCGACGGCCGAAGGCTGCGCCAACCCTTGCAACCCGGTGAGCAGCGCGGCGAGTTCGTCGTTCGGCAGGTTGCGCTCCGGTTCGCGCCACAGCGGCGCGGCCCGAACGAGCATGTCGAGTTCCGGGTCGCCGCTCGGGGCGGTGAGCTCGCGGAGCGGGCGACCCTGGACGAGCCGCAGCCGCGTGCGGGCGCGCTCGACATCGCCATCGCCGAGCAACGCGACGTCGGTTCCGGCGAAGATCTGCCCGGCACGCTCGGCATCGTCGTCGCCGCGGAACTGCCAGGTCTGCGCAGCGTCCCGGTCGATGGCGGCCGCGATGCGCGCGAGCAGAGCCCGCGTGGAGTAGAGCTCGACCTGGGCGAGCTTGAGCGCCGCGACGGCGCGGGGGCGCAGGGCTTCGTCTTCGAGCCGGGCTTCGAGGGCGCTCTCGACTTGCGACAGGCGATCGGCGCGATGGACGGCTCGACGGGCGGCTTCGACTTCGGGCGGGAGCGGATCGGCGACCGGCTGCGGCGAGACCGACGCGCCTTTGGGCGTGGTCGACGGCTCCGGCGGATCCCAGTGCTCCCGCCATGGGCCGAGCGCGAGCGCGACCAGCCCCCCTGCCGCGGCCATTCCGATGACCCAGCGCCATCCGCCGCGCCGTGCGACGGGCTCCGGCGAGGCGGCACCGCCCATGCCGGCGAGCTCGGACGACGAGAAGAAAGTACCGGAGGCGTCGGGCACGGAGCCCGAGCGGGGGCGCGGGGCGTCGATGCGATCGTGCTCGAACGGGACGCGCACGCTCTCGGCCGCGCGCGCGGGTTGATTGACGCGCTCCTGCGCGACGCGCAACGGCGCCTCGATCGGCGGATCCTCTTCATCGTCGAGCGAGAGCGGTGCCGACGTCAGGTCGGCCGGAAGCAACAACCCTGCGAGCTCGACGTGGTTGCTCGAGTCTTCGCCGCCCGCGAGGAACCCGAGTTCGGCGGAACCAGCGTCGGACAAGCTGATCTCGGTGGAGGGCTCGAGCACGGCGGGGAGGAAGTCGGCGCCTTCACCCGAATGATCGAAGTCCGGCGGCGGCCCGAGATCGGGGAGCGAAGGCAGCGGCGTGGGCTCGAACGTGCGGAACACGAGCGGGAGGTCGGGGAAGCCCGCGAACACGTCCGAGAACTCGGGCATCGCTCCGAGACGCAGCCACTGCTTGCCGGTCCGCGACACGCGGTCGTCGGGATGCAGACGACCCTCGGCGATCCACGCCCGCAACGTCGCGAGATCGGGCGCCGAGAACAGCTCACCATCGACGGTTTCGATCTGCCACGGCGAAGGCGTCTCGTTCTCCAAGCGGAATACGTATCCGCAGACGGAGCAACGGACGGCGGCGCCCTCGGGGCCCACCCGGCGGTCCTCCAACGAGAACGGGGTTTGGCAGTTGGAACAGCGGACGAGCAAAGGATGCTCCGAGCTGCACGTTAGCATACGGAGCCGCGACTCCATACGTCCGACACGGAACTCGTGGCGACTGGGGGACGCGGGTGCCCGACCACGTACGCCAAGCCGGGACGATGTCGGCGAAATACCGTTGCACGCCCACGCGTAGCGACGCCGTTCGGACCCGGTGACGACGTCCAAAGATCAGGTCCGGAACCCATGCCACGTCGAACGAGCGAACGGGCGCGATGCCTCGTTCGCGTCATCCCAAGCGCGCGAGCACGGAGCCCGTGACCGCGAGCAGGAGCGCGAACGCGAGCGACCCCGCGAACCAGAGCATCGCCTTCGACGGCGCGTGCTGGACCTCGAGCCCGGCTTCGGCATGGCAGCGTGGGCACGCGGGCGCCGGTTCGGGGGCGTTCCAGTGGAAATGGCACTGGCTGCAGGAGTACGTTGCCATGCGCGCACTGGCCTAGCGAGGCCACCGGCGCCTGTCAAGCGGCAGGCCGTCGGATCGGTGTCACACTGGGCCCGTGCGGATCCTTCTCATCGAAGACGACACGCGCCTCGCGGCGCACACCGCCGAATACCTCGCGAACCACGAAGCCGAGGTCGAGATCGTGTCGGACGGCGAGCGCGGGTTGGAACGCGCCCGTCAGGGCGAACACGACTTGGTCCTGCTCGATCTCATGTTGCCCAAGCTCGACGGCATCGAGGTCTGCAAGCAGCTGCGCACCACGTCCAACGTACCCGTCATCATGCTCACCGCTCGCGGCGACGAGGTCGACCGCGTGGTGGGGCTCGAGCTCGGCGCCGACGATTACCTCGCCAAACCGTTCAGTCCCCGCGAGTTGCTCGCCCGCATTCGCGCCGTGCTGCGCCGGCAGCAGCCCAAAGAGACCACCGCGGCGACGGCTCCGAGCGAGCTCAAGGTCGGCGGGTTGACGATCAACCGGGATCGTCGCACCAGCGACTTCATGTCGGTGCGCATGGAACTCACCGCCTACCAGTTCGACCTGCTGTGGATCCTGGCACAATCGTCGGGACGCGTGATGGGGCGGGCCGAGCTGCACAACACCGTGCGCGAGCTCCGAGGGGAACCGCCCACGGAGTTCGACCCGGCCGTCGATCGTTCGATCGACGTGCACCTCTCGAAGATCCGCGCGGCCTTGGCGAGCGCCCACGAAGACGGGGCCAAGCTCATCCAGACCGTCCGCGGCGTGGGGTACGTCCTCGGTGCCGAGTGACGCTCCGCCCCCGACCGGCGACGCCGAACGTCGGCGTCCGTCCGGGCTGTTCCGCCGCATCCTCATCACGTTCGTCGTGACGGTGCTGGGCTCGGCCGGCGCAGGTGCGGCCGGAGCCTGGTACATGGCCGAACGCGCGAGCCAACGCTGGGTCGGCCACACCCTCGAAGCGCTGAGCGACGAGCACGACACGCTGCTCGCCGATCTCGATACGCCGCGCGAGCTCGACCAACGCGTCGCGTCGCTCGGGGCGGCCCTCGACGCCCGCCTGGGCATCTACGAGGCACGCGGAGGGCGGCGTCTCGCCGGCGACGGCCCCCCGTTCGCCCCCCACCGCGCCCGTCGCTTCGCCGCGCGGATCGACCACGGCCAACCGACGATCCTGCGCCCGCCCGAGGGCGGTCCGATCATCGTGTTCCCCCTGCTCGCCTCCGAGGAAGGACGCGTGCGGGCGGTCGTCGTCGCGACGTTGGGCGAGAAGCGCTGGTGGTCGCCCTTGCTCGTGTCGGGGCTCGTCACGCTGGTGCTGCTGGGGCTCGGCGCCCGGGTGCTGTCGCGTTCGTTCACGCTGCGCCTCGGTCGGCTCGAGCGCAGCGCGGAGCGGATCGCCGGCGGTGACCTCAGCCATCGCGTCGAGCTCGACCCGGGGCCACCCGCAGACGAGATCGACGATTTGGGCCGCGCCTTCAACCGCATGGCCGATCGCGTCCAGCACCTGCTCGTCGGGCAGCAGGCGTTGCTCGCCAACGTCTCGCACGAGCTCCGCACCCCGATCGCGCGCATCAAGGTGCTGCTCGAGCTGCTCGAAGATCGCGTCGAATCCCTCGCCCCCACCATCGATACGGCGGGTCGCGGGCACCTCGAGCGGCTGCAGCGGGGCCTCGCCGACATGACGCGCGACACCCAGGAGATCGAGTCCCTCATCGCCGATCTGCTCACGAGCGGGCGGCTCGAGCTGCGCGCGGGGGAGCCCGCGGGGCTCGAGCTGCAGGAGGTCGAGATCGGGGCGCTCTGCCGGACGATGGCCGAACGTTTCGCGGCGGACGTCGTGGTCGACGCGCCGATCGTGTTGCGCGTCGATGCACTGCTGGTCGAGCGGTTGTTGAGCAACCTGCTGAGCAACGCTCGCCGCGCGTGCCCCGACGGCGCGTTGCGGGTGCTCGTGTCCGCGGACCCCGAGCGGGTCACGCTCGCCGTCGAAGATGAAGGCCCCGGGATCCCTCCGGAGCACCGCGAGGCCGTGTTCGAGCCATTCACGCGCCTGGACGCGGCCCGCAGCCGCGACCGCGGCGGGGTGGGCCTCGGGCTCTACCTCTGCCGCCAGATCGCCCGCGCTCACGGCGGCGACATCGCTGCGCAGGCGCGCGCGGACGGGCGCTCCGGGGCGCGCCTGCTCGTCACGCTGTCGCGCCACCTCGGCGCCCGCCCGGTGTAGGCTCCGCCGCGCATGCTCCCGTTCCAGACGGCCTTCATCGAGCACCTGGTCGAGTTCCAGGTCATCCGCTTCGGCGCGTTCACGCTCAAGTCGGGACGCCGTTCGCCGTACTTCGTCAACGCCGGTCAGCTCCGGACCGGACGCGCCATCGCGCAGCTCGGTCACGCGTATGCCGCGATGATCGAACAGCGCGGCCTCGCTTGCGACTTGGTGTTCGGCCCCGCCTACAAAGGCGTGCCGCTGGCCGTCGCCACGGCGATGTCACTCGGGGGGGGTGAGCGCGGCGACGTCGGCTTCGGGTTCGATCGCAAGGAGGCCAAGGATCACGGCGAAGGCGGCACGTTCGTCGGCACCGCGCCGGCGGACGGCATGCGCGTCGTCATCGTCGACGACGTCATCACCTCTGGGCGATCGATCCGCGACGCCGCGGACCTCGTCCGGGGTGCCGCGAACGTGTCGATCACCGGCGTGGTCGTGGCCGTCGACCGCCAAGAGCGGGGACAAGGCGAGCGCACCACGTTGGCGGAGCTCCGCGACGACCTCGGCATCGCCGTGCACCCGATCGCCAACATCCGGCAGGTCGTCGAACACCTGCGGGGCACCGAGCTCGGCGCCCGCGCGGGGCTCGACGAGGCCCGCTGCGCCGAGATCGAGGCGTATCTCGGCGTCTACGGCGGACGCGACGCGTAGCCGTCCGTCGCCGCGGACGGACAGGCCATCATCGGAGCCCGCGGCGAGGCGTCACGGGCCGTCAGGGCTGGACCGCGACGGAGGTCGGCTCTGCCACGGGGACCTCGGCAGACTGGACGAGCACGAACGTCCGCCGCGTCCGCGGGATCGCGATCTCCGTTTCGAACAGCACCGTGCGCCCGTCCGCGGAGAACCGCGGCGCGACGTCGCTGCGATCGTTCCGCGTGAGCACGTGGAGCGGCCCCCCGCGCAGGTCCACGACGCCGATCTCCGGGTCCTCGACCTCTTCGGGAACGTC
>Ga0079224_100003336_pt1 | contig 20201 bp, 16 predicted proteins | sample Stecom2015_FD_80414 | JGI IMG/M metagenome (GOLD analysis project Ga0079224, IMG submission 80414) | Agricultural soil microbial communities from Utah to study Nitrogen management - Steer compost 2015 | ecosystem: Environmental > Terrestrial > Soil > Agricultural land | place: USA: Utah...
ATCTTTTTTGCCAGCTCTTCGTTGCACCGATGTCACATAACCCCCACTATGTCACCATCACTGCGCCATGACCTGTCGAAAAAATATATTGCAAAACATTGACAGCTATATAGATTTCCGCACAATAGGATTAAGGGAGCGTTCCGCATTAACTTCGAAGCGGGTTAAATTACCTCTATATATGCGGGTTCGGAATTCGAAATGTATACTTGAGAATACGTTCCTCTTGTGCCCATATTTGATCTGGCCCGCCGTGCCCAGCCTGCCCATTTTGATTTTAAATTTCCAGGAAGGCTCGTTATGCTATTTCCTTGTTTCACTACCCATAATGGAGTGGGGGTATTTGCGGACAAAAAAAAAGGGCGATTCATCATGAACCGCCCTCTGTATCACTAAACCTATTATTAACTACGCAACTATACTGTCGTATTGTTCATGTTCAACACCGGGTCTTCTGCTTCCAATGCCTCTTTCAAGTCCAATCCGAGTGCCGTAGCCACACCCGCACCGTAAGCAGGATCTGCTTTGTAGCAATTGCGGATATGTCGCTGCTGGATAAAAGTCTCTGCCCCCCCGATCTGTCTCGCTGTATTTTCAAATAGCACCTGCTTCTGCGCATCGTTCATCAATCGGAACAAAGCACCCGGCTGAGAGTAATAGTCTTCATCTTCGCGGTGATCATAATGCATAGCATCCCCGTACAGCGGTAATGGTTTTTCTGATCGGGACTTATCCTCTGACCACTGACCATAGCTATTGGGGGTGTAATGAATGGTGCTTCCCTCGTTGCCATCGACGCGCATAGCACCATCACGATGTGGATTGTGGAAAGGACAACGCGGTTTGTTTACCGGAATCTGATAGTGATTCACTCCGAGTCGGTATCGCTGGGCATCACCGTAGGAAAACAATCTCCCCTGCAGCATCCGATCCGGAGAAAAACCGATCCCATCTATTACGTTGGCCGGATTGAACGCAGCCTGTTCCACTTCTGCAAAGTAATTATCTGGATTGCGGTTCAATTCAAAATATCCCACATCGTGCAATGGATAATCGCCCTGTGGCCATACCTTGGTCAGATCAAACGGATTGTATCGATAGGTCTTGGCTTCTTCCTCCGGCATGATCTGAACTTTCATATACCATCTCGGATAATTTCCGGATTCTATCGCCTCATACAGATCTCGTTGATGGCTTTCACGGTCGTTTCCTATGATTTCTGCTGCTTCCTCGTCTGTCAGATTTTCAATGCCCTGCGCGGTTTTCATGTGAAATTTCACCCAAAATCGTTCATTCTCCTCGTTGATAAAGCTAAACGTGTGACTTCCAAAGCCGTGCATATGCCGATAGGATTTGGGGATACCTCGATCACTCATTGTGATGGTTACCTGGTGAAGCGCTTCGGGTAAGAGGGTCCAGTAGTCCCAGTTGTTGTTGGCACTGCGCAAATTCGTACGTGGGTCTCTTTTGACTGCTTTGTTCAGATCCGGGAATTTATACGGATCGCGCATAAAGAAGACCGGGGTATTGTTTCCTACCAAATCCCAGTTGCCATCCTCCGTGTAAAATTTCAAGGCAAATCCCCGAATATCCCTTTCTGCATCAGCAGCACCTCGTTCTCCAGCTACCGTTGAAAAACGGGCAAACATCTCGGTTTCCTTGCCGACTTCAGAAAAAATCTTAGCCCTCGTATATTTAGTAATGTCATGCGTCACTTTGAAAGTACCATATGCACCCGAACCTTTGGCATGCATCCTCCTTTCAGGGATCACCTCTCGATCAAAATGAGCTAGTTTTTCTAAAAACCAAAAATCCTGCAGCAACATGGGCCCCCTGGGACCTGCTGTCAATACATTTTCATTCTCATTGATTCTCCGTCCCGATACCGACGTCAGATTCTTTTTGTTCTCGTTGTTCATATATCCGTATTTTATTGTTCTAATGGCATCTCGTGTGCACACAAAACTAACCCTTACTCCCCACATAAGTTTTGAAATAACCATAGATTTATTTTATATACCATTAGATAAAAGCTATGTGCCAAAAAGCCCTCAATTCGCCCCTTTAGATGTCCTTAAATAGGTGGATACACATCAGAGGTTCTTTGATTTATTTTGAAAATAATTGCTGGGACAGACATACTTGATCTTAGCAAATAAAATACCCTATTTTTATCCCTTTACAACCTTTATCTCATGCTCGAATCACATCACAGATATCATAGCTTCAAAGACGATTATAGTGAGGGAGCGCATCCTCGTATTCTAGAGGCTTTACAACGTCACAACACCACCCAGGAAGCGGGTTATGGATTGGACCAGTATTGCAGGCAAGCCATAGCGCTCCTCCGGGATGCCGTTGGCCAGCCTCATGCACAAATCCACTTTACCACAGGAGGGACGCAGACCAATGTGCTCGTTCTCCACGCCATTTTAAAATCCTTTGAATCCGTTGTAGCAGCTGCTTCTGCGCACATAGCCGTACATGAAACCGGTGCTATAGAGGCTACAGGACATAAAATTCATACGGTGCCCACCGCCACTGGTAGGCTAACCGTTTCTATGGTGGAACAGGTTGTAAGGCAACACGTGGATGAGCATATGGTGGTCCCCAAAGCAGTATTTATTTCACAGCCAACAGAATACGGGACTCTTTACACCAGGGGTGAACTTGAATTGCTTTCGGGATATTGCCGGGATCACGGAATGTACCTTTATGTGGATGGGGCCAGGCTGGGGATGGCTTTGACTGCCAGGGATAACGATGTTACAATACAGGCATTGGCCAAACTCGTTGATGTATTTTATATCGGAGGTACGAAGAATGGTGGATTGCTGGGGGAGGCGGTGGTATTTACGAATAACGCATTGGCGCATCATTTCCGATATTATATGAAACAAAAGGGGGCGCTGATTGCTAAAAGCAGGGTGTTGGGAATCCAGTTTATGGAATTATTTCGTGACCAGTTGTATTATGATTTGGGTAATGTTGCGAATGTTCGTGCCACCACGTTAGCGGATGGAATCCGACAGGCCGGATACTCGTTTTGGATTCCCCCGACCACCAACCAGTTATTCCCTGTTTTTCCCGCAGACCTGGTGACCCGGCTTAAGAATAAGTATGATTTTTACGAATGGACAACATTGGAAGGAGATCAGGTCGTTATCCGTCTGGTGACCTCCTGGGCGACTACAGAAGAGGTGGTGCAGGAGTTTATCAACGATTTGGAAGGGAAATAATTCGAGGGTGGGTATTTGCATTGGAAGGATTCAAGTGGTCCATTTCATAAGTTCTTCCCACCTATGACGGCTTCTTTTTCGCCATACCTACATCACCAAAAGCCTCACGTAGGCCTATCCTATGCTCGGTTTCGTTTCTTCGGTACGACAAAAAATATTCGAGTCATTAATATTAATTACTTATGAAACAGACCACTAGGGCTGATTGGTAAGCCTATACGGGATAAATAAATCGATCTTTTACCCGATTCGATATCAAAGTTGCATATGAAAACCATACAGGAACCTGACCAGCAGGTTATTCAAATCCCGAACAAGGGTCACCAATGCGTCTGTGAAAATATTAGGACTTATAGCCTGAATACAGCAAAATTATTCTCAAATATATCCGAAGATTCCCTATATTCCCATGCACTAAATCGAAAGCAAATGTCAATATTAGGATGGATTATCATCGGAGGTCTGGCTGGATGGGTCGCCAGTTTAATGTGGAAAGGCTCCGGCTCAGGCCTTATTATCAACATCCTGCTGGGAATCGCAGGAGCAATCGTAGGGGGCTTTGTATTTGGACTCATGGGGATGACTTCGAAGGGAGCCTGGGGATCTTTTGTGACCGCAGTGGTTGGCGCATTTTTGTTGTTGTGGATCAGATCCTTTTTGCGTCATAGTCGAAAGTAACTTATAGGTATTGTCCAGCAATTCAGAAAATAAGGTAATCCTGTATCGGTGGCGGATGATATTGGGGCCCACAGATACTGAAAGCCCGGATCCACAGGAGGATAATCCCCAGCCGGATAAAGCGTCGAAGGTGATATTGGAAACCGGTGATGACGAAGATGAGAACGATGTGGCCAATCAGGGTGAAAGTCAACGGTCAGAGGATGCTGAACCGGCCGAGGAAATTGTTCTGGATGAACAAAACCAACGAATGGACCGGGCGTTGTCTCTGGTTTACAACAACACCGAGAATAAACTGCTTCGACGTTCAAAATTGAGACTCAATGACTGGCTGAGGGATATACGAGAATTATTTCCTTCACAGCAAACCCTTTTTTTACAGAAGGAAGCAATCGACAGGCTGGGGATCGATTCACTGATATTTGAAAAAGAGATCATAGAATCTCTGGTTCCCGATGTGGCATTGATCCGTACCATTCTCGAACTCAAAGATCAGATTTCCCCCGATCGGTATGATGTGGTAAGACAGTTGATTCGCAGATTTGCGGATGAAATTGAAGAAAAAATTATCTGGAAGCTTCAGAATACCCTCGCCCAGCAATTTGAAAAAGGCGATCCTACCGATTTTCCAAAGAAAAACGAAATAGACTGGCCCAAAACGATCCGGAAGAACCTGAAGTATTTTCAGCCCGACCTGGAAACCATTATGCTCAAAAGAAAATTCGGATATCAAAAAAAACGTCATGGATACCCGAAAATATATTTGATGGTGGACTCCAGTGGTTCGATGATGGAATCGATGATCACCTCAGCTATTATTGGATCAATTCTGTCCCAGATCCGTACCATAGAAACAAAACTGATTTTATTTGACCATCAGGTCGTGGACCTAACTGACCATCTGGTTGATGCAGTTGATTTGTTGCTGCATATCCAAATGGGGGGTGGAACCAATATCCGCATGGCATTGGATTACGCAGAACAGTCTATAAATGAACCCGCCGAAACCTATATTTTTCTTATCAGTGATCTGTATGATAATCAGGATGATGATGGTGTGTTGACCCGGGTTCTGGCACTCAAAAATGATGGGGTGGAGATTCATTGTATCCTTGCGTTGCAAGATGATCCGGCAAGATCACCTTTCCGGTACAATAAGGAGCTTGCCCACGCTCTTACCCAAAATGATGTTCCTTGTTACGCCGCTTCACCTGATCAGTTTCCTGATATGCTCGCCGAAGTTTTGGAACGGTCAGGAAAAATTGATCAATTCCGAAATATTTGAGAATGCCCGCATCGTTTGAAAAATCATTTTCCAGGCTCAAAAAATACAATACAGCAATGAGAGATTGTAACAATGTATTGCAGATGTAGAAACCGATTGATTTGATCTGATACTGGGTAGGTTGCACATATATTTCCCACTCATATCCGGGTGGTTTTTGAATATAATACTTCCCTTTCTTCATTTTGGGATGATCAATTTATGCACGATAAGTACCATAATTATTTCTAATTAGTCCATTTCGATACGGCCTTTATTTTTAAATTAGCCCAATCTTCAAATCTCTAATTATGAAACATCTGAATGGTGATGGTCTGTGCCGGAATGCTAATTGGAAGTATAGGGTTTTTCCTTGCAGTATTCTTGCGCTTTTAGTTATTTACATATTCAGTACCAGTTGTAAAAAAATCCCCGAAAACATTATAGGAGAGAATAATTTCGATTCTTTGGAACTGGCGCCATATGTCGAAGCCGACTTTCCTTTCATTTCTACCTCGCTCGACCTGAGAAATTTGGGTCACGGATTGCCGGAATGGAATCTTACCTCCAGAGGGATTGTCATGAACCTTGGTCCGGAAGCATACGCCTGTTTCGATACCGATCTTTTGAGGTGGTCGCTCGCGTGGACTGGGGATCATATTGCGCTCACCGGGATGGCTCAAATTTCCTATGACGATTTTTTTAACAAAAGAAATAAGTTTCCTGTGGTTCTGGGTGAACCTAAGTTTGCAATAGGATTGTATCCAGGTTGGAGTGTCGGTGCGCCTCAATATCAAGATGTCCGGGAAAAGGTCCCGCCTTATGATGAGAACATCTGGGGGCCCATTCCCGAGTCTCTAGGTCGCTGGGAGGGAATAATGCTCGAGGATTCCAATGGAATGGTATTGAAATATATAGTAGGGGATGTATCGATCGATGAACGACCCGGCATTTCCCGATTTGAGAACCAGGTTGTATTCACCAGGAATTTTAGTATCCATGCTCATGAGGAGCAATTGTATCTGAATGTCGCTGAAGTGGTAGAAGGAAAAGGTGGTCATGTAGAAGAATCTGTGGCATACATCATACAGGGAGAGAATCAGGATACCGTCACGGCGGTAGGATTTGTAGGAGGCTCAGGAAGTTGGAAGATCGGGGACAGCAGATTCCTGACTCTGGAACTGGGACCAACATCTGAAGAATCCTACAGCCAGGTTATGATGTGGAAGGGACCTCGCGTTTTGCTGGGCACGTTTCGGGATTTTATCAATGCTATTTCTGTGGAAAATATCACCCCTCATCCCGGAGAGAATGTGATACGCTGGAAAGAGAAGGTACATGCCCGGGAAATAGTATCTCCCGACACTGCAGCTTATGTTACCGACCAACTCTTGCTTCCTCTTCCCAATCCCTGGAAGCGCAATGTCCGCATTATGGATATCGATTTTTTTGAGGATGGTCGGGCGGCTGTGGTTTCATTTGAAGGGGATGTATGGTTGCTGGAGGGGATTGATCGGAATTATCATACCTGGTCCCGATTTGCTTCCGGCCTCAATCAGCCCATGAGCATTGAAATCGTGCAGGATACCATTTATGTTTTTGATCGTCTGGGGATCCACCGGATACTTGATCTCAATGGGGATGGAGAGGCTGATTTTTATAAAAATTTCTCCAATGTCGTCGATCAATCCATGGAAACCCGTGAATGGCCGGCGGACCTTGTAAAGGACCCGAAGGGTGGATTTTATATAGCCAAGGGTGGATCATTGTCGGCAGGTCCACACATAGGCAGGCCTACGGTTAAAGGGTTTGCCCGAGGTTCGCAGTACGATGGTTCCGTATTGCATATATCGGAAGATGGCAGAAAGTTTGAAGTAATGGCCACGGGTTTGCGTGGACCCTACCTGGGCATCCATCCCGAAACCGGATTTTTGACAGTCACGGATCAACAAGGAAATTTCGTGCCCAGCACACCGGTTTATCACGTCTCCAAAGGAGATTATTATGGGGTGCCTTCTACTGCCCATCGGGTGGATACTCCGGCAATTACTCCTCCTCTTTTGTGGGCTCCTCATCATATCGAACCTTCCAGTATTGGACAGGCCTGGGTACTTTCGGAGAAAATGGGACCCCTCAATGGACAGCTCGTCCATATGTCCTTTGGGCGTCCCGGAATCTATAAAATTTTGATTGATACGGTGGGTTCCAATCTGCAGGGTGGGTTGATTTACATCCCGATGAATTATCCCACGCCGGTGGCCAAAGCTACCATGCGATCCCAGGATGGATACCTCTATGTGGCGGGTTTCAACCTCTGGGGTTCTGCATCGGAAGGAATAAGTTCAATTCTCCGGATGCGGTATACCGGACAACCGGATTTGCTTCCGGTGGCATTCGAGGCCGGTACACAGGGTGTGATTCTCCGCTACGACACCAAACTTGATGTCGGACAGGTAGAAAATATTGGTAATTTCCAGGTCAAACGCTACAATTATAGGCGTACACCGGAATACGGATCGGGGCATTTCCGACTGGATGGCAGTCCGGGTCAGGAACACATCCCGGTTCTATCGAGCCATCTTTCTGAAGATCAGAAAGCGGTGCTCCTTGTGGTCCCCAACATGGTCGCAGTTGATCAGATGGAAGTAGAATACAAGCTGGAATCCACTCAGGGGCACAAAGTCGCTGGTACTTTTGCCTTTACCCTGCACTCTGTCAAGGATCTGGATCTGGAAAAGCGTGGGTTTCAGCATGTAGAAATTGGAGATTTGACTTTACGATCCGACCAGATTTCGGACCAATCAGGAGAAGAACAGACAGCTTCTGTAGAATTGGGCCAGCAGTTGTTTAATAAAATGGCATGCGTGGGTTGTCATTCACCCGGGACCCGAACCGAGGGCCTTTATGGTCCCCCTTTTCAGGATCTGTATGGTTCGATTCAGAGATTTACTGATGGTACCGAGCAACTCGTGGATGAAGAATATCTCCGTGAATCCATTCTCGAACCATCAGTAAAAATTGTCGAGGGATATGCAGCAGAAATGCCTTCCTTTCTCGGAATCCTGAAAGACGCTGAAATTGAGTCTATCATTTTGTATATTCAATCTCTGAGTAGTAATCCGCCTCTTTAATCCTATTTTAATATCATTGGTAATGAAAAACGAACAGGAAAGTAAAATCACAAGGAGATCTTTCGTCCGTCAATCTGGGATATTGGCTGGTGGCCTGGTAACAGCTCCCGAATTACTTTCCCGCTCGATCCATTATCATCAGAATGAACATCTCAAAATTCATCTTTTCAGTAAGCATGTGCAATTCCTTGATTACAAGGAAATGGCTGAAGTGATTAAGGAAGCTGGATTTGACGGTGTGGATCTGACGGTACGTTCCGGTGGGCATGTCGAACCCGGACGCGTGGCCCAGGATTTGCCCCGGGCTGTGATGGCTATCCGGGATGCCGGGCTAGAATCTGTAATCATGACTACCAATGTAAATGACACGAAGAATTCCACAGACAGGAAGGTCCTCGAAGTTGCCAGTGATGTGGGCATCACTCACTACCGTATGGAATATTATCGATACCTCGAGGGAAAATCTATTCCGGAATCCATATCGCATTATCGAAAAATTTTGGCCGAACTATCTGAGATTAATGCAAAACTGGGTATCATTGGCAATTATCAGAATCATGCAGGTACTCGTATGGGTTCCTCGATTTGGGAATTATATGATATGCTTCGGGATTGCAATGATTTCCTGGGAGCCCAATACGACATCAGGCATGCGACGGTGGAAGGCGGGCTCAATTGGTCACGAGGCCTGGATTTGATCCAGCCCCGTATCCGGTCCTTTGTAATCAAAGATTTTGTGTGGAAGAAAACGGATGACAAATGGCGACCAGAAAACGTGCCATTCGGGGATGGCATGGTGGAATGGGACGCTTATTTTAAACAAATGAAAGCCTTTGAGCTCAATGTTCCGGTGTCGTTGCATATGGAATATAGCCTGGGTGGTGCGGAGCATGGTCGAAGAGAGATAACGGTACCCCATACCGAGGTCTTTGAAGCGATGAAGAAAGATCTCGAACTCGTAAGAATGGTCTGGAAAAACAGCTAAGCGATGCGTCCTAATCATAAAATTTAAACTATGGAAATTGAACATGGACCGGGGTTTTTCCTCAAGCGCAGAAATTTTTTAAAACTGACTGCATCCGCTGCTGCCGGATTCGTCATTACACCTTCGATAGAAGTGGGGAAAGTAAATAATGAAAAGAAGAACAAAATGATCAAGATCAAGCGTGTAGATTCAAATTTTGAAAGAGAGCCTTTGTATCCATATCGTTTTAAGGGCGGGGCTATTACAGAATGTTGGCAGACTGTAGCTTTGCTGGAGAGTGATTCGGGAATCCGCAAAATAGGTCTCGGAACTCAGGGTGTGTTGTGGTCCGACTCCAGGGTGGCATGGGGACATTCAGAAACAGGAGGACATTCCCTGATGTTCAACGTGAGTGAATATGCATTGAAGATGGTTGAGGGGCAGTCGTTTTCAAATCCTGTCCAATTATTGGAGGACATCCTTCCTGAAGTATATGCATATGCTGCAAAAATTACCAATCTTGACGATCTACGAAAAACTTTTGCACTCAATGCCCTGGTTTGTGTGGATAACGCAGCATGGTTGTTATACGCCCATGAAAATGGAATACCAAATTTTGACGCCATGATTCCTGATGAGTACAAACCCGGACTATCTGCCCGGCATGATAAGGTGGCAAGTATTCCATCCTTTGCGACCGGAACGGGTATAGACAAGCTTACCGAAGCTACCGATGAAGGGTATTTTATTCTTAAATTGAAAATCGGAGCAGCCGGTACCCAGGAGGAAATGCTGGAGAAGGACAAACAATTTCTTACCCAGGTTCACAAAGCGATGCAGAATTATACTACTCCTTATACTGCGGATGGGAAAATACCCTATTACTTCGATGCCAATGGTCGGTACGAGAAAAAGGAGACGCTGGAAAAGCTTCTGGACCATGCCCGCAAAATCGGAGCGTTTGACCAGATTGCCGTGGTGGAGGAACCTTTTGATGAAACCAATGAAGAGTTCGTGGGGGACCTGGGGATTCGAATAGCTTCTGATGAAAGTGCTCATACTGTGGAGGATGCTGCTGCACGGATCGAAATGGGGTATACTGCATTTGCGGTGAAGGCCATTGCCAAAACCCTGAGCATGACTATGAAAATTGCACAACTTGCATACGAGCACAGCATACCTTGTTTTTGTGCTGACCTGACGGTCAACCCGATTCTTGTTGAGTGGAACAAAAATGTGGCAGCCAGGCTCCCTGAATTTCCGGGTATTTCGGTGGGACTTCAGGAAGCCAATGGACACCAGTATTATAAAAATTGGGATAAAATGGTGTCGTACCACCCCATGCCTCGGGCGCCCTGGGTAGAGCCTGATCAGGGTGTATATCATACAGAGGCTCCTTTTTTTGAACACGGAGGGGGAATTTTCTCAGCCATGCCGCACTATGAGAAATTATTTGAGATCTGATATTTTTTTTGATATCCGGACCTTCGCAGGAATAAGCCCCCGGGAAAGGATAAGAAATGGAGTATTTACACCGGTTCTGGTAATTTGGGTACTTCAAAAGTGCTTCTCAATCCACCTGGTATGACCAACTCTGGGCCACAACTTCCGAGGATTCCCGTTCACGAGCTCCAACACCGTGACCTGGTGGCCTTTGATTACAAGGTATATCATCTCAAAGGTAAGTACTCTCAGTCCAGGAATCTGCCTTCTATGCCTGGAGAAACCGAGGTTCCTCACCGCCATAAATACCACGAAATATGTTTTTTTACAGCGGGACATGGTGTTCATGAAATCGATTTCCGGAAAATTGAAATTGTTCCAAACAGTATTCATTTTGTAGTTGCAGGTCAGGTACATTTGCTGGCAGGCTCCCAGGATGTAACTGGAAGAGTACTGGCTTTTTCACCCGGTTTTTTGTGGAGGGGTGCTGAAGGTAACCACAACACATCCAGACGATTTCCTTTTGTGAATCCAATGAACAATGTTCAGTGCCTGAACCTCCTACAGGATGAATTTCGTTCCATCCTGGATTCGCTGGAACGACTGGAGGAAGATGGTGCTATCTGGAAAGCCCGATCGAGTGAGATCATTCAGTATCATATCAACATAATCCTTGAAAAGTGCAATTTTTATATTGCCCGGAATTTTGAAAACAGACCAGGCTCAAGCCCCTTGGAGGACAATATAATTTCCAACTACAAGAACCTGGTGGAACGTTTTTTTAAGGAGTATCATCAAGTGCAGGACTACAGTGCTATGCTCAATTTAACTCCAGGGCATCTCAATCGATATTGTAAGGAGAAAACCGGGATGACTGCCTCTGAACTTATCTTACAGCGCATCCTCTTAGAAGCCAAACGATTGCTGCTTTTTACCGAAGAACCCAGTAAAAACATTGCTTACCATCTGCGTTTTGAGGATCCTTCCTACTTCAGTCGTTTTTTCAAACGTAAAACCGGGTATTCTCCTATTCATTTCCGAAGGCTTATGCGCGAAAAGTACCATCGTTGACCGGAATTGTACCGCATATTCCTGCCTGGATCTTATAAATTTGGTGCATTGTCTAATTAATATGCCAAATACGAAAATAAGAGGAAATGAAAATCAATCATGAGCTCAGGCTCGAAGATCTGCGGGGAAAAGTAGAACGGCTCTGGACCTTATCCGGAGAAAAAATCAAGGCCATTGCCGAGGATTATGATCACAGCAAAGGGTCTCCTGTATATACTGTAGGTGGGAAGTACACCACCCGTGGATGGACGGAATGGACCCAGGGATTCGAATTTGGATCGGTTATACTTCAATATGATATTACAGGGGAAGAATCATTTCTCCAAATGGGTCGGCAGGCGACCGTGGAGAAGATGGCAGACCATGTGGGTCATTTTGGGGTTCACGATCACGGGTTCAATAATGTGAGCACTTACGGGAATCTCCTTAGGCTGATGAAAGAAGGAAAAATACCATTTAATGAATGGGAGAAACATTTCTATGAAATGGCTCTCAAACTTTCAGGTTCGGTTCAGGCCAAGCGTTGGATAAGTATTCCCGGTGGTGGGTATTTGTATTCTTTTAATGGACCACATTCCTTGTTTGTGGATACCATCCGAACCATTCGGGCACTGGTCGTGAGTCACGAACTGGGTTTTTATCTTATGGGTGAAAATGACCGAAAAACAAACCTGTTGGAAAGAGCCTTGCTCCATGGCCTGGCCACAGCCCGGTATTCGGTGTATTATGGGGAAGGTCGTGATTCTTATGACGAATGGGGAAGAACAGCCCATGAAAGCATTTTCAATACCAACGATGGGCAATTCAGATGCCCCAACGCCCAGCAAGGTTATAGTGGATTTACTACATGGACCAGGGGACTGGCATGGGCCATGTTGGGTTTTCCCGAGCAATTGGAGTACCTGGATACTTTGCCCCAGGAAGAACTTCGCAAATTATTGATCGATGATGATGTGATAGAGGTGTTCACCAAAGCTGCCAGGGCAACCTGTGACTTTTTTATCGACAACACACCCACCGATGGAATCCCATATTGGGATGCAGGGGCTCCTGGATTAGCATTCATGGGTGAATACCTGCAGAGACCTTCAGATCCATACAACGATCACGAACCCGTGGACAGTTCCGCAGCCGCTATAGGCTCACAGGGTTTGCTGCGGCTTGGAAGATACCTGAAAGCAAAGAATGATCCCGATGCTGATCGCTATTGGCAAGCCGGACTGACCGTTTTGAATAATCTCTTTGATGAACCTTATCTCAGTACTGATCCCGATCACCAGGGTTTGATTCTCCATTCGATTTATCACAGACCCAATGGATGGGACCATATTCCTGAGGGATCCAAAATCCCTAACGGAGAATCGAGTATGTGGGGGGATTATCATGCCCGGGAAGTAGCATTACTGGTGCATAGGATGATCCATGATCAACCATATTATACGTTTTATAGCGCTGTACAAAAATAGGATCCATGGAGCCTGAAATAAAAAAACTGTGCATCCATACCATTACCACCAAGCCCTGGAATGTAGAACAGGCTGCAGAGAATTTTTCAGTAGCAGGTGTGGGCGGCATCACCGTATGGAGGCAAGCCCTGGAAGGACGTAATATTGTTCAGACCGGCGACCTGCTTCGTAATCATGGACTCGAAATCGTATCCCTCTGTCGCGGTGGTTTTTTTCCTTCGACCTCGGCTGGTCAGCGGCGACTGAATATCGATGACAACCTCTCAGCTTTGGATGAAGCAGCCGCTCTGGGCGCTCCGTTAATCGTTCTGGTTTGCGGAGCCGATCCGGATCAGCCTTTGGAAGTGTCCCGAGACCAGATCCGGGCAGGGATAGAAACTTTATTACCCAGGGCAGAGGAATTGGGTGTCAAACTGGCGATTGAGCCTTTGCATCCGATGTACGCAGACACCCGATCCGCAATCAACACCCTCGGTCAGGCCAATGACATGGCTGAAGCCATTGGATCGCACTATGTAGGAGTGGCGGTCGATGTGTATCATTTGTGGTGGGATCGTGCATTGGAGCATGAAATTACCCGTTGTGGGCAACGGGGAAACCTGCTGGCTTTCCACATCTGCGACTGGAAATTCCCATTTGATGATATCCTCAATGATCGGGGATTGATGGGTGAAGGATGCATAAATGTCCCTCAGATCAGGGCATGGGTGGAATCTGCTGGATTTATAGGATTCAATGAAGTGGAGATTTTTTCCAACAGATATTGGTCTATGGATCAGCATGAATTTTTATCCAAAATTATTGAAGCATATGAACAACATTCTTAAATTTAACAACACAAGCAATATCCAATGAACGATCAGCAAATAGTCCACAAGGTGGGCATTATCATGAATGGTGTGACGGGTAGAATGAGGACGAATCAACATCTCCGACGGTCTATTGTGGCGATTATGCGAGAGGGTGGATTGCGTATTAGCCCCCATGAAGTCATCATGCCGGATCCAGTTTTGGTAGGGCGGAACGAAGCCAAACTTAAAGCTTTGTGCGATGAATTTGGACTTGAAAATTACACTACTGATCTGGATTCTGTGCTTGCTGATGACCGATATTCCATTTATTTTGATTCTCAAACCACAGGTCGGCGTGCTGAAGCAGTACGAAAAGCTGCTGAAGCCGGTAAGCATATTTATTGCGAAAAACCCATCGCTACCGATACGCAGACTGCACTGGAACTTTACCAGTTTTGTATGGAGAAAGAGGTGAAAAATGGGGTAGTGCAGGACAAACTCTTTCTGCCTGGCCTAAGGAAAGTTCAGCGATTGATAGAATCCGGCTTTTTTGGAAGGATATTGTCCGTCCGTGGAGAGTTTGGTTATTGGGTATTTGAAGGCGATTCTATACCGGCACAACGTCCATCGTGGAATTATCGGAAGGAAGATGATGGCGGTATTATCGTCGATATGTTGTGCCACTGGCGTTATGTGCTCGATGGGATATTTGGAAAGGTTAAATCAGTATCGTGCCTGGGTGCTACCCACATCCCCGAACGTGTGGATGAAACCGGAAACACGTACAAGGCAACTGCAGACGATGCAGCTTACGCCACATTTGAACTGGAAAATGGTATTATCGCACAATTCAATTCATCATGGACGGTGCGGGTGCGCAGAGATGATCTGTTAACTCTGCAGATCGATGGCACGAAAGGTAGTGCTGTGGCCGGGCTAAGAGACTGCAGAATACAGCATTATGGTAATACACCTAAGCCAGTCTGGAACCCTGATATTCCCCAACCGATTGATTTCTATGAAGGATGGTCTTTGGTGCCGGACCAGGAAGTTTATGACAATGCTTTCAAGGTACAGTGGGAAATGTTCCTTCGGCATGTGGTAAAAGATGAGCCTTTCAAGTACGACTTGCTGGAGGGAGTCAAGGGAATCGAATTGGCAGAGAAGGGTCTGGAAAGTTGGGAACAAAGGCGGCGGGTGGATTTGGAAGATATGGATGAATATCGACTGACATGAAAAAAGTAGCACTGGTCACCGGAGGTAGTCGTGGAATTGGATTTGGTATTGCAAAGGAACTGGCACGTTCGGGTTATAACCTGGCCATAAACGGACGCCGTTCGGAAGAGGATGTCCAGGAGGCATTGGCTGAATTGTCAGGTTTTGGAGCCGAGGTTCTATATTGCCGCGCAGATGTATCCTCACCGGAAGATCATGAGAGGGTGGTGGAGGCAATAGAAGCAAGGTTTGGTCAACTGAATCTCCTTGTGAACAATGCTGGTGTTGCTCCGCTGGAACGGAATGACATCCTCGTGGCTACACCGGAAAGTTATGATCGGGTGATGAATATCAATCTCAAAGGGCCGTATTTTCTCACCCAGAAAATTGCCAATTGGATGATCGATCAGAAGAATATTGATCCCAATTTCCAGGGGTGTATTGTAAATGTTGGGTCGATTTCAGCTACCGTTGTTTCAACAAACCGGGGAGAATATTGTCTGTCCAAAGCTGCGATGGGAATGATGACGCAACTATTTGCAGTCCGATTGGGGGAGTTTGGCATACCTGTATATGAAATCAGACCGGGGGTGGTATCTACAGATATGACAGCGGGAGTGAAGGAAAAATACGATAAATTGATCAAAGAAGGTCTGATGGTTCAACCCCGATGGGGGCAACCTGAAGACAACGGTAAAGTAGTAGTGGCTATGGCAGAAGGATATTTGCCATATTCCACAGGGCAGGTGGTTATGGTGGATGGTGGTTTGACCATTCCAAGACTTTAAGGCCCGTAATAAAAAGGTTTACTCAATTCTCGATGATGGTCCTGGGGAAGGTTGGTATAGTGCGTATTAGATTGAAAAGAAGTTCAGAAAAGCGAAGAGGTTCAGATGTAGGATGGGATACCTGCGATAGGATATTGTTGGTAAGCCGCTCGCGGTTATAAGGATGGATAAGCCAGGAAATTGAGGGGAGGGTTTGTATGTTAATAATACTGCTGGCTTTTTTGTATGCGATTTCTCATTGGGATAATCTGTCGATTCTCCTTGGAGTATACAGTGCCCAGATTCAGCTGATTCATAAGTGTGAAAGAAGTGAAATATTTTGCCTTTCCTCCGTAACGGTTCCTGGCCAAAATTTCATTTTAATTGTCAGATGAAAAAGGCGCTATTGGACGGTTATGAATATATTTTAAGACACTGAACCATATTTATTATACGAATTGCAAAAATCTAAATCGCTGAAAATGAGAGCAAAAGACTCAAATAATTCCGATGCTTATGCCATGCCCGATGATGCGGATCAAAGATCCCCTCTAATGCATATGTTAAGAATTCCTGTACTGGTAGCTGCCCTGGGTTATCTGGTGGATATGTACGATTTATTTTTATTTAGCATTGTGCGCGTAGATAGTTTGTCGGATCTGGGCTTGAGTGGGGACCAGTTGCTCGAGAATGGAGTAACCTTGCTCAATCTTCAAATGGCCGGATTGCTGATCGGTGGTTTATTTTGGGGTATCCTTGGAGATAAGAGGGGCCGTCTTTCCGTATTATTTGGTTCCATTCTGATTTATTCCTTGGCCAATATTGCAAATGGATTTGTCCAAACTTTTGAACAGTACGCATGGATGCGGTTCATTGCCGGAATTGGTCTGGCAGGTGAATTGGGTGCAGGGATTACACTGGTCAGCGAGATCTTACCCAAGAAAATCAGAGGCTATGGGACGACCCTGGTAGCAACCATGGGGGTTCTTGGTGCCATATTGGCATACGTGATTGCTGAAGTATTTGATTGGCGAGCCTCCTATTGGATTGGTGGCGTGTTGGGATTGATGTTGCTCATCATGAGGATCCGGGTGTTTGAATCCGGTCTGTTTAAAAAGTCTATTGCTAAAAATGTTCAGCGCGGGAATGTGATGATGCTCTTCAACAACAGAGAGCGTTTTTTACGCTATTTAAAAAGCATCGTCATTGGTTTTCCGATTTGGTTTGTAGTGGGGGTATTGATTACGTTTTCGCCAGAACTGGCCCGGGCAATTGGGGTGATAGAGCCGATTGAGGCCGGAGTAGCTGTATTGCTTTCATTTGCTGCTCAGGCAGCAGGGAACGTGGTGAGCGGTGTACTGAGTCAGTATACACAAAGCCGTCGTAAGATCATCGGATTGTTTATCCTCCTCTCCTTCTTTTTCACGGTCTTGTATTTGATGTTGCCTACTACTTCGGTCACCGGATTTTACCTGTTGTGTATTTTATTGGGATTCAGCAATGGTTATTGGACTTTGTTTATCACGGTGGCGGCAGAACTCTTTGGAACCAACCTCAGAGCAACAGTAGCTACTACAGTGCCCAATTTCGTCCGGGGAGCTGTAATTCCAATTACGACCCTCTTCCTTTTGATGCGATCAGGTGTAGGTATTATCTACAGTGCTTTGATCGTGGGGGCCATTACGACGGTCCTTGCATTGTGGGCACTCCGTACCCTGCCGGAGACATTCCACAAAGATTTGGATTATTATGAATAGGTCATTGTCTGTAAATACTATTTCAAGATGGGAATGTCGAAGGAAAACCGATTGAAATAAATAGAGTGTATTGCCCGAGCACCAGCGATGGAGACATTTTGATTGAATGGATGTCATATGGGGGGCAGAAATCTTAATCGTGGTGTCCCTGGTTCAGGGTGGGGCGTATCGAACGGCATATTTCATTGACATGAAAGGGTTGGAAGAAGGTAAGATTTGAAGTTCGGGTAGACTCATTTAATGAGCAGACATACCGGATCATGTTATTTCGGATCCTGACCTGGTGATGTTGCCATACAGCACCACTGATGCAAAGTTGTCACACTATGCTGAGGATGTTTGAGTAAATTTTACTATCATTGAAAATCAAATAATCACAATTGATACCGATGAAAAATATCTTACTTATTATTTTTTCCTTTTCCATGAACCTGGCCATGTTAGAAGTTCAGGCCCAGGATTTTTCCGGTGCTGATAAATTGGGATGGAAAATTGGATCTCAGGCTTATACTTTCCGACAATTTACCCTGGAGGAAACGCTCGATAAGCTCAACGACCTCGGACTCAAGCATGTTGAGTTGTATGGAAACCAAACCATTGGTGCAGGTATCGAAGGTACTACTGATTACAAAATGAGCGGAGAGAAACGACAGCAATTGAAGGACCTGCTTCAGTCCAAAGGCATCACACCCGTGGCTTTCGGGGTGACCTCCGGTGGGAATGAAGAGGAATGGAGGCAATTGTTTGAATTTGCAAAGGATATGGGCATCGGTATCATAACATCAGAACCCCAATACAACCATCTCGATATCGTGGAATCCCTATGCAAGGAGTACAACATCAAGGTAGCTATTCACAATCATCCAATACCGTCCAGATATTGGCATCCGGATATTGTCCTCAATTTGCTGGAAGGGAGGAGCCCCCTGATCGGAGTATGCGCTGATCTGGGACATTGGCTCAGATCGGGCCTGGATCCGGTAGAATCACTCCAAAAACTGGAGGGTCGGGTTCTGAGTTTTCATTTCAAAGATCTGAACCAGGCAGGGGTACGTAGTTCGCACGATGTTCACTGGGGCACAGGATGGAGCAATATCGCAGGGGTGATGAACGAAATGAAACGCCAGGGATTCCAGGGGCCTATTTCGGTGGAATACGAACACAATTGGGATAACAACGTACCCGATGTTCGTGCCAGTATCCTTTATTTTGCCCGCGTAGCAAATTCGTTAGCGGATCGTTAGCATTTCATGAATCGACATGGGTGAGGGATATTAAGCCACCTCCCATCCCTGTCTACAGCACGCTAGAGCAGTAGCATAGCTGTTTCCACCATGCAGTTCCATGTGCACGCGCTGAGCGTCTGAACGATTCTACTCTTGACATGGTGATAGCTTTAAAATCGATCAATAATTGGCCTGATCGTGTTCTCTCAGATTAGCTTCTTCTATTTCCCCCCTGCTCTTGACGAAAAGCGTGATTAAGAGCAACAGAAGAACTAATGGAAGGAGAATTTGATAGTATTCCTCTGCATAAATGTGGGTACCAATGGCTCCCAGCATGACAATACCAAGTCCAACGATACCCGGAAGTCGGGTTTTGGGGATAAGGAGCAATATGGCGCCTGTAATTTCCACTACGCCAATCACGTACATAAAGGCTGGATGGTAGCCCCAGGACTCAAATTCTGCCGCTGCTTCATCGAAGTTGAAAAGTTTTCTCAAGCCGGTAAACAGGTAGATTACCGATACGATACCGACAATTACGTAGAAGAGTATACTATGCCTGGTGCGATCCATGATTTCAAGATTTTAGATTCTTATAAATAACCTTTCGGGATCTAAGCACGGAACAGATTTTAATAAGGGATCAAACCTTGTTGCCCAATCCGTTATTAGTATAACCTTTCCAACAAGTCGTTTGATATTCAGCGACACGATTATATTTTAAAAGAATGCTGAAAATAGAGGGGATCCATAGAAAAGTCGTACGTAAGTGCCCGGGCCTTGGTGGTGGATGGGAACATGAGAAGCCAGGGAGTGCCTTATTCATCGGTGCGGAACGGAGCTCTTTTTTATGATTTGGTTAGATTTTAAGATCCCACTATCCCCGTGTTTCAACAATATATGTATATTAGCATCTTTCTAAATTCAGCCATACCAATTATGACTTTTATTGACTACGCCATCCTTGTTGTATATTTTATCGGTATCGTTACCTATGGGCTCTGGGTGTCCCGAAGAGTCAAAAGTAGCGATGATTATTTCAGAGGCAACCGGAAATTCAAATGGTGGGTTATGATGGGACAGGCTTTTAGTACCGGGACCCACGCTGAAATGCCGGTAGCACAAACTGGTGTGACATATCAACTGGGGTTTGCAACGATCTGGTACCAGTGGAAAAATATGCTAATCA
>Ga0079224_100003338_pt1 | contig 20195 bp, 17 predicted proteins | sample Stecom2015_FD_80414 | JGI IMG/M metagenome (GOLD analysis project Ga0079224, IMG submission 80414) | Agricultural soil microbial communities from Utah to study Nitrogen management - Steer compost 2015 | ecosystem: Environmental > Terrestrial > Soil > Agricultural land | place: USA: Utah...
GACCGACGCCGCGCCCGACACCGCCGACCCCGTCGCCAAGATCGGTGACCTGGCGGCCTCGGCCGGGGTACGCCGCGTCCACGTGCTCGCCTGGCGCGACCTCGAGGACGTCGAGGCGGGCGGATCCGAGGTCCACATCGCCGAGGTGGCCAAGCTGTGGGCGGCCGCGGGCCTCGACATCACGATGCGCACGTCGTGGGCCCAGGGCCAGCCCACCGAGGCCGTGCGGGACGGCTACAAGGTCATCCGCCGCGCCGGCCGGCACATGGTCTTCCCCCGGGCGGCCATGGCCGAGATCCTCCGCCGCACCGGGCCGCGGGACGTCCTCGTCGAGATCTGGAACGGCATGCCGTTCCTCAGCCCGGTCTGGAACCGCGGTCCCCGGGTGATCCTGCTCCACCACGTGCACGCCGAGATGTGGAACATGGTCCTCGGCGACACGCTGGGCCGCATCGGCGCCTTCTTCGAGCGCCGGATCGCCCCGCCGCTCTACCGGACCTCGGCGATCGCCACGCTCTCCCACTCGTCCAAGCGCGAGCTCGTCGAGGAGCTGGGCTTCCGGGAGGACCGCGTCTTCGTCGTCCACCCCGGCATCGACCCCCGCTTCTCCCCCGGCGGCGAGCGCGCCCCCGAGCCCCTCGTCGTGGCCTGCGGGCGCCTGGCCCCGGTCAAGCGCTACGACCTGCTCGTGCGGGCCGCCCACCACGCCCGCCGCCAGGTGCCGGGGCTGCAGCTGCACATCGTGGGCGAGGGCTACGAGCGGCCGCTGATCGAGTCGGTCGTCGACGAGCTGGACGCCGGCGACTGGGTCACCCTCCGGGGCCGGCTGAGCGACAGCGAGCTCGTCGACCTCTATCGGCAGGCGTGGATCGTGGCCTCGGCGTCGGCCCGCGAGGGCTGGGGCATGACGCTCACCGAGGCCGCCGCCTGCGGCACCCCGGCGGTCGCCACCCGCATCGCCGGGCACGCCGACGCCGTGCGCGACGGCGAGTCCGGCCTGCTGGCCGACGGCGACCCGGTCAGCCTCGGCGACGCCATGGCCCGGGTGCTCGGCGACCCCGACCTGCGGTCCCGCCTCAGCCGGGGCGCGCTGGAGTGGGCCGGCCAGCTCACCTGGAGCAACACCGCCACGCAGCTCATGCGGGTGGTCGCGGACGAGGTGTCCCGGCGCCGCGCCCGGCGATGACCCCACGACGCGCCCGCTCGGGCCAGCTCGCGGCCCGCTGGCGACCCGCGCTGGCGGTCGCGTCCGCGGCGCGCCCCCGCGCGACCGCCCGGCCGGCGAGCGACCGGCGGCGCCGGCTCGCCCTCGGGCGCAGCCCGACCGTCCGCCTGCTGGGGGCCCTCGCGCTCGTCGCCTACGTGCCGCTGCTGCTCACCCAGCGGGGGTGGGTGAGCGCCGACACCAAGACCTACCTCTACCTCGACCCGGCGAAGCTGCTGAGCCGGGCCTGGTCCATGTGGGACCCCACGATCGGGTTCGGCACCGTCACCCACCAGAACATCGGCTACCTGTGGCCGATGGGGCCGTTCTACTGGGTGTTCGACCAGCTCGGCGTCCCGGACTGGGCGGCCCAGCGCATCTGGTGGGGCACGATCATCTTCGGCGCCGGGGCCGGCGTCGTGTACCTGGTCCGCACGCTCGGCTGGAGCGGACCGGGCGTGCCCGCCGCGACCTTCGTCTACGCGCTGACGCCGTACCTGCTCACGCTCGTCGCCCGGCTCTCGGCGATCCTGCTGCCGTACGTCGCGCTGCCCTGGCTGGTGGCGCTCACCGTGCGGACGGCCCGCACCCGGGGGTGGCGCTACCCGGCGGCGTTCGCGCTCGTGGTCGCCACCTGCGGCAGCGTCAACGCCACCGCCCTGCTCCTGGTCGGTGTGGCGCCGGTGCTCTGGCTGGCGCACGCCGTGTGGGTCGCCCGCGAGATCCCGCTGCGCACCGCGATCGCCGCCGCGCTGCGCATCGGGGTGCTGACGGTGCCGGTGTCGGCCTGGTGGATCGCCGGCCTGTCCGTCCAGGGCACCAACGGCATCGAGATCCTCCGCTACACCGAGACGGCGGAGACCGTGGCGAAGGTCTCGGTCAGCCACGAGGTCCTGCGGGGGCTCGGCTACTGGTTCTTCTACGGCACCGACCGCCTCGGCCCGTGGATCGAGCCGAGCGTCGACTACACGCAGGTCCTGCCGCTCATCGCCGTCACCTACCTCATCCCCTTCCTCGGCCTGGCCGGCGGGGTGGTCGCCCGGTGGCGCCACCGGGCCTACTTCGTCGTGCTCGTCGCGGTGGGCGTGGCGCTCGCCGTCGGCGCCTACCCCTGGGAGGACGGGTCGCCCTGGCCCCGGCTCCTCAAGGCGTTCCTCCTCTCCGACGTCGGCCTGTCGATGCGCAGCCTGCCCCGGGCCGTGCCCCTCGTCGTGCTCGGCCTGGCCGTGCTGCTCGGCGCCGGCGTCACGAGCGTGGCCCGGCGCTGGCCCCGCACGGCGCTGCCGCTCGCCGTCGGCATCCCCGCCCTCGCCGTCGCCGCGCTGCCGCCGCTGTGGCTCGGGCGCTTCGTGCCCGAGAACCTGCGGCGCCCCGAGGAGATCCCCGACTACTGGCGGGAGGCGGCCGCCCACCTCGACGCCGGCGACCACGGCACCCGCATCCTCGTCGTGCCCGGTACCGACTTCGCCAGCTACCGGTGGGGCAACACGGTCGACCCGATCCTGCCCGGCCTCGTCGACCGTCCGTCGGTCCAGCGCGAGCTGATCCCCTACGGGTCACCGCCCTCGGCGAACCTGCTCAACGCGTTCGACCTGCGCCTGCAGGAGCGGACGGCCGACCCCGACAGCTTCGCCCCGATCGCGCGGCTCATGCGGGCGGGCGACGTCCTCGTCCAGAGCGACCTGCAGTACGAGCGCTACAACACGCCCCGACCCCGGAACTTCTGGGCGCTGGTCACCGCGGCGGCCGGGCTGGGCGAGCCGGCGACCTTCGGCCCCGGCCTGCCGAACGAGACGATCGAGGACGTCCAGCTCGAGGACGAGCTGCTGCTGCAGACCGACCCCGACCTCCCCCACCCGCCCGAGCTGGCCGTGTTCCCCGTCGAGGACCCGGTGGGGATCGTCAGCACCCACCCGGACCAGCACCCGCTGCTCGTCGCCGGCGACGGCGCCGGCCTCGTCGAGGCCGCGGGCGCGGGCCTGATCGACGGCACCGAGCTCATCCGGTACTCGGCGTCGATGGACGAGGACGAGATCCGGGCGGCGCTCGACGACGGCGCGGTCCTGCTGGTGACCGACTCGAACCGCCGCCGGGGCGAGCGGTGGACGACCGTGCGACACACCCGCGGCTACACCGAGCGCGCCGGCCAGGACCCGCTGCGCGAGGACTACAGCGACAACCGCCTGCCGGTCTTCCCCGACGCCGACGACACGACCCGGACCGTCGCCGCGCAGCGGGGCGACGTCGTGGCCGACGCGACCAGCTACGGCAACACGATCACCTTCACCTCCGAGGAGCGCCCGTCGCTGGCGGTCGACGGCGACCCCGAGACCGCCTGGCGCACCGCCGCCTTCGCCGACGCCCGTGGCGAGCGCATCGAGCTGACGCTCACCGAGCCGGTCACGACCGACCGGGTCACGCTCACGCAGGCGACGACCGGTACCCGCAACCGGTTCATCACCGAGGTCCGGCTGCGGTTCGACGGGGGCGACCCGCTCGACGTCGAGCTGGGCCAGGAGTCGCGCGACGTGCCCGGGCAGACCGTCCGGTTCCCCGAGCGCACCTTCGAGACCCTCTCGATCGAGATCCTGGCCGACAGCGCCGGCGAGCGCCCCCGCTACGCCGGGCTGAGCAGCGTCGGGTTCGCCGAGATCGCCATCGGGGACGACCCGCCCCGGCAGGTCGAGACGATCGCGCTGCCCACCGACCTGCTCGACGCCGCCGGCCCGGCGTCGCGCGCCAACCCGCTCACCGTGCTCGTCACCCGGCAGCGACACGACCCGGCGGACGTCACCCGACTCGACGAGGAGGAGCGGATCACCCGCCTGGTGTCGCTGCCGACCGAGCGCAGCTTCCGGCTCGAGGGCGAGGCCCGCCTCTACCGCCGGGACAACGCGGCCGTCATCGACGAGATCCTCGGACGCCCCCACGACGGGTCGGTGACCTGGGCCCGGTCGAGCGCCCGCCTCACCGGTGACGTGCAGACGGCCGCGGCCGCCTTCGACGGCGACCCGACGACCGCCTGGACGACGGTGCGGGCCGAGCCCGTCGGGCAGTGGGTCGAGGTCGTCCTGACCGAGCCCGTGACCGTCGACAGCCTGCCGGTGACGCTGGTGGCCGACGGCTACCACTCGGTGCCCACCGAGCTGGAGGTGTGGGTCGACGGCGAGGTCGTCGGCCGGGTGCCGGTCCCGGCGGTCGAGGACGGCGACCGCCAGGGCGCCACGGCCGAGGTCGAGCTGGGCCTGCCCGAGGAGGTCACGGGGTCTCGGGTGCGGCTGCGGGTCACCGCCGTGCGGGAGGTCCTGACCAACGACTGGGTGAGCGACCGGGAGGTGGCCCAGCCGGTCGCCATCGCCGAGATCGGCCTGCCGGCCGAGCCCGTCCCGCCGCTGCCCGAGGTGATCGACACCGGCTGTCGCACCGACCTCGTGGCCGTCGACGGCGAGCCCGTACCCGTCCGCGTCACCGGCCCCACCGCCGACGCCCTGGCCGGGGACCCGCTGCCCCTCACCGCCTGCGACGAGGCGCCGGTCCACCTGTCGGGCGGTGACCACGAGATCGAGACGACCGCCGGCGAGGAGACCGGCCTCGACGTCGACCAGCTCGTGCTGCGCTCGGCTGCCGGCGGCGAGGCCTCGGCACCGGGGGCCGGCACGCTGGTCGCCGAGGCCGTCGCCGCCGGCGGCGACCCGGGCGCCGAGGTCGGGCGGGCCACGGCCGGCCCGACGGTCGAGGTCGTCGACCAAGACCACGACCGGCTCACCGTCCGGGTCAACGGGGCGACGCCCGACGAACCGTTCTGGCTGGTGCTCGGCCAGAGCCACAACCCGGGGTGGTCGGCCTCGATCCGGGACGGCGACGATCTGGGCGAGCCGGAGCTGGTCGACGGGTTCGCCAACGGGTGGCGCATCACCCCCGCCGCGGCGTCCTTCGAGGTCGACCTGCGGTTCACGCCGCAGCAGCGGGTGGACCTCGCCCTCGCCGTGTCCGCAGCCTCGGCGGTCCTGTGCCTGCTCCTGCTCATCCGGCGGCCCCGGCCGCTGGTGCACGCCCCCTCGGCGCAGGCCGAGCCCTACTCCCGGGTGCTGGCCTTCCACTACGACGGGGCGCTGCCGACGCTGCGGCAGGCGGTGCTGACCGGCGTCGGCGTCGGGCTCCTGGGCCACGTGCTGGCCGGGCCGCTCGTCGGCCTCGTCGTCGGCGTCGCCGCCGGGGTCGGGTGCCGGCACGAGACCTTCCGCCGCTACCTGCTGCTGGCCAGCCCCCTCGCCCTGGGCCTGGCCGCGGCCTACGTCCTCTACATCCAGGCCCGCCACGGCCCCGAGCCGAGCTTCGAGTGGCCCATCGAGATGCGTCGCGCCCACCCCGCCGGGTGGCTGGCCGTCCTGCTCCTGCTCGCCGACGTGATCGTCGACCGGGTGTGGCAGGCTCGACGCACCGATGCCGACTGATCCGTCCGGCACCGTGAAGGGCTTCATCCTCGGCGTCGACCTCGACGGTGTGGTCGGTGACTACACCGCGGCGCTGCGCACCGTCGTGGCCGAGCGCACCGGCGTCGACCCCGAGTCGCTGCCGCTCGAGCGCTCCTGGGACTTCCGGGAGTGGGGCCTGACCCCCGAGGAGTTCGAGCGGCACCACCGGGCCGCGGTGCTGGAGCACCGCATCTTCCGGACCATGCCGGTCATGCCGGGCGCCGCCGAGGCCCTGTGGCGGCTGTCCGACGCCGGGGTGTGGATCCGCATCATCACCCACCGCCTGTACGTGAACTGGGGCCACGCCACCGCGGTGGCCGACACGGTGGCCTGGCTCGACGCGTCGGGCATCCCCTACCGCGACCTGTGCTTCCTCGGGGCCAAGCCCCAGGTCGAGGCCGACTGCTACGTGGAGGACGCGCCGCACAACGTGGCCGCCCTGCGCTCGACGGGCGGCCACGTCATCGTCTTCGACCAGCCGTACAACCGGGACGTCGAGGGGCCGAGGGCCCGGGACTGGGCCGAGGTCGAGCAGCTCGTCGGCGACCGGGTCACCGAGTCGGGGCTGACGCTGCAGCCGCCGCTGCCGGGGTTCGAGGACGCCCGGAACCGGCTGCGCCGGGTGCAGGCCCGGCCGGACGGCGAGCGGTCCTGAGCCGCCCGCCGCGCCCCGGCGGATCACCCGCCGCCGGCCGGCGGGCAGGTCGCCCACCCGCGCCGTCCGCCCCGGACGCCACCTCCGATCCGCCCCGCACGGCGGGCGGGCCGTAGGCTGCGACCATCGTGTCGACCGAGGCCGCCGTGACGTCCCTGGTGGTGCTGCTGGCCGCCCTCCCCCTCGCCCTCACCGCGTGGGCGCTGCTCGACGCCGCCCACCGCCCGGAGTGGGCGTGGGCGCTGGCGGGGCGCCGCCGGGTCGTCTGGATCGCGGCGATCCTGTTCGGGGCGATGGCCCTCGTCGTGGGCCTCGCGGTGTCGGCCTTCTACCTGGTGCGGGTGCGGCCGGAGGTGGCCGCGGCCGAGGAGGGGCGGGTGCCCGGCTCGCCGAACAGCGCCGCCGGCGGCGGGCCGTAGCGCCGGCGCAGGTGGTGGGCGATGGCGAGGACCCGGGCACGAGGCGCCCAGTACGGCCCCCGCCGCCGGGGGGAGACCAGCCCGGCGAGCAGGTCCCACACGGCGATGAGGAGGCGGATGGTGGCGTGGTACCGGCCCGAGTGCTCGCGCACCATGAGCAGCGTGTTGCGCAGCTGCAGGTAGTCGACGACGTCCGCCCGGGAGCCGACGTCGGTGTTGCGCACCTCGGCGCCGCGCACGACCCCGACCTGCCAGCCGGCCCGCTTCGCCCGGATGGCGAGCTCGGCCTCCTCGCAGTAGGCGAAGTAGCGCTCGTCGAACAGGCCCACCGACTGCAGGCACTCGCGCCGGGCGAGCATGAGCGTGCCGTGCGGGTAGCCGGCGGGCTCCCAGCCGTCGGTCACCGTGGCCGGCGCGGGGATGGCGCCGAAGTACCGGTCGATGATCGGCGTGCGGGCGTCACCGACGTCGGCCGACGCCAGCCCGGCCCGCTCCTGGGCCCCGGCCACCGCCACGAGCCGCTCGAGGCACCCGGGCAGCGGGTGGGCGTCGTGGGGGCACACCGCCAGCCACGGGGCCGGATCGTGGGCGAGGAACCAGCGGAAGCCGATGTTGGCCGCCGGCCCGAACCCCGTGTTCGCGCCGGCCTCGACGAGCTCGACCCCGGCCGGCAGGTCGGCCCGCAGCCGGTCGACCGTCGTCGCCGGCGAGCCGTTGTCGACCACGAGGACGCGGGGCACCAGGCTCTGGGCCAGGAACCGATCGACGGTCCGCAGCACCGCGTCGGGCCTGTCCCGGTGGACGATCACGAGGTCGACGCGGGGCCCTGCCACGGGGGAATCCTGCGGTGCGGCGCCGCCCGGCGCCAAGTCGGCCCGATCGGGCTGGTCGCCTCCCGGGAGGTGGCCACTAGAGTCGTGCGGCCGTGACCGCGCGCCCCATCGACCTCGACGCCGCCCGCCGGCTCCTGGCGTTCTGCGACGCGTCCCCGTCGCCGTACCACGCCTGCGCCACCGCCGCCGCCCTGCTCAGCGAGGCGGGGTTCACCCGGCTGGCCGAGGACGCGTCGTGGCCGGGCGAGCCGGGCCGATGGTTCGTCGTCCGGGGCGGGACGCTCATCGCCTGGGTGACGGGGTCGGGGCACCAGCCCCACGACGGGTTCCGCATCGTCGGCGCCCACACCGACAGCCCGAACCTGCGCATCAAGCCCCAGCCCGACCTCGTGCGGGCGGGCGTGCGCCAGCTGGGGGTCGAGGTCTACGGCGGCGTCCTGCTGGCCAGCTGGCTCGACCGCGACCTGGGGCTGTCGGGGCGGGTGGCGGTCCGCCGCAACGGCAGCGGCGCCATGGTCCGGCTGCTGCGGGTCGACCGGGCGGTGTGCACCATCCCGCAGCTCGCCATCCACCTCGACCGGGACGTCAACACCGCCGGGCTGAAGGTCGACCCCCAGACCCACCTGACACCCATCTGGGGCGTCGAGCCACCGGACGACGCGCCGCCCGGGTCGGGCGCGGGCCTGGTCGGCTTCGTCGCCGAGGAGCTGGGCGTCGACCCCGAGGACGTCCTGGGGTGGGACCTCATGCTCCACGACCTCACCCCGGGCTCGCTGGTCGGCCGGGACCACGAGCTGATCGGGTCGTCGCGGCTGGACAACCTGGCCTCGTGCTGGGCGGCGGTCGAAGCCCTGACCGAGGTGGCGCCGACCGCGACCGAGGGCCAGGTCCCGGTCGTCTGCCTCTTCGACCACGAGGAGGTCGGCTCGACCTCCGACCGGGGTGCGGCGTCGTCGATGCTGCCCACCGTCCTCGAGCGCTCGGTGCTGGCCCGGGGCGGCGACCGCGAGGCGTTCCACCGGTCGCTCGCCCGCTCGGCGTGCCTGTCGGCCGACATGGCCCACGCCACCCACCCGAACCACGCCGACCGCCACGACCCCCAGCACCGGGTCGCGCTCAACGGCGGGCCCGTCGTGAAGGTCAACGCCAACGTCCGCTACGCCACCGACGCGCCCGGCGTCGCGCTGGTGGCGCTGGCGGCCGAACAGGCCAAGGTGCCGCTGCAGCGGTTCGCCATGCGCAACGACCTGCCCTGCGGCTCGACGATCGGCCCGATCACCGCCGCCCGCCTGGGCATCACCACCGTCGACGTCGGCATGCCGCAGCTCGCCATGCACGCCGCCCGCGAGCACGCCGGCAGCCACGACCCCGCCCACTACCGGGCGCTGCTGGCGGCGTTCCTCTCCCCGGGGTAGGACGTCGGCATGGACGTCGCCGAGGCCCGGGTGCTGCTGGGGGTCGACGCGGACGACCCCTGGCCGGCGGTGCGCTCGGCGTACCGGCGCCGCATCCGGGCCGTCCACCCCGACGTCAACGGCGGCGCCGCGGCGGCGACGGCGGCCCGCCTGAACGAGGCCTACGCGGTGCTCAGCCGCGCCCGGCGCGCCGGCGCCCCGGGCGGGTCGGCGGACCCGGACCGGGCCCGGCCCGCACCCGATCCCCCGCCGCCGGCGCCGCCGCCCCCGCCGGCCGTCGGCGTCGCCCTGGCCGGCAACGACACGCTGCTGCTGTCCTGTCCGCCGGACGAGGCCTTCGCCCTGCTCCTGGACGCCGCCCACCGGGTGGGGTCGGTCAGCTACGTCGACCGGGGCTGCGCCATCTTCGAGGTCGTCGTCCGCCAGGACGGCGAGCCGTGCTCGGCCGTGGTGACGCTGCAGGGCCGGGCACACGGCACCGAGGCCTTCGTCACGCTGGAGGCGCTGGCCCGACCGGCGACGCTGGCCCCCGACCGCGTCGTCGACCAGCTCCTCGGCGCGCTGCGGTGACCGCGGCCCGCCGGGCGCCGCAGGGTGGTGCGGCGCCGCCGGCCGGCTGGCATCCTGGGGCCATGACCGACCCGAAGGAGATCCCCCTGGAGGAGCTGCCCACCACGGAGGAGGGGTGGCGCGAGCGTCTCGATCCCCTCCAGTTCGAGGTGGCCCGTCGGGGCGGCACGGAGCGGGCGTTCACCGGCATCTACTGGGACACCAAGGACCCGGGCATCTACCGGTGCGTCGCCTGCAAGCAGGCGCTGTTCTCGTCCGACACCAAGTACGACTCGGGCACCGGCTGGCCGAGCTTCTGGAAGCCCCTGCGCGAGGACGCCGTCAGGTTCGTGACCGACACCAGCCACGGCATGGTCCGCACCGAGGTTCGCTGCGCCCGCTGCGGCTCGCACCTCGGCCACGTGTTCGAGGACGGGCCCCAGCCCACGGGCCTGCGCTACTGCATGAACTCGGCCAGCCTCGACCTCGACCGGGACGCCGAGCCCTCCGGATCCTGAGCCGGCGCCCGGCAGGCGTCAGAGGGCGAGGCGCGACCGCACCTCGTCCCAGAGCGCCGTGTAGGCCCGCGCCGCCCGGCTGCGGGGCGCGTGCACGACGACCGGCGCCCGCTCGACGCCCATGAGCTCGACCTCGGTGGCGGCGGGGACGGCGGCCGCGGCCACGTCGTCGCGCCCGGTGGAGAGCTGCTCGACGACCTCGCGGTGGAGGCGCTTGCGGCGGTCGACCATCGAGAAGAAGGCGACGATCGCCGGCGGGTCCTCGACCTCGTCCTCGACGAAGGCCGAGAGCTGCTCGAAGGTCCGGACGGTCAGCGTCGAGGGGATGAGCGGCACGAGCAGGGCGTCCGCGGCGTCGAAGACGCTCTCGGAGACCAGCGAGATCGACGGCGGGCAGTCGAGGATCGCCAGGTCGTAGTGCTCGGCCAGCGGCCCGAGCACCCGGCCCATCCGGCGCGTCCGGCGGCCGGCACCGTCGAGGACCAGGTCCATGTGGCGGTAGGAGAAGTCGGCGGGGAGCAGGTCGAGGCCCTCGATGTCGGTCCCCCGCAGCAGGTCGGCCACGTCGGTCCGGCCCCGCACCAGCTTGCGCCCGCCGCCCCGCACCTTGGCCCGGACCCGGAACAGGAACGTGGCCGCCGCCTGCGGGTCGAGGTCCCACAGCACGGTACGCAGCCCGTCCGCCGCCGCCAGCGCGGCGATGTTGACGGCGGCCGAGGTCTTCCCCACCCCGCCCTTGATGTTGTAGGTGGCGAGGACCTTCACGGCCGGAACGTCTCCGCGACCAGGGCCCGCCGCTCGGGCGAGGCGAAGTCGGCGAACCGCTCGGCGAAGCGCTCGCGGGCGGCCCGCTGCTCGGCGCCCAGCCGGTCGACGACCGCGCCCAGCGCCAGCAGGGCGTCGGGCCCGCCCTCCATCCCGGCGAGGTCCGGGGCCAGGGACCGCAGCGCGTCGGCCTGCACCTCGCGGTCCTGGTGGGTGCCGAGGACGTCCTGCAGCGACTTCAGCGCCCGCACCATCTCCCGGGCCGCGTCACCCGGCCAGAGCCCCCCGAACAGCTCCAGCAGGTAGCGCAGCTCCTTGCCTCGCTTGCGCAGGTCGTGCAGCGCGGTCGCCGGGCTGGCGTCGTCGACGGCCTCCCCCATCGCCACCATGCGCCGGTAGACCTTGCGGATGCGCCGGCCGGCCACGGCGGCCACCGGGGCGGCCGCGTCGGGCCGCTCGCCGTCGGGCCCGAGGTCGCCGTCGAGGAACCGCCGGTACCCGCCCCACGCCGTGGCATGGGCGTCGCCGGTCAGCTCCCGGCGCAAGGCCCGGTGGGCGTCGTCGCGGCGCCGCTCCAGCAGCGCCCGCACCGGCGCCAGCGCCGCCCGCCGGTCCTCGGGCAGCGCGGCGAGCAGGTCGCCCCACTCGAGGAGCTGGACGTCGAGGTCGCGGGTCGGCCCCGTCACCGCCTGCACCCACCGGAGCGCGTCGCGCTGGCGGCGGAGCGGCCCGGGCGGGAAGGCGCCCTTCATCTCCCGCAGCACCGATCGGCTGCGCCGGACCGCCACCCGCAGGTCGTGGAGGAACTCCGTGTCGAGGTCGTCGAGCGTGCCCGGCAGGTTGGCCTCGACGACACCGGCCAGGGCCCGGAGGACGGCGACCGCGGCCTCGTCGGTGCGCTGGTCCGGCCGCAGCGGCACCCGGACCTTGGACGGGACCCCGGCGGGGTCACCACCGGCGGCGGCGATCGCCTCGTCGGCCACGCCGCCGGGCGCCTCGACCAGCCCGGCCTCGGACGCGAGCACCGAGACGAGGCGCTCGTACGGGCGCCGGTAGCCGAGCACGCCGGCGACCTCGAGCCGGGGCGCCAGCGGGACCTCGCCGCCGTCGACGACCGCCGCGTGCACGGCCAGCCGCAGTCGCACCACCGTCTTGTCGTCGCGGTTCAGCACCCGGGCGGGACGGACCTCGCCCCGGACCCGGGCGAGGGGCAGCAGGGCGCGCACCCCGATCGTGGGGGCGACGCGGTCGCGCAGGGGCCCCTCCGGCAGGTCGCCGGCCAACCAGCGCCGCCGGCGGCGGACCGTCGCCCTGAGCGGCGGGGCGCCCGGCCGGCCGACGAGGGTCATCGTGGGTTCGCCCCGGAGGGTGTGCAGCCGCAGCTCGGCGCCTGCGGCCCGCAGCCGGCGGTCGGCGGTGTCGATCACCGTGTGGTCGATCCGCTCGGGCGCGTCCACGGCGAGGTCGAACCGCTCCCCGAGGAAGGACACGAGCGCCGCCGGGTCGACACCCTCGGGCAGGGCGAAGGCGCAGGCGGGCACGTCGAGGGGCATCGCCCGTGGAGTCTGCCATGCTGGCAGCCGCTCGTTGCCGGTACGACGACGCGCCGGAGGGACCCGACGTGACCGAGAGCGCACCGGATGCGCCCGACGACCGCCGCACCACCGCGGCACCCGCACGCGCCCGGCGCCGCCGGCGGGCGGTCGCCCTGGCGGCGGGGCTGGCCGCCGCGGCCGTCGTCGTGGCCGGGGCGGCCGCGCTGCGGGAGCCGCCCCGGCACGGCGGGCTCGTGATCCTCTACGGCGACTCGCTGTCGACCGAGGCGTCGGGGGCGTTCGTCGAGGCGCTGCGCCGGGACACCGACGCCGAGGTGATCACCCGCCCGGTGCCGGGCGCCTCGCCGTGCGACGCCCTGCCGCAGATGCGCGAGGACCTGGCCCTCGAACCAACCGTCGTCGTCATCCAGTTCGTCGGCAACAACGGCTCGCCCTGCGTGCGGGGCCCCGACGGCGAGCAGCTGACCGGCGAGGCCCTGGCCGAGCGCACGGTCGAGGACGTCCGCACGGCGACCGAGATGTTCGCCGACCAGGGGACCCGCGTCGTGCTCGTCGGCGGGCCCGACGCGCCGGGCCTGCCCGGCGGGGCGACCCGGCAGATCGCCGAGGGGTACTTCGACATCGCCCACGGCTGGGCCGGGCGCGACCTCGGACGGGTGCGCTACGCGGACGCCGCCGCCGCGGTGACCGACGGTGGCCGCTACGTCGACCGGCTGCCCTGCCGCGACGGCGAGGGGCCCGAGGAGGGCTGCGTCGACGGCGAGGTGGTGGTCCGCAACCCCGACCGCGTCCACTTCTGCCCCGTCGAGCCCGAGGGCCTGACCTGCCCGGTGCCGTCGCCCGGCGCGCGTCGCTTCGGCGAGGAGATGGCCCGGGTCGCCGCCACCGCCCTCGACCCCGACCTCTGAGGCTCAGGCGAACCGGTCGAGGACGGCGAGGGCCGAGGCGCCGTAGCCCCCGCCGAAGGTGACCGCGTGCACGAGGAGCGGCTCGAGCTGCCAGAGCGGGAGCCGGTCCCGCCAGCCGGGCGCCAGCGGCGCCACCTCCTCGTAGGCCCGCACGACGGCCGGTGCCGGCCGGCCGAACAGGTGGAGCATGGCCAGGTCGACCTCCCGGTGGCCGCCGTACGGCGCGGGGTCGATCAGCCACGGCCGGCCGGCGCGGTCGACGTGCACGTTGCCCGTCCACAGGTCGCCGTGGACCCGAGCGGGTGGCTCGGCCGGGCCGGCCAGGTCGGCCAGGCGGCCGGCGAGCCGGTCGACCGCGGCGCGGGCGCGGGGGTCGATCGCGCCGCGGCCGACGGCCCGCTCGGTCAGCGGACGGATGCGGCGCTCGAGCCAGAACGTCGGCCAGTCGGCCGCCGGCGGCGTGTTGCGCTGCAGCTCGCGGCCGATGAACCCGTCGCGGTCCCAGCCGAACCACGGGGCGCCGGCGGTGTGCAGGCGGGCGATCTGGCGCCCGAGGAGCTCGTCGGTCGCCGGCGCGGGCGCCCCGGGCTCGACCCACTCGAGGACCAGGGCGTCGGGCGTCACCGCCAGCACGCGGGGCACCGCCACGTCCGGCACCTCGCCCAGCCACCGCAGCCCGGCGGCCTCGACCTCCAGCAGGCCGGCCGGCAGCCCCGTCCCCGACTTGGCGAACACGACGTCGCCGCCGTCGAGCTCGACGCGGCGGGCCTCGCTGATGCAGCCGCCGCCGACCGGGTCGGTCCGCACGACCCGGCGGCCCAGCGCCGCGGCGACGGCGTCCGCGACCCCCACCGCTCAGGCGTGGACGGCCCGGATGTGCTCGACCAGGCCGCGGCACGCCCGGTCGAGCAGGTCGTAGACGTGCTCGAAGCCCTCGGGGCCGCCGTAGTACGGGTCGGGCACGTCCTCGACGTGGGCCTCGGGGCCGAAGGCGGTCATGCGGTGGACCTTGGCGGCGGCTGCGGGCGACGGTGCGCGGCGCAGCAGCGCCCGCTCCACGGTGCCGTCCGCGACCAGCAGCAGGTCGAAGCGGTCCCAGTCGTCGGGCCGCACGCGCCGGGCGCGCAGCGACCGGAGGTCGAGGCCCCGGCGGTCGGCCGCCGCGACGGCCCGGGGGTCCGGCGGCGACCCCTCGTGCTCGCCGCTGGTGCCGGCCGAGTCGACCTCGACGACGCCGGCCAGGCCCTCCTCCTCGAGGATGCGCCGCATCAGCCCCTCGGCCGTGGGCGAGCGGCAGATGTTGCCCCAGCACACGAACAGCAGGCGCGTGACGGCGGAGTCGAGGAGGGGGGTGGACATCGCCGACCGAGTGTAGGAGGACCGCCGCCCGCCCCACGCTCTACGCTGCGACACCCCCGGTCGTGCGAGGAGGCAGCCCCGTTGATCACCCTGGTGCTGGGCGGCACCCGCTCCGGCAAGTCGCAGGTCGCCGAGGCCCTGGCCGCCGAGGCCGGCGGACCGGTCACCTACGTCGCCACCGGGCGGGCCACCGACGAGGAGATGGCGGCCCGCATCGCGGCCCACCGGGCGCGCCGGCCGGCGTCGTGGGCGACGGTCGAGGCCGGGACGGACCTCCCGGGCGTCCTGCGGGGGCTCGACGGCGTGGCGCTGGTCGACTCGCTCGGCACCTGGGTGGCCGGGCACCCCGACCTGGCGCCGGACGTCCCCGCGCTGTGCGCGGCGCTCCGGGGCCGGGAGTCGGCCGGCGCCGGCGACACGGTCGTCGTGTCCGAGGAGGTGGGTCTCGGCGTCCACGCCCCGACCGAGGCCGGGCGCCGGTTCACCGACGCGCTGGGCGACCTCAACCGGGCGGTGGCCGACCTCGCCGACCGGGCGCTCCTCGTCGTCGCCGGCCGGGTGCTGCCCCTCGACCGACCGGCCGGCCGCGCCTGATGCGGGCCGCGCTCGGGTTCCTCACCGTCCTCGGCGGGGCCGCGCCGCCCGACGACCGGGCGCGCGCCTGGTTCGGCGTCGTGGGCGGGGTCGTCGGCGCCGCGGTGGGCGGCGTGTGGTGGGTGGCCGGCGAGCTGTGGCCGCCGCTCGTCGCCGCGGTCGTCGCCGTCGCGGCCGACGCCGCCCTCACCGGCATGCTCCACCTCGACGGGCTGGCCGACAGCGCCGACGGGCTGCTGCCCCCGCTGCCGCGCGACCGCCGGCTCGCCGTCATGGCGGCACCCGACGTCGGCGCCTTAGGGGTCGTCGCGCTGGTGCTGGCGCTCGGTGCGCGGGTCGCCGCCCTCGCGGCCCTCCGCCCGGACGTGGCGCTGGTCGCCGGGCTGTGGGCCGGCTCCCGCGCCGCGATGGCCCTGACGATGGCGCTCGTCCCCTACGCCCGCGATCGGGGCACGGCGTCGGGCTTCGCCGGGCGGCGCACCGCGGCGCCCGCGGTCACCCTGGCGGCGACGGTCGCCGTGGTCACGCTGGCCCGGGGCGGCTGGGCGGGGGCGGCCACCGCCGCCGCGCTCGCCGCCGGGTTCGCGGCGGTCGTCGGGCTCGCCGGGCGCCGGCTGGGCGGCTACACGGGCGACGTGCTCGGGGCGGCCGGCGTGGTGGCCGAGACGGCCGGGCTGCTCGTGGCGGCGGCGCGATGGTGACCGGGGCCGGCGTGCTGCGCGGGCTGGGACGACGGTCGCTCGCCGCGGCCGGCGGCCTGGTGCTCGACCGGCTGCTGGGCGAGCCGCCGGTGCCGGACCGGGCCCACCCCGTCGCCCTGTTCGGCTCGGGCGTCGCCGCGCTGGAGCGCCGCCTCTACGCGGACCGTCGAGCACCCGGCGCCGTGCTCGCCGCCGCGGCGGTGGCCGGCGCGGGCGCCGCCGGGGCGGTCCTGCGCTCTCCCGTGGCCGCCGCATGGCTCGCCGCCTCGGGGCGGGCGCTGCACGACGCGGCGCTGCGGGTGGCCGCCGCGCTGGAGACCGGCGACCTCGACGCGGCCCGTGCGGCGCTGCCGTGGCTGGTCGGGCGCGACCCGACCGGGCTCGACGCGACCGCGATCGCCCGGGCCGCCATCGAGTCGGTGGCCGAGAACACGACCGACGCGGTCGTGGCACCGGCGCTGTGGGCGACGGCCGCCGGTGCCACCGGGACCTTCGCCCACCGGGCGGCCGACACGGTCGACTCGATGGTCGGCTACCGCGACGAGCGCTACCGGCGGTTCGGCGCCGCCGCCGCCCGCCTGGACGACGTGCTGGCCTTCGTGCCGGCCCGGGTGACCGCCGCGCTGGTCGTGCTGTGCCGCCCGGCTCGGGCCAGGGCCGTGCGACGCGCGCTGGCCACCGACGCGCCGGCCCACCCCTCCCCCAACGCCGGGGTGGCGGAGGCGGCCTTCGCCGCCGCGCTCGACGTGCGGCTGGGCGGCGACGCCAACCGCTACGGCACGGTCGTCGAGCGCCGACCGGTGCTGCACGGGGACGGCCGGGTGCCGGGGCCCGCCGACGTGCGCGCCGCCGTGGCCCTGTCCCGCGCCGTCACGCGGGCGCTGGCGGCCCTCCTGGCGTCGGCGGGCCTGGCGGCGCTGGCCGCGGCCGCGGTGCGCGACCGGCGGGGAGGCACCCGATGACCGCGCCGGCCGGCGGGGGCGGCCGGGTACCGCCGCCCGGCGAGCACGGCGGGGACGGGGCGCGGGTGGCGGCCGCGCTCGGCGTCGATCCCGACGCGGTGCTCGACCTGTCGGCGTCGCTCAACCCGTTCGCCCCGGACGTCCCCGCACTGGCACGCCGCCACCTCGGCGAGCTGCGCCGCTACCCCGACGTGGACCGGGCCGAGGCGCTGCTGGCCGAAGGGCTCGAGCTGCCGCCCGAGCGCACGGTGCTCACCGCCGGGGGCGCCCAGGCCATCGCGCTGGTCGCCCAGCTCACCCGCTCCGGCCGGGTCGACGAGCCCGAGTTCTCGCTCTACCGCCGGCACCTGGAGCGGCTCGACCCCGCGGCGCCCCGCTGGCGGTCGGACCCGCACAGCCCCTCCGGCCGGCTGGCGGGACCGGACGAACAGGCCGACGTGTGGGACGAGGCGTTCCTGCCGCTCTCGGGCGGCGTGTGGACCCGGGGACGGCCCGGGTGGGCGCTGGGCTCGCTGACGAAGGCGTTCGCGTGCCCCGGCCTGCGGCTCGGGTACGCGGTGGCGCCGGACGAGGCGTCGGCCGCCGCGCTCCGGGCCCGCCGCCCGGCCTGGGCGGTCGGGGGGCTGGCCTGCGCGCTCGTCCCGGCGCTGGTCGAGCGGTCCGACCCCCGGGGCTGGACCGCGGCGATCGCCGCCGCCCGGGCCGAGCTCGAGCGGGTGCTCCTGGCCCGGGGGTGGTCGCCGCTGCCCTCCGACGCGCCCTGGGTGCTCGTGCCCGGCGCGGCAGGGCTGCGCGACGCCCTCGCCCGGCGGGCGGTCGTCGTGCGCGACTGCCGGTCCTTCGGGTTGCCCGACCACGTCCGCATCGCGGTGCCGGACGCCGCCGGGCTCGAGCGGTTGGACCGGGCCCTGGCGGCGGTCGGCGGCTGAGCGGGCGTGCCCGCCGGTCCGCGCGCGGTGCGGTCGGGCCGGCACCATCGCCACGCGACATGATGGGGGCGGGCGACCCGGGGAGGGCCGCCGCCGTCGACCCGAGGACGCGCCACGCCCGATGAGCTGGATCCACCCGACCCTCCACCTGCCGGCCGACCTGCCCGTCGAGGCGGTCGCCTTCAGCCTCAACGCCGTGCTCGAGGCCCCGGACGGGGACGGCCCCGCCGCCCCGCGGGCGGTCGAGCGCGAACCCCTGCTACCCGCCGCCGGCGTGCGCCGGCTCGCGGCGGCGCTGCACCGGGCCGGGGTGCCGGCGCAGCTGCTCGTCCCCCGGGCCCAGTCCGACGGCCACCGGCGCCCCGAGGGCGCCGCGCTCACCGACCGGCTCGCCGCCGCCGGCCTCGGCCCCGACCTGCTCCGCCCCGTCCCGGCGGACGCCGAGGCCAGCGACGCCGTCCGGGGCCGCACGCTCGTCGTCACCCGCTGCCCGGAGACGGCCTCGGGCCTGTCCTCGGCCGGCCACCCGGTCGTCGTCGTCGACGGCCGGCCACCGCACCACGACGTCCTCGCCTGGCTCGCCGCCCGGGTCGGCCCCTTCGCCGCCGCGGCCACCCTCGTGGCCCCGCCCGACGAGCGGGCCGGGGCCGCGGCCCGCGCCCACCACCTGCGCCTGACCAAGCCACCCGGGTCGCTGGGCCGCCTCGAGGACCTGGGCGCGCAGCTGGCCGCCATCGCCGGCGTGTCGCCGCCGCCCGTGCCCCGGCCCGTCGCCACCGCGGTGTTCGCCGGCGACCACGGCGTGCACGCCCAGGGCGTCAGCCCGTGGCCGCAGGAGGTCACCGCCCAGATGGTGGCCAACTTCCTCGCCGGTGGCGCGGCGATCAACGTGCTCGCCGGGCGCCCCGGCGACGACCTCGTGGTCGTCGACGTGGGCATCGCCGGCGACGTCGTCGTGCCCACCGACCCCGTGGGCGGCGGCGCCCGCGCCTCCCGGCTCGTCAGCCGCAAGGTGCGCCGCGGCACCGCCGACCTGTCGACCGGGCCGGCCATGACGGTCGAGGACGCCCGCCGGGCCCTGGACGTCGGGGCGGAGACCGCGCTCGAGCTGGTCGCCGGCGGTGCCCGGTGCCTCGTCACCGGGGACATGGGCATCGCCAACACGACACCCGCCGCGGCGCTGATCGCCTCCCTGACCGACCGCCCGGCCAGTGCGGTCACCGGCCGGGGCACCGGCGTCGACGACCACGTGCTCACCCGCAAGACGGCGCTGGTCGCCGCGGCGGTGGCCCGGGCCCGCTACCAGCACGGCGACGACGCCCTGGCGCTGCTGGCCGAGGTGGGCGGCCTCGAGCACGCGGCGCTCGCCGGGTTCATCGTCGGGGCGGCGGCGTTGCAGGTGCCGGTGGTCGTCGACGGCGTCATCGCCGGCGCCGCGCTGTTGGTGGCCAGCCGGCTGGTGCCGGGCGTCGAGCGCTGCGTCGTCGCCGGCCACCGCTCGGCCGAGCCCGGGGCGTCGGTGGTGCTCGACACGCTCGGCCTCGACCCGCTGCTCGACCTCGGCATGCGGCTGGGCGAGGGCACCGGCGCCGCCCTCGCCGTCCCCGTCGTCGAGGCCGCCGCCCGCGTCCTGCACGAGATGGCCACCTTCGAGGACGCCGGGGTGGCCGACGCCGGCTGACCGGCGTCCCAGCGCAGGTCGGTCCGCCGGTGGGGGCACCACCGCCGGCCAGGTGAGGGGGGTTAGTGTGAGCAGCCGCGTGACCGATCGCTTCCACGATCCCGACCGTCCTCGCGGCGATCCCCGGCGGGTGTTCATCCCGGCGCCCTCCACGTCGCCACGGCGTGGCGCGAACGGCGGGCCCGCGGCGCCGCCACGCCCGCGGCGGGCACCGGCGCCGCCGCCGGAGCGGCCGGCCGGTCCCCCGCCGTCCCGACCCACGCGCCCGCGGCCGCCCGGTGGACCGCCCCGGCCGCCGGGGCGCGACCGCAGCGGCCCGTGGTACCGGCGCGCCCGCTGGCGGCGGGTGCTGCTCGTCACCGGCGTGCTGCTCGTCGTCGCGCTGGTCGGCAGCTACCTGTACGCCCGCAGCGTCTTCAACCGCATCGAGCGGGTCGACGTCGGCGACTCGCTGACCTCGGCCGACAACGGCACCAACTACCTCATCGTCGGCTCCGACTCCCGGGCGAACGTCACCGAGGAGGGCGACCCCGGCTTCAACGGCGGCGGCGCGCCCGGCGGCCAGCGGGCCGACACGATCATGGTGCTGCACCTCGAGGGCGGCCGGGCCCAGATGCTGTCGATCCCCCGCGACCTCTACGTGCCCATCGCGGGCACGGACGGCAGCGCCAA
>Ga0079224_100003339_pt1 | contig 20194 bp, 18 predicted proteins | sample Stecom2015_FD_80414 | JGI IMG/M metagenome (GOLD analysis project Ga0079224, IMG submission 80414) | Agricultural soil microbial communities from Utah to study Nitrogen management - Steer compost 2015 | ecosystem: Environmental > Terrestrial > Soil > Agricultural land | place: USA: Utah...
CCCGAGCCGCGCCAGCTCCTGGTGAAGCCGTACGACACGTCCCTGCTGAAGGAGGTGGACCGCGCGATCCAGGCCGCCAACCTCGGGATGACCCCGATGAACGACGGCAAGCAGCTCCGGCTGATGCTGCCGCCGCTGTCCGAAGAGCAGCGCAAGAAGCTGGTCGCCAAGGTGAAGGAGATCTGCGAGGCGACCCGGGTCGCGCTGCGCAACGAGCGCCGGGACGGCAACAAGGCCGCGGAGAACGCGGCGCGCGGGGGCAAGATCACCGACGACCACAAGGCCGAGGTGCAGGAGCGCATCCAGGAGGCGCTCAAGAAGGAAGAGGCGCGCATCGACGAGCTGCTGAAGAAGAAGACGGCCGAGGTGATGGAGGGCTGAGCGCCCGCGCTCGCGGGTGGCGTGCGCCGGGGGGGGGCGGCGCCGTGGTGCCCGACCCGTGCGCGCGGGCGGTCCCCGGGTGTCCGCCGCGCGCGCGGGGGCCTTCGCGTTTCAAGGGCGGGTTCGTGCCGAGGCGTGGAGGTTCGCCGGCGCTCGTCCGTCGTGGCAGGAGCGTTCGCGTCCGGCTGCGCGCGACCGCTGCGCGGCGTCCAGTACGGCGAAGCCGCGCTGACGATTGGTGCGAGCGGGCCGGCGCCCTGGCATAATCGTCGCCCTTTCCCGATGCCCCTCGACCCCGAGTTCCTGCGGATCCTGCGCTGCCCGAAGACGCGGAAACCGCTGCGCATGGCGACCGAAGCCGAGCTCAGCGAAGTGAACCGCCTGATCGCCGGGCAGCAGCTCGTCGACGTGTCGGGTCGCAAGCGCGAGCAGCCGGTCGCCGAGGGGCTGGTTCCCGAGGGTGAGGCCCTGCTCTACCCGATCGAGGACGGCATCCCGATCCTGCTCATCGACGACGCGCTGCCCCTGGAGGCGGCGGCGTCCCGCTAAGACCCAGCCCAATGGCGTCCTTCGAATTCTTCCGCAAGCATCAGAAGTTCGTGCTGTACACGGCCGGCTTCTTCGCGCTGCTGACGTTCTCGATCACCGGCGCGATGACGTCGTTCTTCGACAACCTCACCGGGAGCGGCTACATCCCCGCGACCCTGAGGCTTGCGGACGGCAGGACGGCGTACGTCACGCAGGAGGACCGTCGCATCGGCCAGGCGCTCGCCGACCGGCACCGGATGGTCCTGCCCCAGCTCGTGCCCCAGGTCGGGGGGCCGCGCACATCGGAGGGCGACGAGGCCGAGATCCTCGCCGCGGTGCGCCGCCTGGCGATCGAGTACGGCATCGAACCTTCGCCCACCGAAGTGGCCGCGGCGGTCGACCACGCGCTGTCCGTGGCGCCCAAGCGGGAAGGTGGCGCGCTGGAGAAGGCCGACTTGGTCGCGCGGAGCGGTCTGTCGGCCGACCAGTACGACTTGCTGATGCGCGAGAGCATGCGGATCGCCACGTTCCTCCGCATGTTCGCGTTCGCCGCGGACGCGACCGACGCCGAACTGGCGGAGGAGATCGCGCGCGAGATGAAGCTGATCACCTTCAAGGTCGCCAGCCTCGACAAGAAGCAGATCGAGGAGCGCCTGAAGCAGACCGAGGTGACCGACGACGAGCTGAAGGCCTGGCTGGCCGAGCTGCCGGACAACGAGAAGATCGCCTACCAGGACACCAACCGGGTCGGCGTCAAGGCCGCGGGCGTCGAGATGGAGTCGTTCGACCCGGCGGCGTTCGCTGCCGAGCTGGCCGGCAAGGAGTACGACGACCAGACGGTGACCGAGCGCTACAACCTGGACCGCGACCTCTACTACCGCAAGGAGGTCAAGGAAGGTGAGCCGGCGCCCGAGGACCCGTACCTGCCGCTCGCCGAGGTGCGCGACCAGGTCGTGCGCCGGCTGCAGGCCGAGGATGCGCTGAAGGCGGTGCTCGGCAAGCTCCGCCTGCAGATGGGCGACGCGCTGCGCGAGGCGGTCGACGCGCGCAACGAGGCGACCAAGGACCTCGCTGCCAAGCGGGCGGCGCAGGCCGAGGCCGACAAGAAGGCGGCGGAGAAGCCGGACGACGAGGCGCTGAAGAAGGCCGCGGAGGACGCCAAGGCCGCGGTGGCCGCAGCGGAGAAGCTGCTCGAGGAGCGCAACGCCGCGCTCGACGCGGCGCGCCGCGCGTTCGACCTCGAGGCCGAGCTGGCCAAGGCGACGACCGGCAAGCTGCAGATCGCCACGATCGCCGAGCCGGGTAACGCCGACGCGCTGAAGGACCTGCCGGTGTTCGGACCGTGGGACGCCTCGTGGGCGGCCACGTCGATCGACCTGCCCGGCGACCTGTGCACGCGCATCCAGCACACGAAGAAGGGCGCGTTCCTGTTCCAGGTGCTGGACGTCGTCAAGAACCCGCTCAAGGACTTCGACAAGATCCGCGACACGCTGCGCGAGGACTACTACAAGAAGAAGGCCGACACCGAGGCCAAGGAGACGCTGAAGAAGTTCGAGGACGCGCTCGAACGGCTCGCGCGCGAGGCGAAGAAGGCCGAGATCGAGAAGCTCGAAGGCGATCTGGCGGCGACCGTGCAGCGCAAGTACGACGAGTGGCTGCAAACCGCGCGAGAGAAGCTCGAAGTCGCCAGGCAGCGACGCGACGAGCTGCAACGCGACCCGCAGAGCAAGCCGTACAAGCGCTGGCAGGAGGAGTTCGAGCGGCTCGAGCGCGAGCTCGGCGCCGCCGAGGACAAGCGCAAGGAGTTCGAGGCCGCCGAGAAGCAGGCGGTCGACGAGCAGATCGCGAAGCTGATCAAGGAGACGCGCAAGGACGTGCTCGATGCGGCGGCCGCCGAGGCCGGGCTCGTGGTCGAGACGATCGGGCCGGTGCGGAGGGACGCGGACACGCTGCCGCGCTTCGACGAGGACTGGCCGGCGCGCGAGCGGTTCCTGCTGCGCAACTTCACGGTGAAGGAACTGAAGGAAGGCGAGGCGACCGACCTGCTCGAGGACTTCACCAACCGCGCGCACCACATGGTGGTGATGCAGAAGATCGAGCCGGGCTCGGTCGACCTCGTCACCCGCCGCGAACTCGCGGCCAAGCGCGCGCAGTTCCGGGCGCGCCGCGCGGTCGAGACCGTCGCACGCTCGTTCACGCTCGAGGCGCTGCGCAAGGGGTGGGGCTACCGGAGCACCACCGGCGAGCCGGACGAGGCGAAGGCCGCCCGCCGCGACACGACGTCGGGCGAGAAGGCTGCGTCGACGGACAAGCGCTGAACGGGCAGCGCCCGGCGGGCGCGGTCCCGCCGGACGCCCGATCCTGCGCGGCAGCCGGAACGGTGGCGGCCGCGGCGTGACGTCCCGCCTCGCGCGACCGGCCGTCAGCCGGCCATCGCGATCAGCGAGTGGCCGAACGGGAAGTTCATGTGGCGCAGCAGCCAGCGCTCGCTGCCCATCACGAACGCGAGCGCGGCGTTGAGCGGCCCGCGGAACTCGTGGTCGAGGTTGGTCTCGCCGGGCGGCAGGCCGAACCAGCGCTCCTTGAGCTTGAGGGTGACGACTGCGGCGGCGATCAGCGGGAAGAGGAAGGTGTTGAAGTACGACACCTTCTTCGGCTGCAGGCCCGCCTCGCGCAGCCGGCGGCGGAGCTGGGCCGCCGTGTAGCGCCGCTGATGGTGGACGACGCGGTCGTTCTGCGAGAACAGGAACTGGTAGGCGGGCACCGACACGAACACCGTACCGCCCGGCTTCAGCACGCGACGCACCTCGGCGAGCGTGGCACGCTCGTCGGGGATGTGCTCGATGACGTCGAACAGCGCGACCAGGTCGAAGGTCCGGTCGGCGAACGGCAGCGCGTCGCCCGAGCCGGCGACCATGCGGGCGAGGCCGTGCTCGGCGCAGACCTGCACGTACTCGGTGGCGATGTCGATTCCGTAGACCGCGCCGAACCGGGCGAGCGGCTTGAGCATGCCGCCGGCGCCGCAGCCGATCTCCAGCACCGTGCGGCCGCCGCCCCTCCCGAGCTCGCGCTCCAGGAGGTCGAAGAAGATCCGCCGCCTGCCGATGAACCAGAAGTGGTTCTCCTGCAGGTTGCGGAACTGCTCGTAGACGTGGGCATCCATCGGCGGCTCAGGCGCGCGGGCGCGCGATCAGGATCATCTCGTCGCGGAAGTTGAGGTAGACGTTGGCGCCGCGCAGCCAGCCGAGCGGGCGCAGGCAGAACGCGGCGAACCTGCCGAGGCGCGCGGCGCGCTCGGCGATGAACGCGAACGACACGTACTTCCCGCCGAAGCGCGGAGTCCACGCCACCAGGTCGAAGCCGGCCTGGTCCAGCAGCATCCGGGCGGTGTCCGGGTCGAAGTGGTAGAGGTGCTCGTCGTGCTTGTAGTGCTGCCAGCGCGGCCCGAGCAGGCGCGCGAAGCGGCTCGCGACGTTCTGCGTCTCCAGCACCAGGCGGCCGTCCGGCTTGAGCAGGCCGCGCGCGGTGCGCAGCAGGGCCTGCGGATCGGGGACGTGCTCGACCACGTCCCACATCGTGACGAGGTCGAAGCTGTGCAGCGCGTAGGTCGCGCCGCGCTCCGCGACCGCGGCGTCGAGGTCGCCGACGAACACGCGGTCGGCACCGAGCGCGTCGACCGCGAGCGCCGCGATCGCCGGCGAGATTTCGACGCCGTAGGCGTCGTGGCCGAGCTCGCGACACACGCGCAGGAAGAAGCCTGCGGCGCAGCCGACGTCGAGCACGCGCAGGGGCCGGTCGCCGACGTGCTGGCGCACGAGGCGGAAGCGCCGGCGGAAGGTCTTGAGGTACAGGTCGGCGTCGCGCGCGTAGTCGGCGTAGCCGCGCGTCTTCGGCGTGTCGCTGCGCCAGTAGGACTCGCCGTACACCTCGCGCAAGGCCTCCCCGGAGAGGCGCGGCGTCACGTACACGAGGCCGCAGCCGCTGCAGCGGACCACCTGCCAGGGCGGCTCGGTGAAGGCGACCGAGCGCTCGCGGCTGCCGCAGAGCTGGCAGACGGCGACTTCGACGCGGTTGGCGACTTCGGTGGTCATCGTCGGGCCGTGCTCCGCAGCGCCGTGCTCTGCAGCGCGTGGGCGGAGTAGTGCCGCATGGGGACGGCACGACGGGAGCAGCGGGGCCGCGGGCCGACCGCGCTCCACGTGGCACCCTGGACCGTTCCGCGCCGACGACGCTCGGGATCCGTCGGTTGTCGGCCGCCGAGCCATCGCGAGCCGCCATCCCTCCATGCGCATCGCCGGGCCATCGCCTGTCGACACCGCGCGTTTCGCGGGTTGCTAACCGAAGTACTCCTTGCCGGTCGCGATCGCTTCATGGCCGGTCCGCTCGCCGGTCGCCAGCTCCAGGCCCAAGCGGCGGCCCATCTCGACCGACTGGTCCATGTTGTTGTAGCGGAAGTTGCCCTGGCGCCCGGTGGTCTTGATGTTCCGCAGCGACGCCACGAAGTCCAACACGGGCGTGAGGTTCTTCTTGTACTCGAGGTCGTAGATCGGGTAGGCGTACGGGATCTTGCGCACGTGCGACCCGAGCACTTGCCCGGGCTCGATCAGGCCGACCGAGATCAGGTCCTTCTCGGCGATCTCCTGCAGGCGTTCGGTGCTCGCGCGCCAGATCTCGTCCCCGCGCCGACAGGTGATCTCGGCGCAGAACATCGTCTTGTCCGGAGGCGCGCAGCGCGGACTGAAGTTCTTGAACTCGCAGATCCGGTGGATCGTGAGGTGCTTCTCCGGCAGGTAGACCCAGCTGTCCGGGCTGACCTGCGGCCGCGCCAGCTTCAGGTAGACGAAGACGATCGACACGTACTGCAGGGCGTTGGCGCCCTTGAGCACGTCGGGCGGCGCCGCCGGGGTCAGCGCCTTGGCCAGCGCGGTCACCGGGATCGTCGACACGTACATGTCGCCGGTGATCGTCTCGCGGCGGTGCTTGCCGAACTCCACGCCGACGACGCGGTCGCCCTCGCGGAACACGCGTACCGCCGGCGCGTTGACCAGCACGCGACTGCCGGTTCCCGACTCCTCGATCTTGCGCGCGTAGCCGCGCGCCAGCTCGCCGATCCCGCCGAACAGCGGATAGACGAAGTCGGTGACCAGCGTGCGCGGCCCCTCGGCCGAGGACTTCGGCGGGCGCAGGGTCTTCTTGATCGTGTCCCACAGGCTGAGCAGCGTGATGCGCTGGCTCGCCCAGTCCGCCGAGATCTGACGCGGCGGCATGCCCCAGGTCTTCTCGGTGTACTGGCCGAAGAACACGCGGTAGAGCGTGTGCCCGAAGCGGCGGGTCACCCAGCTCTCGAAGTCGCGGTCGGTGAACCGGCGCAGCCGCGTCGAGTCGAGGAACCGGACCCAGACGTAATCCCACATCGCCCGCAGCAGCAGGCCCTTCGGCATGTTCCTGAGGACGTTGCTCGTCTGCAGCGGGTAATCGAAGAACTTGCCGAACAGGACGATGCGCGACAGGCGCTTGGCGCGGTTGACGTTGTCCTCGCCGATCACGTGCCGCACGTGATCGATGAGGTGGGGGTTCTTGCTGTGGAAGCGGTGCGGCCCGAAGTCGTAGCTCCAGGTCTCGCCGTCGACCTCCTCGATGAACGAGGACGCCATGCCGCCGACGTGCGGCTCGCGTTCGAGCACGGTAACCCGCACGCCGCGCTGCACCAGTTCATAGGCGCAGGAGAGGCCGGCCAGCCCTCCTCCGAGGATCACGACGTGCTTGCTCATGGGGTGTGCGGGGCGAGGTGCAGGGTCAGACGCGGCGGAGGTCCGGAGTGCGGCGCCGCGCGAGCGCTGCGCCGGGGCAGCGAATCGGGGACGAGTCCGCGGAAGTCTAGCAGCCCGGCGCCCTTGCTCACGGTTCCATGGCCCGGTACGGGCGCACGCCGGTCAGCGGCGCGGCGCGGCGGGCGCGGTCTCGGCATGGGCAGGGGAGCCGCCCGAACGGGCGAAGCGTTTACGGCAGATGGTCTTGAACATCATGAACGCCGTGCGCGCGAGCTTGGCGAAGCTCGCGGAGTGCTTGGATTCGCCGCCGGCGCGCTTGCGGTAGGTGACCGGGATCTCGATGACACGGCGCCGTGCGTTCAACGCGGCACACATCATTTCGGGGGAGAACGCCGGGCCGGTCTCGCGCAGGTGCGGCTCGATCGCGAGGAAGGTGCTGCGGTGCAGTGCGCGGAACGTGCAGCCGACGTCGGTGAAGCGCGGCTCGGACGGGCGCAGCCACAGGAGCTGGAGGAACTTCGCCATCGCGACGTTGCCCCAGCGCAGGATGAAGCGCATGTTCGCGCCCTGCTCGACCATCTGCCGCGTGGTGCGCGTCCCCATCACCATGTCGGCGTCGTCGAGGTAGACGAGGAGCTTCTCGAGGTCCTTGCCGCAGAACGACCCGTCCGCCTCGGTGAGCACGAGGATGTCGCCCTTGGCGTGACGCATGCCGCAGAGCAGCGCGGCGCCGTAGCCGGGCCGGGTCTCGCGCACCACGCGCGCTCCGGCGCGCTCGGCGATCTCCGCCGTGGCGTCGCGGCAGTTGTTGTCGACGACGACGATCTCGTCGAGGTGCGGGTTCGCGCGGAACTCCCGGACCACCTCGCCGATGGTCTCCGCCTCGTCGTGGGCGGGGATCACGAGCGAGACGGTCTTGCCGCGGTACATGCGCGCCGAAGGATAGCCCGCGCGCCGGCCGGGGTCGGCCCGGATCCGGGTTCTCGGGCGTCGGCCCGGCGGGAGGGCGGCGGCCGTGCGACGCGCGCCGGTCCCGGGTCGGGACCGCCGGTTGTCGCCCGGCGGTCGGCGGCTACGGTTCCCGCCATGCTGTTTGCCGTTCGCCGCCGTACGGCGGTCACCTGCTCGGTGCTGTGGCTCGTCGCAGGGATCGCGGCGCAGGGGTCCGCGGAGCCGGCCGCCGCCGACGGCGCCGCCCGCCGGACCCGGGTCGTCGCGATCCTCGGGGCGAGCGCGAGCGCCGGCTTCTCGGACCAGCTGATCACCCCCAAGACCGCCGACGACCGCGAACACAACGCGACCCTGAAGCTGCGCGACGCGCTCGCGCCGCTATTCGCCGAGGACTCGCTGCAGTTCCGCGACTTCAGCAGCATGCTGATGTTCACCGAGCCGGAGCGGATCGGCGGCAAGCAGGTCGACCGCGCGCTGGCCGCGAAGCCCGACGCGGTGCTCGCGATCGACTTCCTGTTCTGGTTCGGCTACAGCACGCGCGGCGGGGATCGGGCGGCGCGCATGAAGCTGCAGGACGAGGGGCTCGCCGCGCTCGCGCGGATCGACCGGCCGATGCTGGTGGGCGACTACCCCGAGATGCGCGACATCGACCCGCGCATGCTCGCGCCACACGCGATCCCCGACGCGGAGACGCTCGCGGAACTGAATGCCCGCCTGCGCGCCTGGGCAGCGACCAGGCCGAACGTGCGGCTGTTCTCGCTCGGCGAGCGCCTGCGCGACCTGCGCGAGCGCAAGCGCGAGATCGCGCTCGGCCGCGACCGCCTCGTGCTGGAGCCCGCCCACCTCCTGCAGACCGACCGGCTGCACGTCACCCGGCTCGGGATGGCCGTGCTCGCGAGCGAGGTGGTGGCGGCGCTCGCCGACGCGCTGCCCGACGAACCGCTGCTGCACGCGGAGGTGCGCGATCTGCACGCGGTGCTGGAGCGGCTCGACCTCGTCGACCTCGCGCGGAGCAAGGCAGCGGAGGCGATTCCCGCGGGCGCCGCCGGCGGCGGACGATGACCGCCGGGCCGCGCGCCGGTCAGTCGTTCCAGGGTTCCTCTTCCGCCTGTTCGATGAAGCCGCGTGCCTGCTCGCGGTGCACGGTGAGCACCGGGCAGGGTGACCGGCGCAGCACGCGCTCGGCGGTGCTGCCGAGCAGGACGTCCTTCAGGCCGCTGCGCCCGCTGGTCGCCATCACGATGAGGTCGACGTCCTCGCGCTGCGCGCACTGCGCGATCTCGGCGGACGGTGTCCCGCGCAGGAGGAGGGTGCGGCTGCGCACGGAGTCGGGGATCTCGTCCTTCGCCTGGTTGGCGAGCTGGGTCGCGAACCAGTCGTAGGCGCGGCGCTCCTCGTCGGTCTCCTGCACCGGGCCGCTGCGCGCGAACGCCGCCGCGTACGCCGGGGGCTCGATCACGTGCACGAGCAGGATCTCGGCGTCGAAGCGCTTGGCGAACTCGATCGCGTAGCGCAGCGCGCGTTGCGCCGGGAGCGAGAAGTCGCTGGGCACGAGGATGCGGCGGAGTGCGATCATCGTCGTGTGTTGTAGCGTCGACGCGCCGCCGTTCCGCGGCCGGTCCCGTCGGACGGCAGGACCGCCCGGATCGGCGACGGCGCCGCGGCGGCGTCCGGGAGGTTCGGGGCCGACGGCGGAGCCCTCCGCCCTGCGCCGCGCGTGCTCAGGGCAGCAGCCGGGCCCACTCCGGTAGCGCACGCAGCGCCGCGATCTGCTCGGCGAGCAGGCGGGCGTGCACCGGGTCGAGGGTCGCGCCCTCGGGGACGCCGGCGGCCGCCTCCCGGGCGCCGTCCTCGTCGCGCGCGCGCAGCGAGCCCGCGGCGAGCAGGATGTACGGGCGGAGGTCGAGCCGGCTCGCGCCCCGCACGAAGGTCGCGATCCGGTCGCTGGCGCGCGTCGCGTCGACGCTGCCGAGGGCGTCGACGGCGGCGATGAAGTCCGCCTCGTGCTGCAGCGCCGCGCTGCCCTCGTCCGACCCGAGACGCCGGGCGTAGTCCGCGAGCTGGGCGAGGTGGCGGGCCAGGTCGCGCCGCAGGCGTGCGTGCGGCGCGCCGGCCGCGTAGAGCACGTCGAGCGCCCGGGTCGCCTCGCCCTGCGCCACCAGGTGGGTGGCGAGGAACAGGCGCGCTTCGGGGTTGGGCGGGTCGAGGGCGAGCACGCGGTCGAGCAGGGCGCGCGTCCGGTCCGATTCGCCGAGGTCCTGGTAGATCCGCGCCGCGAGGATGAGGTGGACGGTGCTGTACGGCGTGTGCCGCAGGAGCACCTCGGCGTCGCCACCCGGCGCGACGAGCGCGCGGAGTGCGGCACGGTCGTGGCGCTCGAGCGCGAGGCGGTGGCGGAGCTGGAGGCGCAGCGAACGGAGCTGCGTGTCCCACGGGCACCAGGCGACCGCCTGATCGAGCGCATGCAGCTGGCGCAGCGTCTGCCGGTCCTCGGGCTTGCGCGCCTCGTCGACGAACGGGGCGGCGGCGCACTGCGCGGCGCACTCGCGCACTCCGAACCACGCGAGCGGTGCCGCGGCGCAGGCGAGCGCGATCCGCAGCGCGCGGCCGAGCGGCACCGCGCCCGCCGGGACGGCGCACGCCGCGCCGGCGCACGCGAACGCGAACGCCGCGGCGGGCGCGTTGCCGAGTGGCGAGCGCACGAGGCCGAGGGTCAGGAACGCGGCGATCGGCAGCAGGCCGAGCATGCCGCGCCGGCGGGGCAGCAGCACCGCGGCGAAGAACGCCACGTAGAGGCCGAGCCCCGGCAGGCCGGTCTCGATGGCGATCTCCAGGGGGTCGTTGTGCGCGGTGTACGGCGCCGCGGCGAACTCCCGGCCGAGCGTCGACAGCTCGATCTCCTTCGCCGTCCGGTAGCGGGGGTAGTGCACCTTGAACTGCCCGGCGCCGACGCCCACGAACGGCGCATCCAGGACCATCCCGACCCCGGCGCTCCACAGTTCCAGGCGCACGTCGATGGTCGACGGCGGCGCGTCCGTGCGCGCGGCGAGGACGGCGGGGACGGGGGCGATCGACGGGCCGCTCTGCGCCGGCCGCGCCTGCTGGCGCCGGATGGCTTCCCCGCCGGCAAGGCCGGCGAGCACCAGCACGGCGCACGCCGCGCGGCGGCGCAGGGGCTGGCGCCGGCCGACGGCGAACACGAGCGGCACCACCGTGAGCCCGGCGGCGAGCAGACCGGAGCGCGAGTGGTTGACCCAGAGGTACGCGGCACCGAGCGCGACGGCGGCGGCAGGGAGGAGCGGCCGGCGGCCGCGCACGGTGCAGATCGCGGCGGCGACCGTGCCCAGCGTGGCGAACTCCGCGGCGACGTTGCGGTTGCCCAGGGTGCTGACCGGGTCGGCCGACACGTCGTGGCCGAACGGCCACGTGAGCCCGAGCGCCTGGGCGAGGCCGAACCCGGCGACCACCGCCGCGACCGGGACGACAGCGGCGAGCTGGCCCGACAGCGGGCTGCCGGCGGCGAGCGCGGCGAAGCCGAGCAGGGTCGCGAGCCACGCCGTGCGGGCGAGACCGTCGAGCGGGTTCGCGGCGAGCAGGCAGCTGAGCGCGTGCAGCACGACGAGGCCGAGCCACGCGGTCGTGAGCGCGGGCGGCAGGCGGAACTCGCGCCGGCGGAACGCGAGCGCGAGCAGCGCCGCCGCGCCGGCCACGTTGCCGATGCCGCGCCGCGCGATCTCGTAGTCCGGCCAGAGGGGCACGAACGGCAGGGCGAGGCAGGCCCACGCGAGCGTCCACGGCCACAGCGGGGCATGCACGTCGCCGGCCGCGCTCGGCGCGGCGGCGGTCACCCCGCGGCCTGCCGGAGGGGGGTCAGCAGGGCGTCGACAAACGCCTCGGCGGAGAACGGCTCGATGTCCTCGACCGACTCGCCGACGCCGAGGAACTTCACCGGCAGCGGCAGCTCCTCACGGATGCCGAACACGGCGCCGCCCTTGGCGGTGCCGTCCATCTTGGCGAGGAACAGCCCGGTGACCTGCGCCACCGCGGTGAACTCGCGCGCCTGCTTGATCGCGTTCTGCCCGGTGGTCGCGTCCAGCACGAGGAGGGTCTCGTGCGGCGCGTCGGGGATCTGCTTCTTGATCACGCGCACGATCTTCCCCAGCTCGGCCATCAGGTTCTTCTGCGTGTGCAGGCGCCCTGCGGTGTCGAGCACGAGGTAGTCGACGCCGCGCGCGATCGCCGCGGACACCGCGTCGAAGGCGACCGCGGCCGGGTCGGCGCCGGTCGCCTGCTTGACGATCGGGACCCCGATGCGCTGCGCCCACAGGGTGAGCTGTTCGACCGCCGCCGCGCGGAACGTATCGCCGGCGCCGAGCAGCACCTTGTGCCCGCGCTGGACCAGCAGGTGGGTGAGCTTGGCGATCGGGGTCGTCTTGCCCGAGCCGTTCACCCCGACGACCAGGATGACCGTCGGACCGCTCGGCGCGCGGGCGAGCGTGCCCTCGCAGCCCTGCAGGCGCGCGAGCAGCTTCTTGCGCAGCAGCTCGGGGACCTCGGACGCCTCGGTGATCTCGCGCTTCCGCCAGGCCTGCTTCAGCTCCTCGACCACGCGCGAGCCGGTGATGCCGAGGTCGGCGCCGTACAGCACCTCTTCCAGCTCGTCGAGGAGGCTCTCGTCGAGCTTGCGGCCCAAGGCGAACAGGCGGGCGAAGCCGGCAGCGAGCTTGTCGCGCGTCTTCTGCAGCCCGCGCAGCAGGCGGCCGAAGACCATCAGGAACCCTGCTCCAGCGGTCGACGGGCCGGAGCCGCGAGCACGCCCTTCTCGATGTCGATCCGCACGCGGTCGAGGATGCCGTTGATGAACGAGCCGGAGTTCGCCGTCGAGAACCGCTTGCCCAGCTCGATCGCCTCGTTGATCGTCACCTTGGGCGGGATGTCGGGGCAGTACATCAGCTCGTAGATCGCCATGCGCAGGATGTTGCGGTCGATCGCCGCCATGCGGTGCAGGTCCCAGTTGCGGGTGACGGCAGCGAGGATCTTGTCGACTTCGGCGCGGTGCGCATGGGTGCCCTGGATGAGGCGCAGCGCGAACTCGCGCAGCTCGCGGTCGCGGCGCAGGCCGCGCCGCGCGGGCTGGGCGCCCTCGTCTTCGCCCATCTCCGCTTCCGCCTCCGCCGCGTCCAGGAACCGGGTCATCTCCTCCAGCGCGTCCGGGCCGCGGAGGTCGAGGTGGTATAGGAATTGAACCGCGTACTCGCGGGCTTTCGTCCGTCGACGCATGCGCAGCCTGGGTGAAAGAGCAACGGGGAAGCCCGACAGGGTACCGGCCGCGCCGCGACGGACAAGAGCGCGCTGCGGGGTGCATCGAGCCGGCGGCAACGGGCGGTCGCCGCCGCCGCGCAGTCGTACGCCGGGCCGTCGCTCAGCGCGGCAGCGTGGCGCGCAGGAGCGCCATGTCCAGCGCGGCCAGCGCCGCTTCGATGCCCTTGTTGCCCGCGCTGCCCCCGGCGCGGTCGAGCGCGTCGGCCAGCGATTCGCAGGTGAGGACGCCGAACGCGATCGGCACGCCGGTCGCGAGGCCGGCGTCGAGCAGGCCGCGCGCGGCGGCGGTGCACACGTGGTGGTAGTGGTCGGTGCCGCCGCGGATCACCGCACCGAGCGCGACGATTCCGGCGTAGCGGCCGGTCTCGGCGAGCCAGCGGCAGGCGAGCGGCAGCTCGAACGCGCCGGGGACCTGCACGAGGTCGACCGCCTCGCGCGCGAACCCGTGCCGCGCGAAGGTCGAGAGCGCGCCCTCGACCAGCCGGTCGGTGACCGTGTCGTTGAACCGGCTCGCGACGATGGCGAAGCGGGCGTGGGCGATCCGGTCGTAGGCGGTCATGGCGGCATTGTGGGGGGGCGGCCGACCGCGGGCGAGAGCGCGCCGCGCTGGAATGCGCGCGGCCGCGCGGTTAGTTCACGGGGCGGATGCCTTCGCTCGTCGCCTGGTTCTGGCTGTGCCTCGCGGCGACCCTCGTCCTGGTCGGTCTCACGCTCGCGACCGGACGGCGGCGCAGGCGCCGGGCCCACGTCGCCCTCGCGCTCGCCGCGGTCGCCCTGCTGGCCGTGACTGTCGTGTTCGCCGAGCGGATGGCGGGCGCGCGCGACTTCCCCCGGGGGCCGATGCGTATCCACCTGGTGTTCGCCAAGAGTGCCGCGTTCATGGTGCTCCCGGTCGCGGTCACGGGGATCCTGCTGTGGCGCTCGCCGCGCACGCGCTGGGCGCACCGCGCGGCGGTGATCGCGTTCCTGACCCTCACCGTGATCGCGATCGGCACCGGTACCTGGGTGTTCTCGCTGTCGACGCCGAAGTGACGCACCCGGCGGGCGCGGCCCCGCTCAGAGGGCGCGGATGACGATCAGCGACGCGTCGTCGTCGAAACTGCTTGCCCGGCCGGTGAAGGCCTCGACCGTGGCGAGCACGTGGTCGACCACGGCGCGCGCGTCGCCGCCGACCGCGGCGACCAGCGCCGCGCGCAGGCGTTCCTCGCCGAACATCTCGTCGCCGCCCGGCGCGGTCGCCTCGGTGATCCCGTCGCTGTAGAGCACGACGACGTCGCCCGGGGCGAGCGCGACCTCGACGTCGGTGCACGGGCAGTCCGGCGCGAACCCGAGCGGCGGGCCGCTCGCGGTGAGGGCCAGCACTTCGCGGTCGCGCGCGCGGCAGAGCAGCACCGGGTTGTGCCCGGCGCTCGCGAAGTGCAGCGTGCGCCCGTGCGGCGCGAGGCGCAGCGCGGCGCAGGTCACGAACATGCCGCTCGCGCCCACCTCCTGTGCAACGGAGGCGTTGAGGCGGGCGAGCGCCGCGGCCGGCATCGCGGTCGCCGCGGCGCGGAAGTGTGCGCGCGTGGACACCATGAGCAGCGCGGCGTGCAGGCCGTGGCCGCTCACGTCGGCGAGCACCGCGTAGATCCCGCCGTCGGGGACGCCGAAGAGGTCGACGTAGTCGCCGCCGACCGAGCGCGACGGCCGGCTGCAGAACGCGTAGTCCCAGCGCGGACTGCTCGGCGCGCCGTGCGGCAGCAGGCGCGCCTGCACGGCGGCCGCGACCGCGAGCTGCGTCTCCAGCTCCTTGGCGAGCACCGCCTCGCGCTCGAGCTGCAGGCGGTGGAGCAGGGCGGCGCCCAGTTCGCCCAGCGTGCGCAGCGTCGCGAGCTTGCGGTCGCGGTCGGCGTCGTCGACCTCGACGTTGAACACGAGCACGAGCCCGGCCTCGACGCCGTGGTAGTGCAGCGGGCAGGTGACCACGCTCGTGACCGCGCGGCCCTCCTCGGTCATCTCCGGGAACCCCGGATCGCCGCGGTGGAGCAGTGCGGGCGGGTCGCCGATCCGGCGCAGCGGCCACCAGCCGTCGGCGGCGCGCATGCCGAGCACGAGGTGGTCGGGGACGCCGAGCACGTGGTCGACCGTCAGCCGGCTGGTCGGGTCGCCGATGCACGCGAAGCTGAGCAGGGCGGCGTGGTTCGACCGCAGCAGGCTCGCGACCAGGCGGAGAAGGCGCGCCGCGGTGACCTCGTGGTCCTTCTCCTGGAACAGGACGACGCCCTCCTCGAACGCCTGCAAACTCGCGCAGTAGTGGTCGACCATCGACAGCGCGGCCTCGTCGAGCTTCAGGTTGGCGACCGCCGCGGCGTAGTGGTCGAGCGCCGCGCCGAGCCCCGGGAGCGCGGCGAGGTCGTCGGCGCAGCACGCGACGAGGTGCCCGATCGTCTGGCCGCGGTAGCGCAGGGGCGCGCGCTGCAGGTCGGCGGCGCGCCACGCGTCGGCCGGCACGCGCGTGCCGGTGCGCAGCGGGCAGCCCTCGCCGTGCGCCAGCTCGACGCTCACCAGACCGTCGTCGCGGTCGTCGACCAGCATGGCGAACGGCGCGCCGCGCAGCAGGCGGGTGAACAGGCCCGCGGCGAGATCGCGCAGCGCCGTCAACGAGCGCGGCAAGTGCAGCTCCAGGTGGGCGTCGGCGACGACCGGCTCGGCGTGCAGCGCGTCGACCATCAGCCGGTGACCGCGGTCATCGTCGCGACGGCGCGCTCCATCGCCTCCGCCAGCTCGGCGCGCACCGCGGCACGGTCGTCCGGGGCGATGCCGAGTCGGCCGAGCACGGCGTCGGCCGCCTCGATCGGTTCGGCGCGCACGCCGGGCGCGTGGCCGAAGCCGAGCGCGTTCGCCACGCGGTCGGCCGCCTGCACGATGCACGCCTCGCGCTCCGAGGCCGAGCCGACGTCGGCCGTGTGGTGGAGCTTCACGACCTCCTGCACGAGCGGAGTGATGTTCCACTTCGCCGCGACGAGCGCGCCGGCTTCGGTATGGTCGATACCCGCGACGGCTCGTTCGACCTCGAGTCCCGGCGCCCCGGGCGGCACGGTGGCGCGGCGCTCGGTGAGGTACGGGGCGAGCAGCATCTTGCCGATATCGTGGAGCAGACCCGCGACGAACAGTTGCTCGCCCAGCTCGGCGTCCGCCCCGGTCCTTCGCGCGAGCAGCCGCGCGCCGGCGGCGACGGTGATCGAGTGCAGCCAGAGGCCGCGGTCGGCGAAGCCGTAGCAGCGGAAGTCGCGCGCGAGGAACTTCGCGGCGCTGGTCGCCAGGATCAGGCTGCGCAGCCCGCGGAAGCCGAGCACCATGATCGCCTCGCGCACGGTCCCGACCGGATGGCGCAGGCCGTAGAACGGCGAGTTGACCATCCCGAGCATCTTGGCGACGAGCACCTGGTCGAAGCACAGGCAGCTCTCCAGCTGGGCGGGCTCGGTGTCGGGCCGGTCGAGCAGACGCAGCACCCGGATGACCACGTCGGGCAGCGGCGGGATCAGGTCGCTCTTGTGCAGGATCTCCCGCCGGGTGCGTTCCTGCTGCGCCAGTTGCGCCAGTGTCGGGTTGCTCACGCCGCCTCCGCGCCCGCGCGGCTGCTGCCGGGCAGCGCGCAGGGCCATGCATCCCTTCGGATCGCGGGCCGGGTGGCCCATAGCCTTTCGCAGCGTTCCGCGCGCGGCGCGTGCCGGCGCCGTTGCCAGCGGGGGAATGGGGTAGGAGGCGGACGCGCGCCAACAGGTCGCGCGCCGTCCCGGCCGAAACCTGAGCGATGGCGAACGCCGAACCGCCCGTGCTGACCATTCCCGGTCGATCGTCCCCCGACCGCGAGCCGGCGACGGACCGCCGGTCGTCCCTGGGCGGCGCGCCGGCGGGGGCCGGCGTCCCCCGCGCGGTGGGCTGCGCAGTGAAGGAAAGGATGCAACGCACCGACTCGATGCTTCTGCCCGAGCCGGCGGCGGCCGACGCGGCTGCGCCGGCTCCTCCTCCCCGGGCGCCCGGCAGCGGTACGGCCGCCAAGCGGCCGCGCCGCCGGCTCGGCGCGGACTTCGTGCGCGGCATCATCCTGGTCGCGCTCCTGAACCTGTTCGTCGTGCAGATCTCCACCGTGCGCGGGCACTCGATGGAGCCGTCGCTGCGCGACGGCGACCGGCTGGTCGTCGACCGCCTCGCCTACGCGGTGTCCGACGTGCAGCGGTTCGACGTCGTGGTCCTGCGCTACCCGCGCGACCCGCGCACCGACTTCGTCAAGCGCGTGGTCGCCTTGCCGGGCGAGCGTGTGGCGATCCGCGACGGGCGCGTGTGGGTCGACGGCGTGCTCCTGCACGAGAACTTCGCGCACGTCGCCGACCACGCCGACATGCGCGAGCTGATCGTGCCGCCGGGGCACTACTTCGTGCTCGGCGACAACCGCCCGGTGAGCTGTGACTCGCGCGAGTTCGGGCTGGTTGAGGCCGAGATGCTGCGCGGCAAGGTGCGGGCGCGGTTCTGGCCGCCGGCGCGCGTCGGCGCGCTCTGAACGCGCGGAGGCGGTTCGCCGGCCGCCGCCGCGAAAGGCAGCAGAGCGCGTCCTCGAGCCCCTCGCGATAATGCCGGGCCATGGCGAACGCGCGGATCGTCGTCGTCGGTGGCCTGTCCGGGATCGGCCGCGCCGTGGTCGAGGCCCTGGGGCCGGAGCGCTGCACGGTGTGGTCGCGGCGGACCGGGGTCGACGCGACCGACGAGGCCCAGGTCGCGCGCGCTGCCGCCGAGGTCCTGCGCGAGGGCGCGCCCTGGGGGCTCGTGCACACGGTCGGCGACTTCGACGAACGCGCCGCGCTCGACACCGACCTCGGCGCCATGCGCGCGATGCTCGACAGCAACCTGACGACCGCGGTCCTGGTCACGCGCGCCCTGGTCCCGGCGATGGTCGAGGCGCGGGGTGGACGCGTGGTGCTGTTCGGCGCCGCGGGCCTGGGCGGCCAGTCGGCCTTCCGCCGCGCGCCCGCGTACTACGCCGCCAAGGCGGCCCTGCTGACCTGGATGCGTGCGCTGGCCGCCGACCTCGCGCCGTCCGGGGTGACGGTCAACATGATCTCGCCCGGCCTGATCCGCCACGCGACGAGCCACGCCGCGAGCCAGGAGCGCATGGCAGGGCGCGTGCCGGCCGGCCGCGTCGGCGAGCCGCGCGACATCCTCGGCGCGGTGCGCTTCCTGCTCTCCGCGGAGAGTGCCTACGTGACCGGCACGAACCTCGACGTCGACGGCGGCCTCGCGCTGGTCTGACGGCGCGGTCGCGTCCGCTCAGGGCGCCGGCGGAGCCGGCTCCTTGTGCACCGGGTTCGCGAGGCAGCCGATGCCCTCGATCTCCGCGAGCATCACGTCGCCGTCCTCGACCGGTCCGACGCCGGCCGGCGTGCCGAGCGCGACGATGTCCCCGGGGCGCAGCGTGAAGCTGCGCGACAGGTAGGCGAGCGCCTCACCGACGCCGACCGCCATCTGCGAGGTGCGGCCGTCCTGCCGCACCTGTCCGTGCACCGACAGGCGGATCGCCAGGTCGCGCGGGTCGAGGGCGTCGGCCGGCACCACCCAGGGGCCGATCGGTCCGAACGTGTCGATCGACTTCGCACGCAGCCACGGGTGGCCCTGCGCGCGGTCCCCGGCCTGCAGCTTGCGCGCGGTCACGTCGTTGAACACGGTGTAGCCCGCGACCGAAGCGAGCGCTTCCTCGGCGCGCAGATGCTTGCGGCCGCGGCCGTCGCGGTCCACGAACCCGACGATTGCCGCCAGCTCGACCTCGTGTTCCACCGCTGAGTCGAGCCAGTAGGGGATCACGACCGGAGCGGCGTAGGGGATCAGCGTGTCGGAGAGCTTGGCGAACGCGAACGGTTCCTCGGGTACCGCGCCGCCCATCTCGCGCGCGTGCGCCGCATAGTTCTTGCCGAGGCACAGGATCTTGCTCGGCCGGCGTACCGGCACTTCGAACTCCGGTCGCGAGCGGATCGGCTCGCCGTCGTCGGCGAGCGCGCGCAGGTGGTCGGCGCGCAGGCCGCCTTCGGCGAGTAGGACGAGCTCGTCGTCGCGGCCGACGTCGAGCCACTCGCCGGTCGGCAACGCGATGCCGAGGTGGCGCTCGCCGCCGATGCGATGGAAGAACCAGGCCGGCGCGCTCGGCGGCGGCAGGGGGAAGTCGATCATGCCGGCGGGCGCGGGTGCAGGCGGTTCACCGGCAGCGATCGAGCGCGATGAGCGCGTAGCAGGTGCAGGTCACGGGCATCATCTCCCACCAGCGGCCGTTCTTCTGGTTCACCCAGGAGCCGTCGTCCTGCTGCAAGGCCTCGAGCTTGCCGCGCAGCTCGGCGCGCCAGTCGACCTGGCGCACCGCGGGCTTGTCCCCGGCGGCGTCGTCGGGCGGTGGGTCGACCACTTCGAGCTCGTCGATGCCCGCGGTGTCGAGCGCCTGTGCGACCACCATGTAGTAGTAGTAGAGGCCCTGGTACTTGGTCGCCTCGGGCATCCGCGGATCGGCGCCCGGGTTCTCGTCGAGCGTCCAGTTGCGCCCCACCCACGCGACCGCGGCCTGCACGCGCGGGTCGTCCTTGGGCAACCCGCACAGCGTGTACGCCTTGAGCAGCGCGTAGGTCATCGAGCCGTAACTGCGCGGAATGCGCGCGCCGTTGGGCAGCTCGATGTAGCCCATCGGCGAGTTGCCGGGGTAATAGGCCGCGCCGCCGTCGTCGCCCGATTCCGAGCGGCGCAGCTCCCCGGTCTCCTCGTCGCGCGCCTCCACCGAGAGGTCGTTGTGGCTCTTCAGGTTCTGGCAGCGCTGCAGGAACACGATCGCCTTCTCGAAGGCGTCGGATTGCTTCGGATCGAGGCCGGTGAGGCGCAGCGCTTCGAGCGAGAACTGCAGGTTGCTCAGGTCGCCGCGCTCGTCGCCGCCGTAGCCGATCGAGCCGTAGTCGCGGTCGCTGCGCGCGTAGCCGGGCTCGACGTTCTGCAGGGCGAGCAGGTTCTTCTGGACCTTGGCGAGGATCGGCTCGTAGGCCGGGTTCTTGGCGGCGGTGAGCGCGAACACCGCGGCGCACCCGATGTAGTTCACGTTCATCTCGGAGAACCAGCCGTCCGGGCGCTGCTGCGAGACCAGCCACGCGAGCCCCTGCTCGATCTCCTTCTGCTCCTCTTCGGTGCGCAGCTCCTTGGGCTTGGTCTGCACCGCGGCGAGCGCGAGCGCGGTGAGG
>Ga0079224_100003340_pt1 | contig 20192 bp, 17 predicted proteins | sample Stecom2015_FD_80414 | JGI IMG/M metagenome (GOLD analysis project Ga0079224, IMG submission 80414) | Agricultural soil microbial communities from Utah to study Nitrogen management - Steer compost 2015 | ecosystem: Environmental > Terrestrial > Soil > Agricultural land | place: USA: Utah...
ATCTGCAGCTGCAGATTCTGCGGGAGCTGACCCAGACCCTGGCGGAAAAACCGGACATTAACGAGGTCTGCCAGCTGGTAATCGAGGGCATTCACCGGGCCATCGGCATGCAGCGCGTGGCCCTGCTGATGACTGACCGCTCCGGCGAATTGCTGGTACCGCGCAAGGTAGGTGGCCGCGGCACCGAAGAATGGCGCGAGCACTTCATCATCAAGAAAGACGGCACCGGCCCACTCGGGCCACTGCTACCCCATGGCCCCTGCGCAGTCTATGAACCGCGAAAGCAAACCGAAGGGGTGCCCTACGATCGCTGGCTAGGAAAAGTACCGGCGCTGACAGGTTCCCTGAAAGCCAAGGGCCGGTTGGTAGGTTTGTTCTATGCGGACAATGCGGCCGCAGGCTATGTGCCTTCGGAACAGCAACTGGCGGCATTTGGCCACTTCATCCAGAACGGCCAATTGTGTCTGGCCCTGATGTCAGTACGCTGACATCAGGGTCAGCCTGGCACAAACACTAGTGCAGCGAGCGCATCTGCCTCGGATAGAGGGCAGCACTGACTTCCGGTTCTTCCAGCAGATCTGCCAGTTCGCGATCCACGTCGGTTTCCTCGCCCTCATCCGGTAGCGGCTCGAACAACGTGCTCAGCCAGGAGGCCACGGACGGCGCGTTGTCCCGATCGTAATCGGTAGACAGCGCCTTGATCCGGCGGAAACCGATGATCCGCTGGTGGCGTGGGTCTCGAATCTGCTCGAAGCCCCGCCAGTAAATGCGATCACGGGTATGAAGTTGGACGAACAGGGTGTCGATGGGGCCGTTGTCGTCATCCTGTGCATCGTCATCAGACGCCACTTGCTCCGGTTCGGGCTGGCCTTCGGCCGGTTTGCGGCGGATAGTAGTCCAGGCCGGGTAGAGTACCGCGACCGCGTCGGCCTCCACATGTTCCCTGGCTGCTCTCAGAATAAGCCCCCAGCGAGCCTTGTCGGCATCGGTCTCCAGTGAGTTGATGGGAAGGTCGTAGCTCTGATCACTGGACAGGACAATCGCCATCATCGGGGCGTCCAGTTCCCCCATGGCTTCAGCCTGCGCTACGGATACCAGATCGTCGATTGCCATCGATTGGTTCATAAGATGCTCGCCTCCTCGATGCCATCAGGGTGGTCAGGAACCGGTGTCCCTGACTTACAGCATAGCCTGTTCCACATGGAAAGATAAACGTGGAGTTGGCCACCGCGGATCACAACCCCCGGAGAAGGTTTTTTTCTTCAACCTCAGAAAGCATCCTCAAGGCGCTCGTAGTTACTGAACCACGGATTGGCCTCTTCCAGCTGGGCTGCCACCTGCAGCAGGCGATCTTCACCACCGTGGGCGGCTCCGAACTGCACACCCACCGGCAGCCCGTCACGGGTCCAGTGCATGGGTACCGACATCGCTGGCGTACCCGTGAGGTTGGCCAGCTGGGTGAATGGCGTCCTGGCCAGGCTTTCCAGAGCCATCTGGTCCACCTGTCCGCTCCTGTGCACCAGTTTTCCGGCTTTCAGACCGAGCATGAGCCGGGCCACCAGTTTCAGGTGAGCCGGTGTGTCCATTTGCCCGATCCGGGCCGGTAGCTGGCCGGTGGTGGGACACAGATAAAGATCAAAACGGTCGAAATAGGCCCCCAGAGCCCGGGCGAAATCGTTCCACTGCTGGCGCAGGCGAACATAGTCTGGCAGCGGCATGGTGCGCCCGAGCATGCCCAGCAGCCGGGTTTCCAGCTCAAAGTCCCGATCGGTGGCACCGAATTCGGTTTTCGCGCGTTCCATAAGCGCGGATACCTCACCGAAATACAGCGCCAGGTAGCAGCGGGCCAGGGCCAGCCCATCAAACTCCGGGCGGGCATACTCTACATCGTGGCCCAGGGATTCCAGCAGGCGTGCCGTTTCTTCAACTGCGGCGACGCATTCCGGCGCCACCTCGGTGTCATAGGGTGACGAGGTAAATACGCCGATTTTGAGGCGGCCCGGTGACTGCTGCATCAGGTCCGCCCAGGGGGCCGATGGCTGTGGAATAGTAAACGGATCGCCACTGGCCGGACCGGACAGCACATCCAGCATCGCGGCGCTGTCCCGGACGGTCCGGGAAACCACATGATCGGTGGACGCTCCGGTCCAGGCCTCGCCAGCGTATGGGCCAACCGAAATCCGGCCCCGGGACGGCTTCAGCCCGAACAAGCCATTGTAGGCGGCCGGAATACGAATGGAGCCACCGCCATCGTTGGCACCCGCCATGGGCACAATGCCAGCCGCGACCGCAGCACCAGAACCGCCGCTGGAGCCACCCGGCGTGCGCTCGGTATCCCAGGGGTTACGGCTGGGGCCCCACAACGCCGATTCGGTCACGGCCTTGAGGCCGAATTCCGGGGTTGCCGTGCGACCAAGAAAGACCAGCCCTGCCTCCCGGGCACGGCGCACAAACTGGGAATCCCGCGTAGCGACGTTCTTCAGCAGAGCCCGGCTGCCGTATGTACAGGGATGCCCGGCCTGCTCCTGTGCCAGATCCTTGAGCAACAAGGGCACCCCGGCAAAGGGGCCCGCTGCAGGAAAATCCTGATCCATGGCCTCGGCAAATTGCGGGTGGCAGATGGCATTCAGGCGTTGGTTCACCTTACTGGCACGGTCGATAGCAGCTTCGGTCACTTCCCGGGAGGTGACTTCGCCCCGGCGAATCAGATCGGCCAGGGCCGTGGCATCGTAACGGAGATATTCGGACGGTTTCATTGGCAACCCTGCTTGTTGTTCTTTGGCGAAAGTCCCCTGGACATTCCCGTTATAAACCGGAAACTCAGGAGCTTACGCCAATACCAGAGTGAGTTCCATGAGCCTGATCGTGTTTCCGGAAGCCCTGAGCACCAGCGTGATTGTGTTCCTGCTGCTGGCTTCAGCGGTCACCTCCATGATAACCGCCACCCTGGGCGCCGGCGGCGGTGTCCTGCTGCTGGTACTGATGGCATCCTGGCTGCCACCGGCGGCGATCATTCCTGTTCACGGCATGATTCAGCTCGGTTCCAACAGTGGCCGGGCCATACTGACCCGGCATCATATCGACTGGAAAGTAATCGCCGCCTTCGCCCCCGGCGTGCTGGCCGGGGCCGGACTGGGTGCCTGGTTGCTGGTGGATCTGCCGGCTCACCTGTGGCAACTGAGCATTGCCCTGTTCGTGCTTTACCTGTGCTGGGGCCCCGGATTGCCCAAGGCCTCTTTTGGCCCGTTCGGCGTATTTATCGCCTCTGCCATCACCAGCTTCGTGAGCCTGTTCGTGGGCGCTACCGGCCCCCTGGTGGCGGCGTTTATCAAGCAGATTCACACCGACCGCTTCCGCACCGTCGCCACCTTTGGTACCGCCATGACCCTGCAGCACGCCCCCAAGGCCCTGGTGTTCGGGGTGGCCGGTTTTGTGTTTTCGGAATGGCTGCTCTTTATTCTGGCCATGATCGCCTGCGGTTTTGCCGGCACCTGGCTCGGCTTGCACTTGCTTAAGTCCATCAACAACCGTTGGTTCCACGCCGCCTTCAATCTGGTGCTTACCTTGCTGGCGTTCCGCTTGCTCTGGCAGGCGGCCGGCTCTGCCGGCTGGCTTGGTTAACGTCGGTCGCCTTCTTCCGGCAACGGAATCGACACTACGCAGTTCCGACCCCGGGATTTGGCGATGTAGCAGCCTTCATCAGCCCGTGCCATCACCTCTTTCGGGCCGTTGTCGTGAGCTGAAACCGGCGTCAGGCCAATGCAGACGGTGACGCCAAACTGACGACCGTCGTGTTCGATCTTCAACGCCTGTACCTTTGCCCGGATGCTTTCAGCCAGGGTTTCGGCACGCGCCATACCACAGGCTGGCAACAGAATGGCGAACTCATCACCGCCAAGTCGGGCGACGGTATCCGACTGACGCACGGCCTGTTTGAACACATCCGCCAGCCGCTTCAGCAGATCATCACCAACCAGGTGACCACCCTCATCGTTGACGGGCTTGAAGTGGTCCAGGTCGATCATCATCAGTACCGCAGGCACCGGTTGCCCGGGCGCATCCGCCAACGCCTTGAGCAACGAGGCGGTGAACGCCCGCCGATTCAGCAACTGGGTCAGTGCATCGTGAGTGGCCTCCCAGGACAATCGTTCTTCTTCCCGCCTGCGTTCGCTGTCGTCCCTGAGCACAAACACCAGCCGTTCCTGCCGCTCGCCCCGTCGCATATGCAACATGGTCAGATCGATGTCGTAGATCCGGCCAGCCAGGTTTTCCAGGGTCACGTAACGATTGTCGATCTCGTCTCCGGCCAGAAAGGTTTCATAAACCAGTTCTTCGTTGTCATGACGAATGGTGACGGATTCGAAGAAGTTATGACCAACACAGTCATCCTCCAGCGCCAGAAAACTGCAGGCTGCGCCGTTGGCGTAGCGGATAGCGCCTTCGGTATCCACCATCAGCACCCCTTCCTGAAGCACATCGAGAATCGAATCCGCCCGTTGCTGTTCCTCACGAATGGCCCGTTCAAAGCGCATTTCCTGAGTCACATCCCGGACGGCGGTGATAGTGCCAATGGCCTGGTCCGGCAGATCAATCACCGAGGTAATGACATCCACCCAGACATAGCCCGGCAGACGATGGGTTAACAATCTCAGCCGGCTCTTGAAAAAGCTACGGCGTACCAGAACGTTGCGCCAGCCCTTCATGGCTTTGTCCCGGTCTTCACTGGCCACCGTTTCAATCAGGTAGCGATGGCGCAGCCAGTCCTCCGGGCGCCCGACAGTATCCAGAAACGCCGGATTCACGAATTCAATACGGCCCAGGATATCGGTATGCACGATGCCGATGGGGGCATTGCTGGTGAGGGACCGGAAGAAGGCTTCGCGTTCGGCCAGTGACCGAAAAATCTCATCCCGTTCCTCCCGCACCTGGTTGAAGGCCTTCGCGACATTCCGGATTTCGGACCCGCCCACTTCAGAAACGGGCTCCTCGCGCTCACCGGTGTGTCGCTGGTAGATCTGAACCCCGAGATTGCGCAACGGCGCCAACAGCCGGTAGAAGATCCAGAAGGCCAGGGGCGCCCGTACTGATACTACTGCCAGCAACGCCCAGCTGAATCCACCGGTCATCCTCAGGGCCGGAGCAAAGGCCTCACGCTCGGGCCACACGGCTGCTACAAACCAGGGCACCAGCGCCATTTGTGCATAGCCCGTTATCGTCCCGGTCTTACCGCCCGGATTATCGTGGGATGTGCCCTCGAAACCGGACATCGCCTGCAACAGTGATTTGGACGATGTGCTTACGGGCACCATCACCTCTTCCGACTGGCCATCAGCGAGCACGATGCCGTTGTGGGTAATCAGGCGCAGATAACCTGTCTGGCCTACCCTAAGATCGGCAAACTCACTCATGAAGTTATCGCCCTGCAAAAGAATAAGCCCCCCGATCATGCCGATGAAACGCTGCTTTGCATCAAACAGGGGAGCAGCCATCATTACGCCGGGCTGCTCATCAATAACCGTGATGTAGGGAACGCTGATAATGGGCGACAGCCGACTGACCAGATCGGTAAAATACTGGCGCTGCGAGGCATTAAAACCCGGCACGTAGTACGCCGGTGGATAAGCCGCCAGCAACTGCCCCTCGGCATCCAGAATAAAGGTGGCATCAAAAAGCTGGAGCAGGGCGTCCTGATTACGCAGCAGAACCCGAGCCCGGTTTTCCAATACGATCTCGGTGGACGGAAATCCCTCGGCGACGAGGGTGAGAACCTCCAGCCGCTCCGACAGTTTCAGGTCCAGTTCGCGGGCCACCATTCCGGCAATGGTTTCCACCTGGTCATGGGCCATCTCCTCCAGCTCGGCCCGACTGAGCAGCCAACCGATTGCCGCAATGACAACAGCGGATGCCGCCACAAAAACCACCACCAGGGCGACGGCACGGTTCACCAGGCTGCCGAACCACTTTCTGACCAAATTAATCACTCCCGCTGCTCAGGCTCTGGATGCCCGTCATGGATACCAATTAGTTGCAAACATCACCGAAAGTCTAACAAAGGCGGGCGGATACGTCAGATCGAGACTTGAAATTCTACTGATAATCGTTATTATTTAGGTCTATTTTCGTCTCGCCGGGAATATCTGTATGGATTCCATCACTGCCACTTCTGCATCGCTGTTCGACCAAGGGCCACTCGGCCAACTGGTCGAAATGGGCGGCCCAGTCATGATCGTTCTGATCGCCATAGCTGCCATTGGCGTGATCACGTTCTTTTACCTGATGCTGTTCGGAGCCTTCTATGCCCCGCGATTTACCCGAAAGTTGCGCTACCTGGTTCAGCAATGGCAGGCATCCCCGGCCCAGACTTCCCCGGAAAAGATCAGAGCCGACGCCGGCTTGCTCGGGCGCACCAATCCGCTGATGCATCTGCTGGTCAACACCATGACCGCCAGCAAGAGCAATCCGAACATCAGTGCGGTGCGGGAAACGGCAGTACGGGATGCACAAGCGGCGCTGGAACCGTTCGAGGCCCCGTTAAAAATCATCGAAGTGATTGCTGCTCTGGCCCCGTTGCTGGGCCTGCTGGGCACTGTAATGGGCATGATGGAGGCATTCAGCGCGATGGCGGCGACCGACGGCCGCGCCAACGCCAGCCAGCTTTCCGGTGGCATCTATGAGGCGCTGACCACGACGGCCGCAGGCCTGGTGGTGGCCATTCCCTTTGCGGCTCTGGCGGCGTGGATCGAATTCCGTCTACGCCGGATTCACAAAACCATCAACAGCGCCCTGGTCAGCGTCTTCAACGTTTTACCTGGCAACGAGCAGGCCGCTCAGGCCGAACCAGCTACACCGGTGGCCGAACCCCGCTCTAATAGAGCAGCAGAGACTGACCGGGGTTACTCGGTCGGCGATAATCAGCGGCTGGCTCATGCAGCTGGTTGACCCCCGGCCAAACCGCCCGATTCCCATCCGGATAACACCACTGATCGATGTGGTGTTCATCCTGTTGGTGTTCTTTATGCTCACCACCCGATTGCTACCGGTAGATTACCTGGAACTGGCGAACAATACCGGCCAGCAGAGCACTGCCATGGGTGAGCCTCTACCAGAACTCAGAGTCAATGCCGATGGCACGGTGCGCTGGAAGGAGAAGGATCACACCCTGGCGCAGTTACTGTCGACGCTGAACGTTGAAGGTGTGAGTGAAGCCAATCTGGCCACAACACCCGATACCAGCCTGGCCCATTTCACCCGGACCCTCAGTGCGCTGGATAACGCTGGCATTGAACCTCACTGGAAGCGTGCGAACACGCCTGACTCATGACAGAACTGGTTCCACCCCCATCAACCTCTGGCAAGGGCCTTCTGGAACGCGTTGAAGACGCATTGCTGCCTTTGATCAATCTGGTGTTTCTGCTGCTGATGTTTTTCATTGTGGCCGGACAACTCACCAACGAGCCACTGCCAGAACTGCCTGGCACCGAGCAGAGTCCGGATCAGCAGGCACCCGAAGCCGACATGATGGTTCAGGCCGATGGTCAATGGCAGGTCGAAGGCAAGCACCAGACCCGCGAGAGCCTGCTTGCCGCGTTGCCTGCTCCTGATGAAAACGCACCGCTGAAAATTGCTGCGGATCAAAGCCTGACCATGGCCGATCTGGAGGATTTGCTGAAAATATTGGAAGAGGGCGGTTATTCGGAAGTTCTGCTGCTCACGGAGCCTGCCACATGACAACAGCAGGTCGGCTACCCAAAGCCCTGTTCCTGATCATCGCCATGATCGCAACCGCCATTACAGCGGTCCTGGCCACGCCCGAGGAAACGCTGGAGATGCCGGTTCTGGGTGACAGTGCCGTGAACACCGCCCCCGCAATCAAGATCAATCTCGCCGGCAGGAAATCGGTAGAGCCAAAGCCGGAAGTCGCGCCGGAACCCGAACCGGCTCCAGAGCCAGAACCGCAGCCCAAGCCAGAACCCAAACCAGAGCCCAAACCAGAGCCAAAGCCGGAACCGAAACCTGAACCCGTGCCAATACCAGAACCTGCCCCCACACCGCAGGAGCCAGAATCCAGCACCACCGAGGCCATGGCAGAAAGCTCCGAACAACCTCAGGGCGAACAAGCGGACAGTAACACCAACCAAAGCGCGGTACCTTTACAGAATGCCGGTCAGTCATCACAGGTAGACAGCTACCTGAGCAAGCTCAGCCGGCACCTGGCGCGCTATTACGAGTATCCTCGCCGTGCCCGCCGGCTAGGCCAGGAGGGTACACCGGTGATTGTCTTCGAGTTCCGGCGCGATGGCTCGCTGGTGGAACACTCGCTGCGGGACAGTTCCGGGCACCCACTGCTGGACGACGCCGCTCTGGCCATGCTGGCACAGGCCGCGCCACTGCCAGCCGTGCCGGACTCCATGCGCGGCAAGTCCTTTACCTACGCTCTGCCAGTCCGTTTTAATCTGCGCTGACGCACTCCCTGCCAGGCACCAAGGAAAGGCAGGGCGCACTCTGCCGGTGCGCCGGCCAGCATGGCAGGCACGAAACCGCAACCGATACCCTCACTCAACCTGTTGATTCTTAAATCAAACCCTGAAAGTTCCCAACACTGGCACACTCTCTGCTCAGACATCCTCAGCAGATAGCCTGTTCATTTTCATTCAGGCTGCCCGCGCACATTCTGTTCAGACGACGGCGTCTACTCATTCCTATCCCTACCGGGCAGGCCATGAGGGCGCCGTTTTTTGTTGGCTCCAGATAACCAGAAAGCGATCAGGGGAACACACTATGTCTTACATCATGCCTTCGGAGTTCGTCACCAAGATGGTGGACGCCGGTGAATCAAAAATATACATGGCCACCCGGGATGTCCTGATCCGGGCCTTTATGGCCGGGGCCATCCTGGCACTGGCGGCGGTATTCGCCATTACTGTCGGCGTACAGACCGGCAGCCCGCTGGTCGGCGCACTGCTGTTCCCGGTCGGGTTCTGCATGCTTTATCTGATGGGGTTCGACCTGCTCACCGGCGTGTTCATGCTAACCCCGCTGGCCTTGCTCGATCGGCGCCCCGGGGTGGATACCCGCGGCATCCTTCGTAACTGGGGCTGGGTGTTCCTGGGTAACTTCGGCGGCGCCCTGACGGTTGCCACCATCATGGCCTTTGTTTTCACCTACGGTTTCAACACCGAAGCCGGAGTGGTCGGGGACAAAATTGCTTCTATCGGCAAGGCCCGTACCCTGGGTTATGCCGAACATGGTGTGGCTGGCTGGTTCACCATCTTCCTGCGCGGTGTACTGTGCAACTGGATGGTATCCATGGGCGTGGTGGGCGCGATGATCTCCACCACGGTCCAGGGCAAGGTTCTGGCCATGTGGATGCCGATCATGCTGTTCTTCTACATGGGCTTCGAGCATTCCATCGTGAACATGTTCCTGTTCCCGTTTGCCCTGATGATGGGCGGCGAGTTCGGCATCATGGACTACTTTATCTGGAATGAAATTCCCACCGTGCTGGGCAACCTGGTGGGCGGCCTGTCCTTCACTGGCCTGACCCTCTACGCCACCCACGTTCGCACCGCACCCAAGCGCACGCTGGCAGCGGACTACCGCGAACCAGCCAGCGCCCGCAGCGCCTGATCACGACTGAATTCCCCGGTGCCGCACACACCGGGGGCTTCACTGGTTCATACCCATGTCCAGCACCCAGCACCTCACCATTGAAGCCGGGCAGTTCAGCAGCGCCGGCCGAAAGCCCACCAACCAGGATTTCCACGGCCTGCTAATACCCGACAGTCATCAGCGCCACAGCAAAGGCATTGCGGCGGTGATCGCCGATGGCATCAGCTCCAGCAATGTCAGCCAGATCGCCAGTGAAGCGGCCGTGGCCGGCTTCCTGAGCGACTATTACTCAACCCCCGAGAGCTGGTCGGTGAAACAATCGGCCGAACGGGTAGTTCGGGCGACCAATGCCTGGCTACACGCTCAGACCCGGCAAAGCCGATATCGCTACGATCAGGACCGGGGCTACGTCTGCACCTTCAGTGCGCTGGTTCTGAAATCCGCAACGGCGCACCTGTTTCATGTGGGCGACGCCCGTATCTACCGACTTCAGGGCAACACTCTGGAACAACTTACAACCGACCACCGGGTCTGGTTGTCAGCCGAGGAAAGCTGCCTGAACCGAGCCCTGGGGCTGAGTCAGCAACTGGACATTGAGTATCGCAGTGTCGCCCTGCACCAGAACGACGTGTTTCTGATGACGACCGATGGTGTATACGAACAACTGTCTGCAGGGGATTTCACCAGATGCCTTGCAGACGGCGGGGACAATCTGGATCACGCTGCCCGGGCATTGGCCAACCTCGCACTGGAGCGGGGCAGTGAGGATAACCTGACGGTTCAGGTGCTGCGGGTAACGCGATTGCCTTGCCGGGGACAAGATACCAGCGCCCAGGAGGCCTACCGGGAACTGCCCTTCGCACCCGAGCCCAAACCCGGCCAGGTATTGGACGGGTATCGGATCATCCGGGCCCTGCATATCAGTAGCCGAAGCCACGTTTACCTGGCCGTGGATGAAAGTTCCGGGAAGCAAGTCGCAATAAAGTTTCCGGCGATGGAGTTGCGGCAGCATCCGGATGAGCTGGAGCGATTTGCCACCGAACGCTGGATTGCCCAGCGCGTGCAGAGCCCCCATGTGGTCGCCATCTTTGCCCCGGAGCGCCCGCAAAGTTGCCTGTACCTGGCCACTGACTATGTGGAAGGCTGTACCTTGCGGCAATGGATGCTTGACCACCCGCAGCCAGACCTGGAAACCGTGCGACAACTGGCCGAACAGATTGCCCGGGGACTCAGGGCCTTCCACCGGCTGGAAATGGTGCATCAGGATCTGAAACCGGAAAATGTCCTGATCACACCCGATGGCCGGGCCATGCTGGTCGATTTCGGAGCTACCCGGGTCGCCGGTCTGGAAGAAGCCGGCAAGCCTGCCGCTTGCTATCCGATTGGAGCCGCCCTCTACTCGGCGCCGGAGCTCTTTCTCGGCGAACCCGGCAGCTGGCAGTCGGACCAGTACGCCCTGGGCGTGATTATCTATCAACTATTAACCGGGCGCCTGCCCTACCATACCGATGTACCCCGCATCCGCACTCGCAAACAACTGCGGGCTCTGACATACCGGCCAGCCAGGGCCTGGCGCGAAGACCTGCCGCCTTGGCTGGATGCCACCCTGGCCCGGGCCACCCATCCGGAACCCCATCGTCGCTACCCGGCGTTATCGGAACTGCTCTACGAACTCCGACACCCCGGGCAGGACTGGCGTGCCCGTCACCATCCGGCGCTCATGGAACGGCATCCGGTGCGTTTCTGGCAAGGCGTCTCCGCCCTGCTTCTGCTGGCGCTATTGACTTCCCTGGCCGGAGGCTCCTGGATCTGAGCCCCAGGCCATTTCTTGCCCGGCCAGCAAAAGCTCGCCCGCCCACCAAGCAATGCCTTGCCCGAAGACACTCAGAAAGCTCCCGGAAATCACGTAACGTGATGTTTTATAAATACATTCAATAACTGGCACGGTGATTGTTATCTGTTATGCCGTCCAGGGAACATCCTTGGGACACTCATTCACAACATTGTCATGGAGCAGACTATGCCAACTCCTTGTTATATCAGCATCGAAGGCCAAACCCAGGGTAACATCACCGCTGGTGCGTTCACTTCCGATTCCGTGGGCAACATCTACGTTGAAGGTCACGAAGACGAAGTGCTGGTTCAGGAATTCAGCCACGTTGTTACCGTTCCGACTGATCCCCAGTCCGGCCAGCCTTCCGGTCAGCGCGTTCACAAGCCGTTCAAGTTCACTGCGGCCCTGAACAAAGCCACTCCGCTGATGTACAACGCCCTGGCTTCCGGCGAAATGCTGCCGAAGGTAGAGCTGAAGTGGTACCGCACTTCCGTAGAAGGCAAGCAGGAGCACTTCTTCTCCACCATTCTGGAAGATGCCACCATCATCAACATCGATTGCAACATGCCCCACTGCCAGGATCCGGCCAAGGCCGAGTTCACCCAGCTGGTAGAGGTATCGCTAGCCTACCGTAAGGTTACCTGGGAGCACGCTGTTGCCGGTACTTCCGGTGCTGACGACTGGCGTTCCCCGGTCGAAGCCTGATCCCTCAGGTTCGATCCCAGGAAAACGGCTGGCCCTCGGGCCGGCCGTTTTTGTTTCCGGCTTCATTGTCAGGAACAAATCCTTGTGTAAACATACACAACACGGACATTGTTTGTGAAAAGTGCGGAACTGATTAAACGACTAAAAGCGGAAGGCTGGGTCAAAGTCGGCGGCAAGGGAGATCACGAAAAATACAAACATCCGGACAAGCCGGGGCATGTTGTTGTTCCGCACCCGCGAAAAGATATACCTATCGGCACTCTGAGAAGTATTTATCGTCAGGCCGGCTGGGAATGGAGGTAAAGGTGCTATACCCCGTATATGTTCACAAAGGCGATGACGAGCAGGCCCACGGCGCTGAGATTCCGGATTTCCCCGGCTGTTTTTCCGCTGCCGACCATTGGCAGGAGTTACCGGGAAAAATCCAGGAGGCCATTGAGCTTTACTGCGAAGACGAAGACATGGAGCTTCCCTCGCCATCCTCCCTGGACGACCTGATGAACAACCGGGACTACCAGGGCGGCCTCTGGATGATGGTCGATATCGACGTTAACCGCTTGAAAACCCGATCTGTCCGCCTTAACGTCAGCCTTCCGGAGGGCCTGTTACGTCGCATTGACGAGGAAGCCCGAAGCAGACATATGAGCCGGTCAGCCTTTTTGGCAATGACAGCTCGTAAAGAACTGGAAGCCCGTTAACTCGTGACACCTGCACCCCCCGAATTTACAAAGACACTCGGCACCCTCATGTGCCAAGCCACCCACGACATTCTGTGGGCACCGGCTGAAGATTGGGTTCGGAAAGAAAGCCCCGGGGCAAGACTGGCATTGCGGGTCGGCTCGGGCCAAGCCACCTACCACCGTTTTGATCCCCGCAAGAAACAGCACCTGATTACCTACGGAGCCCGGATGATCGCCGCCAAGCATCAACCGGCCACTGCCCAGGGCTGGCTATCAACCCGGGAGATCCGTGGCCGGGGTTATTTCGGGGGTGAGGTCAGCGTGCTGAACCTGCTGGCGCACACCTGCTGCCATGAGTTTGCCCATTTGCTGCAGCACAGCGCCGGGCAACGGCATTACGGCTCCGTTCACAACCGGCACTTCTATGATGCCCTGGACGAGCTGCATCACAGCGGTGCAGCCGACGCTACCCGACAGTACCTGTCGAAGCTGGCCAGCGACTGCGGGATAGCGCTATCCCGTGCACCCTTTGAATTTCCGAGTCCCGCTGCGGAGCATCGGCACTGGCAGGTGGGGGACTCGGTGGTATTCGGCGATGGTCGGCGCGAGAAGCGGGGCCAGGTGGTGCGCGTCAACCGCAAGACCTGCACGGTGACCGTCAGCCAGCATGCCCGGATCCTTCGCTACCGGGTGCCATTGTCGCTGCTTCGGCGGGCGGCCGCGGCCTGAATCAGGCCGGTTCCCTAGCCCCGGTGCGCGCCAGCAGGTCCTGGATCTCCGGCAGGCAGGAGCCACAGTTGGTGCCACACTTCAGCTGCTCACCCAGTGCTTCGGGGCTGGCCATGCCCTGTTCAATGGCCTGGGCAATCTGGTGCTCCCCCACGCCAAAACAACTGCAGATAATCGGTCCTGACGCTTCGCCTTCCACTGTGCCGGCCGCCAGTAACGACCGGCGCTGTTCCGGCGCCAGTTCACCGCTACCAAAACAACTGTCCAGCCAGTCCAGATCCGGCATGGTCTGGACACAGGGCTCAACCAGCAACACGGCATCCAGTCGATCGCCACTAAGCCAGGCGGCCCGATAACGCTGTCTCGCCCGGTCTTCCATGACCAGTTCCGGTTCGCGCGAAAAACACCGTTGCCCCCAGTCCCGCCAGTTCATGTCATGGCACCCGGCGAACCACCAGCTGTGACTGTGGGGCAAACGCTGGCGGCTCCAGTAGGCAAGAGCGGTGTGGTCCAACAAGGCATCGCCGGCATTACCCAACATCATCCTCGCCTGCCAGCGGGCCACCAGGGGCCGGATAGTCGCCACACCATGCTTGCCTTCTGGCTGACCGGAAATGGGATCGACAACCGGCCGGATCAGGCTGGACGCCAAAGCGGAGGAGGCAAACCGGCCATTCCAGTGGATGGGCACAAACACTTCACCTGTGCGCTGGCCGATGCTGCCCCGGACCCGGCCAACGTAGCCCGCATTGCCCGGCCCACGCAGCACCGCCAGGGCACCTTCAATCAAACCAAAGCCGGCAATATCCGCCGGGTGCAACTCGATGAACGGCTCGCTGCGATGGGCAAACAGCCTGGGGGCCAGGGCCGTTCGGGTCATGGTGTGCCATTGGTCACGGATTCGGCCGGTATTCACCACCAGCGGGTACCGGGGACCAGGTTGCTGCCCGGGCGGCAAACTGGACACGGGCACCAGTCGGGCCCGGCCATCCGGCGTGGGAAATCGCCCGTTCCCAAACAGCCGACGGGTTTGCAACCAGGCCCCGGGGCTACCATCCGTAACCGGCCACTGCACCGGCGCCAGCTCGTCGTATTCCTGGTTGCTGAGTTGAGACAAGGCAGAGATATTGAACACCCGCTCGCCTCCGTTACCATAGCCGGACAACACCGCATGTTCGCGAAAGATATCGGCAGGGCATGTGTAATCGAAAGCATGAGCATGGCCCAGCGAACAGGCAACGTCCCGAATAATCTGCCAGTCCGGCCGGACCTGCTCCGACAGGGGCATAAACCGGCGTTGGCGTGAAATGCGCCGCTCGGAATTGGTCACCGTTCCATCTTTCTCGCCCCAACCGGCAGCCGGCAAGAGAATATCGGCAAACTGCGTGGTATCGGTCTGCGCCACACAGTCCGAGACGATCAGAGTCTGGCAACGGGACAATGCCTGGTGAATACGTTCACTGCCCGGCAGGCTGACTGCGGGGTTGGTGCCCATCACCCAGAGTACCCGGATCTCTCCCCGATGGACTGCCTCGAACAGGTCCACCGCTTTATGGCCGGGTCCACGGGCCATCTGCTCGCTGTGCCAGAAATCCGAAACCCGGAGCAAAGCGCCCGGGGTGTCATAATCCATATGGGCTGCCAGAGTATTGGCCAGCCCGCCAACTTCACGGCCACCCATGGCATTGGGTTGTCCCGTCAACGAAAACGGACTCGCTCCCGGTCGGCCCACCCGGCCGGTAGCCAGATGGCAGTTAATGATGGCGTTGGCCTTGTCCGTGCCAGCAACCGACTGATTAATGCCCTGGGAAAACGCGGTCACTGTCCGTCCGGTGTCCGCAAACCATTGGTAAAAACAGCCCACCTCTTCTACTGCCAGATCGCAGCCCCTGGCCACCGCTTGCACAGAAGGCGCGCAGGATCGGGCGATCGCCAGGGTTTCCTCGAAGCCGTTACAATGCTCTGCAAGGTAGTCCTCCGCCAGGGCTCCGTGATCGTGCAGCCAGACCAGCAGGCCATTGAATAACAGGGTGTCAGTTCCGGGGCGAAGCTGAAGGTGCAGATCGGCCAGATCCGCTGTCGCTGTCTTTCTGGGATCGATGACCACCACTCTCCGTCCCTGACGGCGCGCTGCACTCATTCGCTGGTACAGTACCGGGTGGGCCCAGGCGGCGTTGCTGCCCGCGAGCACCAGCAGGTCCGCCAGCTCAAGATCCTCGTAGCAACCGGGAACACAGTCCTCGCCAAAAGCACGCTTATGTGCCGCAACGGCCGAGGACATGCACAGTCTGGAATTGGTATCCACATGCGGTGTGCCGATAAACCCCTTGGCCAACTTGTTGGCGATGTAATAATCCTCCGTGAGTAGCTGCCCGGAGAGATAGAAGGCCACGGACTCCGCGCCATGCTCCCGCACCGAGTCGGAAATGGCCCCCGCTACCCGGTCAATGGCTTCCTCCCATGTCACCTCATAGCCTGCAACCTTTGGTACCAGCAACCGGTTGGCATCCTCCAGCGTCTCGTGTAAGGCAGAACCTTTGACGCAAAGCCGTCCGCCATTGGCCGGGTGCTGATGATCGCCTTCGACATGGCCAGGGGCTGCCAGAACACCGCAGCCAACACCACAGTAAGGGCAGGTGGTGGCAATAGAGTCCGCTGGCGTGTCGTGGTGTTTCATGGTGTTCCTCGCTCTTGAACCAAAAAAGCCCACCACCCCGTTTCCGTTTCCAGAGCCGGGGGGAGGGCTTCGTTGCCTGTGTTGTCTGCCATAAAAGAAAGCAATTAGGGGGCCAGCGCACGATCTGATGTCTCCAAGGGCCTTGAATGGCGCCTGGTGCGCCTGTCGAAGCCAGTTGCACCGTTAAATAGCTTCCTTGAAAAGTCTATCGATGGGCGTTCACCTTGGTGCAAAGGGCGTTTTTCTGCACCAAAACCACCCCGCCACAGAACGGGATTCCCCAACCGGAACGCTCAGCACTCCCGCAACCTACTGAAATATAGAGATAGTTTGAAATGGCACGGCTTGTGCTGAGTGATTAGTGAACCATCACGACATCACAGCTCTCATTTACAGGCATCGGCGCCTGCTCTCCGGCAACGGAGGCAGGCGCTTTTTTTTGCGCGTCTGAAATGAGAGAACCGAGAGGCATCACGATGAAGACAGTGAACCATTATGTTCGACCTTTACTGACCGCCACCCTGATCGGCCTGAGTTCCCTGGCCCAGGCCGATATTGGCCCGGCGGAGAAACCCGATCTCAAGCTTGGCTTTATCAAACTCACGGATATGGCCCCGCTGGCGGTTGCCTGGGAACAGGGCTACTTCATGGACGAAGGGTTATTCGTAGAACTCGAAGCCCAGGCGAACTGGAAGGTGCTGCTGGACCGGGTCATCACCGGTGAACTGGATGGTGCCCACATGCTGGCCGGCCAACCCCTGGGCGCCTCCATAGGCTATGGCACCCAGGCCGATATCATCACCGCCTTCAGTATGGACCTCAACGGTAACGGTATTACCGTGTCCAACGACGTCTGGGAAGCGATGAAACCAAACCTGGACATGGAAGGCGATTATCCGGAACACCCGATTTCAGCCAGCGCGCTGAAGCCGGTGGTAGAGCAAACCCGCGCCAACGGCGAGCGCTTCCGCATGGGCATGGTGTTTCCGGTGTCCACCCACAATTACGAACTGCGTTACTGGCTGGCCGCCGGTGGCCTGAATCCCGGCTTCTACGCGCCCCAGCGCGGCGATACCAGCGGCACCATCCAGGCCGATGTGCACCTCTCCGTGACACCGCCGCCCCAGATGCCCGCCACCATGGAAGCAGGCACCATCCAGGGCTACTGCGTGGGCGAGCCCTGGAATCAGCAGGCGGTTTTCAAGGGCATCGGAGTACCGGTGATTACCGATTATGAAATCTGGCCCAACAGCCCGGAAAAGGTGTTCGGGGTCACCGAAGCCTGGGCCGAGCAGAACCCCAATACCCACCTTCGGTTACTGCGGGCTCTGATCCGCGCAGCTTACTGGCTGGACGAAAACCAGAATGCTAACCGGGAGGCCGCCGTGGACATCCTTGCCCGCCCCAGCTACGTGGGGGCCGACAGGGAAGTGATTGCCAACTCCATGACCGGCACCTTCGAGTATGAAAAAGGCGATGTCCGGGAAGTACCGGATTTCAACGTCTTTTTCCGCTACCACGCTACCTATCCGTATCCGTCTGATGCGATCTGGTACCTGAGTCAGATGCGGCGCTGGGGCCAGATTCCCGAAGCAAAATCTGACGACTGGTATATGAAGACCGCAGCCCGGGTGTATCGGGGCGATCTTTACGCCGAAGCCGCCCAGTCACTGATCGAGGACGGCCTGATGACCGCCAGTGATTTCCCGGACTTTGCCCAGGAGAATTTCGAACGTCCCATGCAGGGTGAGCTGATTGACGGCGTCTCGTTCACTCCGCGTGAACCCAATGCCTACATCAACCGTTTCAGCATCGGCCTGAAAGGGTCGGAGACGCCGTAAGGGAGGGCCAGACATGACGACGTTAAGCGCAAGAATCGGTCAGTCCATGGCCAGTGGCAGCCGCCAGCTGATTTCCGGTCTGCAACCGGGCGAATGGCTCAGCCGGGGCAAGCAGCTGCTGTTACCACTGGTTGGTATTCTGGTCTTCCTGGGCTTCTGGCACCTGGCCGCGCCACAGGTGGAGACCTCCCTGGGGGCCTTTCCGGGCCCGGTGCAGGTGTGGGAACAATCCGGACAACTGTGGCAGGAGCATATCAGCCAGCGGGAGCGGGCCGATCAGTTCATCGCCATGCAGGAGGAGCGTAATGCCCGCATTCTGGCTGACAACCCGGAGGCAGACGTCCGTATCCGGGCTTACCCCGGCGCACCCACCTTTCTCGACCAGGTGGTCACCAGCCTGCTGACGGTGCTGGCCGGTTTCGCCCTGGCGTCGTTGATTGCAGTACCTCTGGGCATTGTGTTTGGCCTCAACCGGTATTTCCAGGCTGCGGTGAACCCATTGATACAGATCTTCAAACCGGTCTCACCCCTGGCCTGGCTGCCGCTGGTGACCATGGTGGTATCGGCCACCTATGTCAGTGACGATCCAGTGTTCGAGAAGTCGTTCCTGACCTCGATGATTACGGTCACTCTGTGCAGTCTCTGGCCAACACTGATCAACACCAGCGTTGGAGTGGCAGCGGTGAATCCCGACCTGCTGAACGTCTCCCGGGTACTGCGGCTGTCGTTCTGGACCCACGTTCGCAAGGTGGTGTTGCCTTCGTCGGTGCCGATGATCTTTACCGGCTTGCGGGTGTCGCTGGGCATTGCCTGGATGGTGCTGATTGCCGCCGAGATGCTGGCGCAGAGTCCGGGGCTGGGCAAGTTTGTCTGGGATGAGTTCCAGAATGGCAGTAGCCAGTCTTTGAGTCGGATTATGGTGGCGGTGCTGGCCATCGGGTTTATCGGGTTTTTGCTGGATCGGGTAATGCTGTTAATTCAGCGGAAGGTGGCCTGGAATGAGTGATCCCGTTCTGGAGCATGCCGCACCGGGTGGGTTACGCCTCCCGAAACACGCGGCGAGTACATCCATGTACGCTCCGCAAAAACATCCATGTTTTTGAGGGTTTCGGGAGGCGTAACCCACCCGGCGCTCCGCTTGCTTTTGAGGTGAATTCCATGAGTAAACCACATTTAGAACTAACCGGTGTTGAAATGGCGTTTGATACGCCGAAAGGACCCTTCATTGCCCTGGACAATGTGAACCTGAAGATCCAGAAAGGGGAGTTTGTTTCACTGATCGGCCATTCCGGCTGTGGAAAATCAACGGTGCTGAACATTGTTGCCGGGTTACTGCAGGCCTCCAGGGGTGGCTGTGTGCTGGATGGGCATGAGGTAAATTCGCCCGGCCCCGAGCGGGCGGTGGTGTTTCAGAATCATGCCCTGATGCCCTGGTTAACGGTGTATGAAAACGTGGAACTGGCGGTCCGGCAGGTGTTTCGCAAGTCGATGACCCGGCAGGAGCGCAAGGACTGGATTACCCACAACCTGGAACTGGTGAATATGGCCCACGCCGCCAACAAGCGGCCTGGCGAGATTTCCGGGGGGATGGCGCAGCGGGTGGGTATCGCCCGGGCACTGGCCATGAAACCCAGTGTGTTGCTGATGGATGAGCCGTTCGGGGCGCTGGATGCCCTGACACGGGCCCATCTGCAGGATTCGCTGATGGAAATTCAGCAGGAGCTGAACAATACCGTGATCATGATTACCCACGATGTGGACGAGGCGGTGCTGTTGTCCGACCGCATTATCATGATGACCAACGGGCCTGCCGCCACGGTGGGGGAGGATCTGCACATTGATCTGCCAAGGCCTCGCAATCGTGTGGCCCTGGCGGATGATGCCAAATATGTGCATTACCGGCAGGAGGTGTTGTCCTTCCTGTACGAGAAGCAGCGCAAGCTGGAGTCTCTGAACAGTCGCCGCGGCAGCAGTGCAAAACCCGAGGCGCCGGCAGCCAGGCATTCAGCTTCGGCCTGACTTTATGCCGGGGCGGGGCGCCCCGTCCCGGCCTGGTTCAAGTATCAGCTTAAGACCCCTGCCATGGATACCAGGGCCCGGGCGACTTCGGGCAGTCG
>Ga0079224_100003341_pt1 | contig 20190 bp, 16 predicted proteins | sample Stecom2015_FD_80414 | JGI IMG/M metagenome (GOLD analysis project Ga0079224, IMG submission 80414) | Agricultural soil microbial communities from Utah to study Nitrogen management - Steer compost 2015 | ecosystem: Environmental > Terrestrial > Soil > Agricultural land | place: USA: Utah...
TCCGGCCTTTGCCAAAAAATTATTTCCATCAACAATTATTTCACCTCTGGAAATAACAAGTTCAGCATTGCCTCTAACTTTTTTTCCCTCAAACATAGAATAATCAACACACATGTGATGTGTATGCGCCGAAATTGTGTATTCAGTATTCGGATCCCAAATTACAAGATCAGCATCACTGCCAACTGCAATGGTTCCTTTTTGTGGGTACATGCCAAACATTTTTGCAGGAGTTGTTGAACATAATTCAACCCATCTATTTAATGAAAGCCTTCCTTCATTAACCCCGCCATGGTAAAGCAATTGAAGGCGGTGTTCTATTCCAGGCCCGCCGTTAGGAATTTTTGTAAAATCGTGTTTACCAAGTTCTTTTTGTTCTTTAAAACAGAACGGGCAATGATCTGTTGAAACTACCTGCAAAGTATTTTTTCTTAAACCTGCCCAAAGCTTATCCTGATGCCATCTTTCTCTTAGTGGCGGAGTAAAGACAAGTTTGGCATCTTCAAAATCGGGGCGGTTCATATCATCTAATGAAAGAAATAAATACTGCGGACATGTTTCAGCATAAACAGGAAGCCCGCGATCCCGTGCTTCAGCAACTTTTTCAAGTGCATCATTTGATGATAGATGAACAATGTAAACCGGTGAGCCTGCCATTTCTGAGAGTGCAATTGCCCGGTTAACAGCTTCGCCTTCTGCAGTAGTTGGTCTTGTTAATGCATGATAAATCGGAGCAGTTTTTCCTTCAGCTAATGTTTGCTGAACGATAAGATCAATTACACTTCCGTTTTCTGCATGCATACAAATGAGCGCACCTGTGTTTGTTGTATGCCGCATTGCCTTAAATATTGTAGCATCATCCACCATCAAAACATTAGGATATGCCATGAACAATTTAAAACTTGAAACACCTTCTCTAACCATATCGCTCATGTCTTCAATATGCGCATCGGGTAAATCGGTAATAATCATGTGAAGACCATAATCTATGGATGCTTTACCTTCAGCTTTTTTCCACCATGTATCAAGCGCATCCCGCATTCTTGTACCTTTTGCCTGCACAGCAAAATCAATTATTGATGTAGTGCCGCCGAACGCAGCAGCCCGCGTTCCGGTCTCAAAATCATCAGATGATGTTGTACCGCCGAAAGGCATATCAAGATGAGTGTGCACATCAATTCCGCCGGGAATTACATATTTATTTCCAGCATTAATAATTTTATCAGCGCTGATGTTCAGATCTTTTCCGATCGTTTTGATCTTTTCATTCTCAATAAGCACATCAGCAAAGTAATCATGTTCTGCTGTAATAATTCTGCCGGATTTAATTAATGTTTTCATAACATATTATTAAAAATTTTAAGAATATTTTAATGAATAATAATTCCATGCTTGTTTTGAAACTCAGCAAGGTTTTCCCACGTTAATTCTTTTCCTTCATTTTTAAAATCCTGCATAAGTTCGTTCCACGTTTTTGTTTGTGATGAATCATCAACACGCACCATTGAGATGCAGCCATCCACCGGGCAAACAATTGAACATAAATCACAGCCAACGCAATCAGATTCTCTAACTATTGTCATATTCTTACCGTTCACAGGAATAAGATCAATACATTGATGAGCACCATCATCACAGGCAATGTAACAAAGATTGCAGTGTATACATTTTGTCTGATCTATTCTTGCCACTGTTTTATGAAGCAGATTAAAGTTGCCGAAATCATCTATCCGGGAAAGAGATTTTCCTCTTACTTCATTTAAAGAAGAAAAACCTTTTTCTGTCATCCAGTTTGTTAATCCTTCAATCATATCTTCAACTATTCTGAATCCATTATGCATTACAGCGGTACAAACCTGTACGCTTGAAGCACCGAGCAGAATAAACTCAAGTGCATCTCTCCAATTGCTGATTCCTCCAATTCCTGATATTGGTAGATTTACTTCAGGATCAATTGCAACCTGTGTTAACAAATGAAGCGCAATAGGTTTTACTGCCGGACCGGCATAACCTCCGTGTCCGCCTTTTCCTGCAACACTTGGTTTAATTTCAAACGTATCAACATCAACGCCGATAATAGAATTGATTGTATTGATTAGAGAAATTCCTGAAGCGTGTGCAGCTTTTGCAGCACGTGCGGGAAGCTGAATATTACTAACATTCGGTGTAAGCTTTACCAGCACAGGAATTGTTGAAACCTCAGTAACCCATTCGGTAATCATTTTACAATATTCAGGAACCTGCCCAACTGCTGAACCCATACCGCGTTCACTCATTCCATGAGGACATCCATAGTTCAGTTCAATTCCGTCGCATCCTGTATCAATAGTACGTTTAACAATTTCATGCCATGCTTCTCTTTTAGATTCAACCATCAATGAAACTATTACAGCTCTATCAGGCCAAAGTCTTTTAGTTTCAGCAATCTCCTTAAGATTAACTTCAATCGTTCTGTCACTTATCAATTCAATATTATTCAAGCCGGCAAGTTTTTGTCCGTTGTAATCAAGCCCGCCATATCTGTTGCAAACATTCATCACCGGTTCACCGATTGTTTTCCAAACAGTTCCGCCCCAGCCCATTTCAAATGCTTTACAATTCTGATATGCTGAATTAGAAGGAGGTGCTGAAGCCAGCCAGAAAGGATTGGGAGATTTTATCCCGCCGCAATTAATTGAAAGATCAATCATATTTCATTTTTAATATTTATTAATTTCCATTTAGATATTTATCAATATGCTGTGCTGCAATCTTCCCATCAAAAGCAGCGTTAACAACTTCTTTACCGCCGTTTATGCAATCACCGCCGGCAAATACTTTTTTATTTCCTGTTTGATAATTTTCATTCACCAATAATTTTCCATTTGAAAAAATTAAACCTTCAATTTCATTTAAAAAAGTATTACGTGGATTTTGACCAATTGCTTTTATAATCATATCAACAGGAAGAACAAATTCACTTCCTGCAGCTTCAGAAATACTTCTCTTATCATTTGAAGTTTTTTCACCCGGAATCATTTTTACACATTCAATTCCTTCAACGAATTCATTCCCAAGAATTCTTTTTGGCGCAGTTAAAAAATGAAATGTTATTCCATCATTCTTTGCAAGCTTAAATTCAAAATCATAAGCCGGCATATCTTCTCTATCTCTTCTATATAAAATGAAAACCTGTTCCGCACCGAGTCTCTTTGCTTCTGTTGCTGCATCAATGGCAGTATTTCCTGCACCAATTACTGCAACCCTTCGGCCAACATCAACGCTGCTCCAATTTTCTGATTTAACTTTTTCAATGAATTCAGTTGCGCCAATTACTCCTGCTAAATTTTCTCCAGGAATATTCAATGAAGCGCTTTCACCCAATCCTGTTCCGATAAATACAGCATCATAATTATTCATCAAATCATTCACGGCAACTAATTTTCCAACCTCAGAATTTGTTTGAATTTTAACACCAAGTTTTTTTATAAATTCAATCTCCTGAAGACTATCTTTCATTCTCATTTTGTATGGTGCAATTCCCCATGTGTTTAACCCGCCCGGAACGGATGCAGCTTCATAAACGGTAACATCATAACCGAGTAAAGAAAGCTCTGCACTGCACGCTAATCCGGCCGGGCCTGAACCGATTACTGCAATCTTCTTTCCATTCTTTTCTTTTTTAGAAAAGATTTCCGGCATTCCTGAATTAAAATAATTTTCTATAGCATATCTTTGAAGCCTTCCTATTTCAATCGGTTTTTCATCTCTATCATTATAAACACATGCCCCTTCGCAAAGAACTTCTACCGGACAAGCTTTTGCACATGTTAATGCAACCCAATTTGATTTGAGGATTGTTTTTGCTGAACCGATTAAATTTCCGGTTGATATTTTTTTTATGAAAGAAGGAATATCAATATGCGTTGGGCAGGCTTTTGTACAAGGTGAATCATAACAATATAAACATCTGTTTGCTTCAGCAGCAGCAGAATTTTTTGAAAACGGCGGATGCAGTTCTTCAAAATTTTTCTCGTACTGTTCTTGATTTAATTTAGGTGCAATATTCTTCATGTAATTACTTTATGCTTTATATAAATTCTTTTAAAGATTAAAAAACGATATTCAAATATTTATTGCTTTAGGTTGATTCAACAATAGTAAGCTGGAAAGATAAGTGCATTCACAATCGTTTTCATTTACGGGATGAATTTAATTTTCAACTGCGCTATCGGCTTCAGCTAATACTTCATCTATTATATCAACAGCAGTATCAATTTCTTCTTTGGAAATAATTAACGGCGGTGCAATTACAAAGTGAGAAACCCATGAAGAAATGTACAACCCTTTTTTCATCATTTCAGCGGCAAGTTTATCAACAAGTAACGGTTTGCCCGCAGCTTTATCCGCTTTTGTATTAAAAGGTTCTTTCGTATTACGATTCCTAACAAGTTCAATTGCGCGGAACAGTCCAATGCCGCGGACATCACCAATTGAACGATGTTTTTCTTTAAGCTCTATTAATTTTGTTTTCAGATAATCACCCATCTCAGCAGAACGTTCATTTAGATTTAAACGATTCATTTCATTTATTGCTGCAACAGCGGGAGCTAATGTGAGAGGATGTGCTTCATAAGTATGACCGTGTGCAAAGTAATTATCTTCAAAAAAATCAGCTATCTTTTTTGTAGTTGCAGTTAATCCAAGCGGAACATAGGCAGAAGTAATGCCTTTTGCAGTTGTAAGAATATCCGGTTGAATATTCCAGTTATCAACAGCGAACCATTTACCTGTTCTTCCCCATCCGCTCATTACTTCATCAGCAATTAAAAGGACATTATTATCGGTACAAATTTTTCTCAAGCGCGGAAGATATTCATCAGGCGGAACCAAAACACCATTTGTTCCAACAACGGGTTCAATCATTACGGCAGCAACATTTCCTTCATTTTTTATAATATGATCAATGTAATCAACGCAGGCAATTTCACAGCCGGGATAATCATGTTTTAAAGGACAGCGATAACAATTTGATTCAGGTGCAAATATAACCCCATCAATTTTACCGGAAGGTTCAATAAACCATCTACGCTGATCTCCCGTTGCTGCAATAGATGCAGCAGTAGAACCATGATATGAATTATAGCGTGAGATGATTTTATATTTACCGGTATACATTCGTGCAATTTTTATTGCGGCTTCATTTGCTTCTGTTCCTGAAGTTGAAAAGTAAAATTTCTCTAATCCTTCTGGAAGAACTTCAAGAAGAAGCTTACTTAATTCTGCACGAACATCTGTTGCAAAGCCCGGCGCTGCATAAGCAAGCTGTTCAGCTTGTTTTTTAATTGATTCAATTACGGCTTTGTTTTTATGGCCAAGAGACATACACATTAATTGTGCAGAGAAATCAAGATATTTTTTTCCTGATGAATCATAAAAATAACAGCCTTCTGCATCAACTACATGAAGCGGTTTCCATCCCTTTTGAAAGCGCCATGTTCCGTATGTATGTTTTGCGGTTATATTTACAATTTCTTCTGAGGTCAATGATAATCTCCCTTATTCAAATTTTATATTCTGGTTAATGCATCATAAGTTTCAGGTCTGCGGTCTCTGAAAAACTGCCAGATATTTCTTACTTCCTGGATTTCATCAAGATTAAGATCGGCAACTACGATCTCATCTTTATCACGGCTGGCTTGTGCAATTATTTTTCCGCGCGGATTACAGAAATAACTTTTGCCATAAAACTCACCAATGTTCCATGGGGGTTCGGTTCCAACTCTGTTAATTGCACCAACAAAATATCCGTTTGCAACTGCATGTGCAGGCTGCTCAAGTTCCCATAAATACTCTGATAATCCTGCAACAGTTGCAGATGGATTAAATACAATTTCAGCACCATTCAAACCAAGTGCACGTGCACCCTCAGGAAAATGGCGGTCATAACAGATGTAAACTCCAATATCTGCAAAAGCGGTATTGAAGACGGGAAATCCGAGATTGCCAGGTTTGAAATAAAACTTCTCCCAAAAACCAGGATCACAATGCGGAATGTGATGCTTTCTGTATTTACCAAGATATTTTCCATCAGCATCAATTACTGCGGCAGTATTGTAGTAGACTCCTGTAATCTCTTCTTCGTAAATGGGAACAACAATCACCATGTTATTCTTTTTAGCAATTTCCCGGAAGAGTTTTACTGTTTCTCCATCAGGAACTTTTTCAACTAATGAATACCATTTTGTTTTTTGTTCTGCACAGAAATAAGGACCATAGAATAATTCCTGAAGACAAAGAATCTGTACACCTTTTTTTGCTGCATCATCAATCATTGCAAGGTGTTTATCAATCATACTCTGTTTTATTTTTTGAATCGGCTGTTCTGTTGAGATGCTAAGCGAAGCCTGAATCAATCCTGCACGGACTAACTTTGGCATTTTTTCCTCTGTTTAATTTTTGATTTTATTTTTTAACAAAAGAAATTTATTAAATAATACCAACAGCAAAAAATTCAAAATCATCTTTTAATACTCCAACATTCCACCTTCTGCTGTCTAACTCATCCAATTAACTTTAGATTCCGGATTCCACTTCACTGTTGTCTTTTTAAGTTTTGTCCAGAATTCAATTGAGCTTTTACCCGTAATATCACATGTGCCAAATTTAGATTCATTCCATCCACCGAAAGAAAAAGGCTCACGCGGAACGGGAACACCGATATTTATACCAATCATTCCTGCGCTTGCATTTTCAATTACATAACGTGCAAGGCCGCCATTCTGCGTAAATACTGATGCAGCATTTCCATAATTAGAAGCCTGCTGAATTTTTATTGCATCACTTAAATTTCCGGAACGGATAATAACGAGCACAGGTCCGAAAACTTCTTCCTTTGCAATTTTCATTCCGGGAGTTACAAAATCTATCACTGTTGGACCTACATAAAAACCGTTTTCACTTCCATCAACTTTATAATTTCTCCCATCAAGCAGAACTTTTGCACCCATTTGTTCAGCTTCTGTTATATAATTTTCAATTCTTTCTTTTGCTTTGCGCGAAATTACTGCGCCTAAATTTTTACCGGGAACTATTTTTTTGCATTCTTCAACCAGACGATTAATTATATGATTAGTTTCTCCAACCGCAACCATTGCAGATGCAGCCATACATCTTTGTCCGGCACAGCCAGACATTGAAGCGGCAACATTCGATGCAGTCATATCAGTATCTGCATCCGGTAAAACAATTAAATGATTTTTTGCACCACCAAGTGCAACCGCTCTTTTTAAATTAGAAGCAGCACGTGAGTAAACGATTTTTGCAACCTTTGTTGATCCAACAAAACTAACAGCATTGATTCCCGGATGATCACAAATTGCTTCAACTACCTGCTGAGCACCATGAACAACGTTAAACACACCTTTTGGCAAACCTGCTTCTGCTAATAATTCTGCAATTCTGTTTGCGCTTAATGGAACCTGTTCGGAAGGTTTGAGAATTATTGTGTTTCCCAGAACCAGGGCGTTTGGTATTGTCCAGTTTGGAACCATGTTTGGAAAATTGAAGGGAGTAATTGATGCAACAACTCCCAGCGGGTAACGTTCAACCCGGCATTCAACACCTTTGCTTACTTCCAGAATTTCACCGGTAACAAGCTGCGGCATTGAGCATGCAAACTCTGTCAGTTCAATACTTTTTTCAACTTCTGCTCTTGCTTCAGAAAGAGTCTTCCCGTTTTCTTCATGAATGAGTATTGCAAGCTCTTCCAGATTTTTTTCAAGCAGGCTGCGATATTTGAAAAATATCTGAACTCTTTCTTTAATAGGCGTAGAAGACCAGGAAGGAAAAGCTTGCTGTGCTGATTTTACTGCTTTATCAACAGCATCATAATCAGATAGAGGAACGAAAGAAATTATTGATCCATCAAGAGGTGAAAAAACTTCCAGGCTGCCGTTTACGCTGCTGGTTAATTCACCATTAATAAAATTTTGCAGTGCAGGATATTTCAAATTCTGCCTCCAAAAATAAAGTTAGTGGAACGTTGAGAGAAAATAGAAATTTAATTCACTAATCAAAAGAAATATTTTAGGATGAATATTAAAAAACCCGGGGAACAGCGTAGGAACTGCACCCGGGTTTAACTAACTACTTTTTGTATGGGGGTAGCTAATATAATTATTAAACTTCAAATCAAATTGTTGTTCATCACACTATTTAGCTGAAGGATTGTGAATCAAATATTCATGAGGAAGGAAAACAATTTTCTTCCAAATGCATAAAAATTATTCTTTATTTATCTTTCATAAAAACAAATCTGGAAATGAATAATGAATACTGCATCGCTTTTCAAGCTTTCACAAAAAAATAAAAAACTTATTATCGGCTTAATGTCAGGTACATCATTGGATGGGGTTGATGCTGTTCTTTTAGAAGTAAGAGGAAATTTTACCAGCACAAAAATTAAACAACTTGGTTTTATTACCTTTCCTTTTCCGAAAGGATTAAAAGAACGATTGCTTGATAATTCATCTCTAAACAGCGGAAATGTTACAGATATATGCAGATTAAATTTTCTCGTCTCACATATTTATGTTGATGCAGTTAAAAATCTTTGCAAGAAAACCAAAATCAGTATTGATAAAATTGATTTGATTGGAACACATGGACAAACAATTCATCATTTGCCGGCGAAAGAAAATTTTTACGGCTACAAATTTGCATCCACGCTGCAGATTGGAGATTTATCAGTAATATCAAATTTAACAGGCATACCAACAATTGGTGATTTCCGCAGTGCAGATGTTGCGCTTGGCGGGCAGGGTGCGCCGCTTGTTCCTTATTTTGATTATATCATGTTTCATTCGTATAAAAAAAACCGGGCTCTGCTTAACATCGGAGGCATATCAAATTTTACTATTTTAAATAAAAACGGAAATGCAGAAGATGTACTCGCTTTTGATACTGGTCCGGGAAATATGATGATTGATATTCTTACCAAAAAATATTTTAACTATGATTATGATAAAAACGGAGCGATTGCTTTTAAGGGATCAGTAAATGAAAAATTATTTAACCTGATGATTGAACACGATAACTTTATTGAAATTAAACCTCCCAAATCAACCGGCAGAGAATATTACGGCAAAGAATTTATTTCCGCAGTTGCAAAAAAAATTAAAAATGTAAAACCTGAGGATTGGATTGCTACTGCATCAAAATTTACTGCATATGCAATCTACCGTAATTATAAAAAATTCATCGAGAATGAAACACAGATTGAAGAACTTTTTGTCAGCGGCGGCGGTGCACGAAATAAATTTCTTATAAAAGAATTAAAAAATTATTTTGGCAAACAAGTATCCGTAGCCAATGTTAAAGAACTAGGAATTTCTCCTGATGCAAAGGAAGCGATCTGCTTTGCCATACTTGCAAATGAAACTCTCAGCGGCAATCCTTCAAACATTACAAGAGTAACAGGAGCAAAACGCTCCGCTATTTTAGGAAAGATATCTCTGCCATGAAAATATTAATTACAGGCAGCAGCGGGTTATTAGGACAATATCTCAATCAGCAGCTTGCATTAAAGAATGATATTCTGTGTTTGTATAATAATAACATCGGCAACTGTATCCATTTTAATTCCGCAAAGGTTGATATTACCAATGCGATCAAATTAGAAGAGATTTTTAGTTCATTCAAACCTGAAGTTACAATTCACACTGCAGCAGTTTCTTCACCAAATAAAGCGTTGGAATTACCGCCTAAAACTGTTTATAAAATTAATGTTAATGCGGCCGCCGGTATTGCAAATCTTTGTAAGAAGTATAACTCAAAATTGATTTACACATCAACTGATCTTGTGTATGCGGGTTACCGTGGTTCAATGCTTAAGGAGAATGCAAAATTAATTCCTATTTCACTTTACGCAGAAACAAAATTAATGGGTGAACAGAAAATTTGTGAAACGTTTGATAATTATATCATACTGAGAACTGCTTTGCTTTTTGGATTTGGCATGAATGGAAGAAGCAATTTTTTTCATGAGGTGTATTTGAAATTAAAATCAGGAAATAGTGTAAATCTTTTTTATAATCAATACAGGACTCCGTTAGCACTGCAAAACGCCGCTGAAATAATTGAACAGATTTGCAATACCAATGTGAAGGAAGAGATAATTAATTTCGGCGGAAGTGAAAGAGTATCAAGAGTTGAGCTTGGTGAAATTCTATGTGATGCTGCGGGATTTGATAAAAATCTGATTAATAAAATTTCAATGTATGAGATTCCTGATTTACCTCATGTTGAAGATGTATCAATGAATACGGATAAACTTCAATCATATGGAATAAAACAGAAAAGTATTGAACAATCCATCAGAGAGATTTTATCATCAATTAAATAATATTTTATGAGAGAGAAATGAATCAACTTCTCGGTGCACATACATCAATAGCCGGTGGAGTATCAAAGGCTGTTGATCTTGCAGTACATCTCGGTTTTACTGCAATGCAAATCTTTACAAAAAATAATAACAGATGGTACGCAAAACCTTTGGCAGCAGAAGAAATTGAATCTTATAAGATTAAACTGCAGAACTCCGGGATTAAATTTGTTTGTGCGCATGATAGTTATCTTATAAATCTCTGTGCAAAGGATAAAGAACTGCTGCAAAAATCTCGTGCTGCTTTTCTTGATGAACTTGAACGATGTGAACTGCTTGGAATTCCGCATCTTAATTTTCATCCGGGTGCACACGGCGGTGCGGGTGAAGATGAAGGAATAAAAATTATTGCTGAATCATTAAACAAAATTCATGATAAGACAAAAAATTACAAAGTTAAAAGTATGCTTGAAGCTACTGCCGGACAAGGTTCCGCAATTGGTTACAAGTTTGAGCAGCTTAGAAAGATAATCGAGCTTGTTGAACAAAAGGAAAGAATGACTGTATGCATTGATACAGCACATGTTTGGGCTGCGGGATATGATATAAAAACACCTGAAAATTATGAAAAGGTAATAAAAGAATTTGATGCTGTAATTGGTTTGAAAAGATTAAAATGCTTTCACATGAATGACAGCAAGAAAAATCTGGGCAGCCGTATAGACAGGCACGATCATATAGGCAAAGGAATGATCGGGCTTGAAGGATTCAGAAATATAATGAATGATAAAAGATTAAAAGATGTACCTAAAATTCTTGAAACACCAAAAGGCAAAGAACAGCTTGAGGATGTAATGAATATTAAAGTTTTACGAAGTTTGATTAATTAGCATTTGGATTCTTCTTCTTCACCGAAAAAAATATTAAAATATAATTTTTTCATTCATTTATGATTTAGGTTCAACCGGACGTAGTACCATTATTCCGGTATGTTTTTTTACTTTCATTAAATAATCTGAAAGCGGAACTTCAGTAATCTGAACTTTTGAACCGGCAAGCGGTGCATGTAAAAAATGAATTCTCCCATCTTTCTCCTTAACAGCAATTCCTACATGACCAATATCCAATCCTTTTAAATTGGTAGTAATGGCAATTAAATCACCGTTATGAATTTTATCTTCAACCAGTTTTACTTTTTCACGCGGAATGAAATAGTATTCTCTGCTGCTAATTTCTTCCTCCTGTTTTTTTATTACAGGAATGAACGAGGGTGTTTCTTTTAAATGTTTGTAGCTTTCAGGATGAGTTGACATAAAATTAAGATTAAATTTTATTTTCTCTCCGCCGATTTCTTTTGTTATATCACGGACGATTCCCTTTCCGGTGTTGTTGTAAATCCAATCAGAAAAATAATGAAGCCTTGAAGGATACTGATCAATCTTACCATCTCTATATCTGATGAATGTAAGTTCACTCATATAATCATCAAAAGAAGTATTACCTTTTTTGATTAATCTGCCGAATACAAGAGCATTTTCTAAGAAGGTTGTACAGTCTAACCCGGTGAGATCAATTACAAGCTGTTCATCTCCATCTTTTTCAATTGCAAAGCCAACGTATTCAGTACCAATAAAACTTTTTCCGATTTCGGTTATAACCTCATTCAATGGTTTTTCGGATAAATTTTTATCAACTGCTAATTGGAATTTTGAATTACAAATTTCAACATCCTTTTCACCGTAAATTTGTGCCAGTAATTGGGAGGAAAAAAACACCGATAAAATTAAAATGAGTGAACTTATCTTTTTCATATCAACTTTCAATTAAATTTAATTATATAATATCTTCATTCGTTGGAATAACTGAATATTCCTCCAACTGTCTTGCATGAGCAAGATTTTCAAAGCGTGCGTATTCTTTTATAAATGCAAGTCTAACTTCACCAACAGGACCATTTCTTTGTTTACCAATAATTATTTCTGCAACACCTTCTGTTGAAGATCCATCATCCGCAAAATTTTTAATTCCATAGTATTCCGGACGATTTAAAAATATTACAACATCTGCATCCTGTTCAATTGATCCGGATTCACGAAGATCAGAAAGCTGCGGACGTTTGTCTGTTCTTGTTTCAACAGCACGGTTAAGCTGAGCTAAAGCAATAACAGGAATATTTAACTCCTTAGCAAGTGATTTCAATGAACGGGATATGTGTGAAATTTCTCTTTCACGGCTTTCAGCTTTTGCAGGTCCCTGCATTAACTGAAGATAATCTATAATTATCATTCCAATATTTTTTTCTACTTTTAATCTTCTTGCCTTTGCACGAATCTCAAGAACTGATTGCGCCGGAGTATCATCAACATAAACAGGAGATTCAATAAGTTTGTGCGCATTTCTGCTGAGTTTTACTCCTTCTTCATGAGGAAGTTTCCCGGTTCTTACAAGATGAGCATTTAATCTTCCTTCAGCGCACAGAAGCCTTATTACAAGCTGCATTGTACTCATTTCAAGTGAAAAAATTCCAACCGGAACTTTATGATCAATAGCTGCGTTGCGTGCAAGAGAAAGAGCAAACGCAGTTTTACCCATTGATGGACGTGCAGCAATAATTATCAGGTCAGATTTCTGAAATCCGCCGAGCATATCATCAAGTTCATAAAATCCTGTTGGAACAGAAAATTTTTGTTTTGTGTTTGAATGAATTGCTTCAATATATTCAAGCGCATCACGTACTGCACGATCCATTCCCTGAAATGATTTTTTAAGATGAGCTTCAGTTATTTCAAATATTTTTCTTTCAGCTTCATCAAGAATATCAAATGCATCTTCAGTTCCTTCATAAGCTGCGCGGGCTATTTCATGAGAGCTTGTAATTAGCCCCCGGAGTATTTCTTTTTCAAGAATAATTTTTGCATGTGCTTCTATATTTGCAGCAGAAGAAATGTTTTGTGAAAGTTTGCTTAAATAAACCGCTCCTCCAACCTGATCAAGCTGTTCACGTTTTTTCAGTTCTTCATAAAGAGTTACGGTATCAATTGGTTCACCAGTTTCAAACAGCGAGAGCATTGCTTCATAAATTAATTTATGCTCTTTAAGATAAAAGCTGTCAACTGTTAAAAGTTCAATTGCTTTTGGAACTGCCGGTTTCTCAATCATCATTGCACCGAGAACAGCGGCTTCTATTTCAGGGGCTGCCGGTGGTTTTACATTGGCGGGAATTAATTTCTGTATCTCGTTTTCCTTTTTTTGTCTTGCCATTTAAATTCTTTTAAAGTAGGATTATTAACAACTTATCAACACTAAATTTGCAGGTTAATGCTTCAGAAAATATAGAGAGTGCAGCCGGGTTATGCAAGAATAATATTTTTAAATGCAGTTAATAAAATTAAATTGAAAAAATTAATTCTGTTTTTGCATTATTTCATCATACAATTTTCTAAATGCCTGAACATCTTCCCAGCATCCTCTTTTCCAGCCCGGATTTCTTAACAGCGCGGCAGGATGATAAGTAACCATCACTTTTGTACCATTTATATAATCAAACACCTTGCCGCGGAAGTTAGTTAGAGTTTCATTCTTACGTAATAAACCTTTTGCAGCAGTTAAACCAAGGCAGAGAATAACTTTTGGTTTTATAAGATTTATTTGTTTTATCAAATAAGGTATGCATGCCTGCATTTCAGATGGCATCGGAGTACGGTTGCCCGGCGGGCGGCTTTTAACTATGTTGGCAATGTATACTTCTTCACGATTAAAATTAATTGCTTTCAGAATATCGTTAAGAAGTTTGCCGGCTCTGCCAACAAATGGTTCACCCTGTTTATCCTCTTCCGCTCCCGGACCTTCACCAATTACCATTACATCTGCATTTGGATTGCCTACTCCAAATACAAGATTTGTTCTTCCTTTATGAAGTTCACATTTAGTGCAGTTTTGGATTGCAGCTTCAAATTGTTCAAGTGTTTCTGCATTCTGCCATTCTTCATCACCTGATGCTTCATTAATAATATTTTCATCTGTTTGCTTTTCAGCCGGTTGTTCAATTTTTGTCAATCTTATTTCCTCAAACAGTTCATCGCCAAAAATTTCTTTCTGATCAATTAAGGATTGAATAATCTCTTCTTTTAATTTTCCCATTTTATAATTTTAATAATTCTGTTAAAATACAATTTGCTGCCTGAAACTTTGATTGAAGCGGATACTGCCTTTTACTTCCATCTCTCTTTATAATAGCAATTTTATTTGTTGATTTTTCAAATCCGCTGCCGGCATCTTTAAGTGAATTTAAAATAATCATATCAATATCTTTTTGCTTCATCTTCTTTTTTGCATTCGCCAGTTCATTATCTGTTTCCAGGGCAAAGCCAACTACAACTTTTCCGGTTTTATTTACTGATTGTAGTATGTCTTCGGTTTCAACCAGTTTTATCTGAGTCAATTTATCTTCCTTCTTTATTTTTTTTGAAGATACAGAATCCGGTTTATAATCCGCAACAGCAGCAGCCATAATTAGTACATCATTCCTCTTCATTTCTGTGTTAACTGCTTTTTTCATTTCGGAAGCAGATCTGATTTTTACAACTTTTATTTCAGGATAGATAGATTGATTGGACGGGCCGGAGATTAAGGTAACTTCTGCGCCGCGTAAAAAGGCAGCTTTAGCAATATCGTATCCCATTTTACCGGATGATCTGTTTCCGATAAATCTAACAGGATCAATATCTTCATAAGTTGGTCCGGCAGAGATTAATATTTTTTTCCCTGTAAGATCTTTTTTATATCCGGATAAAATTAATTCAGCGGCATTAATAATTTTTTCGATTTCAGGAAGCCTTCCCTTTCCTGATAAACCACTTGCAAGTTCACCTTCTTCAGCATGAACTACATAGAATCCAAGTTCTTCAAGAGCTGAAATATTTTTCTGCGTGATTTTGTTATTGTACATATCAACATCTGCAGCCGGTGAAATAATTGCCGGACATCTTGCCGCAGAAACAAGAGTTGTTAAGGCATTATCTGCAAAACCATGTGCAATTTTTGCCGTAGTGTTAATTGTGCACGGCGCAATGAGAATAAGATCAGCCCACAAAGCAAGTTCAATATGCCATGTGGTTAGTGCTGCACCCGAATTTTGATCAGAAGGGAAAATATTAATTATAACTTCATTACCCGTTAAAGACGAAAAAGTAAGTGGTGCAATAAATTGTGCTGCAGATGGTGTCATTACAACTTTAACACTACAGCCTCTAGCTTTTAATTCTCTTACAAGATATGCTGATTTGTAAGCGGCTATGCATCCGGTTACACCGAGTACAATTTTTTTCCCTTGCAAAATATCTTTATTCATATTGCAGTTTATTTGTTAACATTAAAATAGCGAGAAAGCAGTTTCAAATTCAATTACCGAAAAATAAAAAGCCCCGTTTTAGCGGGGCTGTATAATCAATTTTCAAATGATTTACTTTTTATATTCATATTCAATTTCACCTTTGAGAAGTTCATTTATTGCCTGTAAATGAGGCTTTTCTTTCTTCTCGAAATCAAGGGAAATTTTTAGCTGAGCAGGATTTTCAATATCCTCGCTTTCATCATCACTTCCTGAGCTTGGGATTGTGCTCAGCAAAGCATTGTATTCAATTTTATTTTCATCGTTAATATTTCTTGCCCGTTTAGCTGCAACAATAATTGCCTCGTAAACATTTGCAGCCTGTTCATCTATTTTTCTGAGATCAATGGGTTGAATTTCCATCATCCTCTCCTTTTATTATTTTTTTTATTAAACTTTTTGCGTCTTCAACAGCTTTTTCTAAAACACTATTTTCTATAAAATAATCAAATTTTTTTCTTTCATTCAATTCCATTTCCATTCTTAAAATTCTTTTCCTGAAATCCTCAGGAGTTTCGGTCTTCCGGTTTTTAAGCCTTTTTACAAGTTCATCAAAACTTGGCGGTACAATATAAATAAGAACAGCATCAGGATAAATGTTTTTTATTGCAAGCGCACCTTTTACATCAACTTCAAGAATAACAGACTGCCCGCTGTTGATTGTATCTTCTATTACGGATTTAAAAGTGCCGTAATAATAATCGTAAAACTTTTCCCATTCAACAAATTCATTTCTTTTTATCTTCTCAAGAAATTCTTCTTCGGAAATGAAAAAATATTCAACACCGTTTGTTTCATTTTCTCTTTTGGCTCTTGTAGTAGCAGAGATAGAGAATTTAAGCTCAGGAAATTCTGCAAGAAGCTGTTTTACAATTGTTGTTTTACCGCTGCCGCTTGGTGCCGAAACAACTATTATCGTTCCTTTTTTCAAATTCAAATTACTCAATATTCTGAATCTGCTCTCTAATTTTTTCTATTTCTTCTTTTATTAGCACACTGTTGTGTGTAATTATAGTAGAAATTGATTTTGAAGAGATTGTATTTGCTTCCCGGTTCATTTCCTGGCAGAGAAAATTTAATTTTCTTCCGGGTTCATCATCCTTTTCAACACTCTCTGCAAAAAACTTGAGGTGGCTGCGCAGCCTTACGCACTCTTCAGTAATTTCGGCTCTGTCTGCAATCAGAGCAAGCTCAAACTCAAGCCGTTCAGTATAATTTGAAACATCTTCCACTAAGAGCTTCATGCGTTCTTTCAATTTGCTGAAATATTCCTGAACACTGTTTGAAAACTCTTTTTCAATTTCAGTAAGCCGCTCATCAATTATCTGGATTCTCTTTAGCAATTCCTTTTTCAACTCGTTCCCTTCGTTGCGTTTCATTTGCTTCAGTTGAACAAGAGCTGCATCCAAAGCTTGTTTTATATACTCAAATTCTTCATCACTATATTCTGCTTTTTTTACTTCAAGAAGATCTTTGTTGTTAAGAATATGTTCCAGTTTAATTTTTTCGGTAATCTTTGCGGCTTTTTTCAAATCTTTAAGAATATTTAAGTAATTCTTAAGCTTTTCTTTATCAAGTACAGGAAGATCACCTTCATCATTTCCGCTGCTTAGTTGAATATTTACCGATAATTTTCCACGTGAGACTTTTGATTTTATAAATTCCCGCAGTTCATATTCTTTTAACATAAGTGAGGAAGGTAAACGAAGAGCAATATCCAGATAACGGCTGTTAACGCTTTTTACTTCAACTTCTACAGATATTTTATCATTTCCGGCTGATCCCTTTCCAAAGCCGGTCATACTGTTTATCATATCTTCCTATAAAAAAGAGTATAAAAATATAGAAATTTATGCTGCTAAACAATGTAAAATTGGAAGATTTGGAACCATTCCAAAATGCGAATGTGATTCATGTTTTGCACTAAATAAGACTGAATTTTTTGATCCTGGAAAAAACGGAGCCGAATTTAAGTAGTGTTTTAAGAAATTCTTAATTTCCACAGAAAGTTTAAGGAATTTAAAATGCTTCCCCAATTCCGAAATGAAACTCAAAATTTTTGAAAAATCTTTTATCCCAATTGTCCCAAATATATTTTTTTTGGTAAGGATCATAGAATTTAAACCCAAAATCAATACGGAATGGCGCAATTGATGAATAATATCTGAATCCAAAACCGAGAGCTATGGCAATTTCATCAAAGCGAAATTTCCCGTAACCATTCCATACATTTCCATAATCTGCAAAAACTGCAACACCAAGTGATTCAAGGAACCTCTTCCTGTATTCAAGGGAACCTTCATACAAGAAAGTTCCACCGCGGAGTGTATCAGGAGTTTCACTGAAATCCCAATATTCAATATCCTGCCTTGGATAAAGAGCTTTGGAACGCCATCCCCTGTTTGAGCTTCCTCCACCTGAATAAAAAGTTTTATTAAGCGGAATTAAACTTTCATCACCTTTGAAGGTTTGTACATGTCCTATTTTATTTTTCACGGCAAAAACCGTAGTTAAATCATTCGATAACGGAAAATAAAGTGCGGAAGTATATTCAATTTTATAAAACATCGCGTCATCTTTAAGATCAAATACCGATGGGTTCGGAATCTTTCCGCTGTCAACCAGCTCATCAATTGAGGGACCCCGGAATGTTAAATTTACAGTAGAGATTGCTGCTTCCATTTGAAGAAGCTGATTCATTCCGCCGGTTGGAAAATAAAGATTGTTTGCTTTTGCAGAACCGAGCTGCATTCCGAGTGCAGATGTGGCGCTTAAAATATCTACTGTTATATTTTCAAGGTTTACTTCTTCAAACGGTATATTATTGAATTTGTAATTAAGGAATTCAAGATTATAGTAAGGTTTAAATTGATTGATATATGTAAAGTAAGGCAGCTCAAACTCCAATGCAGCTTTTAATCCGTATAATTTTCTGTTCAAACCAAATTCAGTTTGTGTCTGAAAATAATTTTCAAGTGTGCCATTTATTGGCTGATGAAAGAGGAACGGCTGCTCAAGTTTAAGGCTAACGCGTGCGTAACCATCAATTACATAATTTATATCTGAGAAAAATTCCTTAAAGCTGAAATCCACTATATCAGCAACTGCAATTTCATTTGCAAGTGTAAGCTTTCTTGCATTACCAAGAAAATTCTTCCTGATATAGTTTGCATTTAAACCAACATTAAGAGCATTGAATTCATCATTCACAAGAACGCCCGGAAGAAATTCATTCATATTGCCAATATTTCCTTCAACCATTAAGGGGACATAATTTCCCGAAGTATCTTTTTTTACTGCATCAAGAATCAGCGAGTTGAATAATCCGGTTCTTATGAGCCTGCTCTGGCTGCTTCTTATTTTTTCAAGATTGTAATACTCATCTTTCTCAATATCAGTTAATTCTCTCAGAAGTTCTTCACTAACATCATCAGCACCACTGCCTTTTTTAACAACCTGCACATCACTTATCTGGTAGCGGTTACCAGTTGAGTAATAAATATCAACATTAGCAAGATTTTGAGTCGTATCAATTATTATAACAGTGCTGTCATGGTTGGCAAACATATATCCGCGGTTAACAAGTATTTCAATAGTGTGTGCAATTCCTGCTTCTACATCTGCCTGATTGTATGGAATAGTGCGGTCAATTTTATCTTCAGCATATATACGATTTAATATATTCTCAGGAATTTCTTTAAGCCCGAGAAAATTTACATTACCATACATCGCCGGTTCATTCTCGGTAATCTCATATTTAAGTACTACAGTATGATCAGTTGTATCTGCTTCATACGAATATGAGATCGTTGTTTTAAAAAACCCATGGCTGCTGTAATATGCTTTCATCGCGTTCATATCAATCGGAATATAAGAAGAATCAAAATAGACAGGACCTTTCCCCATGCTTGAAAAGGAATTAAGAAACTGGTAGAACCACCATGGAGTTTCTTCGCTGTAAATAACTGCCATTAGTTCATCAGATGAAATTTCTTTATTCCCTGAGAACTCAATTTTTTCCAGCTCATAACTTTGTGCAAATAATAAGGATTGCACAACCAGTATTAAAAAAAGTAAAAGCTTAATTGATTGAAGCATCAATAAAATGAGGTAATTAGTAATCCAAATATAGTGAGATTTTTTATTTGTGATGAATCTGAAATGAAAAAGCTGAAGAATCAGTTTTTAAATTGATTAAAATGCTTCACCAATGCCGAAATGGAATTCGAGATTATTGAATATTCCGGGTTTCCAATTATCCCATAAAAATTTTTTATCAAAAGGATCATACAGTTTAAAGCCAAAATCAATTCTGAATGGTGCAACCTGGGTGTAATACCGCAGACCAAATCCTGCAGCAAGTGCAACTTCATCATATCTGAAGTCTGTATAATTCAGCCAAACATTTCAATAATCAAAAAATATTACTGAACCAACA
>Ga0079224_100003342_pt1 | contig 20187 bp, 16 predicted proteins | sample Stecom2015_FD_80414 | JGI IMG/M metagenome (GOLD analysis project Ga0079224, IMG submission 80414) | Agricultural soil microbial communities from Utah to study Nitrogen management - Steer compost 2015 | ecosystem: Environmental > Terrestrial > Soil > Agricultural land | place: USA: Utah...
AACGCGAGGAGGGCTTCCATCGCCAGGGGGGCGCCGAATACGTCGCCGACGAACCGGGAGTAGTTGCTCCAGTTCATGCCGAACTGGAACTCCTGCACGATCCCGGTGACCACGCCCATGGCGAAGTTGATGAGGAACAGCTTGCCGAAGAGTTGGGTGAGTCGGTCCCATCGGGGGTCGCCGGTGCGATGCCACAGGGTGTGCATGATCGCGACCAGGTAGACCAGACCGATGGTGATGGGTACGAACAAGAAGTGGTAGACGGTGGTGACCCCGAATTGCCAGCGGGCCAGGTCTAGTGCATCCATGCCCTCCCCTTCCGGTGCGGGCGCGGCCCCGCGCTTCTACTACCTCTCGTAGTAGAAGACTACTACAAAAGGTAGTAGAAGATGGGGAGTGCGAGCGTGGTTCTGCTCACGCAGGCGCGTCACTAGACGCCGGCCAGCTGGCGGTAACCGGATTCGGCCAGCTCCTGCGCCAGGTACTGCTCCCGGTACCAGCCGGGAACCGCCACCAGACTCTGGTGATCGCCGCGCTGGAGCACGCGTCCATCGGCCACCACCAGGATTTCGTCCACATCGACCAGTGGGCGGAGCCGGTGCGTCACCACCACTACCGCCCGGTCCGGGCCGGCGGCGGCCAGCACCCGGCGCAGCACCGCATCGGCGGCGGCCGGGTCCAACCCCTCGGTCGGTTCGTCCAACAACAACACCCGTGGGGGCGCTACCAGCGCCCGGGCCAACGCCAGCCGCTGCCGCTGTCCCCCGGACAGCTGGGCGCCGTCCTCCCCCACCACGGTCTCGTAGCCGTCGGGCTGCGCCGCCACCCAGTCCGCCAAACCCGCCGCGTGACAGGCCGCGGCCAGCGCCGCCTCCGGGTCGTCGGTCAGCCGCCGTCCCAACAGCACGTTCTCCCGCACCGTGGTGTGGAACACGTGCGGGTCGGCCAGCAGCCCGCCGACGATCCGCCGCCGCTGCGGCTCCGGCCAGTCGGTCAGCGACCTGGTGACCCCGTCAGCGGTCACGGTGACCGTGCCGGCGTCGGCCGGCAGCAGCCCCGCCAACACCCGCAGCAGCGTGCTCTTGCCCGCCCCGCTCGGCCCCACGATCGCGATCCGCCGCCCCGGCGGCACCTCGATGTCCACTCCGGCCAGTGCGGGAGGCGCGTCCGGCCGGTACGTCAGGTGGAGTCCCCGCCCGCGCAGGGTCACCGGCCCCACCGGCGCCTCCGCCGGCGCCGCTCCGGTCGCCGCTTCCTCCGACTCAGGCGGCGCCGCCGCCAGCACCGCGCCCACGCGGCGCAGCGGCACCTCGACCCTGGTCCAGGTGCGGGCGGCCGCCAGCAACCCGAGGCAGGCCTCTACCGCCCCCATCGCCCCGACCGTCAGCGCCGCCACCCACACCCCCGGTGCTCCGGCCGCGGTCGCCGCCAGCACCACCCCGGCGGCGGTGGCGCCGGCGACCAGGGTGCCGGCGGCGTCCAACGCCATCCCGGCGGTCCCCAGCCGGGTCTCGGCCCGGGCCAACCGGCCGGCGCGGCGCCCCGCCCGCGCCAGCGCCCCCGGCATCGCCCCGAACGCCATGAGTTCCGCCGCGCCCCGGGTCAGGTCCACAGTGTCCGCGGCGAGCTCGCCCCGCAGCGGCGCCAACCGCGCCGCCCGGCGCCGCATCAGCCGGATCGCCGCCGCCGGCAGCCCCACCCCGGCGATCAGCAGCCCGGCCGCCAGCACCCCGGCCGCGACCGGGGTGACCACCGCCGCCCCACCGACCGTCAACAGCCCCACCAGCGCCGCGGCCGCGCCCGGCACCAGTACCCGCAGCAGCGCGTCCTGGACCGCCTCCACATCGGAGACCACCCGGCTGAGCGCGTCCCCCTGGCTGAGGACGGGTTCCTGCTCGCGACTCCTTCCCGCCGTCCCGGCCCGGGCGGGGAGCGTGGTCGGATCCGTGCTGGCGGCGAGGGCGGCGAACATCCGGGCCCGGACCTCGGTCAGCACCCGCAGCACCGCGTCGTGGCCGACCAGCCGCTCGGTGTAGCGGAGCACCCCCCGGCTCACCGCCAGCCCCCGGACCATCACGATCGCGACGGTCAGCGCGGCCACCGGTGGCTGCCCGGCGGCGGTGACCAGCAACCAGGTGGCGGTGGCCAGCAACACCACCCCGGCCAGGTCGGCGCCGGCGGCCAGCAGCCCGGTGGCCACCAGCCGGGGCAGGTAGGGGCGGGCGAGTCGCCAGACCGGATTCACTGGACCACCTCCAGCGCCCTCACCATCTCGGCGGGATCCGGCAGGTCCGCCGTCCGCAGCTCGGTCAGCCGGCCGTCCTCCACCCGCACCACCCGGTCGGCCAGCGCCAGCAGCGCGGGCCGGTGCGCCACCAGCAGGGTGGTGCGGCCGGCCACCAGCGCGGCGGTGGCGTCGGCCACCGCGGCTTCGCTGGCGGGATCCAGCCGGGCGGTCGGTTCGTCCAGCAGCAGCACCGGCGCGTCCCGCAGGAACGCCCGGGCCAGCGCCACCCGCTGCCGCTGCCCGCTGGACAGGCCGACCCCGCCCTCCCCGATCCGGGTGTCCAGCCCGTCCGGCAGGCGCGCGACCACCTCCTCCAGGTGGGCGGCGCGCACCGCGGCCCAGAGGGCGGCGTCGTCGGCGTCCGGGGCCCCGAGCCGAAGGTTGTCGGCCAGGCTGGCGGCGAACAGATGCGGCCGCTGCGGCACCCACGCCACCTGGCGCCGCCAGTCGGCCAGGTCCACATCGGCCAGGTTCACCCCGCCCAGCTCCACCCGGCCGGAGGTGGGGGTGACGAACCCGAGCAGCAGCCCGAGCAGGGTGCTCTTGCCGGCGCCGCTGGGGCCGATCAGCGCCACCCGTTCTCCCGGGGCCACGGTCAGGTTCACGTCCCGCAACGCCACGGTCCGCTCGTACGCCACGGTCACGCCCACCAGCCGCAGCGTCGGCCGCGGCGGCACCGTGCTCGTCCCCGACCGGGACGTCGACGCCGCGCGAGGCGTCGGGGTCTCCGGGCGGCGGGCGTCGGCGTCGGCGAGCCGGAACGCATCGTCCAGGGCGGTCAGCCCCTCCTGGCTGGCGTGGAACTGGGCGCCGGCCGCCCGCAGCGGCAGGAACGCCTCCGGCACCAGCAGCAGCACCAGCAGCGCGATCTGCAGATCCAGCATCCCGCCCAGCAGCCGCAGCCCGATCGGCACCGCCACCAACGCCACCGACAGCGCGGCCACCAGCTCCAGCACCAGCGCGGACAGAAACGCCACCCGCAGGGTCCGCATGGTGGCCGACCGGTGCTGGTCGGCCAGGCGACGCACCACCGCGACTTGGGCGCCGGCGCGGCCGAACACCCGCAGGGTGGCCAGGCCGGTCACCAGGTCCAGGAAGTGTCCACCCAGTCGGGCCAGCCGCCGCCATTGGCGCCGGGTGGCGGCCTGGGTCCGCCAGCCCACCAACGCCCCGAACACCGGCAGCAGCGGCAACGTGACCGCCACGATCGCCGCCGACGACCAGTCCGCCAACACCAGCTGCGCCAACACCGCCAGCGGTACGGTCACCGACAGCACCAGCTGCGGCAGGTAGCCGGTGATGTATCCGTCGAGGGCGTCGAGCCCCCGACCGGCCAAGGTGGCCAACTCCCCGGAGCGTTGCCCGGACAGCCACCCGGGGCCGCGGCGACCGATGGTGGCGAACAGGTCGGCCCGCAGATCCCGCTTGATGCGGGCGGCGGTGGCGGTGGTGACGGCACCGGACAGCCACACCCAACCGGCGCGGGCGGCGACCGCGGCCACGAACCCCACCAGGGCGGCGGTGGCGATCCGACCGGCGGCGGCCTCCGCCAGGACCACCGACAGCGCGGTGGCTTGACCGATCACGATCGCGGCGGCTACCCCGCCGAGGAGCCCCAGCGTCGCCAGGTGGGCTCGGACCGCCGGCACCCGGCGCAGCAGCCGGGGGTCGAATGGACGGGTGCGGTCCCGCGGCACCATCGGGTCACCCCGGCAGCAGTGGGACGGTGAACAGGACGGCGGGGGCACCGGCCAGCAGGGCGGCGCTGGCCAGCGTGAGCGTGCCGCGGACCCGCGGCGGACGGCGGCGCTGGGTTAGCCGCTGCAGCCGGGCGGCGAGGGCCGGGTCGAGCGGCAGCGCCGAGGAAACGGCGGCCTCGCCGGCGCCGGTGATGCCCAGCGCTCCGGCCGGGGCACTGGCCAGCGGGGTCCCGGCGAATCGATGGAGCGCGGCCGCCAGCCACGCCTCCGGGTGGCGGCGCCGGGCCCGGTCGTCGGCGCGCATCTCCACCAGCAGCGCGACCGCCTCCGTCACCCGCGCCAGCCAGCGCCGCACCGGCAGCGCCCGCCGCAGCGCGGTGAACGGCAGCAGCACCAGGTCGTGGCGCTCCGTGGCGTGGGCGCGTTCGTGCTCCAGCACCGCGGCCAGTTCGGGGCCGCGCAGCAGCGCCAGGGTGCCGGCGCTGACCACCACCGTCGGCCGCAGCCCCGGCAGGCAGTACGCCGCGGCGTGGGGGTGGTCCAGCACCAGTGCCCCGGGGACGGCCGGGTCGGCGCGGCCGACCAACGTCAACAGTTGCCGATGCCGGCGTTGGGTGCGCAGGGCCGCGACCAGGCTGGCGCCGGTGACCCACAGCAGGCGGGCGGCGACGGCTACCCCGAGGGCGATCGCGGCGAGCCGCACCGCCCCCAGGTCCGCCGGCAACCGTCCCTGCCCCAGGTCGGTCAGGAACCGCGGCAGCGCCGACAGCACCGGGGCCTGGTAGGGGGCGAGCCCGAACGACAGCGGCAATCCGATCAGCGCCAGTCCGATCCCGAGTCCGAGCCCCTGCCAGGACAGGATCGCCATGCGGGGGGCGTGCCAGGTCCAGCGGGCGCGGGCCAGCGCGGCCATCCCGACCACGCAGGCCAGCAGCAGGATCCCGAACCCGAGGGGAGTCATGGCCGATTCACGCCTTCCTCCGCTGCCGCTGGGTGGGCTGCGCACCGTCACCGCCGCCGCGGGCCTGCTCCTCCAGCGCGGCCCGCAGCAGTTGGGCTTCCTCGCCGGTGACCGAGCGGGCGAACCGGATCAGCGCCGCTCCCCGCCCGCCGGTACTGGCCGGCTCCGCCAGGTCCAGCGCATCCAGCATCAGTTGGGCGATGTACGCGTCGCGGCTGGCTGCCGGCCGGTAGCGCCAGGCGCGGCCGTCCCGTTCCCGGGCGACCATGCCTTTGCCGGCCAGCCGGTCCAGCACGGTCATTACCGTGGTGTAGGCCGGGGCGCGGCCAGACAGCGCTTCCGTCACCTCCCGGACGGTCAACCCGCCGGAGTGAGACGGGGTGGTGTCCCACAGCACATCCATGACCGCGCGTTCCAAATCTCCCAGCCGAGCCACGCCCCCATACTACTACCGACTGTAGTAATAAACCTGTGTCCGGAGTGTGGAACCTCTCACGCCACCACCCTCGCCCCTTACTCCCTACGCTGACCGGCGTGACCTCACCGCGTACCCCTGGGTGGACGTGGAGCCGTTGCCCGATCTCAACGGTGACTTACGTTCCGTGCCGGAGTCGGTCCGGACCCTCCAGCAGGCGTGGCAACGGGTCGTGGATCTGGACACCGCGGCCTTCCACGAGGCGCGCCGTCGGTCGCTGCGCCGGCACGCGATCGAGACCGGCATCATAGAGCGGCTGTACGAAGTCGACTGGGGTGTCACCCAGGCGCTGGTGGCCGAGGGCATCACCGCCGACGCGGTTGCCCGGGCCGGAGACGGCGCGCTTCCCATGGATGTACTACAGACCATCCAAACCCAGTACGAGGCCCTGGAGTTCCTGGCCGAGGTCGCCCGCTCCGGTCGACAGCTATCGACTTCCCTGATCCGGGAACTGCACGTGGCGCTCACGCGCACCCAACGGACCTACACTGCGAAGTCCACAGGCGGTCCGCGTTTCGAAGCCACCCTCCATCACGGTGAGTGGAAGCAGCAAGCTAACCACCCCGGAACGGGCAGCCACCGCCCGGGGCGCGATGGCGGTGCTCGATGCCGGCATCAACCGGCTGCGGGACATCCGACGGACCAGCGGCGCCGAGGAGCGTGCGACCCAAATCGCCACCCTGGCCCTCGATATCCAACAGCGGGTGCATGGATGGTTGCAGAAGATGGGGAGCCAGTTCGAGCAACGACTCCGGGAAGGGGCTCGACCCGCAGGCCCGGGCGGATGTGCTGAGCGCCGCTCCCCCCGACGAGCGGGCCCGCTGGTGGCGGCGCCAAGTGGTGGAGACCGCCAACAGCGTGGACTTCTACGCCAACCTTCAGGACGGCGTGTGGTGGACCCAGCTGCGCCTGAGAGTGGCCGGACACCAGTTGCGCTATCTGTGTTCCTACAGAAAGTCGGCCGAGGGGAGACCGGGGTACTGACCCTGACCACGTATGCGGAGGTCGATGCCTTCCTTGTTCACGACGATGAATCACCAGGAGAACCGGAGCCGGCCGTAGTCGCTACGCCCACCGAGACGGTGACCTGGACCTACACCGAGCGGGTCGACACCCACTGGGACAGCGTCACCCACGTCCTGGACGCCACGCTAGCGCAGGCGTTGGTACGGTTCACCAACGCGTTGGGTGACCCGCCAGGTTCAGCGATCGTCGCCCGGATGAGCGCCGAACAGCAGCTCCTCCCGGCTGGCGCGGCCGACGGCCCGCTCCGCCGCGGCCGACCGTTCCACGCGGTCCGCCGGCTCCAGCCGGGCCAGTTCGGCCGCGGCCGCCGCCCGCACCTCCCGGGGATGGAGCCCGGGGGCGCCGTCGGTGGCCCCGGGCACTCCCCCGGCGAGCCGCCACAGCACCCGCTCCAGCTCCGGCGCCCAGGTGGCCTGCGGAGAGTCGGCCAGCTCCGCGGCCAGCCGATCAACGATGTGCAGGAGGTCCACTCGCGGGCTGGCCGGGGCGATCAGCCGCAGCTCCAGCGGCCAGGTGGACAACGCCAGCAGCCCCCGTACCGGCACCAGTCGGTCGTAGGTGAGGGCGGGCACCACGTACACCGGGCGCCCCGCGGCGCGGACCGCGTACCGCACGTGGGCGGAGCGCCAGGAACGCTGCTCGTCTCGGCGCAGCGAGGCCAGGCGGGGCCCGGGGATCTGGTCGCCGTAGCGGGCGGCGGCCAGCTGCCGGATCAGCCCCACGGACGCGGGGCGGCCGAGCAGCTCCAGCACCCGGGCGACCTGCTCCCGTACCGGCAACGGTGACCGGTAGGCCGTGCCGGCCACTGCCCGCCGTACTGCCCGATTGCGCCGCCGTTCGGCCGCGGTCAACTCGTTGACCAGGCGGTCCACCCCAGCGGCGTCGCCGGACTCGCACGCCTGCTGCAACTGGTTCTGCAGATCGGTCACCTCGGCCAGAAGCCGCCGTACCTCGGGCTGGTCCGGCATGTTCCAGAAGCTACCATGGGGACAATAGTCGTTCCATGTTTTGCCAACCGGTCTGGCACCCGGCCGGGAGGGGACGGGGACGGTCAGGCCGGGTGACAATGGGCGCAGACACGGCTACGGACGAGGGAGTGGCGACCTGGTGCGCAACCCGGACGGACTCTACGAGTTGGTCGAGGAACTGCCCGAGCTGGGTCAGCCGGTCCTGATCCAGGCGTTGAGTGGCTTCATCGACGCCGGCGGCGGGGTGCGGCTCGCGCGCGAACACCTGCTGGAGACCGGATCACCGACCACGGTGGCCCGGTTCGATCTCGACCAGCTGCTGGACTACCGCTCCCGCCGGCCCACCATGCTGTTCGTCGAGGACCACTGGGAGTCCTACGAGGAGCTGTCACTGTCGCTGCACCTGCTGCACGACCGGGCCGGTACGCCGTACCTGCTGCTGACCGGTCCCGAGCCGGACCTGCGCTGGGAAGGGTTCACCACCGCGGTGATCCAGCTGGTGGAGCGGCTCGGGGTCCGGCTGACCGTGGGGCTGGGGTCGATCCCGATGGCGGTGCCGCACACCCGGCCCACCGGCGTGACCGCCCACGCCACCCGGCCGGAGCTGATCCTCGAGCGGCAGCCGTGGCGACACCGGGTGCAGGTGCCGGCCAGCGTGGGGCACCTGCTGGAGTTCCGGCTCGGCAAGCAGGGGCACGACGCGCTCGGGTTCGTCGCACACGTGCCGCACTACCTGGCTCAGAGCGACTATCCGGCGGCGGCGGAGACCCTGCTGCACTGGGTGTCCCGCGCCACCGGGTTGGTGCTGCCCACTGAGGAGCTCCACCGGGCCGCCGACACCCTGCGGGTGAGTGTGGACGCGCAGGTGGCGCGCTCGGAGGAGATCATGGCGCACGTGCGTCGGCTGGAGGAGCAGTACGACGCGATGATCCGAGCGACCCCGTCCGGGGAGCCGCTGGACCTGGCCGACCTCCCCACCGCCGACGAGCTGGGGGCGGAGCTGGAGCGGTTCCTGGCCGAACAGGCGGGGCAGGGCGACTCGCCCAGCTAGCGCCACCGGCGCCCTCACCTCGAGTGACCGGCGGGCGCGGGTAGCTACGTCACCCGCCGGTGACGTACGCCCGGGTCGGAGGGCTCGGCAAGGGCGACGGCAGCCGCAGCGGCCCCGCCCCCGGGGTGACCGCCCCCAGGATCCGGGGCCCGGTCGCGCCGGTGCAGCTCGGCACGGTGCCCGGCAGCCCGTGCCAGGTCAGCCACCCCAGCACCGCGAACGCGTACGCCTCCTTGGCGTCGACCGGCAACCCCAGCGCGTCGGTGGTGGACAGTTCCGCGCCCACCTCCGCCAGGCGGCGGCGCAGCGCCGCCATCAGCCCGGTGTTGTGCACCCCACCGCCGGAGGCGAACACCCGCCGGACCCGGTAGCGGGCGGCGTCGGCGGCCACTGCGGCGGCGGTGAACTCGGCCAAGGTGGCCAACTGGTCGGCCAGCTCCGGCACCGGGGCGCGAGCCAGGGCCGCGGCCAGGTAGCCGGCGTGGTAGCGCTCCTTGCCGGTGGATTTGGGGGGCGGCGCCGCCAGGTAGGGGTCGGCCAGCAGCACCTCCAGCAGCGCCGGATCGACCCGCCCGGCGGCGGTACGGCGACCGTCGAGATCGCACGGCTCCCCGGTGGCCTGGCGGACCGCCACGTCCAGCAGCGCGTTGGCGGGGCCACAGTCGAACGCCAGCGTCGGCTGCCCCGGCGCCACCACGGTCAGGTTGGCGATCCCGCCCAGGTTCAGCGCCGCCACCGGGGCATCGGCCACCCCGGCCAGCAGCAGCTCGTCCAGGACGCTGACCAGGGGGGCGCCCTGCCCCCCCGCGGCCACGTCCCGGACCCGGAAGTCCGCCACCACCGGTAACCCGGTACGTTCCGCGATCCACGTCGGCTGTCCCACCTGGAGGGTGCCGTGCACACGGCCGGTGCGGTCCACGTCGTGGTAGATGGTCTGGCCGTGACTGGCGATCAGATCCACCGGACCGAGCTGGTCGATCGCGGCCACGGCCGCGTCCGCCAGCCCTCGCCCGAGGTCGTGGTCGAGCCGGCACAGCTCCGCCGGGGCGGTGAGGTCACCGGCGATCGCGGCCACGATCCGGGAGCGGAGCGGCTCCGGCCAGGGGCGGCTCCACTCCCCCAGCCGGCGGAGTCGCAGCTGCCCGTCGACCAGCCGCAGCTCCGCGGCGGCCGCGTCCACCCCGTCGGCGGAGGTGCCGGACATCAACCCCAACACCCGCACCGGTGGACCGTCCGGAGCCGTTGCCGCCGGCGGCGGCTCCGGGGTGGCGCGCGCCTGCCCCGGGTCGGTCACTCCAGCGCCGCCCGGACGTATCCGTTGGCGGCGGCCAGCCGGGCCCGGGCGTCCTTGGCGTTCACCCCGGCCTTGAGCATCACGATCGCCACCTTGGCGTCCCCACCCGCCGTGGTCAGCGCCGCGGCCGCCTCCTCCAGCGGCACCCCACACGCCTCGGCCACGATCCGCTGGGTGCGGTACCGCAGCTTGGAGTTGCCGGCCACGACGTTGACCATCAGGTCGCCGTAGGTGTGGCCGAGCTTGACCATCAGCAGGGTGGAGAACATGTTCAGCACCAGCTTCTGCGCGGTGCCGGCCTTCAACCGGGTCGAGCCGGAGATCACCTCCGGGCCGGTGAGCAGCTCCACCGCCAGGTCGGCTTCCCGGGCCAGCGGCGAGTCGGGGTTGTTGACCACCGCGATGGTCAGGGCGCCGGCCGCCCGGGCGGCGGCCACCGCGCCCCGCACGTACGGGGTGCGGCCGGAGGCGCTGATCGCCACCACCACGTCGTCCGGGCCTACGTCGACCGCGGTCAGGTCGGCCACCCCGGCGTCCCGGTTGTCCTCCCCGGCCTCCAGCGCTTTGGGCATGGCCTCCCGCCCCCCGGCCATGATCCCCAGCACCTGGCCTTCGTCCACCCCGAAGGTGGGGCGGCATTCGGCGGCGTCCAGCACCGCCAGCCGGCCGGGGGTACCGGCCCCGACCTCGATCAGCCGCCCGCCGCGGCGCATCCGCGGGGCGGCCGCGTCGATCGCGGCCACCAGTTGCTCCTGCGCGGCCTCCACCGCCGCTACCGCCTGCCGATCCTGGGCGCACATCAACGCCACCTGTTCCGCAGTGGAACGCAGGTCCAGGTCGGCCGCCTCCGGTAACCGCCCCTCCGTGGTCAGCCTGGTCAACGTCTCGTCGGTCGGTCCGCCTGCCAGGGTCATCGGCGCATCCCCGTATTCTCCTCGGTTATCCCTTGACCGCTCCGGCCACCAGGCCGGTGGTGAGTTTCTTATGGACGAACAGGAAGAAGATCACTACCGGTAGGGTGAACAGCACACTGGCCGCCATGATCGCCCCGTGGTCGACGGCGTCCCGGCCGACGAACTGGGTCAGCCCCACCGGCAGCGTCCGCAGCTGGTCGCCGGAGATGAACGTGAGCGCGAACAGGAACTCGTTCCAGGCCGCGATCCAGGCGAAGATGGACACCGCCGCGATCCCCGGGCCGGCCAGCGGCATGATCACCCGCCACATGGCGCCGAACCGGCTGCATCCGTCGATCTGCGCGGCCTCCTCCAGTTCCGCCGGGATGGACTGGAAGAACCCCCGCAAGATCCAGATCATCAGCGGGGTGATGAACGCCAGGTAGGCGATGATCAAGCCCCACAGGCTGCCCAGCAGCCCCAGGTTGCGCATCACCATGAAGAACGGGATCAGCAGCACCGCTACCGGGAACATCTGGGTGGCCAGCACCACCATCACCAGGAAGCGGCGCAGCGGCATCCGGAACCGCGCCAGCGCGTACCCGGCGAAGATGCTCACCAGCAGCCCCATCCCGACCGTGCCGGTGGCCACGATCAGGGAGTTCCGCAGGTACCGGGTGAACCCGGACTCCAACACCCGCTGGTAGCGGCCCCACTGGAACTCCGCCGGCCACCACACCGGTTCCGGCGTGATGATCTGGTAGTTGGGCTTCAGGGACGTGAGCACCATCCAGAACAGCGGGAACACGGAGAACAGCCCGACCACCACCGCGGCGACGTAGGTCAGCGTCCGGCTGACCAGCCGGCGGCGCCGGGCGGCCGCGGCGGCGCTGCTCCGGGTGCGGGTACCGGCTCGGGGGCCGCGGGGGCCACCGAGAGTTCCCGCCGCCGCCCGGGTGTCGCGCGGTTCCACGGAGGCGGAGCGAGGGCCTGGGACCTTGGTCGTCATTGCCGCTCCTCCCGGGCCAGCCAAATGTAGACGATCGTGAACACCGCCATGATCAGGAACAGCACCATGGCCAGCGCGGAGCCGAGCCCGTACTGTCCCTGCGCGATCCCGTCCAGGTACACGCTCACCGCCAGCAGCTTGGTCTTACCGGCGGGGCCACCCTCGGTCAGCACAAACACCTGGTCAAAGATCTTGAAGTCCCAGATGGTGGAGATGACCACCAGCACCAGCAGCAGCGGTTTGAGCATCGGTAGCCGGATCCGCCATAGCTGCTGCCAGGCGTTGGCCCCGTCCACTTTGGCGGCGTCGATCACTTCCGACGGGATGGTCTGCAACCCGGCGAGCAGCGCGATCGCCACGAACGGGAAGGACTGCCAGACCACCACCAGCCCGATCACCAGGAACGCGGTCCCGCTCCGGTTGAACCAGGCGTAGCCGATCAGATCCACCCCGGGCAGCTGCGACAACGCCCAGTTGAAGATGCCGTACTGGTCGTGGAACAGCCACTTCCACACGTACGAGGCGGCCACGTGCGGGATCGCCCACGGCAGCAGCACCAGCACCGCCAGGATCCCACGGCCCCGGAACTTCTGGTTGAGCAACAGCGCTACCGCCAGCCCCACCAGCATGGTGCCGGCGACGCAGGCCAGTCCGAACCCGACCGTGATCAGCGCGATTCGGCGCAGTCGGGGATTCCGCAGAATCTCCAGGTAGTTGTCCAGGCCGATGAATTCCATCTTGCCCTGGACGAGCGCCGGCAGCCCCTGCGCGTCGGTCAAGGACAACCACGCCGTACGTAACACCGGGTAGCCGATCAGCCCGATGATCACGATTACCGCCGGCGCGATCAGCAGCACCGGCAACAGCTTGTCGTCGAAGAACCGGGCGAACGACCAAGGCCGGCGGCGAGGGGTGGCCGCCGGGCCGGCGGCGGGGATGGTCTCCCCCCGCCGCCGGTCCGGCGCTTCGGTCGTGCTCAAGCCGCCACCGCCACCTAGGAGATGGCGCCCTGCAGGGCGGCGTCGATGTTGGCCGCGGCCTCCTCGACGGTGACCTCGCCGAGCATCAGCCGCTGGAACTCCTCCGGAATCGCCCGGCTACCTTCCACCTGGCCCCACCAGCCCGCCACCGGGTAGGCCCGGGAGTGCGAGATGAACTGCTCCCCGAACACGCCGAACAGCGGGTCGTCCCCGACCGTGGCCTCCACGCCCGCGACCGTACCGGGCAGGAACCCGATCTGGTCCGCGAACGCGGTGGCCTGCTCCGGAGCGATCAGGAACTGGACGAACTCGTGCGCCAGCTCCTTGGCCTTCGACTCTTCGAACACCACCAGGTGGCTACCGCCGGCGAACACGTCCCGGCTGCCGGACGGGCCGGCCGGCATCAGCGCGGTGCCGACCTTGCCCTCCAGGTCGGGGTTGCTGTCCAGGATCACCCGCAGGTCCCAGCCACCACCGATCATCATCGCGGACTGGCCGTTGGCGAACGCCTCCCGCACGTTGACGGAGTTCCAGTTGACCGCCCCTTCCGGCGTCCAGCCCCGCTCCCACAGCTCGAGGAAGAACTCCAGCGCCGCGTGCCCCTCCGGGGTGTCGAAGCCGGGCTGCCAGCCGTCCGCGGTCTGGGTGGCGATGTCCCCGCCCGCGCCCCAGATCAGCGGCTGGAACATGTGCTGGTACGAGCCGGCCACGTGGATCGGGTCGATCCCGTCCACCTTCTCGGCGATGGTGTCACCCACCTCCAGCAGCTCGTCCCAGGTCTGCGGCACCTCCACCCCGGCCTCTTCGAAGATGTCGGTGCGGTAGATCAGGGCCCGGGCCCCGGCGTACCACGGGTAGCCGTAGGCGGTGCCGTCCACCACGCTGGAGGAGACCAGACCCTCCACATAGCCCGCGTCCGCCGGCACCTCCACCGGGGCGAAGGCGCCCACCTCGGCGAACTCGGCGGTCATGGTGTTCCCCATTTCCGACACGTCCGGCACCTGGCCGCCGGTGATCGCGGTGGTGAGCTGCCGGTGCGCCTCCGCCCAGGGGATGTACTCGATGTTGACGGTCACCCCCTCGTGCAGTTCTTCGAACTTCTCCGCGAACCCGTCCAGGGTCTTCTGCACCTCCGGGTTACCCGGCTCCATGATCCAGACGGTCAGTTCCTGGGGACCGGAACCGCCGCCGCCACCGTTGTCGCTGCTACATCCGGCCAGGATGAGCGACAGCGCCGCCGCGCCGCTCATCCAGGCCAGCGCCCTGCGTCGAATCTTCACCCGTGTTCCCTCCTTGCGTATAAACCAGAGTTCGGTAGGCGCTGGCGCCAAGGCGAGCCAGCGTGGCCGCCCCCACCAGCGCGTTGGTCTCTCCCGTACGCACCCGCACCGGCGGTACGTGGTCGGCCAACCGGGCCCGTAGCGGTGCGACCAGCAGATCCTCCACCTCAGACAGTGCCCCGGTGACGGTGACCGTCGGCCGCAGATGGTCCGGCAGCGCCGCCACCGCCGTGTGCACCGTGCTGGCGAGCTGCGCGACCGCCTGCCGCCAGATCCCGGTGGCCGCGGGGTCACCGGCCCGGGCCGCGGCGGCCACCGCCGGGGCGAACGACGCCACCCGGGCCGGGGCGGGGTCGGCGTACAGCGCGGCCAGCGCCTGCCGTACTCCGGCCCCGGGAGCGAACTGGGCCACCGCCGCCTCCGCCAGGGTCGCCGAGCCACCGGGGCGGCCGTCGACATGCCGCAACGCCGCCGCCAACCCGGCCCGGCCGATCGAGAACCCGCTGCCGTCGTCGCCGACCAGCCAGCCGCCGCCGTCGACCAGGGCGTGCCGTCCGTCCGGGGCCACCGCCAGCGCCACCGCGCCGGTGCCGACCGCCAGCACCACCCCGGCCTCCCCCGCGAACGCGCCCGCGTGGGCGGCGACCACGTCGCTGGTGACCATCACCCGGGCCGGGGCCAGATCGGCCAGCAGGTCGGCCAGCCGGGCGGCGGCCTCCGGCCGGGTCAGCCCACCGGCCGCGGCCACGACCAGCGCCTCCGGCGGGGCGACCGGGGGCAGCGCGGCGATCGCGGCGCGGATCCGCTCCGCCAGCCGGGCCGCCCCGTCCGGGTCGGCCAGACTCACTCCGCTGTCCCGCACCACCGGTCCGGCCACCGGCCGGTCCTGCCCCATCACCGCCACCCGGCAGTGGGTCCGACCCGCGTCGACCGCCAGGACCGTCACCGGGAACCACCCGCTGGTGAGGCTGGCCGCCCGGCGGCGGGCTGCAGGTCGAGCGTGAACTTGTACCGGTCGCCCCGGTAGACCGAGCGGACGAACTCCACCACCCGCCCGTCGGTGGCCCGGGAGATCCGCTCGAACAGGAACGCCGGCGAGTGCAGCGGCACCTCCAGGATTCGCGACTCGGCTTCGTCGGTGACGGTGGCCTCGATGGTCTGCCGCCCCCGGGCCAGCACCACCCCGTACCGGGTGGCCAGGAGTTCATAGAAGGACTGGTTGTCCAGCAGCTCCCCGGTCAGGTCCGGCACCACCGACTGCGGCACGTGCAGGGTCTCCAGCGCCATCGGCGCGCCGTCGGCCAGCCGCAGCCGGGCCACCCGGGTGACCTTCTCGCCCGGGGAGATCTCCAACCGACGACCCAGCTGCGCTCCGGCCAGCACCTCGTCCACCGCCAAGGTGCGGCTCGAAGGCACCGCCCCCCGCTGTCGCATGTCCTCCGAGAACGAGGTCACCGCCAACCCCTGCGCGATCTTCGGGGCGGCCACGAACGTACCGGCGCCGTGCCGGCGCTCCAGCCGCCCCTCCCGGACCAGTTCCTCGATGGCCCGCCGCAGGGTCATCCGGGAGACCCCGAACCGGGGCGCCAGTACTCGCTCCGGAGGCAGCGCGTCCCCGACCTCCAGCTCATCCAGCAGGTCGAGGATCTGGTCCCGGATCGAGTGGTACTTGGCGTTACGCACCGCGCCTCCTGTGCTGCCCGCACCCCCCCCTGCGGGGCTAGTGGTCTAGACAATACCGATGAGTTTGGGGAAGAAAGTCGTTAGTGGTGCCCCTGTTACCAAACCGCAACCGAGAAAACGGGCAAAAAGCCTGGCTTTGGTCTAGTCCAATGATCTCCCCCGCCCGCGGGGCGATCGGCCGGGGAACGGGGTAGCAGCAGCGGGTGCAGACGTTCTTGCCCTACCCCGACTTCGCCGCCACCGCCGCGGTGCTGGACCCGCGCCGGCTCGGTAAGCAGCGGGTGGAGACCCTACAGGTGCTCCGGGCGCTGACCGTACCCGGGTACGGCTGGCGGCACCACCCGATCCGCCGGATGTGGGCCGGCTACCTCGAGGCGCTGGTCTGCTACGGGCTGGCGATGTGTCAGCGGTGGGTCGCGCAGGGGCACGCGGACACGGTCGCCGCCACCCTCACCCGGGAGCTGGGCTACGTGGCGCGCGACCAGGTCAGCCTCGCCGCCGCCGGGGAGCTGCCGCCCTGGCTGGGGCAGGAGGAGTTCCATCGCAGTCACCGCTCCGCGCTGCTGCGTAAATACCCAGAGTGGTATCTACCCCGGTTCGACGACGTACCCGACAATCTGCCCTACGTCTGGCCGGTCTCCGACCGGTGGCCGACGCCCTGACCGGCCCCGGCCTATCCTGGGCGGGTCATGCTCTCCGCACCGCAGCCGACCCTGCACTATCCGCCCGAACTGCCGATCACCGAGCGGGTCGACGAGATCGCCGCCGCGATCCGTGACCACCAGGTGGTGATCGTGGCCGGGGAGACCGGTTCCGGCAAGACCACCCAGCTGCCGAAGATCTGCCTGGCCGCGGGGCGGGGCCGGCACGGGATGATCGGCCACACCCAGCCGCGTCGGATCGCCGCCCGCAGCGTGGCGGACCGGATCGCCGCCGAACTCGGCAGCGAGCTGGGTGGGCTGGTCGGTTACCAGGTCCGGTTCACCGACCGGGTCAGTGACCAGACCCGGATCAAGCTGATGACCGACGGGATCCTGCTGGCGGAGCTGGCCCACGACCGGAATCTGCGCCGGTACGACACCCTGATCATCGACGAGGCGCACGAACGCAGCCTCAACATCGACTTCCTGCTGGGGTATCTGACCCGGCTGCTGCCCCGCCGCCCCGACCTGAAGCTGATCATCACCTCCGCCACCATCGACCCGCACCGGTTCGCGGAGCACTTCACCGGTGCCCCGGTGATCGAGGTGTCCGGCCGCACCTACCCGGTGGAGATCCGCTACCGGCCGCCGGAGGACCCGGAGGTCGACCTGCCGCAGGCCATCGGGGAGGCGGTGGAGGAGCTCGCCGCCGAAGGCCCCGGGGACGTGCTGGTGTTCCTGTCCGGTGAGCGGGAGATCCGCGACGCCGCCGAGGCGCTCCGTCGCCAGACCCAGCGCAGCCGGCTGCTGCGGGGGGCGGAGATCCTGCCGCTGTATGCCCGGCTGTCCTTGTCGGAGCAGCAGCGGGTGTTCGCCCCCCACTCGGGCCGGCGGATCGTGCTGGCCACCAACGTGGCCGAGACGTCGCTGACCGTGCCCGGCATCCGGTACGTGGTCGACTGCGGCACCGCCCGGATCTCCCGCTACAGCCACCGGTTGAAGGTGCAGCGGCTGCCGATCGAGCCGATCTCGCAGGCCTCCGCCACCCAGCGGGCGGGCCGCTGCGGCCGGGTGGCGGAGGGGATCTGCATCCGGCTGTACTCGGAGGAGGACTTCCAGACCCGCCCCGCCTACACCGAGCCGGAGATCCTGCGGACCAACCTGGCCTCGGTGATCCTGCAGATGGCCGCGCTGCGGTTGGGCGACCCGGCCGACTTCCCGTTCCTGGACCCACCGGACCGCCGGCAGATCAGCGACGGGGTGCGGCTGTTGGAGGAGCTCGGGGCGCTGCACCCGGGGAGCAGCGGCACCAGCCGGCTGCGGTTGACCAAGCTGGGGCGCAAACTGGCCGCGCTACCGATCGACCCCCGGCTGGGGCGGATGGTGTTGGAGGCCGACCGCAACGGCTGTCTGCGGGAGGTCAGCATCATCGCCGCCGCGCTGTCCATCCAGGACCCGCGGGAGCGACCGGCCGACAAGCGGGAGACCGCCGACGCCCTGCACGCCCGGTTCGCCGACGACCGCTCCGACTTCCTGGCGTTCCTCAACCTCTGGGAGTACCTGCAGGAGCAGCAGCAGCTCCGCTCCGGTAGCCAGTTCCGGCGGATGTGCCGGGACGAGTTCCTCAACTATCTGCGGGTACGGGAGTGGCAGGACATCTGTCAGCAGATCCGCCGCACCGCCCGGACCCTCGGCATCGGACTGAACAAGCAACCGGCCGATCCGCAGCAGGTGCACACCGCGCTGTTGGCGGGGCTGCTGTCCCACATCGGGATGCGGGACGAACGCAGCAGTGATCCCCGGCGGCGGCACGAATACATCGGCGCCCGGGGCGCCCGGTTCGCGATCGCGCCCGGCTCGGCGCTGTTCAAGAAGAACCCGTCGTTCGTGATGGTGGCCGAACTGGTGGAGACCAACCGGCTGTGGGGCCGGATCGCCGCCACCATCCAGCCGGAGTGGGTGGAGCCGCTCGCCGCCCACCTGGTCAAACGCGCCTACCACGAGCCGCACTGGGAGAAGAAACGCGGCTCCGCGGTGGCGTACGAGACCGTCACCCTGTACGGGGTGCCGATCGTGACCCGCCGGAAGGTGAACCTGGGGCGGGTCGACCCGGAGCTGGCCCGGGAACTGTTCATCCGGCACGCGCTGGTGGAGGGCGACTGGGACACCCGGCACGAGTTCTTCCACCACAACCAGGAGCTGCTGGCGCAGGTGGAGGAGCTGGAGCACCGGGCCCGGCGGCGGGACATCCTGGTTGACGACCAGGTGTTGTTCGACTTCTACGACCAACGGATCCCGGCCGAGGTCACCTCCGCGGTCCACTTCGATCAGTGGTGGAAGCGGGAGCGGCGGAAACGGCCCGACCTGCTGCACTTCTCCCGCGACCTGCTGGTCAGCGACGACAGCGCCGGGGTGACGGAAGAGGACTATCCGGACCACTGGCGGTACGGGGACCTGGAGTTCCCGTTGACCTACCAGTTCGAACCGGGGCAGGCGGCGGACGGGGTGACCGTGCACGTTCCGCTGGCCATGCTCGACCAGGCCGCCGACGCGGGGTTCGACTGGCAGGTGCCGGGGCTGCGCCAGGAACTGGTGGTGGCGCTGATCCGCGCCCTGCCGAAACCGATCCGGCGGCAGTTGGTGCCGGTGCCGGAGGTCGCCGCCGAAGTGATGGCGCATCTGGAGCCGTACACCGCGCCGCTGTTGGAGGCGCTGACCCGCGCGATCCGTGAGGTGACCGGGGTGGTGGTCCCCTACTCCGCGTGGGCGCCGGAGCAGGTGCCCGACCATCTGCGGATCACCATCCGGGTGCTCGCCGACGACGGCGCCACCCTGGCGGAGGGTAAGGACCTCACCCAGTTGCGGAAACAGCTGCGTCGGGAGGCTCGGGCCAGCCTGTCGGCCGCCGCCTCCGGAGTGGAGCACCGGGGGTTGACCGACTGGACCATCGGTGCTCTCCCCCAGCAGCTGGCACTGTCTCGCGGCGGGCACACCGTCACCGTCTACCCGGCCCTGGTCGACGCGGGGGAGGCGGTGGACGTGCGGGTGTTTCCCACTCCGGAGGAGCAGGCCTGGCACATGCCCCGAGGCACCCGCCGCCTGCTGCTGCTCACCCTGCCGTTCCCCGGCCAGTACGTCTCCCAGCGGCTGTCGGACGCGGCCAAGCTGGCGCTGCTGCGTAACCCGCACGGTGGGGTGCGGGCGCTGCTGACCGACTGCGCCGGCTGTGCGGTGGATGCGTTGGTGGCCGAGTACGGCGGCCCGGCCTGGGACGAATCCGGGTTCGACAAGCTGCGTAAGCAGGTGGGGGCCAATTTGAACCGGGCCACGCTCGGGGTGGTGACCGACATCCTGCCGACCATCACCTTGGCGGACGAGTTGGCGGTCCGGTTGGGACAGATGCGGGGCAGCCAGGCGGTCACCGAGGCGGTGGCGGACATGCGTCAACAACTAGCCGAGTTGATCCGGCCGGGTTTCATCACCGACCTGGGGTGGCAGCGGCTGCCGGATCTCCGCCGCTGGCTGATGGCGATGGAGCGACGGCTGGACAAGCTGCCCAGCAACCCCGAGCGGGACCGGCGGCACCTGGCGGTGGTGCAGCGGGTGCAGGACGAGTACGAACAGGTGCGGGCGAGCCTGCCCCCGACCCAGGCCCCCCTGCTGGCGCAGGTCCGGTGGATGATCGAGGAACTGCGGGTCAGCTTGTTCGCCCAGCAGCTCGGTACCCGGTACCCGGTTTCGGAGCAGCGGATCTACCGGGCGTTGGATCAGGTGGCCGGCTAAGGTCCACCGGCACCACGTGCTACTGCGTGGGCTTCCCGGCTGGATCCACCGCGCCAGGCTCCGCGGCCCAATCGACCATGTGGGCCTGCCGTAGGCTTCTACAAGAGCTGCGATCTCAACGTCAATGACACTTCAAGCGGCCGGGTTATCTATCTG
>Ga0079224_100003343_pt1 | contig 20184 bp, 13 predicted proteins | sample Stecom2015_FD_80414 | JGI IMG/M metagenome (GOLD analysis project Ga0079224, IMG submission 80414) | Agricultural soil microbial communities from Utah to study Nitrogen management - Steer compost 2015 | ecosystem: Environmental > Terrestrial > Soil > Agricultural land | place: USA: Utah...
ACCACCGATGCGATCGGCCGCTACGCATTCACCAACCTCGCGCCGGGCACCTACACGGTCACCGAGCCGGTGCAGCCGCTGGGCACCATCAATGGCGAAACGGTCGCCGGCAATATCGCGGGCACCGTCACCGGCACCGCCACGCCGCGGTCTACCGTGCCGTCGGCCGTCGCCGGCATCGTGCTGGGCGTCAACCAGCATTCGGTTGAAAACAACTTCGGCGAGATCCCGGTCGAGAGTTCGATCTCGGGCGTGGTGTGGCTGGACCTGAACGACAACGGGGTGATCGACCCGGGCGAGCAGGGCATCCCCGGTGTGACCATCCGCCTGAACGGCATCGACGCTGCCGGCAATGCCGTCACCCGCGAGATCGTCACCGATGCACTGGGCGCCTACCGCTTCGGCGGGCTGTTGCCGGGCAACTACACGGTGACCGAACCGGAGCAACCGCCGGGCACCAGCAACGGCCAGACCGTCGCCGGCAGCGTCGGCGGCACGGCCACGCCGGTCACCAACCCGGTATCGCGGATCAGCGGCATCCTGCTGGGCCCCAACCAGCATTCCACCGCCAACAACTTCGGCGAGATCGGTGGCGGCGTCATCGCCGGCCGCGTGTACAACGACCGCAACGACAACGGCCAGGTCGATCCGGGCGAGACCGGCATCCCCGGGGTGGAAGTCGTGCTGACCGGCACCGACGACACCGGTGCGCAGGTGCGCATCAGTACCGTGACCGACCGCGAGGGCCGCTACCGTTTCGACGGCCTGCGCCCGGGCACCTACACGGTGACCGAGCCGACCCAGCCGCCACAGACGCTCAATGGCCTGACCACGCCCGGCAGCCTCGGTGGCGATGCGACTCCAAAGTCCACCACGCCATCGGCCATCAGCGGCATCGTGCTGCCCCCGGGCGGTGAATCGCTGGAGAACAATTTCGGCGAGATCGGCGATACGCCGGACATGCGGGTCAGCAAGTCGGTCACCCCGGCGGTGCTGTACACCGGCACCCAGGCCAGCTACAGCGTAGTGGTGCGCAACGCCGGACAGGCCGCGTCCAGCGGCCAGTACGTGGTCAGCGACCGCCTGCCGACCGGCGTGGTCCTGGCCGGCGTGCCCGGCGGCGAAGGCTGGACCTGCACCGGGGACACCGGCGCGTCCGATTTCACCTGCCGCAGCGACGCGGTCCTGGCAGCAGGCGCCACCTCCACGGTGATCAGCGTCGCGGTCAGGGTCGGCGCAGCCGCCGGCGAGGCCGGCATGGTGCACAACGCGGTGCTGGTGGAGGGCGGCGGCGAACCTGAGCCGGCGTTGCCGACGGCCGGCGAGCGCGACGCATTCGACAACCGGGTGCCGGAGCTGCCGGTGTGCGATCCGGCGATCACCCACAACGCCTGCCGCCTGCCCAGCGAGGTGGTGGTGGCGTGGCCGGACGTGGTGGTCAGCAAGAGCGCCGACACCCAGGTGTTCACCGTGGGCGAGCCGGCCTCCTACACGATTCGCGTGCGCAACATCGGCGAGCGTGCCACCGATGCGGACTATCGGGTCGAGGACCGCCTGCCGGCGGGCATCGTGCTTGCCGCAGCCCCGGCCGGTGACGGCTGGACGTGCACAGGCGCTGCCGGCGCCACGCGCCTGGAGTGCATCAGCAACCGCGGGCTGGCGGCCGGGGAAACCCACCCCGGCACCATCCGCGTGCCCGTGGACGTGCTCCCCGAAGCACTGGGCGATGGCCCGGTGAACAATGCCGTGGTCGTGGCCGGCGGTGGCGAGGACAGCCCGCGCACGCCCACGCCCGGCGAGCGCGACACCTTCGAACAGCGGCCGCACGAGCTCGACGAGTGCGACCCGGCGGTCAGCCAGAACCTGTGCCGGGTGCCCAACGAAGTACTGCCGGCGCAGGAAGCGGCGGTGCTGAGCATCGCCAAGCGTGGCGACCGCTCGGTGGCCGAGATCGGCGACATGGTCCTGTACACCATCGACATCCGCCACGTATCCGGAGGCGGGTTGCGCCAGGTCGACGTGCTCGACCGGCTGCCGCGCGGCTTCACCTACATCGGTGGCAGCGCGCGCGTGGATGGCGTGGCCATCGCCGATCCGACCGGGGCACCCGGCCCGCTGCTGGTGTTCGATGCAGGGCCGCTGCCGGCCCAGGGCCAGAAGACCCTGAGCTACCGGCTGCGCGTGGGCGTTGGCGCCGACCAGGGCAACGGCGTCAACCGGGCCCGGGCGCATGGCTGCCAGCGCGTTGGCAGCTGCATGGAAGGCGCCGCGCCGCTGCCCGGAAGCGTGCCGTCCAACACCGCCGAGTACCGCGTCATCGTGCGCGGCGGCGTGTTTGCCAGCGAGGGCTGCGTGCTGGGCAAGATCTTCGTGGACTGCAACCGAAACCATGTGCAGGACCACGAGGAACTCGGCATCCCCGGCGTGCGCATGTACTTCGAGGACGGCACCTGGATGGTGTCCGACTCGGAGGGCAAGTACAGCTACTGCGGCCTGCCGCCCAACAGCCATACGTTCAAGGTGGATCCGTCCACCCTGCCGGCCGGTGCGCGCCTGACCACCAGCAGCAACCGCAACCTCGGCGATGCGGACAGCCTGTTCATCGATCTGAAGAACGGCGAGTTGCACCGCGCCGATTTCATCGAGGGCAGCTGTTCCAACCCGGTGCTCGAGCAGGTCAAGGCCCGCCGCACCCAGGGCGAGGTGCGTGCCCCCGAGACCGAACCCGGCCAGCCGGCACTGCGCTTCGAGAGCAAGTCGGCGCGCAGCCCGCAGCAGGCCACCGACTCGGCCAACCAGAGACCGATCGTGGATCCCCGACCCGTGACGCCCGCCGCAGGCCGGCAGGAGGCGCAGCCATGAGCCGCGTCCACATGCCCTTGCGGCAGATGAGTGCGCTGGCTTGCGCCTTGGCGATTGCCCTGCCGGCGCTCGGCCAGGACGTGTCGGGCAGTGCCCGCTTCACGCCGGTGCTGGGTGGCGCCGATGCCTTGTACCCGCGTTCGCCGACCACGGCCGATACCGCACCGCGGGTGGTGGATGCCCGCGCCGGGGCCGTGGACTACAGCGCCAACCGTGCCGTGTCGCTGATCCGGGTGGAGCTGGACCGGGACGGCGTGCCGGCCGACGGCCAGTCCAGCGTCCATGTGCGCATGCACCTGCTGGGCGCCGATGGGCTGCCCCTGGCCGGCCAGGCCTTTGCGACCATCGAGCACAGTGGTGGCCGCATCCGCCTGCCCGGTTCGCGCACGGACGAATTCGGCCCGGGCGCCTCCGATGCGGACCGGGTCACCCCCGGCATCCAGCTGGCGGTGGACAATGGCGTTGCCGAGTTCGACCTGGTTGCACCGCACGATCCGCAGGACGTGCTGCTGCGGATCACTGCCGGCGGCCAGTCGGCCGAAGGCATGGTCGGCTTCCTGCCGGAAATGCGCGAGCTGCTGGCTACTGGCCTGATCGAGGGCATCATCAACGTCGGCCGCAAGGGCAACCGCGACCTGATCGCCCCGGTCGAGCGCGGCGACGCCTTCGAGCGCGAGATCCGGCGCTGGCACCGGCAGTTCAGCAACGGCAAGGCCAGTGCCTCGGCGCGCACGGCGTTCTTCGTCAAGGGCCGGATCAAGGGCGAGTACCTGCTCACCGCCGCCTACGATTCGGACAAGGAAGTACGTTCGCGCCTGCTGCGCGACGTGCGCCCGGAGGAGTTCTACCCGGTCTATGGCGACGCGTCGCTGCGCGGCTTCGATGCGCGTTCGGCCGAGCGCCTGTACGTGCGCGTGGACCACGGCCGCAGCTACCTGCTGTACGGCGATTTCCAGACCGGCGAATCCCTGGCAACCACCAGCGGCGTGGGCGGCGTGGGCGGCAGCGGGCCGATCCCGCAGCGCAGCCTGGGCACGTACAACCGCACCGCCACCGGCCTGGGCTGGCATTTCGAAAGCGAGCGGGTACGCGGCAACACGTTTGCCATCCATGACTCGTTGCGCCAGGTGATCGAAGAGTTCGCCAGCCAGGGCAGCGGCCCGTATGCGTTGCGCAACAACGCCGTGCTGGAGGGCAGCGAGCGGGTGGAGGTGGTGGTGCGCGACCGCCACCAGCCCTCGCGCATCATCGAGGTGCGCCCGCTGGCGCGCCTGGTGGATTACAGCTTTGAGCCGTTCTCCGGGCGGATCCTGCTCAACCAGTTCATGCCGGCCTTCGACGCCGACCTCAACCCGGTCTCGCTGCGCATCACCTACGAGATGGACCTGGGCACGGAGAAGTTCTGGACCCTGGGTGCCGATGCCCAGCTCAGGCTGACCGACCGGCTGGAAGTCGGTGCCGCGGTGGTCGATGACCGCAACCCGTTCGCCGGCTTCCGCATGGCCAGCGCCAACGCCGGTTACCGCTTCGGTGACAACACGTTCCTGGCCGCCGAGATCGCGCGCACCCGCAGCGACATCAACAGCAATCCGGTCAACCAGGTCGCCACCCCCGGGCTGGCAGGCATGAGCGGCCAGGTGGACGGGGATGCATGGCGGGTGGAGTTCGGCCACGAAGGGCAGGCACTGGATGCACGCCTGTTTGCCGCGCGTACCGATCCGGCGTTCAACAACCCGGCCTCGCCGCTGTATGGCGGCCGCGGCGAATACAGTGCACGCCTGGCCTGGAAGGTGAACGCGCGTTTCGAGCCCTACGTCGAGATGCTGCGCAGCGAGGACCGCAACCCCGACGGTGGCGAGCGCGACGCCGGGGGCCTTGGCGTGCGCATCGGCGCCACCGACAGGCTTACCGTGGACCTGGGCCTGCGCAGCATCCGCGAGACCGTGGGCGCCTACTCGCCATGGTCGGCCGCGGTGCCGTTCGGCAATGCCGGCGGCCTGACCGGCGGCTGGGCCACGGGCAGCGGTGGAGGCGCGCTGGGCTATGGCGCGCAGCCGCTGGATCCGCTGACCGGCCTGCCGGTGCTTGGCAGCCATGGTGCACAGGGTGAATGGACCAGCAGCCTGCCGGTCGGAACCGAACTGGAATCGGACACCGCGCGCATCGGCCTGGGGTACCGGGTGAGCGAGCGGCTTTCCGTGGGCGCCGAAGTGGAACAGGAGATCCGCGGCGAAGACCGCAATCGCCTGGCCGTGGGGCTGGACTGGCAGGCGTTCGAGCGCAGCCGCATCTATGGCCGCTACGAGAAGCAGACCGGCCTGAACAGCGCCTACGGCATCACCGAGGCCGGCCGCCAGGCCGATGCATTCGTGTTCGGCGTGGATACCAGCTACATCAAGGACACCCAGGTGTTCAGCGAGTACCGCATGCGCGACGCGGTGAACGGGCGCGACCTGCAGGCCGCCTCCGGCATCCGCCATACCTGGGATGTCGCCCCGGGCCTGCGCCTGAGCAGTTCGGCCGAACACGTGAAGGTGTACGACGGCAGCACCGGTGACGCCACCGGGCTGGCCTTCGGCCTGGATTACACCGCCAACCCGTTGTGGCGTGGCAGCGCACGGGTCGAGCACCGGATCTCCGGCGACGTGGCCGGCACCGACCCGGATGAAGCCTTCGACACGACCCTGGTGCAGCTGCTGGCCGCGCGCAAGCTGGGCCGCGACTGGACCCTGCTGGCCCGCAACTACCTGCTGGCGACCGACTATCGCGACAGGGGCGACGTGCTGCAGGACCGCTTCCAGGTCGGCCTGGCGTTCCGCGACACCGACACCAACCGAGTCAACGCCCTGGCCCGCTACGAGTACAAGCTCGAGCGCGACGAGAGCGGCCTGGTCCTGGACCAGGGCCGGGTGGTGGATGTCGCCGGCCAGGACGTGCGCAGCCGCGCCCACATCGTCTCGATGCATGCCGACTGGCACCCGTCGCGCCCGTGGTGGCTGACCGGCCGGATTGCCGGCAAGTGGCAGCAGGATCGCATTGCCTGGGCAGACGGCAACCACGTCGACAACCGCTTCAGCGCGACGCTGCTGTCCGGGCGGGTGGTGTACGACGTGACCGAGAACTGGGATGTCGGGCTGATGGCGGCGACCTTCCGTGGCCAGCACGGCGCCAACCAGTACGCCTTCGGTGCCGAGGTCGGCCGCCTGCTGCGGCAGAACCTGTGGCTGTCGGCCGGATACAACTGGACCGGCTTCGCAGGCGACCGTGACCTGTCCGGCTACGAATACACCGAGCAGGGCGCCTACCTGAGGCTGCGCTTCAAGTTCGACGAGGACCTGTTCCGCAGGGAGCAGCCCCGTTACCGCGACCCCGTCCACCACGGGGCGACCCCCGAATGAAGGCCATGACCATGACCGTTATCCGCCACCCCGGCATGCGCCTGCTGTGCGCAGCGCTGCTTGTCACCCTGGCCGCTACCGGCCACGCCGCGGATTCCGTGCGCCTGGCGCCCGCGCAGGACCGGATCAGCGATGCTGCCATCCATGCCGACCTGCTGGCGTACGAGGCCACGCAGGCACGGATCCAGGCGCTCAACGACGGCGGCCGGCCGCTGCGCGACTATCACCTGTCCAAGTCCCAGTGCTGGCTGGACGTGTCCTTCCACGAATACTCGCGCAACGACCGCAGCGCGTTCCCGCAGCAGGCGCTTGACCAGGCGGTGCAGTTGATCGCCGGCATGGAGGAAGGTGCCGAGCCGCTGCCCACCGACACGCCGCTGGTGAATGATGCCCGCCACCTGCGCGATGACCTGTGGAAGCGGCTGCGCGCGCTGCACGGCACGCCCGGGTTCGAGTGCGCACAGCAGGCAGTTGCCTGCGGCGAGGTCGAACTGGTCCACGCCGGCAACGAGTTCAACCAGCAACAGTGGCGCCACGCCAAGCCCTACATCCAGATCGCCGAGGACTGGGTCGGCGATGCCGAGGCGCTCGCCCGGCAGTGCGCAGTGGCGCCGGCTGCCGATGCCACACCGCAACCGGTGCTGCCGCTGGTGGCCAACGTGCTGTTCGAGTTCGACCGCCACGGTGCGGGCGACATCCGCGCCCATTCGCTGCAAACCCTGGATCGCGCGCTGGAGCGGATCACCGCCGAAAACCTGCTGCTGGAACGGGTGGAACTGGTCGGCCACGCCGACCGCCTGCAGGGCCAGGGGTTCGACTACAACCAGGCCCTGTCCGGGCGCCGTGCCAGCACGGTGCGCGCGCTGCTGCTGGCGCGCGGCGTCGAGGCCGACACGATCGCGCACAGCTACCGCGGCGACACCGAGCAGGTCCAGCGCTGCGACGGAGTGACGCCACGGGCGGCATTGCTGGAATGCCTGTTGCCCAACCGCCGGGTGGAGGTGCGGTTCATCGTGCGCTGAGCGTGCGTGCGCCCTGGCGGCCCGGGATTACCCCGCGTGGCGCTGGCCCGCGCGCCGATCCGGCGCACCCACCAGCCCGGCCCTGTCGTCGGAGCCGGGGTCGGCGTTGGTGGTACGCGGTTGCGCCCACGACATCGGCCGGTTGCCGCCAATCGCGATCCACCCCTGCGCCAGCGCTGCCTCCGGATTCCCGCGCACGTCGTGCAGGTCCACGCCACAGCCTTCGGGCAAGCCCCACATGGCCGCCCAGGCATTGCGTCCTGCGTGCTTGGCCACGTACAGGGCGCGGTCGGCCAGGCGCAAGGCATCCTGCCAGTCGCCCTGGCCCGCATCGGGGAAAAACGGAAACGGGGCCAGGCCCAGGGATGCGGTCACGACCAGTCCGGCATCGTCGGCCAGCCCCTCGGCCCGCTGGATCCGGTCGCGCAGGTGTTCGGCCAGGGCGAAGGCCGCGCTCTGGCTGGTGTGCGGCCGGACCACCAGGAACTCCTCGCCGCCCCAGCGGGCCACGATGTCGTCCTCGTCGCAGGCCCCGCGCAGCACGTTGGCGATGCGCACCAGGATCCCGTCGCCGGCCACGTGGCCCTGGCGGTCGTTGATGGCCTTGAACCGGTCTACGTCCACCAGCAGCAGGGCATGCCGGCGCTCACCGGAGGCCGGCGCCAGGGCCTGGATGCGCTGGGTGGCGGCGCGGCGGTTGAGCAGGCCGGTCAGTGGATCGATGCCGCCCAGCTCGGCCAGCCCGCGCTGGCGGCGACGCAGCCGGGCCAGCGCGATGACGCAGGCCAGCACGGCCACGCCAAGCACCATCAGCAGGCTGTTGCGGGCGAACTCGCGCTGGTGCCAGGCAAGGTCTTCGGTCCGGCTCGGGGCAGCCGTGGCGCGCTGGCGCATGCGCTCGACGGGTGCTTCCAGCGCGGCTGCGTTGCGTGCGGAGATCGCGTCGAAGCGCTGCTGCAGTTGCGCGGCCTCGGCCTCATTGCCGAGCGCACGCTGCACCTCGATCATCTGCGTCAGTGCCTGGTCGAGCAACTGCGGGCCGCCCTGGCCCTGCTCGGCAGCCTCCAGCGCCTGTGTGGTTCCCGCAAGTGCCAGCTCGGGCTTGCCGGCACGCAGTTCGACCTTGGCCAGGAACAGGAGGGTGGCGACTTCGCCGAGACGATCGCCCAGGCGTTGCTGGATCCGGAGCGCCTCCTGGAGGTGCTGGCGCGCCAATGCATGCTGGCCGCTTTCCAGTTCCACCAGGCCGCGCGTGCCGACCACGCGCGACCGCAGTGCTTCGGCATCCGGAAGCGAGCGCACGATGCGTCCGGCGTGCTCGACCTGCACGCGCGCCTCGTCGGGCCGCTGCAGTTCCAGCAGGATGCTGGCGTAGCTGAGGTGCAGGCCCACGTCTGGCGGCAGTGCCGGCCGCCGCAGGCTGCCGACGATGGCGATGGCTTCCTGCAGGTAGGGCTCGGCCCCGGCCGGATCGCGCAGGAGCGTGGCGTGGGTGGTGGACAGGTGGACCAGCGCGTTGAGGCGCACGGTCGGTGCCTGCATGGCCTCGCCCAGCGCCAGGGCTTCTTCCAGGTGCAGGGTTGAACGTTGCGGCTGGCCGAGGAAATCCGTCGCCCGGGCGAGTTCGAGCAGGGCATTGACCCGTCCGGTGTCGGGCAAGCCCGGTTTGTCGAGGAGTGCTTCCAGTTCGGTGGCGGTGGCTGCCACGCGCTCGGGATTGCCGGTGAACATGTACGCCAGCATCCGGCAACCCAGTGCCCCGGCCAGGACCTCCTGGTTGCCGGGGGCGCGTGCCTGGATGGTGTCGGCCAATGCCAGCGCCTGCGCCGGCGCCCGCTCGAGCAGCGCCCTGCAGTGCTGCATTTCGGTCATCTGCGGGCTCATCCCGGGCAAGGTCTGCGCAGCTACCGGTGACTGCCATGCCAGGACCATCGCCACCACCAACATCAGCCTGGACATCGCGTTCTCCATTGCGCCAGGGGGGCGGTGCACACGCACGTTGCGCACCGACAGATCCAGCAGTTTCGCATTACTCTGCCTGTTGCCGCCCAGAACCGACTGATCCGCGCCTTTCCCGCAATGGCTTTCTTCCCTGATCTATGAGCATCTGGTCCCGCCTGCACAATTTCCGGAGCACCCTGGGCCAGGCGATGCAGCCGCCGGGTACGCTGGTCGAACGCGGCGATGCAGCGACGCTGGGCATCGTGCTGCTGATCATGGCGGTGTACCACCCGCTGATGCTGCTGGGTGTCTTCGGTGTCCAGGCGGGCTTTGCCAGCGATCGCACCGGCATGATCGTGAGCCTGTTGAACACCGCCCTGATCGTGGTGTTCCTGGTGGCTGCGCGGCTCGGCCAGTTCCGCATGGCCGCGCTGGGTTTCATCGTCACCAGCCTGTCGGTGCTGGCGCATCTGTACCTGCGCTGGGGCCTGACCATCCACCTGGGCTCGCAACTGGTGCACATCCTTCCGGTCCTGGTGGCCGGGCTGTTGCTGGGGCGCCGCGCGCTGTGGCTGGTGACAGGCGCGACGATGACCGTCATCGCCCTGGGGGCATGGCGTGAGGCGGCGCGGTTCTTCTTCGACCCGGTGATGGGCAGGCAGATTGCAGGCCTGGCCATGCTCACCGGGGTCGGCTTGACTGCGGTGGCGGCCCTCCTGGACCGCACGGTCACCGGGCATCGCGAGAGCCTGACGGCGCTGCGCCGCCGCAACGAACTCCTGGCCCAGGCGCGCGACCGCCTGCAGTTGGAGATGGAGGAGAAGGAGGCATCGCGCCAGCAACTGGTGCATGCGCAGAAACTGGAAGCGGTCGGACGGCTCGCCAGCGGCGTCACCCATGACATGAACCACCTGCTCGGGCTGATCCTGAGCCATGCGCAGCGCGGACAGCGCAACCGCGACCCCGAGCAGTTGCTGCACGCACTGCAGGGCGTCGAATCGGCCGCCCGGCGCGCGGGCGAGGTCAGTCGCAGGCTGCTGGATTTCAGCCGTTACGAGCCTGCCCACCTGGTGGTGTTTGACCTGCGCGCGGCGCTGCTGCGCATGGAATCGATGGTGCGCCCGCTGTTCCATCCCGGGGTGGTGGTCAGCGTCGATGCCGGCCAGGGCGGGGAACGCCTGCCGGTCCGGTTCGACCCCGGGCAACTGGAACTGGTGGTGCTGACCCTGGCCAGCAATGCGGACCAGGCAATGCCCAACGGCGGCCGGTTCACCCTGGCCTTGCGGCAAGACGTGCGCGCGCCGGAGGGGACCGGCCGCTGGGTGTGCATCGAGGCGAGCGATAGCGGCGCTGGGATGACGCCGGATGTGCTGGCCCGCTGCATGGAACCGTTCTTCACCGCCAAGCCACCCGGCGCCGGTACCGGCCTGGGCCTGGCGGTGGCGCGCCAGGTCGTGGCGGCCGTCGGCGGGAGACTGGAGGCGGACAGCGCCCCGGGGCAGGGCGCCACGTTCCGGATCCTGTTGCCGTTGCAAGGGGTCTCGGCGGCCGCCTGAGTGGCAGGCGTCAGCCCGACAGGTGCTCCACTGCCGCCACCGCGCGGAAGCGGTCGGCCAGGCATCCAATCAGGGCCAGGCGGTTTGCGCGCACCGCCGGGTCGTCGGCGTTGACCATCACCTGGTCGAAGAACGCGTCCACCTGCGGCCGCATCCGGGACAGGCGCTCGAGCACCTGCACGTAGTCGTGCTGCTGGAGCGGCCCGCTGGTGTCGGCCAGCGCTGCGGCCACCGCCTCGCCCAGCGCGCGTTCGGCCGGTTCGGAGAACAGCGCCGGGTCGGCTTGCGCCGGGATCGCGATGTCGGCCTTCTTCAGGATGTTGCCGATGCGCTTGTTGGCCGCGGCCAGTGCCTCGGCCTCCGGCAGCGCGGCGAAGGTGCCGATCGCGGCGATGCGGGTGTCGAAATCGGCCAGCGACGACGGACGCAGCTCCGCCACCGCGGTGAAATGCGCGGCCGGCACGCCCTTGTCGGCGTAGTAGCCGCGCAGGCGGTCGAGGATGAAGTCGTACAGGTCGTCGGCGTCGGCGGTGGCGGTGGCGCCGGCCTTGCCCGCCGGCAGCGCGCCGACCCGGGCAATCGCGCGGGCCAGCAGGTCGTCCAGCGCAAGGTCCAGGCCGCTCTCGATCATCGTGCGCGCAAGCCCCAGCGCATTGCGCCGCAGCGCGAACGGGTCCTTGTTGCCGGTGGGCTTGAGGCCTGCGGCAAAACCACCGGCCAGGGTGTCCAGGCGCTCGGCCACGGCCAGCACCTGGCCCAGCGGCGAGGAGGCGATGGCGTCGCGCGCGAAGCGCGGGCGGTAGGCCTCGTCGATCGCCAGGGCCACGTCCTGCGGCTCGCCGGCGGCCAGCGCGTAGTGCCGGCCGGCGATGCCCTGCAGTTCGGGGAACTCGTTGACCATGCGCGACTGCAGGTCGTTCTTGGACAGCTCAGCCGCGCGCCGCGCCTGCGCCGGATCGACCCCGGCCTGCTGGGCGACGGCCTCGGCCAGGGTCGCGACCCGCGCCACCTTGTCGGCTACGGTGCCCAGCCTGGCCTGGTAGGTCACCGTGCGCAGGCCCTCGCCCATCGACACCAGGCCCTGCTTGAGGTCCTCGTCGAAGAAGAAGCGCGCGTCGGCGAAGCGCGGACGGATCACCCGCTCGTAGCCCTTGCTGACCTCGGCCACGTCGCGTGACTCGATGTTGGCGATGCCGATGAAGTGCTCGGTCAACGTGCCGGCCGCGTCCAGCACCGGGAAGAACTTCTGGTTGATCTCCATGGTCTCGATCAGCGCTTCCTGCGGCACCGCCAGGAAGTCGCGCTCGAAGCTGCACAGGACCGCCGCCGGCCATTCGGTCAGGCACACCACCTGTTCGAGGTTGTCCTCGGTGATGCGCGCGCTGCCGCCGGCCTGGCGCGCGGCCTCCCCGGCCTGGGCGACGATGCGCTCGCGGCGTTCGGCCGGATCGACCAGCACCCGCGCCGCGCGCAGCGCGTCCACGTAATGGCCGGGCGAGCCGATCTGCACCGGCTGGTGGTGTTCGAAACGATGGCCGCGGCTGCTGCGGCCCGACGCCACGCCCAGCACCTGCGCCGGCACCACCTCATCGCCCAGCAGCAGCACCAGCCAGTGCACCGGCCGCGCGAACGCGTAGTCGTGGTCGCCCCAGCGCATGGGCTTGGGTACGGGCATGCCGGCAATGGCCTCGGCCAGCACCTCCGGCAACAACTCGGCGGTGCGCGCGCCCGGCTTCACCGAGCGGTGCACGAAGCGCTCGCCCTTGGCGTCGCTGGTGCGCTCCAGGGCGGTCCACGCCACCCCGGCCTTGGCGGCGAAGCCTTCCAGCGCGCGGGTGGGCTTGCCGTCGGCGTCCAGCGCAATGTTCAGGTAAGGCCCCAGCACTTCCGCTCGCTGCTCCGGCTGTTCGGTGGCGACCCCCGGCAGCAGCACCACCAGCCGTCGCGGCGTGTACAGCGGGTGCGCGTCGCCAACCTGCAGGGCCACGCCGCGCTTTTCCAGTGCGGCCACCACGCCATCGAAGAAGGCCCGGGCCAGGCCCGGCAGCGCCTTGACCGGCAGCTCTTCGGTACCAAGTTCGATCAGCAGGGGGAGTTGCGTGCTCATGGATGTTCCTGTGTGTGGTGCGGCTGCCGGGGTCCAGGGCGCACTCATGCGCCGGACTTCAGGCCCGGGAAGCCAAGCTTCTCGCGCTGGGCGTGGTAGGCCTGGGCCACGGCCTGGGCCAGGGCGCGCACGCGCAGGATGTAGCGCTGGCGTTCGGTCACCGAGATCGCGCGCCGGGCATCGAGCAGGTTGAAGCTGTGGCTGGCCTTGCACACCTGCTCGTACGCCGGCAGCGGCAGGCCGGCCTCGACCAGCTTCACCGCCTCGGCTTCGCAGGCGTCGAAGCGATGGAACAGTTCGGCCACGTCGGCATGCTCGAAGTTGTAGGTGCTCTGCTCCACTTCGTTCTGGTGGTACACGTCGCCGTAGGTCACCGGACCCTGCGGGCCGACCGTCCAGATGAGGTCGTACACGTTGTCCACGTTCTGCAGGTACATGCACAGCCGTTCCAGGCCGTAGGTGATCTCGCCCAGCACCGGGCGGCACTCCAGGCCGCCGGCCTGCTGGAAGTAGGTGAACTGGGTCACCTCCATGCCGTTGAGCCACACCTCCCAGCCCAGGCCCCAGGCGCCCAGGGTCGGCGATTCCCAGTTGTCCTCGACGAAGCGCAGGTCGTGCACGCGCGGGTCGATGCCCAGCGCTTCCAGCGAACCCAGGTACAGCTCCTGGATGTTGTCCGGATTGGGCTTCATCACCACCTGGTACTGGTAGTAGCGCTGCAGGCGGTTGGGGTTGTCGCCGTAGCGGCCGTCGGTGGGACGGCGCGATGGCTGCACGTAGGCTGCGTTCCACGGCTCGGGGCCGAGCGCGCGCAGGAACGTGGCCGGATGGAAGGTGCCGGCCCCGACCTCCAGGTCCAGCGGCTGGATCAGCACGCAGCCCTGCTCGGCCCAGTAGCTGTTGAGCGCCTGGATCAATCCCTGGAAGGTCGGACCTGTCATGGTGTTTTTGCAGTGCGGAAAAGCGGGCTAGTATAGGACGCAGCCCCGCGCCATGCGGGTTTCCGCCCTACTGCAGGTTCTGCACCGCCCCGTGAACGCCGCCCGCCGCGCGCCTTTCCTGATCGTCGAGACCGGCCAGCCGGTGGACAGCCTCAAGCGCTACGGCCGTTTCCCGCACTGGATCCGGGTGGCCGCCGGGCTGTCCGCGCGCGAGGTGGTGGAGGTCAATGCCGAGGGTGGCCAGCTGCTGCCGGCCGCCCAAGGGCTGGCCGGGGTGATCGTCACCGGCTCGGCGGCGTTCGTCACCGACCGCGCGCCCTGGAGCGAGCGCACCGCCGACTGGCTGCGCCAGGCGGCCGAGGAAGGCACGCCACTGCTGGGCATCTGCTACGGCCACCAGTTGCTGGCCCATGCCCTGGGCGGGCAGGTGGACTACAACCCGGCCGGCCGCGAGTCGGGCACGGTGTTCATCGACCTGCACCCGCCGGCGTTCGAGGATCCGCTGTTCGCGGCCATGCCGGCGCGGTTCGCGGCCCATGCCACCCACCTGCAGACGGTGCTGCGGCCGCCGGCCGGCGCCACCGTGCTGGCCCGTTCCGAGCAGGACCAGTGCCACGCCTTCCGCTGGGGTGCCAATGCATGGGGCATGCAGTTCCATCCGGAGTTCGCCACCCACCACATGCGCGGCTACGTCAATGCGCGCGCGGATTGCCTGCGCCGCCACGGGCGCTGCCCGCGCACGGTGGCGCGCGAGGTCAGTGCCGCCCCGCAGGCGCGCCAGTTGCTGCGCCGTTTCGTCCAGCATGCGCGCACACATCCACAGCAGCCGAGGTGACGTGAACGCTGCCGGCATGGATCGCCGATAATCCCGCAGCCGGCCGGTGCCGGCACGCCTCCACAACCCCTCGCGCCTGGATCAGCGGCGCACCACCCGGAACCGGAATGGACACGATTCGCAGGCTGCCGGCTTCGGCCGGCGCGGAATGGCTGCTGGGCGGCTTCGCCCTGTTGCGGCAGGCACCCCTGGCGCTGGGCATGCTGGGTGCGCTGTGGGGCCTGCTCGGCTCGCTGGTGCTGGGCGTGGCGCTGGCGGTCCCGGCGCTGGCCGCCGCGCTGCAGTTCCTGCTGGCGCTGGCCGGGCCGCTGCTGTTCGCCGGCCTGGTGTGGGCGGTGCGCGAGGTGGCGCAAACGCGGCCTGCGCAACCGGCGCACCTGCTGCAGGGCCTGCAGGCCGATCGTGCGCCGCGGCTGCTGGTCACCCTGTTGCCGCAACTGGCTGCCGGCCTGGTGCTGGGCGTGTTGCTGCTGGTGATGGTCGGGCCGCAGCAGCTGCAGGCCCTGTATGCCGCCAGCGAGGAGCTCAACGCCCTGGCCAGTTCCGGTGCCCAGCCCTCGCCCGAGCAGGTCCAGGCGCTGGTGTCCGGGCTGCCTGCAGGCCGCATCCTGCTGTGGCTGCTGCTGGGCGTGGCCACCGCGATCCTGGTGGCGATGACCGTGTTCGTGTCGGTGCCGCGGATCGTGTTCGATGGCCGTGGCGGGCTGGCGGCGATGGGCGACAGCCTGCGTGCGTGCATGCTCAACCTGCCGGCGATGCTGGTGTTCTTCCTGCTCGCCTGGATTGCGCTGATGGCGATCTATTTCGCGGTGATGCTGGTGGTGCTGGTGATCCAGGCGCTGGCCGGGCCGCTGCTGGCGGCCTGGCTTGCGCAGTTGTTGCTGATGGCCGGGGTCATGCCGCTGCTGGCCGGCGCGGTACTCACCGCCTGGAGCCAGCTGTTCGGCGGCACTCACCCCGCGCAGGCCGCCGGAGCGGACGTGTCTGGTCAACTCGAGGCCTGAGCGGCTCGTCCGGTCGTCGCCTTGCGCTGGCGGACCTCCCGTAGGAGCCGGTCTTGCCGGCGATTGCCGCGCATGGATGGCTGCCAGCCACCGCTCGTCACCGGCAGGGCCGGCTCCTGCACGCGCATGGCTCATGTGTCGCGCCGGCTCACTCGTCCTTCGGCACCACCAGCTTGGCGACCAGGATGCCCGCCTCGTACAGCAGGCACATCGGGATCGCCAGCAACAGCTGCGAGATCACGTCCGGCGGCGTGATGATGGCGGCCAGCACGAAGATCCCGACGACCGCGTAACCGCGCCCGGCCCTGAGCTGGGCCGGTGTCACCCAGCCCAGCAGGACCAGGATCACCAGCGCCACCGGTAGTTCGAAGCTGACCCCGAAGGCCAGGAAGATCACCAGCACGAAGTCCAGGTAGGCGTTGATGTCGGTCATGATCGCCACGCCTTCGGGCTTGATCGCGGCCAGGAAGCCGAACACCGACGGCAGCACCACGAAAAAGGCGAACGCGCAGCCGATGTAGAACAGCGCCACGGCCGACACCAGCAGCGGCATCGCCAGCCGCTTCTCGCGCCGGTACAACCCGGGGGCCACGAATGACCAGGCCTGGTACAGGAGCCAGGGTGCCGACACCAGCAGGGTGGCGAAGAAGGCGAGCTTGATCGGGGTGAAGAACGGGGAGGCCACTTCCACTGCAATCAGCTGGCCACCGGCAGGCAGCTTTTCCAGCAGCGGCGCGGCCAGCCAGGCGTAGAGGCGGTTGGCAAACGGCAGCAGCGCCAGCAGCACCGCCACCATCCCGGCCAGCGCCCACATCAGCCGCGTGCGCAGCTCCAGCAAGTGCTCGATCAGGCTGCTTTCGGTTTCAGGCTCAGGGCTGGCGCTGGTCATGGCCGTCCTCGCCTTCCGTGCCTTGCGGCGGGATCACGCCCTGCGGCGGCGCATCGTCAGCGGCCTGCCCGTCGACGTCCTCGATCTCGTGGCGCATTGCGTAGAGACCCTCGCGGACGCCGTCGGCTTCCTCGCGCAGCGCGGCATGGGCCTGGCGCAGCTGGGCCTGGGTTTCTTCCAGGCTGCGCTTGAGTTCATCGGCCTGCAGTTCGCGCTCCAGTTCGGCCTTGACCGAATGCCACTGCGCGCGCGCGCGCCGCACCCACAGCCCGACGAAGCGGGCTGCCTTGGGCAACCGCTCCGGACCAAGCACCACCAGTGCGAGCACTGCGATCAGCAGCAACTCGCCGAAGCCGATATCGAACATCCGCGTGCAGTCGCCGCGGGATCAGCGTTGGGCGCGATCGCGCTCGGACTCGTTCTGCGACGATTCGGCGCTGCGCTCGTTGCCGAGCTGGCCGGCCGGCTTGTCCTTGTCCGGGTCGTGCATGCCTTCCTTGAAGCCCTTCACGGCCTCGCCCAGGTCTCGGCCGGCACTGCGCAGGCGCTTGGTGCCGAAAACCAGCAGCACCACCACCAGCACGATAATCCAATGCCAGATGCTCAGACCGCCCATGGCACACTCACTCGATTGATGAACAAGCCCACAGGATAGCGCAGGTGGGCCTGGGCGACGCGGGCATGCATGCCCGCGTCTGCCGGCTCAGGGCAGAGGTTCGCTGTGCACGGTGTTGTCCACTGGCTCGAAGCCCTGGCTCGGCGCCGGGCCGACCGGCTCGGCTGCCGTCGGCGAGGTGACCGTATTGGCAGGCTGGACCAACACCGGCCCGGAGACCGGGGCGCTCACGGTGGTGGCGGTGCCACGGTTGACCCGGGCCCCGTGGGTGGCTTCCTCGAGCTGGTCGCGGAAGGCTACGATCGGAGCCGACGGGGCGGTGTCCTGACGGCCTTCCAAGACCATGCGCGGGGTCGTGCTGCTGCCATAGACAGCGGCCTGGGCCTCGCGGTCGATCTGCAGTGCCGCGCCGTCCAGGGCCACGCCGGCGAACAGGCCGCGGGCCCGTGACCAGGACCAGATCTCGGCCTTGAGCTGGCCGTCGGTGGCCGCCGCCGCATTGCGGCCCACCGGGCCGGCGGCCACGCTGGCGTCGGCGCCCAGGGTGAACTTGCCGTTGACGATGTTGTCCAGGCTGCGGCCGTTGCGGAACACCAGCACCACATCGGAGGACTGCACCCCGACCTGGAAGCCGATGCTGGCGCCGGTGAGCTTGACGAACACCGGGTTGGACCAGGTGCCGTCGGCAGTCTTGACCGACATCAGCCCGTGTCCACGGCGCCCGCCCAGCACCAGGCCGGCCTTGATCGTGTCGGGAATCACCACGATCCCGAGCGCCTCGTCCAGCAGCTTGTCCGGGATGGCCTGCTCGGGGATCTGCTGGATCTCGTCCAGCACCCGCACCGCGTTGCGGGCGCGCTCGTCCTCCTCGGGACCGGCGATTGCGTGCCCGGCCGTGGCCAGCAGGGCCAGCGGCAGCAGGATCTTCGACAGGCGCCACATCGACATGCTCGAACTCCAGTACACGTACGGGGATGGCGGCCGCGCGACCGCATGTGTTCCCGAACTTAGTGGCGCGGCGATGAATCGGGCCTGAGGCCGGCGCGCGGCGCCCACGCGCGGCGCAAGCGGCCGGCGTGGTCTGTCAGAATGGCGGCATGCATCCAACTGCCGATACCGCGCTGCTTGCGGTCAACCTGGGGACCCCCGAGGCACCGACCGCGCCGGCCGTGCGCCGCTACCTGGCCGAGTTCCTCGGCGACCCGCGGGTGGTGTCGATCCCGCCATTGCTGTGGAAGCCGCTGCTGCACGGGGTGATCCTCCCGTTGCGTGCGCCGCGTTCGGCCGCCAACTACGCCAAGGTGTGGATGGACGAAGGCTCGCCCCTGCTGGTCCATACCCGGCGCCTGGGTGCCGCACTGCAGGTCAAGCTGCCCGACTGGCGGGTGCTGACTGCCATGCGCTACGGCCAGCCAGCGCTGCGCGCCGCGCTGCGCACGTTGCGCGAGGACGGCGTGCGCCGGCTGGTGGTGCTGCCGCTGTACCCGCAGTACTCCACCACCACCACCGCCTCGGTGGCCGACCTGGTGGCCGAGGAAACCCAGGGCATGGATGTGACCCTGATCGAGGACTACTCCACCGACGCCGGCTGGGTGGCGGCAGTGGCCGACTCGATCGTCGCCTTCCGGCGCGAGCATGGCCAGGGCGAGCACCTGCTGTTTTCGTTCCATGGCTTGCCGCAGCGCGTGGCCGACGCCGGCGACCCGTATCCGCGGCGCTGCCAGGACAGCGCCGCCGCGGTGGTGGCCAGGCTGGGCCTGGAGCCGGCCGCCTGGTCGTTGTCCTACCAGTCCCGGTTTGGCCGCGAGCGCTGGCTCGAGCCGGCCACCCTTGGCGAACTCGACCGCCTGGCCGCCGCCGGCGTGCGCCGGATCGACGTGGTCTGCCCCGGATTCGCGGTGGACTGCATCGAGACCCTGGAAGAAGTGGAGCTGGCCCTGGCCGAGCACTTTCGCGCCAAGGGCGGCACCTTGCGCTACGTCCCCTGCCTCAACGATTCGGATGCACACGCCGAGGCGCTCGCGCGCCTGGCCCGTTGCGCGGCCGGGAGCGACTGAGCCGCCGCATCGCCGCCGGGCCGCGCCCGGCGTCGACAACCGGCACTGCAGGCGACACGATTGAGGCTGCATTGCTCGCGGAGACCGATTGGCATGGCGCTGTATCCATTGTTTGCCGACCTGGAAGGTCGGGAGGTGCTCGTGGTCGGCGGTGGCGAAGTGGCCGCACGCAAGATCGCCGCCCTGCTCAAGGCGCGCGCGCAGGTTCGCCTGTACGCGCGCGAGATCCTGCATGCGGACGTGGCCCAGGCGTTGGCGGACGATCGCCTCGAGCGCCTGTCCGGCGAGTTCGACCCGGCCTGGCTGGACGCGGCCTGGCTGGTGGTCGCCGCCACCGATGACAATGCATTCAATGCGCAGCTGGCTGCCGAGGCGGGCAGGCGCAGGCGCCTGATCAATGTGGTCGACGACGCCGCACTGTCCACGTTCCAGGTGCCGGCGGTGGTGGACCGCTCGCCGCTGGTGGTCGCCATTTCCTCCGGCGGCATGGCGCCGATGCTGGCGCGGCGCATCCGTGAGCGCCTTGAAACGATGCTCGATCCGGGGCTGGGGCCGCTGGCGGCGTTGTTCGGGCGCCACCGCGAGCGCATCCGCGCGGCCCTGCCCGAAATGAAGCTGCGGCGGCGCTGGTTCGAGCGCATGCTCGACGGCCGGCTGGAGCAGGCGCAGGCCGACGCTGGCAGCGCCGGGTTGGAGACTGCGTTCCTGGGAGAACTCGATCACGCCCCGGGCTGGGCATCACGGCCGGCGCCAGGCACGGTCGCGCTGGTCGCCGCGGCCGCCGCACCGGACCTCTATACCCTGCGTGCACTGCGCATACTCACCGAGGCCGATGTGATCGTCCTGGCGCCGGGTGTCGCGCGCGACGCGCTCGAGCCCGCCCGCCGCGACGCGCGCCGCGTCACCCCGCTGCGCGGGGGCGCGGCCTCCCAGGCGCCGGACCGCGCCCGCCGGGG